>JAEAME010000268.1_pt1 | contig 62395 bp, 59 predicted proteins | sample 8958731 | NCBI WGS metagenome assembly JAEAME01 (sample SAMN16933194, study PRJNA681113) | bioreactor sludge metagenome | isolation source: anerobic bioreactor sludge (Control) | place: India:Bengaluru | collected 2018-10-24
TTTCCATCGTGCTCCATTTGATTCTGGCGAGGATCTTCCGTGTGGAAGGGGATCTGTTTACCGTATCACACATAGCCCTTCTGTTCTCGCCTCCTTTTGTCCCCCCTGTTGCTGCAGCCATGAACAACAGGAAAGTTTTGATCAATGGCATCATCATTGGCCTGATCGGTTATGCCTGCGGCACATACCTGGGGACCTTCCTGGCCGGGATCTTAAAATGGATTGGATAACACTAACAACCTGAAATATGAAAAAATCGTATCGTTTATTGATAATGATGCTGCTTGTCTTTGTAACGGCAAACACCGCTGCAGCTCAAAAAGACAGTACCGCAATCGTGAAAAAAGGATGGACATTCGGGGCCTTGCCAAGCATCGGGTACAATACCGACCTGGGATTCCAGTACGGAGCCCTGGCCGAGGTGTATTACTACGGGGACGGATCCACTTTCCCCCAGTACCAACACCTGATGTACGTAGAGGCCAATTATACCACAAAACGTTCCGGTCTGTTTCGTTTCTTTTATGATTCCAAATACCTGATCCCCGGAGTGCGCGTGACCTTTGACCTGAGCTATGTCCCGGAAGCTATGGCGGATTTTCTGGGGTTCAACGGATACCGTTCTGTCTACAACCCGGAATGGGGGAAAACCGGGGAGACCGGCTATCTGTCGCGTGCCTTTTACAAGATGAAGAAAAACTTCTTCCGTGCCACCGCCGATTTCCAGGGGACCATTGCCGGAAACCTCTACTGGAATGCCGGTCTGGGTGTTTTCCATTATGGAGCAGATGAGGTGAACATTGATTTTCTGAACCGGAACAAAGACGATGACAAAAAGCTTCCCACTACAGAACAACAACCCACCCTATACAATTATTACAAGGATTGGGGCCTGATCAAAGCTAATGAACTAAACGGGGGAACCCACCCCTTTGTCCGTGCCGGACTTACCTTTGACACACGCAACCGCCCCAACAATCCCAGCCGTGGCATATGGGCAGACGCATTTCTCACCTACTTTGGTGCCTTTGGTGAGCAGAAAGAATACAATCATCTGACCCTGAACGCTTCCTTCCGACATTACGTACCTGTATGGAGGGACAATATCATCTTTGCCTACCGGTTGGGTTACCAGGGATCTCTATGGGGCAATTCTCCCTTTTACATAAAGAATTACATGGCCACCCTGTTTACCAAACGGGCCAATTACGAAATGCTGGGTGGAGCCAACAGTTTGCGTGGTATAGTTCGTAACCGCGTAACAGGTGACGGATATGCCTATGCCAACGTAGAATTACGGATAAAACTCGTTTCATTCCGGATCGCCCGCCAGGCATTTTATGTAGGGATCAATCCCCTGTTTGACATAGGGTACATTACAGACCCTGTGGAACTTAACCGTTCCGAGACCGAATTACGCGCCCTGACAGCCCTTGACGGGGTGCTGTACGAGGATTTCTTTTCTTCAAAAGACGGGTTTCACATGAGCGCCGGCGCCGGGTTGAAGATAGCCATGAACGAGAATTTTATTCTTTCCGTGGATTTCGCCAAAGCACTTGATAAACAAGACGGGAATACCGGCCTGTATATTATGTTGGGATATATGTTCTAAAATAAACCTGTCATGAAACGATCCGGTTTTACTGTCATCGTTGTGATGCTCTCCGGGCTGCATCTGTTCGGGAGTAATATGCAGCAACTGAATCGTTTGCTTGATCAGCTGGATCAACAGCTGGAACTTAGCGCCACCTACGAACAGAACCGCGTCCAGCGGATCAACGCCCTGAAGAGCGTATTGCAGTATCCGGACCTTTCTGCGGAACAACGGTACGGATTTTATCAGCAGCTCATAGATGAGTACAAAGCGTACCATTTCGATTCCACCATGCACTACATTGAGGCTTCGGCAATGCTGGCCTCCGGTATCGGTAATTTCAAATTCAGGGACCAGTCAAATATACGCCGCGGGTTTATTTTTGCTACTTCAGGGAATTTCCTGGAATCGAGCGATATCCTGTACAACGATATCGACTCCCTCGGCATGGATCCCGCTCTTTTTCCTGAATATTACACTGCCCTCCAAAGGCTGTCGGCGGAATTGGCTGAATATTCGACCGATCCCGCCACGCAGAAAGTGTATGCCGACCGGCGTGTTTATTACAGGAATAAATTGCAGGGAATACTCAACCCGGATTCTGACGAAGCCGTCTTTTACCGTTTCCAGGAAGCTTACGAAAAGGGGGATCTGCTCCTTGCCGACAGCCTTTCTGCGATGCTGGTCTCCAGGCACACAGAGTCTTCACATGCCTATGCCATATATGCATACCACCGTTCTACCGTTTTTCAGAACCTGGGGGACGAGACCGGCCAGATGGAATGGCTGGCGCGTTCTGCCATCGCCGATATCCGGTCAGCCGTCAAGGACCATGCCTCGCTTACCCGCCTGGCTACAGTTCTCTTTGAAACGGGGGGAAATATTGAAAGGGCTTTCCGTTACATCGACATTTCTTTGGCAGATGCCTTGTTCTACAATGCCAAACTCAGACCGTGGCAGGTAGCGGGTGTTTTGCCCCAGATAGAAAAAGCCTATCAGGAAAAACAGGTCACCCAGGCACGCAGGGTCAAGACTTTTCTGATATCCATCAGTGGCCTGCTGCTGATCCTGATCCTGGCCATAGGGTACCTGATCAGGCAGACAAGACGAACCATCCGTGCGCACAAATCCCTGAGAGGAATCAATAAACGCATAGTTTTGCAAAACAGTGAGCTGAACCGGGTAAACGATCAGTTACAGAAACTCAACAGACAAATTGCAGAATCCAACCGGGTTAAGGAAGGTTATATAGGGTTGTTTTTGGCCATATTATCGGACAATCTTGACAAAATGAAAGAATTCCGGGCCTATGTGAAACGCAGTATCCGCTATGGACAGGTGCAGGAACTGAACGATGAACTGAACAATTCCGAATGGGCAGACATAGAAATTGCCCACTTTTACCGCACGTTTGACACAGCGTTCCTGGAACTGTACCCTACTTTTGTGGAAAATTTCAACGACCTTCTGGTCCCTGAAGAGCGGATTGAGCTGAAGAAAGGCGAATTGCTCAACACCGAGTTGCGTATCTTCGCCCTGATCCGGCTGGGCATTAAAGATTCGGGCAGGATCGCTTCACTGCTCAGGTACTCTGTCAACACCATTTACAATTACAGGGCCAAGATTAAGAACGCAGCCCGGGGCTCCCGGGATGACTTTGAGGAAAGGGTTTCATCCCTCTGAATCCACTTTTTTTATAAAGACACAATTTGTAAGCCTCTGTTTTTCAGGGGCTTATTTTTTTCCACCTTTCTTCCTGTCCACTACATTACCACTCGCGGGGATCCGGAGTGGTTTAATTTCTAATTTTAAAAAAATATTGATCCTGACTTACAATTTTTAACCAATCAAACATAAATTAACCTAATCTAAAACAAAACAGCATGAAAAAGCTTTTGACCCTTTTGTTTTTAGGACTAAGCTGCTCTGCTTTTGCGCAAACCGTAAAAGTGAGCGGTACGGTTACCGGCAGTGACGGACTGTCCCTGCCCGGAGTTTATGTGATGGAAGAGAACACCTCAAATACCGTATCCACAGACATTGACGGGAACTATGCCCTGGAAGTGTCCGTAGGGAACAGCCTTCTCTTCTCCTACATAGGCTATAAAACACAGATCATTCCCGTTACGGGGGCAGCAATTATCAACGTAATACTGGAAGAGGATTCCGAATTGCTGGAAGAAGTCGTTGTGGTCGGCTACGGTACGCAGAAAAAAAGCGTGGTTACCGCAGCCATAGCCAAGGTTTCCTCCGACGATCTGAAGCATGTTGCACCCGTACGTATTGACAACGCCCTGAAAGGTTTGACCTCCGGGGTGACGGTCACGTCTTCTTCCGGACAGCCGGGAGCTTCGGCCCGTGTACGTATCCGCGGGGTAGGAACCATCAACAATTCCGAACCCCTGTACATTGTTGACGGGATGCCCATAGGCGGAGGGATTGACTACCTCAACCCTTCCGATATTCAATCTATTGAAGTTCTCAAGGACGCAGCCTCGGGGGCCGTATACGGTGCCCGTGCTGCCAACGGTGTGATCCTTGTTACGACCAAATCGGGACAAAAAGGAGCTACCCGCGTAACATACGATTTTTCCTACGGTATGCAGAATCCATGGAAAGAGTACGACGTGCTGAACGCTACCGAATACGCGATCCTGATGAACGAAGGCCATCTGGCACAGGGGAAAGCTCCCGTGTACGGTGATCCTTACGGCCTGGGAGAAGGCACTGACTGGCAAAAAGAGATCTTCAACTACAACGCCCCACAGATCAATCACCAGTTGACCATAAGCGGTGCCTCGGACAAAGTAAACTATTACATCTCGGGAGGATATTACAAACAGGACGGTATCGTGGGCGGAAACTTCAACCGCTCCAATTACGAACGTCTGACCATCCGGACCAACACCACCTACCAGCTCATGGACCAGTCTTCCCGGAGAAATTTCCTGCACAAATTTACCATGGGCATGAACATCGCCTATTCCCGGAGTACTTCTTTCGGGATCACCACCAACTCCGAATTCGGCGGACCACTTGGATCGGCTTTGGGCATGGCCCCTACCCTGCAAGTGTATGCAGACGATCCCGAGGCCATGCTGGCAGAGCATCCCACCGCAGTCAAAGATCCGCGCAACGGCAAACCTTTCAGCATTGTGGAAGGCAGCATTTACAATGAAATGGTCAACCCCCTGGCCTCCCTGAGCCTTCCCGGTTCAAAGGGGAACTCGGACAAATTCGTTTCCAATTTCTGGGGCGAGTTGTCCATCTGGGACAATCTGAAATTCAGAAGCTCCCTGGGGACCGACCTTTCTTTCTGGGGCAGTGACGGATGGAGTCCTGCTTATTTTCTGTCCACAAAGAATTTTCGCGAATACTCGGAAGTTTGGTCTTCCATGAACCGCTCCCTTGTATGGCAGGTAGAAAACGTGCTTTCCTACGAAAAACAATTCGGGTCCCACTTCATTCAGGCTTTGGTCGGGCAGTCCGCCCAGGGCAACATGGGCCAGAACCTTTCAGGAGGAAACCGTTACCTGCAGGAAGAAGACCCTTACAAAGCCAATATGGGCTTTGCTACCGGAACACAGGAATACCAGACAGCAAGCGGGTATGTCTACACACCTCACCGTCTGTCATCCCTGTTTGCCCGTATCAGCTACAACTATGCGGAAAGATATATGATCCAGGCCACGGTACGCAGGGACGGCTCCTCCAATTTCGGACCCAACAACCTGTACGCCATTTTCCCCTCGGCTTCCATCGGATGGAATTTCACCAACGAGTCATTCCTGGAGAACAGGCCTTCCTGGCTGACAAGCGGAAAGCTTAGGGCTTCCTGGGGAAAGAACGGGAACGAAGCCATAGGGCAGTTCAAGTATACCACCACCATGGCCTCGGGCAACAACTATCCCTTCGGGAATCCCGGCGTGGTGAGCACCGGAGCCAAACCCAACGGATTTGCCAACGCCGACATTCGCTGGGAAGAATCGGTTCAGACGAACGTTGGTCTCGATCTGGGATTCCTGAACAACGCACTGACCTTCTCGGCAGACTGGTACCGCAAACGCACCAACGGCATGTTGATGGACATTCCCGTTCCCGCCTATTCAGGTGACAGCGCTCCCACAGGGAACGTGGGGATCATGGACAACAGCGGATGGGAATTCGATCTCAGGTACCGCTTCAGCCTGGGGGACGTCCATTTTAATATAGGTGCCAACGCCACCTACCTGCAAAACCTTCTGGTGGAACTGGGGAACGAGAACGGCTGGCAAAATTACGACTCCCATAAGATCGGGACACTGACCCGTGCACAAAACGGATATCCTTTCCCCTTCTTCTACGGATGGAAAACTGACGGCCTGTTTCAGAACTGGGCCGAGGTGGAAGCCGGGATCCAGCCTAATGCACAACCCGGGGACGTGCGCTTTGTAGACCTTGACAACAACGGGGTCATTGATGATGAGGACCGCACCATGATCGGAAAAGGGATGCCCGACTGGAGCGTTGGGTTCAACCTTGGCTTTTCCTGGAAAGGATTCGATTTCAATGCGTTTTTCCAGGGAGTGTATGGTGTCAGCGTGTATAATGTGACTCGGCGTACCGACCTGTATTACATAAACATGCCCGCTTATATGATGAATCGCTGGACAGGGGAAAACACTTCCGACAGGATCCCGCGCTTCTCTTATGAAAGTGCCAATGAAAACTGGCGTGCCTCTGACCTTTGGGTAGAAGACGGATCATACCTGCGTCTGAAAAACATCCAGCTGGGATATTCCCTGCCACAACACCTTACGCGCAAGATCTTCATTTCCAACCTGCGCATTTACGTAGCGGGGGAAAATGTCCTCACTTTTACCAATTATTCCGGGTTTGATCCGGAGATCGCATCGGGCGGCACCTCTCTGGGTATCGACCGCGGGGTATATCCGCAATCCAGGGTCTACACAATGGGTATAAATCTTACTTTCTAATCCTGAAAAAGTTACAATTATGAAAAAGATAATCCTGATATTAAGTACGATATTCGCCCTGGGCCTGTATTCCTGTTCAGACAGTTTTCTGGTTGTGGAATCCAAAGGTTCCATCCTGGAAAGCAATTACTACAATTCGGCCGAGAGATTGTATTCCGGACTGGTTGCTGCATATGATCCCCTGCAATGGTTCGACTACTTCTATCAGTACAACTCCCTGAACATGGTTTCCGACATCATGGCAGACGATATCTACACCGGCGGATCCAACGAAGGCGACCAGCCTATCCTGGTTAAAACACATTTCTATACCGCCACTTCTACCGATGTTCCCAATATGATCTGGACAACGGCTTACTCGGGTGTGAACCGGGCAAACATCGTGATTGCCAAGGCTCCCGAAATTGAAATGGACCAAAACCTTAAAGCACTCTACGTGGCAGAGGCAACGATCCTGAAAGCTTACTACTACAACGTTTTGTGGAAATTCTGGGGCAATATCCCGTACTACGATGAGAACCTGTCATTTCCTTACATTTGTGATCAAATGGGTGCCGACGAGGTGTACCAAAACGTAATAACGGCTATTGAAGAGGCTTTGGCGACCAACGTCCTGCCCATGAAGGCGCGCGTTGGAGAAGAAGGACGTATCACGCGTGCAATGGCGTATATGCTTTACACCGAGATGGTCCTCTACCAGAATGATGAATCGCGGTTTGGGAAGGCCCTGCAGTACATGAAAGAGGTTATTGATTCCAATCAGTATTCCCTGGTAAGCGATTTCAAAAACATCTGGGAAGAATCCGGTGAGTGGGGACCCGAATCCATCTGGGAGATCAATTACATTTCCGAAGGCGGAGTACGCGACTGGGGTGCGCCCATTGCCACAGGAGGCTCCGTTTACCCGGTCCTGATAGGCATACCCGGTTATGTGGGCAATGCTTTCTGCGACGGCTGGGGTTTCAGCCCTGTGGCCGAAACGGCTTACACCATGTATGAAGAAGGTGATATCCGCAGGGATGGCGGTATTTTGAATTTTTCCCAACATGCCGAGGCAACCGGAGCCAGCTATACGGCTCGCTGGCAGGACACAGGTTACTTCCTGCTCAAATACATCGGGCGGAAAAACGGGAACCACGGCTATACAGCCGACCCCAATCTGAATTACGGGAACAACCAGCGCGTGTACCGCTATGCCGAAACGTTGCTCAACGCAGCCGAACTGATCGTCCGGGGTGCCGGGAGCGGAGATGCTCAGACATACCTGAACGCCGTACGGACAAGGGCGCAGGTACCCATGGTATCGGCCACCCTCGACAATATCATAGAGGAACGTCACCTGGAACTGATGGGTGAAGGCAAACGCTACTGGGACCTGGTACGGAGCGGAAAGGCCGAGTCGGTCCTTACCGCAGACAAACACCTGTACCGTACCGTGAACTGGACACCGCAGAAAAAATACTGGCCCATTCCCCAGTCGGAAATTGACAAGAGTGCCGGTACCCTTACGCAAAACCCATACTAAAGACAGACAACATAAAAGATTGCAGAAATGAAAAACATAGCATATAAATTTTCCTGGATCCTGTTGTTTCCGTTGTTGTTCGCCTGTACACAGATAGAAAATCTGAAACCGGACAAAACCCTTATTCCCAAGGCTGCCGATATTCAGGTAACTGTTACCACGTCCCACGACGAGAATTTTCTGACGACGGTTGCTTTTGAATACACTGCCCCTGCCGGAACTACCCCCATCTTCATTTTCGACGGAAAAGAATACATCACCCAAAGCAGGGTCGTAAAGACATACAAAAAAGCGGGAACCTATGCCGTAGAAGTCAAGGCATTGAACTCACACGGGATTTCGGACGGATCCAAACTCGTCGAATTCATTGTGGAATACGACTACATTGCGCCCTACGATCCCACGGAAGACATCCGCTTTATATCAGGAGGAACCGAAAAGATCTGGGTAATGGATGCCGCCACCAAGGGACATCTGGGATGCGGTGAGCCGGGCAGTGACGGAACCAATTGGTGGAGTGCCAATCCTTATGAAAAAGAAGGATTCAGCATGTACGACAACCAACTCACTTTCCGCTCAAACGGAACGTTCAAATTTGATCCCGTAGATGGTATGATTTACGTAAATGCAGGATCGGGATACGAAACTTCTTACAAAACTGCAGAGGAGGATTATGTGGCCCCGGCTGAAGTCGGAGAAGGCACATACAGTTTTGAAATGGAAGGAGATCATACGTTCCTGAAATTCCCCGCCGGATCCATTATCGGTTACATTCCCAACCCGGAAGCGCTTTCCAATCCTACCTACAGGGTTATCACCCTTACGGCTTCTGTTCTGGAACTGGTAGTGGACAACGGTGGTATTGCCTGGCATTTCCGCTATATACCGCTGGATCCCGGTTCCTCAATGACCGATGAGGAAAAACTCACAGGAGGCAACTCAAAATCCTGGAAATGGGACTTCATGAGTGCCGGACACCTGGGTTGTGGAGAACAAGGCTCAAACGGCCTGGGCTGGTGGAGTGCTCCCCCTCTGGATAAAATGGGGGTAGGCATGTACGACGACATCCTTACTTTTGCCATGGACGGAACTTATATTATGGATCCCGGAGCAGGCGGAACCGTTTACGTAAACAAGGACAGCGGGGTCCGTCCCGACCTGAATCCCGGCGACGGTAACGATTACGCCATTCCGTTTGAAACACAGACAACCACCTGGAACCTTTACACCGAAGCCGGGACCATGTACCTGGAATTCCCCGCCGAAACAGTGGTGGGATACGTCCCGAATCCCCAGGGCTACGCCACGCCGCGTTTCAGGGTGCTGACGCTGACAGCGAACCTGCTGGAACTCGCTCTGGACGCTCCCGGTATCACCTGGCATTACAGTTTTGTACCCACCGGGTATGAGGGAGATGAACTGGGACAAGGCGATTACGCCGGCAAACTGGCGGGTGCCTGGACCTGGGAGCCTTCGGTGCAGGGGCACTTTGGTTGCGGCCCCAGCGGAGGCAACGGTCTGGATTGGTGGAGTGCTCCCCCGTATGACAAACAGGGCGTAGGATTGTATGATGATATTCTTACCTTTGGAACAGACGGATCGTATGTGTATGATCCGGGACCCGGAGGCACCGTGTATTGCAACTGGGAAAGCGGGTTCCATCCCGAATACTGGGGCGGAGAAACCAATGTGGATTATGGCGTACCCGTAGATCCCCAGACAGCTTCCTATGTCCTGGAAGACGGCGTGCTGACATTCCCTCCTCAGACATTTGTAAGTTACCTGCCCAATGCAGCCACTTATGACAATCCGGTGTACCGGATCGTCAAAATGACCCCGTATATCATGGAGCTGGTGACCGACAACGGAAATATTGCCTGGCATTACCGTTTCCAAAGATACGTCAACTAATACAACACATCTATGAAAAAGCTCTTTTTTATAATGGCATCTTTCGTATTGGCCACCTGTGGCTGTAACGGCGGGAACGGACCTGAACCATCAGACGATCCGCAGATAGAGATCTCCGAAACGGAACTTGATTTCGGTTATGCCTCGGAATCGCGTTCCCTGACCGTCACATCCAACTGTGAATGGGGCGTTACATCCGGACAATCCTGGTGTACCACCTTCCCGACAGGAGGTCTGGAAGGAACAACAACCCTTACCGTCAATGCAGCTGAGAACAGGAGCGGAGAAGACAGAACGTGCGTGCTGATATTCCAATCCGGCAGTTATAAAAAAGAGCTTTCTCTGTTACAACATTTGAATCCGGCGGACACAGTCACGATCGTTGACCCCGGCGTCGCAGTTCCCAACGGATACAAACTGGTATGGCGGGATGAATTCGAAAGGTTAGATCCATCAGAATGGTGGTTTGAAACAGGTGCCGGGGGTTGGGGTAACAATGAAATACAGAGGTACATTCCGGGATATGAGGAGCAAGATACGTGTGCGGTCGTTTCGGAGGGGATCCTGAAGATCATTGCAAAACAATCGGGTAATGAAGTGCTTTCAGTTCGAATGAATACACAACGTAGCTGGACCTACGGGTATTTTGAAGCAAGGCTCAGACTCCCGGTTGGCAAAGGCACCTGGCCCGCCTTCTGGATGATGCCTAAAAATTTCCAGGCCTGGCCCGGTGACGGAGAAATAGACATCATGGAACATGTGGGTTACCGGCCCAACTGGGTGAGCAGTTCCATCCACTGCAACAGCTACAACCATATGATCGGGACCCAGCGAACCGCTGAAAAACACATTCCCACGGCCCAGACAGAATTCCACACGTATGCTGTGGAATGGACAGAAAATGCCATTTTCGGTTACATTGACGGAGAACGCTACTTCACCTTTACCAATGACCAAAAGGGGATCTATGACACCTGGCCGTTCTACAAGCCGTTCTATCTGAAACTGAACCTGGCCTGGGGCGGCAACTGGGGAGGAGCTGAAGGAGTGGATCCTTCGGCCCTTCCTGCAGTTTATGAAATTGACTACGTTCGGGTTTTTCAAAAAAAATAAACAGTTCCTATGATGCCGTTCAAAAAGATATCCCTGATCCTGGCGTGCTCCGCTTTGATCTTGTCCTGTGCACAGGACAAAAGCGGTCGTGACCGTGAATTGGAAAAGAAAATTGACCGACTGGTAACAAAAATGACACTGGAAGAAAAGATCGGACAAATGAACCAGATCTCTTCATTCAGCAACCAGGTGGACGAAGAGCTGGCAAATGCCATACGGAAAGGCCTGGTGGGATCCCTTATCAACGAGGTGGATCCTTCCCGGGTAAATACATACCAGAAAATTGCCGTTGAAGGATCAAGACTGGGGATCCCTCTGATCATCGGAAGGGATGTGATCCACGGATTCAAGACCATTTTTCCCATACCCCTGGGACTGGCCGCCACGTTCAACCCTTCCCTGGTGGAACAGGGAGCGCGTGCCGCGGCTGTTGAAGCCTCTTCCACAGGGGTGCGGTGGACATTTTCCCCCATGCTTGATATTTCGCGGGATCCGCGCTGGGGAAGAATTGCCGAAAGTTTCGGAGAAGACACCTACCTTACTTCGGTCATGGGTGTGGCGATGGTAAAGGGGTACCTGGGGGACGGTCCGGCAGATCCCACAAGCCTGGCTTCATGTGTCAAACATTTTGCAGGGTACGGAGCTGCCGAAGGAGGTCGTGACTACAACAGTACCTTTATTCCGGAACGCCTCCTGCGCAATGTGTACCTGCCCCCCTTCAGCGCGGCATTGCAGGCAGGGGCACTTACGGCCATGACTTCTTTCAACGACAATGACGGGGTCCCTTCAACCGGGAATCGTTTCCTGTTACGGGATGTGTTACGGGATGAATGGGGCTTCCACGGGTTCGTGGTCAGTGACTGGACCTCAATTAATGAGATGATATCTCACGGTTTTGCCGAAGATGCCTCCCACGCGGCACAGCTTGCACTCAAAGCAGGTGTAGACATGGATATGATGTCTTTTGCCTACAGCGCTCACCTGGAAGAACTGGTGAAACAGGGAATGGTCTCCGAAAAACTCATAGACCAGGCTGTTGGCAATATCCTGAGGGTGAAATTCCTGCTGGGATTGTTCGACAACCCGTATGTTGACGAACAATTACACGATCACGTTTTTTATGCGCCTGAACACCTGGAACTTGCCAGAAAAAGCGCCCTGGAAAGTATGGTGTTGCTTGCCAACGACGGGACACTCCCGCTGGACGCCAAAAAGATCAGGACCCTCCTGGTAACAGGCCCTCTGGCTGATGCCCCCTACGATCAGCTGGGAACCTGGGTGTTTGACGGTGAAGAACAATCCACGGTGACACCTCTCGAAGCGTTTCGGGAACGGTACGGAAACGAGGTTCACATCCTGTACGAACCGGGGCTGGTCCATTCGAGGGATACGGATCCTGCCGGGATCCGGAGGGCAGTGGCCGCTGCACACAGGGCTGATGCCGTTTTGGTAGTTGTGGGGGAAGAATCGATCCTTTCCGGTGAAGCCCATTGCCTGGCCGACCTGAATCTGCAGGGAGCACAGGGCGAATTGATCGCAGCCCTTGCCTCGGCAGGCAAGCCTCTCATTACGGTTGTTATGGCCGGAAGGCCTTTGAGCATTGGCAGGGAGACAGAAAGGAGCAACGCGCTGCTTTACGCTTTCCATCCCGGGACCATGGGTGGAACAGCCCTGGCTGACCTGGTCTTTGGCAAAGAGGTCCCCAGCGGCAAACTTCCTGTTACTTTTCCGGTATCGTCGGGACAAATTCCCGTTTATTACAACCACCACAGAACGGGGCGTCCTTACCAGGGAAACGAAACGGCACTGGATGACATTCCCCTGAAAGCAGGACAAACCTCACTGGGAAACACAAGCTTCTATCTGGATATTGGCGCGCAACCCCTTTTTCCGTTCGGGTTCGGTCTTTCCTACACCACCTTTGTATATACCAACATCAAAATTGACAAAGTATCCTGCCATAAGAACGATACCATTGCCGTCTCTTTTGACCTTACAAATACGGGAAAATATGCCGCTTCCGAAACAGCCCAGTTGTATATATGCGATAAATCCGGTTCGGTAACACGCCCTGTCCGGGAACTGAAACGGTTTGAACGGGTTTCACTGGTTCCGGGAGAGACACGTACCCTCCGATGGGAAATGCCTGTTAGTGAGCTGGCTTTCTGGAATTTAAACATGGAACATGTCGTGGAACCGGGCAAATTCGAATTGTGGGTGGCTGGTGACAGCGCATCGGGGGACCCGGTTCTGTTTGAAGTTTATTGATTCCGCCTGTTTTAGGGCAAGCATTTTTTCATATATTTGTATGCATGTATGAACAACTGCTTAACCTGGACCCCATTCGGCTGAACTTCTCTGCCGGGGGAATGAGAATCATCAATTTTGTACTGGCACTGGTTATGTTCGGGGTTGCCCTTGGGATCAAGCCGGCTGAATTCAAAAACGTATTTGTCCGTCCCAAATCGGCTATACTGGGGCTGGTCTGTCAATGGATCCTGCTTCCGGCCATGACCTTCCTGCTGATCATGGCGTTCAGGGACTATGTGACACCCATGGTGGCCATGGGCATGATCCTGGTGGCTTCGTGTCCGGGCGGAAACATCTCCAACTTCATGTCATCCCTGTCCAAGGCCAATACAGAATTGTCGGTATCACTGACAGCCATCAGCACCTCGGCTGCCACTTTCATAACTCCCCTGAATTTTGCTTTCTGGGGCGGTTTATATACCAAATACCTGAACCGCTATGCAGATGCCGCATTGCAACCGCTGCACATAGACCTTTGGCAGACCCTTGAAACCGTATTCATTCTACTGGGAATTCCCCTGGTACTGGGCATCTTGTTTGTACATTATTTTCCCAGAACTGCGGACAAAATGAAGAAACCGATGCAGTATTTTTCCCTGCTTTTCTTTATAGCCATGGTCGTGCTGTCTTTCAGCAACAATTTTGATCTTTTTTTAAAATATATTTTCTATATTTTCATAATCGTCTTTCTGCATAACGCGCTGGCCCTCAGCATAGGATACGGCATCGGTACTGCATTCCACGTTCCCAGAAAAGACCGGCGCACCCTAACCATAGAAACAGGGATCCAAAACTCCGGACTGGGCCTTGTGCTGTTGTTCAATCCCAAAATTTTTCCTCCCGAACTGGCCCTGGGAGGCATGTTGTTTATCACGGCCTGGTGGGGTGTATGGCATATCATATCAGGTCTGGGCGTGTCTTTTCTCTTTAATTGGAGGGATGCCCGACGTGCCCGCAAAGGCATTGCCTAAAAGCTTATTATGGGCAGAAAACGCAAAAAACGCATTTATGAAAGGAATCTGTATTACACAGTCCTGAAGTATTACGTTGGGCTCTTTTTCCGCTTATCTTACGGTAAAAGGGAATATTACGGCATTGAGAAGCTTCCCGGGGACGGGGCGTTGATCTTTGCCCCCAACCACACCAATGCCCTGATGGACGCCCTGGCGGTACTGGAAGTGGACAACCGGCCAAAGGTTTTTGTTGCCAGGGCGGATATTTTCAAAAAGCCCCTTATGGCAAAGATCTTTTTCTTTCTCAGGATCATGCCCATAAACCGCATCCGTGACGGAAGAAGCACTTTAAAATACAACGATGAGACCATTAAACGTTCGGCGGAGGTTCTGAAGAATGATGTTCCTTTTGTGATACTGCCGGAAGGCACGCACCGTCCCATGCACAATCTGCTTCCCCTGGGAAAAGGGATCTTTCGTATAGCATTGCTGGCCAACGAAGAAATTGCAGGGGAAAAACCGGTTTATATCGTACCTATGGGGATCGAATACGGCAATTTCTTTCGCTACCGCTCTTCCCTGCTCCTGCAGATAGGGGATCCCATCAACGTCACACGGCACGTGGCCGATCATCCGGACAGGGAACAGCCCGTGATCATGAACGATCTGAAGGAGAAACTTCAGGAAACCATGAAAGATTTGATCCTCCACATCCCCGATGACGTTCATTACGATGCTACCCTGGAATTGTGCAACATGTCCTGCCATAACAGGATCAGGCAATTGGACCTAAACCACAACCGATTGAAAGACAGGCTTGTGGCAAACAAGCAAACGGTCGGTCTGATCATGGAAAAGAGAAAGGAGGATCCGGATACTGCCACCGGCATACTTGAGGAAATAGCCGGCTTTGCGGAAAAACGCAAGAGAAAACGTATCAGCATGGCCTCGGTTGGCAATCCCCGTCCCCGCCTTTCCCTGGCGTCCCGTTTGTTTCTGCTGGTTATCCTATTGCCTTATTTTATTGCCTGCACCCTGCTTTCTGCCCCGACCCTCCTTCTATCCTACGCAATCTGTTCAAAAATGGAAGACAAAGCCTTTCACAATTCCGTACGGTTTGTGGTAATGCTTCTGATTTGGACACTGACCTATGTTGTTCTTGTCTCTTTTCTCTTCGGGTTCGCAGTATGGGAACAGGCACTGGCTGCATCTGTATTACTCCTTCCTGCCCCCTTGTTTTTTTATCAGTACCACAAATGGTTCCGGATTGCCCGATCTGACTTCAGGTGGATCCTGTCACGGGACCTGCGTGAAGCAAAAGAACGTTTTATAAAATGGATCTTGTAATCCAGATACTGGCCGTAATTCTGGGCATCGCGGGCCTGCTGGGATGCATCCTGCCGGTTCTGCCTGGTCCTCCCCTTAGTTTTATTGGCCTTGTCCTGCTTTTTTTTAAAAGCGAAAGCACCATGGCCTGGCCCTTTCTGCTATTGTGGGGCATTATCGCCGCTGTAGTCACCGTCCTGGATTACCTGGTCCCGGCCTATTTTACAAAGATTGCCGGAGGAAGCCGTGCTGCAACTCGTTTTGCCCTGGCAGGCATGCTGCTTGGAATTGTGTTTTTCCCCCCGCTGGGGATGATCATAGGGGCTTTTCTGGGAGCTTTACTGGGAGAAATCCTTTACAACCGGAAGGAAGGAGGTCTTGCCGGATCCTTAAAACCGGCATTCGGTTCTTTCCTGGGTTTTCTTTTTGGTGTGGGATTAAAACTGGTTGCCAGCGGGATCATGATGTATTATATTGTCATTCATCTTTAACGGGAATCTCAAGGACCAGGCCGTCGAAAGCCGGCAGAATACCCGCCGGAAGGTCCCGGCTCAAATCTTCATGCGGCTCCAGACAATGGGACAGGTGCGTGAGATAGGAACGGCCGGCTCCGACCTTACGGGCAGCGTCAACTGCTTCTGAAAGAGAAAAATGGGTAATATGCGGTTTTCTTTGTACCGTGCTTACTACAAACACTTCCGTGCCTTTGAATTTGTCCAGATCTTCTTCCTGAATGCTTTTCACATCGGTCAGGTACCCGAAAGGGCCTATCCTGAAGCCAAAAACGGGTAAACGGCCATGCAAGGCGCGCACCGGCATGATCTCCACCCCGTTGATCCTGAAAGGATCTCCCTGAATGGGATGCAGCGTCATTTTTGGCAATCCCGGATACGGATACTCGGCAAAGGCATAATCAAACTCTTTCTGCACGGCATCCAGCACCCTTTGTTCTGCATAAACGGGGACCGGTTTTTTTGAAAGAAAATTGAGCGCACGCACATCATCCAGTCCGGCAATGTGATCCCGGTGCTCATGTGTCAGTAAAATGGCATCAAGAGATGTAACGGCATGGCCGAGCATCTGCTGGCGAAAATCTGGACCGGCGTCTATCAGGATCCTGAAAAGACGTTCCCGGCCCGAAACGACCTCGACCAAAACAGAAGAACGCAGCCGTTTGTCTTTCGTATCCGTAGAACAACACGTAATGCAGTTACAACCGATCAGGGGGACTCCCGTGGACGTTCCTGTACCCAAAAAAGTAATTCTGAAAACCATTGGACAGCTATTCAAAAGCAAACCGCGGCTGTTTTGTTCCGGATCGCCGCCCTACCCTCCGCAAATGTAAGAAATATTAAGCATTTTTGGGGGATTGTGTCATATCGTTGCGTTGTTGTATTTTAGCAGAATAAAACAACATCTATTCTATGGACAGGACCCATATCCCCCCGTTTTACAAATCCCTGCTCGACATATGGCAAACCGAGCAGGCCATCAAATTCATAAAGGAAACTTTCCAGACAGAATTGTCCGGAGAGTTGAAACTCAGAAGGATCACCGCTCCGCTGCTGGTCTCTGAAGGAACCGGACTGAATGACAATCTGAACGGGACGGAAGAACCTGTAAGGTTTCCGCTCAAGACCTTGGATGGCAAACAGGTGGAAGTCGTACAATCACTGGCCAAATGGAAACGTTATGCCCTCTGGCGTCATCATATTGAACCCGGGATGGGTATTTATACAGATATGAATGCCATCAGGCCGGACGAGATCACCGACAACCTGCATTCGGTATATGTTGACCAGTGGGACTGGGAAAAGGTCATACTGCCTGAAGAACGAAGTGAGAAAACACTGCGCAGGTGTGTGAAATCCATCTATTATGCCATTAAGCGAACCCAGTTTCTTCTAAGTGAAAGATTTCCTGAATTGCCCCCTTTTCTGCCGCACGATATCTTTTTTATTCACGCCGAGGAGCTTCGTCAACAATACCCCGACCTGAATCCCAAAGAAAGGGAAAATAAAATTGTTAAACAGTACGGGGCCGTATTTGTCCAGGGAATAGGCGGACCTTTGGGAGACGGATCCATACATGACGGCCGTTCACCCGATTACGATGACTGGAGTACGGAAACAGGACCGGGCCTTATGGGTCTGAACGGAGACATTCTTGTTTACAACCCGGTACTGGATGCTGCCCTGGAACTTTCCTCAATGGGGATTCGTGTAAATCCACAGTCCCTGCAACACCAGCTTGAACAGGCAAATGCCATTGAACGGGCCTCATTGGAGTTCCACAAACTACTGCTTGACAACAAGTTGCCTCAAACAATGGGGGGCGGCATAGGTCAATCCCGTTTATGCATGTTGCTGTTGAGAAAATGCCATATTGGGGAAGTGCAATCCTCAGTATGGCCCCACTCCACACGCCGCAAATGTACCGAAGCGGATGTATTCCTTTTTTAAAACCCTTCTTTTGTTATTTTCACAACACTGTTTCACTGATCGTTAGGCCTTCGTGATGGCCTTTTGGGAATATTTCCTTTTTTGCTCTGGCAGGGTTTTTGAGTAATAATTGCCTTCGTCATTAAAAACAAAGGATTTTTACCATGAAAATCATTGGAACTGGCAGTGCACTGCCTTCATTATCGGTCACTAATGAAATGCTGTCCGTCTTTATGGACACCAGTGACGAATGGATCCGCACACGCACCGGTATCCTGGAGCGCAGGATCATATCTGACGAAAACCTGAAAGACCTGGCTGTGGAAGCAGCCAAAAGAGCCCTCGAGGAAGCAAAAATGGACGGGTCCGAGCTCGACTATATCATATGCTCCAACGTGGTGAATTATTATGTTACCCCATCGCTGAGCTGTCTGATAGCCGGCGAGATCAACGCATCCTGTCCCTGTGTGGACCTGAACGCGGCCTGCAGCGGGTTTGTTTACGGACTGGACATGGCACAGGCATACCAGATGTCAGGAAAAGCGAAAAACATCCTGGTCATCTGCGCCGAAGAACCCACCCGCATGTGCAGCTGGAAAGACCGCAACACCGCGGTACTGTTCGGGGACGGTGCCGCAGCCGCCGTTGTGACGGAAGGGGACGATTTCAAAGCTTCTTACATCACCGCCAGGCACAGGCCCGAGATCCTGTATTACCAGCGGCCCCTGGAGGATTGTCCTTTTGTGAAATACCAGCAACGGGGCGTGCCTATGTACATGAACGGGAAAGAAGTTTTTAAAATGGCCGTCAATGCTTCCGTGGAAGGGATAGAACGTATCCTGAAGGAAACGGGGCTTACTGCAGACCAGGTGGATCATTACATCTTGCACCAGGCCAACATGCGTATCATTGAGACCATACGTACCCAACTGCATCAGCCTGTGGGAAAATTTCCCCACAACATTGAACGCCTGGGGAACACCTCGTCGGCCACCATTCCCATACTTTTGGATGAACTGAACAAAACCGGGAAACTGAAAAACGGCGACACCATCGTACTCAGCGGTTTCGGGGCCGGCTTTACCGCCGGAACGTGTCTTTTTACATGGACCATGAATTGAAATACATATGAAAACGATCAAAAACAGAATATGTGACCTTACAGGCATTGCCTACCCGGTTTTCCAGGGAGGAATGGCCTGGGTATCGGAAGCCCGGCTGGCTGCCGCCGTGTCCAATGCGGGAGGATTGGGGATCATATCAGCCATGAATGCCGATGCCGGTTACCTGAGAACGCAGATAAAACTTTGCAGGGAGCTGACCCAAAAACCCTTTGGCGTGAACATCATGCTGATGAGCCCCTTTGTTGACCAGGTGGCACAGGTGGTTTTGGAGGAGAAAGTGCCCGTAGTGACAACCGGCGCCGGAACACCGGGAAAATACATGCCCGGATGGCTCCAGGCAGGGATCTGCGTGATCCCCGTGGTCGCCTCGGTGGCCTTTGCCAAAAGACTGGAACGGATGGGAGCCCCGGCCCTGATAGCCGAAGGGGCCGAAGCCGGCGGGCACGTGGGGGAACTGAACACCATGGCCCTGGTCCCTCAGATCTGTGACGCCGTCTCGATCCCTGTGGTAGCGGCCGGCGGCATTGCCGACGGACGGGGGATTGCCGCCGCGTTCATGCTGGGAGCCGAAGGCGTACAGTGCGGGACCCGTTTCCTGGCAGCGGAAGAATGCCAGATACACCTGACCTACAAGCAAAAGATCGTCTCGGCAGGAGATACGGACACCATCGTGACAGGAAAAAAGCTGGGCCACCCGGTAAGGGCCCTGAAAACCCCGTTTACAAGGAAGTTCGCACAAATGGAGAACGATCATGACATCACCCAGGAAGAAGCCGACAAATACGGCGCCGGTGCTTTGCGAAGGGCCGCCCTGGACGGTGATGAACAAACAGGGTGCTATATGGCAGGACAAAGTGCCGGACTGGTTAAAAAGATCCAGCCGGCGCGTGACATTATCGAAGAAATGATGCAGCAGGCCGCTGCTTTGTTAAAAATTTAACAGCCAACGACCTATGAGACGAATCGTAATTACAGGCATGGGAATCATTTCCCCTGTCGGAAACAGTGTCCCGGTTTTTTGGAACAACCTGAAAGCCGGAGTATGCGGGGTGGAACCCATCCGTTCTTTCGACACCTCGGACCTGTCGGTAAAAGTAGCCGCCCAGGTGAAAGATTTCAATCCCGCAGATCATGGCATAGATGCTGCTACAGCCCGAAAGGCAGACCTGTACACCCTCTATGCCCTTGCGGCAGCCCGTCAGGCCATGAAGGAAAGCAACCCGGAAATGGACCCTGAACGACTGGGTGTATATGTGGGTTCAGGCATAGGAGGGATCCACACCTTCATCTCTGAATGTAAAAAATATTTTGAAAGCGGTCCCAACCGGGTATCCCCGCTATTTATCCCTACCATGATATCCAACATAGCCGCCGGCAATATTGCCATTGCCTACAATGCCCAGGGACCCTGTCTGCCGGTGGTGACCGCCTGTGCCACATCCACCCATGCCATTGGAGAAGCTTTCCTGGCCATCCGGCACGGGTATGCCGATGCCATCATTGCCGGAGGATCCGAGGCGGCAATCGTTCCCCTGGCCGTTGGCGGATTCAACAACAGCCGCGCCCTCTCACGCGCCGAAGATCCGGCAAAGGCTTCGATTCCGTTCGACGCGCAGCGTCAGGGTTTTGTCATGGGGGAAGGAGCCGGCATTGTGGTCCTGGAAGAATACCACCGCGCGGTCAACCGAGGCGCAGTGATCTATGCCGAGGTAACCGGGTACGGTAACACCTGCGATGCTTTTCATTACACGGCTCCCCGACCTGACGGTTCCACCGCGGCCCGGGCCATGCAGCGCGCCTTGTCCGACTCGGGATACATTCCCGGCGAGATGATCTATATCAATGCACACGGCACCAGCACGCCCCTGAACGATCCCACCGAGACGATGGCCATCAAACTGGCCCTGGGGGAAGAACAGGCACGCAAAGCCCTGATCAGCTCCACCAAATCCATGACAGGACATATGCTGGGCGCCGCAGGGGCGGCAGAGATCATTGCTGCGGCCCTGGCCCTAAAAGAGGGCATCGTCCCTCCGACCATCGGGTTGGAGCATCCCGATCCGCAATGCGATCTGGATTATGTGCCCGGAAAAGCCCGTAAGGCAGAGATTTCCATAGCCCTGTCCAACTCTCTGGGTTTCGGGGGTCACAATGCCACGGTAGCTTTGCGTAAATTTAAAGCTTAACGTTATGGTCAGAAAAGAAATTATGGAATTTCTGCCCCACAGGGAGCCCATGCTTCTTGTGGACCAAATGGATGTGGATGAAAACAAGGTGGCACACGCCCGGTATAAAGTTACCGGCGAAGAATTTTTCCTGAAAGGACACTTTCCCGGGTATCCCGTGGTCCCCGGAGTGATCCTGTGCGAGATCATGGGACAATGCTGCAGCCTGCTGGTAAAGGAATACCTGGTGGGAAGGACCCCGTTTTATGCCGGACTGGACAAGGTTCGTTTCAAAAGACAGGTCCGCCCCGGCGACACCGTTGAAGTCAAAGGGTTTATCACAAAACAAAAAGCAATGGTGTTTTTTGTCCAGGCCGAGGCCCGTGTGGACGGGGAGCTTTGTGCCCAGGGAATCTTGTCATTCGCCCTGGTTCAGAGACCCAGCGACTGAAGTTCTTCAACTGCGATCAGACGGTAATGCGGGGCGTAGGACACCACGTAATCCCGGCTATGGTGACCAACATATTCTCCGCGTTGCAACATGGCCGACAGGGAGTCTTTATCGGCCGTATAATGCGGGTGATGCGTCACGGGACATTGCAATTTTTCCAAAACCTCCACGATCCGGTTCCATTCACCGCTCCAGTCTTCCACCGAAACGACGGGAGCTGCCTGCACACTGCGTACGAATGCGTTGAAAAAATCCCCGTAGCTGACCCTTCCCTCTTTGATCACCCGCAGGTCAACCCTAACAAAACGATGCTCCCAGCCGGTACTGTCGACATAAGAAGACAGTGCCGGCAAAGAATCGCAATCATAGGAATCCAGCTCCCGGCGCAGGTACCTGCCGGCAGCCGCCGTGTCGGATAACAGGTGTCCCGGACCAAACTTGTCCTGAAAAAAATTCTTGTAAATATCACGGATCGTGCTTTGGGGGTAACGTTCCACCTGTTGCTTCAGGGCTGTCGTTACCTTTTCCTCAAAGAGCCTGTCTTCAGTCCTTTGCACGCAGGAAAGAAGGGTGGCCATGCATAATATCATCACCATGGTTTTCATGCTGTAAAGGTATAAAAATTGACAAACCGGGAAGTTTTTGCCAAATTTGAATTGCATTTAACCGGTTCATATGGTATGGATTAAACTGGGCATCCTGATCATAGGATTCATCTACGCGGGACTGATCCCGTTTACCGTGCGGCGGGTCGTTCGCCAGATTGATTTTGACCTGCACGAACAGACATTGAGTTTTCTGAGCAACAAAACCCTGTACGACAAGAAATTCAGAAGGGGTTACACCAGGCTGCTGTTTGTCACAGCCGTCTTGCATTATGTTTTTTTCTGGCTGCTCTCCAAGTATTACAATTTGGGCGAACACGAAACCTACATGCGATACATAAATTATAGCTTTGCTTTCTTTACCCTCCTGGCTTTCGTTCCCCACAACATCAGACCTTACAGTTTCAAACGTCTGAGTACCACCGTGCAACGTCTGGTACACAACCTCTTGGCGATCTTTGTTTTTCTTTCGCTCCCCACTCTAATCATCCTGTTCCAGACAGCAGTAATTCACTCCATGCCTTTCATGGGGATTGCAGGACTGATTCTTATAGGTGGTACATTGGTCCTGACAGCCATCTATATCATCCGTCAGGGACTCAATGGCATCAGTGAGATATTCTTCATAAACGGCATCAGTTTCTGGACCGTTTTTATCACCATTTTTACGGTGTTATTCGGGTAGAATTATTGTCTCACGCACCGGACAAATTTTCCGGAATCCTGTATTATTCCGGCTGTTGTTACATTGGGAACGGCCAAAACACTTAAAGATCCGCCTCCTATGGCAAACTCGGCATGTGCTGCTGCCGTGGACCCGGTTGCCCCCCGTGCCCAGTACCAGGCCGAAGGTGTCCCGGCAACTGCATAATCCAGGGCACCGCTGTTCGATCCGTCCCGGATGCCATATCCGTCCCATCCCATGGGGAAGAACAGGTTAGTACTTCCCGAAGTGACCATCAACGCCCCAATGGCTGATCCGGCGTCGTCATATACGTAGCCGGGAAACATTGCGGAAGAGGCAAGATTGGTATATTGAGCAGAGGTGGCTACAACATACCCTTCAGGGCAGGGTCCCCTGTTGTTAGTAGTAACGTTCCAGTTAAATACGTTCTTCACCACCTTTGTCCAGCCGACTTCTATGGAAGAATTGGGATTGCCGTTTTGCGTAAGGGTAATTTCCAGGTTGGATGTGTTGGCATCCCCCGGTCCGGGAATGTAGGGATGCATACCGCCGTTATTGCCCCATTTGAAGAACCACCCGGTATGCGTGGGAGATGTTGTTAGAAACGTCCCGAATTGTTGCGAGGGGAAAAAAGGATTTTGTTTAAAACTGGTATCGTCACCAACATTTCCCAGGGCATTGAAAGTGGACCACCAGGCACCGCCGGCCGACATTTGTACGTCCCCGTACCCCTGCCTTACGTACACAATATGTTCCAGCATGCCGTCTTCATAAATTACCCGAATACGGCCAAAACGATTGGTTGTGGAAGATCCGGTCGGGGAGTTTGCCTGGTAATAGAACCTGACCGGGGAACCGGGAGTCCCTGTTACCGTTCCGTTAAGTACGGTATTACCGGCTGCGCTTCCCAGGCGGATGAAATCCGCCCCGTCTTCGACCACAGCCTGCCATGTCCCCAGGGATACAAGCGGTTCAAAGGACAGCGGAAAAGTCTCTGAAGCTGTTCTTTGTAGCACGATCTCCCTGGAAGTTGTATTGTCGTAACTTCCGTAAACGGCTACAGGGTTGATTACGCGCGGTGTCTGGCGAACGGTTACAGTCACGGGATCATAAGCTCCGTAAGGACCGCTTACGTTAACAACAAAAGTGGCCGTTCTGCGTCCCGTTACAGCTGTATGTTCACTGTATGTGAGCAACGGTATGTTGAACAGCGTGGATGTGACGGTCCCGCTCGTTGATGGCACCTCAAGAAATCCTCCGTCCACGATATCGGTAACTGTCCAGTTATACGTGAGGGTCTCTGTTGTTTCATCCCCGATCCTTACATGGGCGTTGCCGCTCAGACCGCTTTTGTACCCCAGAAAGGCATCTTCTGCCGTTACATTGCCCAATAATGTTTTTTCCACCCGCCAGGTAACCTCGCTGCGGGCTTTGCCTTTGAGGACCAGGGTGACTTTGTAATGGGTGTTGCGTTCCACGTCAAAATCATCCGTAACGTTTTTTCCAAGGAAGAAGCGGTAGGTTATGGTTCCTTCTTTGGGATCATCCGGGTTGGTATCCCGGTAATCGGCCGACACTTCCAGATAAGAGCAGGTAACATTGGTATAGACATCTTCCGGTGTGTGACCGGCCGGGGTTTTCAATGTCTGATCAGCAGTATATAAAATCAATGGACGCTCCGGTAGGATCTGCCACCAGATCTCCTGTATCCATGGAACCCGCCGCTCCCCGGATCATATTGTCTCCCAGGCGCATCGTGGCCGGAACGTTTTTCAGGACTATGCGCGAAGGTGTAACGGTGACATATTGGTTCAGAGGGGAAACGGCATCGTTCCTGTCAAAGGCAACGGTAACCATAGCCGTCAGTCTTTTCAGATACACGTCAAATTGTTTGTCACTGGCAATATAAACGGGATTTTCACTGCCTGCCTCATCCGGTGACAACCATCCGAACATGTGGTTTTGGGGCAAACCTTCCGGAGAGGCCTGGAACGTGATGTTCTTCAGATCTGTTATGGTAGGGGCTTCTTCACGCATGTCATAGGGTACATTGGCCACCACGTATACATATCGCATTCCTTCCTGGGGATTCATCACATATATTCCGTTTGCCGGCGGGTTCGGGAAATACCCTGAGGATGTTTCGTCCAGATTCCCGTATACATCATAAAACAGGAAATTGACCTGCGTTTTGTTATTGTAGGCCGTTTGTGCAGATTTTGTACCGTAATCCACCACTTTGTTGGCCGGAAGATGTACCTTGAAAAAGACTTCTGAATCTGGCTTCGTAACAGGGGGTTCCGGCACGGGTTCTTCCTTCCTGCAGGAAAGTAATGCCAGTGCCAGTATCGCAGGCAGCAGCCACCCGATGCGTATGAACGTTCTGTTACGGATCTTTTTCATAGTATTAATGCAATAAAGCCTCCAGTTCTTCGGTTTCCCAATTACTGACCTGAATGGTAATATCCATTCCTGTGATCACGATCTCCAGGGGAAGTGTCACATCTCCAACCGTATCCGGGTCTATACCTGCCTGTCGCATGAGCTGTCCCATGTTTACCCGTTCCAGTGTATTGCCTTCGTTATCATGCAACCCCAGGAATATCCCATCCGGATCATTCCCGCGAAAAATATTGAATCTGCTGATAAAAATCCCGGAACTGTCGTAATATGTACCCGCCGGATAATAGGACTGCGGGGGTCCCGACGCTTTCTGCTGCAGGGTATACAACGGAAACAACCCTTCCAGTACGATCGAGACAGGAGGCTCAGAGGCTTTCGTTGTCAAAAGATGCAGCCCACGTACCAGGATCTTGAAAGCAAGGTGAATTGAGGAAAAATTTACTGTATCCTGCAATATTTCAAAGGGTGGGACCACAATGTCTTTTCTTCCCAGGTACAGGCTGTCGTTTGTTGTTATGGGGTTTCCCGCAAGGTATGCGGGATGTGCCAGGCGGAGGCCCTCCAGGGTCCCGGGAGCATCCAGCACCGTATTTTCAAATGCATTGCCTACGGCCACAAGTCCATACCTGCCCGGTGCAAGGTTAAGTCCTGTGCCGCATGTTCCACATGCATCCAGGCTCACGACCTTTTGCTGAACAAGCCTGTTGTCCTGACCAAACACCAACAAGTGTACCTGTTCAATATGTTCAGAGGTTTGGCACACAGTGCCTTCAGGACAGTAGTGGAATATAATGCGCACATTGTCACACTCTTCCGGTGGTTCAAAAATACATCCGGCCAGAAAAGGTGCCAATAAAAATACGAGCTGTATGCTCCTTCGGAACATATCTGCTACTGGTAAACAGGATCCAGGTTCACTTCCGACCAGTTACCTACGGTAATGCTTACGTCAAAGGTGACATTCTCCCCAACGGGATCTTCCGAGCCGCGGCCCACGACAATGTTTACATTGTAGAGTTTCCCCGACTGCCAGTTGGAGAATGTGCTTCCCGCACCATCCTTAAACCCTATCACGCGGACAAAACGTAATTTCATCAGATTGTCATTCGCATTCTTGGCTTTATACCTGACCACGATCTCGGGAGGGGTCAAGGGAAAGAACTGATAGGCGAACACTTTGCTGGTAACCAGTCCCGAAGCACTGTAATCGTACATGTTTGGATAATACTCAGCGGCGAACTTCGGCTGATCAATAGTATAAGAATCTTCCAGCGATCCCTGGGCATTGAGCCCGCCACCCACATTGCCGAAAGTACTGGTTTCGTAAAAATTCCTGATATATACCCCTTCAAATGTCACTTCTTTGATGGCTGTGTTGTCATAAGCCAGGGTAATCTGAAAACGGGACACCAGCGGGTTTAGCGTAACAGCGGCGGATAATCTGGTCACATTTCCATCCTGGGCTGAACTGATGGCAGCTTCTCCGTACAAGACCAGTTCGGTGGGATCGTTGTCGTATTGGATGTCGTTGACAAGGGATATTACATCATTATACGTTTCCACAGCTTTAAGAACGTCATCCATATCCCCGGTGAAATTGGCTGATTTGGGATTACCTACGATCTGCACCTTCGAAGCCAGCTTGTATATATTATTGAGCCTGTAACCTGCTTTCAGGGCGGCAATGTCCAGCAGGGGATTGGCTGCATCAGGCGTGGTTGCCACGGGAATAATATGCTTCATGGACCCGTCGGGTGCAGAAATGAAAATATACACTTTCAGAGGGGTGGCAAATTTGGATCCGTCGGTAATAGCCGTATCTGCGATGGCTTTGGTTGTTGGGGCAAAATTGCTTTCATCCAGCCTTATGTAAAGGCTCTGTGAGTAATCCTCCTGGTTTTCGGGAGGCAGTTCGTTCTTCTGGCAGGAGGCGATCATCAGGATCGCGGCAAGGCCTGCAAATACAATTTTCTTCATGATTGATGGGTTTGTTTGTTGTTTGTTGTTTGTNTTGTTTGTTGTTTGTTGTTTGTCTATTGTTTCTGATTGATGTTGTATTCATGATCATTTGATAAAGAATACCAGCGTGAACCCTGCCTTCGTGGGGCCAATGTAGTGTCTGGTACCGCGTCCCAGAGAGGGTCCGCAGGGATGCGTGGCGATGGTCTCGTAATCTATGTAGGCATAGCCTGCTCCCAGGGAGCATTCCAGTCCAAAACGGGAGGTTAGCCGCCATAAATACCCGTACGAAACACCTCCCCCGTATAGAAAACCCTGGTGCCTTACCCCCTCCGGGCACAGTAAAGGGATGTTTCCCACGTTGAACTGGGCAAAAAGACCGTGAATTCCGACAAAATGACCGGAAAAACAAGCCCGGGTCCAATAACGGAACTCGGGCTGCACCATCCAATGCTTGATCCTGATCTGATCTGAAAAATTCCAGGGATTGTAATTGCCTGATATCTCTACTGAAAAACGCTCCGTCAAATAACCTTCAAGGCCCAGGTTGATACTGGTTGTAGCATCATACAGGATGTTTGTTTTCAGCGTAACGTGCTGACTATAAAGGTTTAATGTACAAAAAAAACAGTATACCAATGACTCCTGTCCACTTTCGCCACATACGTTGCATTTTCTTTAAATTTAGGTTAAATTTTTATAACGGCAATGCAACATCAGCTGAACCTGTTACGTCTTGTAAACATGAAAAACAGAATACTTTTTGCCTTTGTGATTGGGACATTAATCACACATTCCTGTTCCGGGATACTGGGAAGCGGGAAAGCCGTTGAGGAAACGCGGACTGTTTCGGGTATATATAAGGGTATCAGCGTCGAAAGGGCCATCCGGGTGCATCTGTCAGACAATGTGTCCGACATCCATGTCAGGGCAGATGAACTGTTTATGCCTTTTCTGGATATCTATATCAACGAACAGGATATCCTTGTCATTAAGTATTCCAAAAACATGATCGGATATTCTTCCGTCACTACCGAGGTAACCGTTCCCTGCCACCCCCTTCTGACAACATTCGAAGCTTCCGGGGCATCCAGGATTGACGCTACATGCGATCTGGCCCTGAACACTGCATCGTTTGAAGCCAGCGGGGCTTCGTTATTCAGTTTCACGGGCAGTGCCGTTGATTGTGAGATCATCCTGAGCGGGGCTTCCCGTTTTGAAGGATTTGATTTTACGGCAGTCGTCCTGGATTGCGAACTGTCAGGAGCCAGCCGCCTGGACATAACCTGCACCGGATCCATGAAAGTAGAAGCCTCGGGTGCCAGCAAGGTAAATTACAAAGGAGATTGCATCATCACGTCCATTGATACTTCAGGAGGGTCCGAAGTTAACAAGAAATAACCTGCCTGTTTGTCTTTTATGGCAAGGTTACGAAAATACCGACAGATTTCTTTTCCTGCGGATAGATCTCTGTCTAAGTAAATGTGTATTTTTGCATCCAATCATTCTGGACCATATGACTTCGGATACACGCGGCCTGTATAAGAACAATACCCTGGAAACCACAAAGGAGTTCCGCTGCAACACTTGCGGCGATGTTTTCAGGATTCGGGAAGGGACTTCGGCACTGGGAATTAATTATTATTGTTCTGTCTGCGGAAGAAATTATTTCCGCCGACACACCGACCCCAAGACCATAGGCTATTTCCTGTGCGAATGCGGTGGTGCATTGCACAATTATCTTACGTTTGCAGTCTGTCCCAAATGTGGAAGCCAGGACGTAAGTGCCCCGGTCCGGGAAGAAATCGGGAAATAATCCTAATGATGGTGGTCGTGTTCGGCCTCCATCCCTTCTTCATATGTTTTGTGAATGGTTCCGAAAGGATGTTCCGGCGGGGTATAGATCGAATATATTTTCAAAGGTTCATCCCCTGTATTGATCACATTGTGCCATTTGCCGGCAGGAATAAAAATGGCAAAATCGTCTTCCACATCTTCCCGAAAGTTCAGATTTTCTTCTTCATCTCCCATGACAACAATGCCCCTGCCCGATTCTATCCGTAAAAACTGATCTGTTCCCGGATGCTTTTCCAGTCCGATTTCTTCCCCCGGGGCCAGGCTCATCAGCGTCATCTGCATGTGTGTCCCGGTCCACAAAGCCTGACGGTACAGCTCATTCTGCAGGGTGTGGGCTTCTATGTCAAATACAAACGGGTCCGGACCATAATCGCGGAACACGACTACAGGGGCCTCTTCGGCAACCGGGACAACATTTTGTTTAACAGGACAGTTACAGGAAATCATCAACAGCAGCAGGGCCGTCGATGCAAATGTTACGACAGTTTTCATATTGAAAAAGTTAAGGGTTAGTATCCAATCTGTTAAAGTTAATAATTTTTTCTATTTTTGGGTAAGCTCAACGACTATAAATATCATGAAAATTCTACTTGTTGCGTTTTTTGTGCTTTCGGGGATCGTCACAATTCCCGGAGCCGATGATCCGGTAATTCCTTACAGGACAGGGTCAAAGTTATTTTTTGTAAACCGTGTCGAAAATTTCGTGGAAGGAACAAAAGAGGTTGGTGAAAAGTATTCCGCGGCTGACTGGATAGAGTCTCATAAATATTTAGGCAAACTGATCAAAGAATATTCGGACTATTACCCTTCCCTGAGTCAGGAAAGAAAGAGCCGCGTTAACAAAGCTTTGGGAAAATACATCGGAATGACCATGAAAGCCGGGATCCATGTATCGATTGACGTTTTAAAGGAAATCTACCACAGGGCACCTGCAGTCCTGGAGGGGATTTACGAGGGGACCGGGTTGAAAGACTTCCTGAACCCCCAATAGGCATCCCATGGACAGGAAGCAGATCTATACGGTTCCCAACCTTTTGAGTTTTTACAGGTTGCTGGCCTTTCCGCTCATCCTGTGGTTTATTATCTCGGGAAAAGAGCGTCTTTTTGCAATCTTCCTGATCATTAACCTGGTGACAGACTTCCTGGATGGCTTGATAGCCAGGGTTTTCAATCAGGAAACAGCACTGGGAGCCAAACTCGATTCTTTTGCCGATGATCTCACTTACGTTCTTGCCTTTACCGGCCTTTTTGTTTTCAGGGGAGACGTTTTAAGGCCCCATCTGATCAGTTTTGTGATCTTTATAGGATTTCTTGTCGGCTCTGTGGTCCTGGCGCTCATAAAATTCAGGACTACTCCCAGTTTTCATCTGTATTCCACAAAGATAGGCGGATACATCCAGGCCGCTTTTTTCATATGCCTGTTTACCATCGGATTTATTCCTGCAGTATACTACATAATGATCTTGTGGGGGATTCTGTCTGCCGTTGAACACATGATCATCCAGCTGATCATTCCCGAAATGCGTTCCAATGTCAGGGGGCTGTACTGGGTACTTAAAGAAAAAAAGAAATCATGATCTTCCATTCCGCATTTGAATATGTCTATCTGTGGCTGCCCCTTATCGGGTTCATTGTGGGATTCCTGGGATCCCTGACAGGCGGTGGCGGCGGATTCATTTTCATCCCCTTGCTGACCATCCTTTTCAAGGTGCCTCCCCAGATCGCCATAGCCAGTTCCCTGGCGGCCACACTGCCTATCTGCCTTGCCGGGGCATACGGTCACTACAGAAAGAAGAACCTGGACTTTCGCATAGGACTGATCTTTGCCGGGGCCGGGATTTTCGGGGCACTGCTTGGGGCCAATATCGCCAATGTGATGACAGCCCGTCAGCTGCGAGTCAGTTTTGGGATCTATTCCATCCTGATCGCTATCAGTATGTATTTGGGCCAGCGCAAGGACAACAAAGCGATTGCAAACGGAGACAGTCCGCGGGAATTTTCAAAAGCCGGTAAATATTCCAGAAGTACTGTGTACGGCTTTCTCTCGGGTATAATAACAGCCACATTCGGCACCAGCGGATCCGCACCCATCCTGGCCGGCCTGATGAGCATTCGCATGCCGTTGAAACTTGTCCTGGGAACTTCATTACTGGTTGTCTTCGTTAATACCTGTTCGGCCCTCGGAGCTCATTTCCTGGTGGGTAAAATTGACCTGACCCTGGTATATTTCCTTGCCTCCGGATCTGTCATAGGAGCCTTGCTCGGCCCCAGGCTTCTGGCCAACATTAAGGTTGACAGGGCCGAGGGACAGGTGCGTTTCTGGTATGCCCTGGGCATGGTCGTCTCTGGTGTCCTGATGATCGTTATTTAAATTTTACGGTTATGATCCGTACACTATATATGATCATTCTGGCATACTTCCTGACAGGAGGCATTGCTTTTTATGTCATTGGGAAGAAAAAAACCCGGGAAGAGGCCAGGCACAACCGCATTAAATTCTTCGCATATTTTGTTATCATCAACGGTGTCTTTCTGAGTATCGTCATTCAGCCTGTTGTTTTCAGGATCCTTGCGGGTATCATCGTGGTCACGGGGTTTTATGAATTGGTGACACTTTTTCGCAACTCCGGTTACCTGAAAAAAAGATTTTTCCTTTTATCCCTTTGTTCCTACTGCCTGTTGTCGGCGGGATTTATCTGTTTCAGCAATCTGGAAAGGAACTGGATACTTTTTACGTTCATCATTCTTTCTGTATTTGACAGTTTCAGTCAGATTGCCGGACAGCTTTTCGGAAGACACAAGATCGCTTCCAAAACCAGTCCCAATAAAACCCTGGAAGGACTTGTGGGAGGGATCGTGATGTCTCTGGTCACTTCTTTTCTTATCAGGGATCTTGTAGGCTTCGGCATAAGAACTGTCCTGTTGCTCACTGCCGGAGTGATCGTATGGGCCTTTCTGGGTGATCTGGCCGCATCCTTTTATAAAAGGCGATACAACGTAAAAGATTTTTCCCGCCTGATTCCCGGGCACGGAGGGATCCTGGACCGTTTTGACAGCCTGATCGCCTGCGGCGCCTGGATGTTTTTTGTTGCCTGTCTGATCAACGTAACCTGAGCCCGGTATACACCCACGCTCTTTATTTATACCGATTGCTGCAGCTCCGGGCGCATGCAAATCGCGTTTTCATTTTGCAGAGTAAAAAGAAATGGATATTTTTATTTTATGAAAAAGTATTCCCTGACGGCAGTCCCCGTGTTACTGCCATTTATTCTTCTCATTTCAGGGTGCAGCATCCCTGTGCTTCCTGAGCTCGAAACAGCTGCGGTATCCCAAACGGGCACCACGTCACTTACCTGTGGCGGCACGGTTCTCACCGACGGGGGTGCGCCTGTGTTGGCCCGTGGAGTCTGCTGGAGTACCGCTACCGGTCCTTCCGTTGACCTGCCCACCAAAACAAACAACGGTTCCGGGACAGGATCCTTTACCAGTTCAGTTACGGGTCTTGCCCCCAACACCACCTACTATATCAGGGCCTATGCCTCCAACGAGGCAGGCACTGCTTACGGAAACCAGATCACTGCCACCACCCTGCCCGCCAATGCATCGCTCACCACCTCACAGGCAAGCCAGATCACTTCCTTTGGAGCCATTAGCGGAGGAAACATTGCCGATGACGGAGGCTCTGCCGTCACGCTGCGCGGCGTCTGCTGGAGCACAGCTACCGGACCCACTGCAGATCTGCCCTCCCGGACACAGGACGGCACGGGAAAAGGAGCCTTTGTCAGTACCCTGACAGGCCTGTCTTCCAGGACCACTTATTATGTAAGGGCTTATGCCACCAACGCTGCCGGGACCGCATACGGACAACAGATCATGGTGGAGACGCCGGCCAGCGTTTCGCTATCGGCAACCACCCTGACTGTCCTGGCTGCTGAAAGCCAGAACAATGACATTGTGATCAACTCTTACGGTCCCTGGACGGCCCAGGTAACAGGGAACACTCCCTGGATCACCCTTATCTCAATAACGGGAGAGGCGGGATCTTCCACATTCTTTTTCGCGATGGCTGAAAACGACACGAGGGCTGACCGCACGGGGATCATCAGGATCACATGCCAGGACATGTCTGCCGATATCACCGTGAACCAGCTTCGTGCAGGAGGCTATATGGACGACGGAGATCTCTTTTAATGAAGCATGCCATGAAAAAGACCCTAATATGCATACTTGCGCTCCTCCTGGCAGGAGGATGCCGGCAGGAAGAAGAAAAGCAACAGGCACCATTGGAAAAGGAGACTGCAGCGCTGGCCGGTATCCTGCCATCCGGGGATCCTGCCACGCGTACCACCTTACATGAAGACGGGTTGCTCACCACGTGGGAATCCGGGGATGCCATAGGCGTTTTCGGTAACAATGCGTCCAATGTGCGTTATACCCTCTCCTCAGGGGCAGGAACACCCTTTGGGTTGTTCAGGGGCGCGGATTCCGGATCTCCCGTCTATGCCTACTATCCTTTTACGGAGAAAGCCGGAGATTCCTATAATGCCATTAAGGGAACACTGGCCCCCGAAACAGTACAGAACGGGGAAGAGACACCCATTGGGGCTTCTGACTGGAAAGTCAGTTCCCTGATCCTGGGAAACGCAACGGACGGGTACCGGATCCATTTCCGGGAAATCATGGCATTGCTTTCCTTTACCATAGATGCAACCGGGACCGGGCTGGAAGGAGAAACCCTCAGATCGGTGTCCTTATCCGCTGAAGGACGGAAACTGGCGGGAAACTTTACGATTGATCTCTCAAAAGCCGATGCCACTCCCCTTTTCGATGCCCAGGCATCTTCCGGGGTGGTGTTGAAAATGGAACACCGCCCGGTGCTTGCAGGCGGGAAACCTCTTGTCTGTCACATGTTCGTCAATGCCGACGTGCCCGGGGGAACGCCCCTGGAGATCGTATTGGAGACCAACCGGTCTGTGTCTACAACCAGGGTAACTGCTGCAAAACCAATGAAAGCCGGACACCGTTATCACATCCCGCTTATCCTGGAGGAGATCTCCGATAAAACGACAGTCACGGACATTGCCCTCAAATACGACTACCAAACATTCGGGATCTACCAGAAAGGAGACACGCTCCTCTCATACAGGGCTTTCAACGATCAGTGGAGCAGACTGGATTACCCCGATCATTATACATTCCGTATACAGAATAACGAACAGAAATTTGTAGTATCCGTGGAAGGCATTCCCCAGAATCCGCAAACAGGTGTTTTCTATAACATCAGTGTCTCGGTGTATGGAACGGACAGGATCGCTGCGGGCACCAGAAATGTTTGTGCAGTCAGGCTTCAGGACCATCTGCTGGTATTGTACGACTACGAAAACGAAATTAGTTATGTTGTTTACAATTAATGTGCTATGAAAAGAATACTACCTGCAAAATTCCTGTTCCTGTTCCTGTTTGCCTGCTGTTTTCATAGTGCTTACGCAGTAAAGGCATACCCCGATCCCATACAGGTTATACAGCCCGACGGAACGACCCTTACCATCCGCAAACACGGGGATGAATTCCTCAACTGGACCACCTGTGGCGACCGGCTGGTCAAACAAAAACCTGACGGTTTTTATTACCTGGCGGAATTCCTTTCCGACGGAAACGTTCAGGCTACCGATATACGTGTAGATCCCGGATTGATCCGGCAAAGCACCACGCAGGTCTTTCCCCCGGCCGCAGCCATCCACAGGGCGCGGATCTTACGGGAAGAGTTTTCCCGTATATTTGCCGCCCGCTCAGACGTTGCCCGGCTGCGACCCGACATTTTTCCCGCCGTAAAAGGCGCATCTGCGTCCATTGCCCTGGGACAGAAAAAATTCCTGGTCATCCTGGCACAGTTCAGCGATCTGGAGTTTGTCTCGGCAACTGCACAGGAAGATTTTTTCAACCTGCTGAACCAGGAAGGATACGCTGCCAACGGCGGGACAGGCTCTGTCAGGGAATATTTCCGCCAAAATGCTTCGGGAGCTTTTGACCCCGTGTTTGATGTTGTCGGACCGGTGACGCTCTCCCGCCCGGTTTCATATTACGGGGCGAATAACGATGAGGGAAAGAATATGTACGAGCGATCCAGAGAAATGGTGGCAGAAGCCGTAAGATCTGCAGATTATTATCTGGGAACCGATTTCTCGCCCTACGACAATGACGGGGACGGTTATATTGACAATGTTTTTGTGTATTTTGCCGGACATAACGAGGCTGAAGGAGGCGGAGATCATACCATATGGCCGCATGCCTGGTCTACCTATGATCAGAGTACAACCGTAGACGGTGTCACAACGGGATCCTACGCGTGTACCTCTGAATTGCGGGGTGCCTCGGGCACGGCGATGGCCGGCATCGGGACCTATTGCCATGAATTCGGGCATGTTCTGGGGTTACCCGATTTTTACGACACCGATGGTAAAGAAAACGGCGAAGCCAGGGGTTTGGGCAGATTTTCACTTATGTCGGGAGGCAATTACAACAACGCGGGAAGAACCCCGCCTTACCTTACGACCGTTGAAAGGATCCTTCTGGAGTGGAGGGCCGATGAAATTGAGGAAATCACGACATCGGGAGATTATCGCCTGGACCCTGTATCGGGGAACAGTGCCTATGGTGTGGCCACGGCCAATCCCGGAGAATTTTTTCTTTTTGAATACAGAAAAAAAGAGGGATGGGACAATTCGCTGCCCAATTCCGGGTTACTCATTTATCATATAGACATGTCCGAAAACCTGGTGGGCGGGACATCTGCGGCTGACAGATGGCGTTTCTGGGACGGCATCAACACATACGCATCCCACCAGTGCTATGACCTGGTGGAAGCGGTATATCCCGAATCGGCCATTCAGTTTGACAACCAGATCCCATTCCCCGGATCAGCCAAGAACACCTCTTTTACGGAAACTTCTTCCCCGGCTGCGAAAGATCATGCGGGAAAACCCATTGGTGTAAACCTCACAGGTATTTCCAACGAAACTGCCTATGCCGCTTTTACCGTCACCATGAGCAATGCCCTGGTGATCACGGGGACGGTTGCAGATGTTGAAGGTAATCCGCTGGAAGGGGTAACGGTGTCGCTCACATATGAAGAAACCCCGCAAAACACCTTCGAAAAATCATCCATTACAGGGTCCGGGCCACTGGTCGCACGCTTCCGTAAGACGGGGACAGACAATCCTGCCGCCACCGCAACTACAGGTCAGGATGGCAAATATAGCTTCAGCACAGAAAGCCGCCAGGGTCTGTATACGGTCATGGCCTCCAAAGAAGGCTACCATCCTGCCTTCAGGGAGGTGGATGCTTCCCGGACCGGAACAGTCACAGAAGACATCACCCTGACACCCGTTGAGGAACCCGGTAACGGAATCCTGAAAAAACACGGTCCCTGGGAAGGACACGGGGTCGGATACGGATCCCCGGGAGGCACCATTTTCGGGGCGGTGGGATTTTCGGCCCAGGAAATGGCCCCGTTCGCAGGCAGTGTGGTAAGCACCCTTTCTTTCCTGGTCGATGGATCAAGTGCCGATGAAGTGGGCGTCTTCATCTGTTATGACAACGAATGCGCCTTTTCAGGAGTACTGAGTAATCCTTCTTTTGGGGTCATGATGCAGGTCGACCTCTCTCCGTTCCTGATCGTTCTTCCTGCCGGCAGGGATGTCAAATTCGGTTATTACGTGAACGGCAGTGATTACGGCTGGCCCCTGGCTACCGATCCGGGACCCATGGCACCTATGGGAGGTTATGCAGGCAGTTCCCTGGAAGAGCTCACCACCGACTGGAAGGAAAAACACGGGATAGACATGAACATTCAAATTTCGGCAACCGTAACGGCACAGGACAACATGCTCTTTTCATTGGGCTATTATATGATCCGATATGAGCAAAAAGAGTACTTACCCGGAGACACCTTTACATTGCAGCTGAACGATTCCGCCAGTGTCCAGGGTGTTGAAAAACCTTTGGGCGTGCAATGGTTTTTCAATGACCTCCCACATGCTGCAGGTGATGTTATCACACTAACTGCCGGAGACCATACTGCAAAGGCAGTACTGACATTTAACGGTTATACACAAACCATAGTACAGGAAATCCATGTTGATCCCGCGCAGCAATGAGCTTCCCCGGACTATTGAAAAAATGGCTGCTGGACTGGCTGCTCGATCCTGATGACAAGCTGACTTTCAGAAAATACGAAGGGCAAAAGATCGATTGGGAGGGTGTTGACAACCTGTACATCCATATCCCCTTTTGCAGAAACAAGTGTCCTTATTGTCCCTATTACAAAGAAATATTCCAGGATCAGAAAGCCTGGTTCTTTGGAGAATCCCTGTTGCATGAAATTGACCTGCATGCCCCCTGGCTACAGGGCCGGGCCATGCAGTCTCTGTACATAGGGGGAGGAACGCCCACATTAATGACAGATCTGCTGACCAGGGCCATTGGGAGGCTTCGCGAACTGTGTTCCGTTGAAAAGATTGCTATTGAAACCTCTCCTTCAGATATCAGCAACGAAGTCCTGGTTTCGCTGCATAATATGGGTTGTAATATGATCAGCCTGGGAGTACAGGATTTTCAGCAGAAGTATCTTACTTTCCTGGGCCGGGATTATACAACAGAAAAGACGCTTGATGTCATTGATAAAATCGGTCTTTCGTATTACGACACCTTTAACCTTGACCTGATCTTTGCCTATCCCGGACAAACCCTCAAAGAGCTTGATCTTACCCTGCGGATGGCAATGGACACGCCTGCGCACCAATTGACTTTTTATCCCCTCTTTACTTTTCCCTACAGCACCGTCGGCCGTTTCATAAACCTGAAGCAGGTCAAAATGCCGGACAGCGAGATCCGGAGACGTATGTATTATCATATATACGATACGTTACTGGCTAACGGATACGAGCAGGTATCGGTCTGGGGATTCCTGAAAGGGGGAAAAGGAAAATATTCTTCCGTAACACGGGAACAGTACCTGGGACTGGGCCCCTCTGCAGGCACCTATACTGGAAAGCAGTTCCTCTTCAACACATTCAATATGGAAAAATACATCTCGGGACCTGTCCAGGATCAGTTACCCTATGAGTATATCATGGATGTTACCCCCCATATGGAACGTCTTTTCTGGGTTTACTGGCGCCTCTATGAAACAGTAATCCCCCGGGAGGTATACAGGCAGCGGTTCGATCGTGATTTCACGGAGGATTTCAAATCCCTGCTGTACGGTGCAGAGATGATGAAATATATGGTCGTAAAGGATCCTCACCTGTTGCTTACCAAAAAGGGGATACACCGGATCCACCTGCTACAGAATCATTTTGCCCTGGATTTCATCAATCGTATTTGGACTGCGTGTACACAGGATCCCTCTCCGGACAAGGTGCCTTTGTCTGCCTGGCATAACTGATGCTGAAAGATTTTTTTTATTTTTACCATCCAATGAAGGATTTTACAAAAAAATACGGTCCCTGGGCATTGGTGGCAGGGGCATCGGAGGGACTTGGAGAAGCTTTTGCCGTTGAAGCCGCACGCAGGGGGCTAAACGTCCTGATAGCAGCCAGGCGGCTGGATAAATTGCAGGATCTGGCTGCTTCCCTGGAAGGCCGGTTTGGCGTGGAAGTAAAATACCGCCAGGCCGATCTAGCCGATCCTGCCCAGATCAGGGCTCTTTTTCTGCATCAGGAGCTCACCTTCGGTCTTGTGATCTACAATGCGGCATACGCACCCATCGGCTGGTTTACCGACCTGGCACCGGAAAACCTGGAAAAGATCGTTGCCGTGAACGCACAAGGGCCGTTGCTTGTGGCAAAACTCGCCTCGGACCGGATGAAAGAACTCAAAAAGGGAGGGATCGTGCTGATGTCTTCGCTGGCCGGGACACAGGGAAGTCCCAAAATTGCCACCTACGCCGCCACCAAGGCATTTAACATGATTCTGGCGGAAGGTCTTTGGAAAGAACTCAAACCTCTCGGCATAGATGTGCTGGCATCGTGTGCCGGGGCTATCCTGACTCCGGGTTACGGGAACACCAAACATCAGAAACCGGCTCCGGGCTCCATGACTCCGCAACAGGTCGCCTCCTTCACCCTGGACCGCCTGGGACGTGGACCTGTAGTAGTTCCCGGAACGACCAACAAACTGGCAAGGCTCTTGATGGGTCGCCTGCTCCCCCGGCGCCTGGCCATAGCCCTTATGCATCAACAAACCAAAAATTTATAGAGATGATCAAAATTATCGGTTTTTTCACCCCCTGGTTTCTTTATGCCATCATTACATTGCTGCATTATTTTCTTCCCGCACGCCGGATGGAAGGATATGTAAGGGATGCCCGTACCGGGAAACTGCTACGTTACCGGTTGAACGGCCGCCTTGTACTTATCGTCTGCATTGTCTTGTGGTTTGTCCTGGGCTACCTGGGATGGGTTCCCTACAACTGGCTGTATACGGTACGCTGGTACAGCGTGGCCGGGGCCTGTACCTTCGGTCTGATTTATTCATTGCTGTCGGTATTGCCTTTTGAGCCTACGGGCAGGGGACTGCCGGCGGACCTGTTCCTGGGACGCCTGGAGAATCCGCAATACATCAAAAGCCGGATAGATGCCAAAATGTGGCTCTATATGATCGGGGCCATCATGCTTCAATTGAACGTCCTGGCTTTTGTGGCACACCGTGTGATGGTTTTTGGCGATGTCCCCCGGGGCATATGGCTCTGTGCCGTCATGCTCTCCTATTTTGTTTGGGACTATATGACCTTCGAAAAGGTACACCTGTACACCTACGACCTCTTTGCCGAAAGGCTGGGTTTCAAGCTGGGTTTCGGATGCCTTACCTTTTACCCTTATTTCTATCCCATTGCCCTGTGGACCGCCGTGGAGCTTCCCGATCCCGGGACGTCGCTTTGGCTGCTGGTGCTGTTCGCCATCGTATTTTTCGCCGGATGGAGCCTGGCCCGGGGTGCCAACATGCAGAAATATTTTTTCAAAACCGAGCCGGAAAGGGTCTTTCTGGGGATCAGTCCAAAAACCATCAGCGACGGCAACCATACCTTACTGGTAAACGGATTCTGGGGTCTGAGCCGCCACATCAACTACCTGGGAGAAGTTCTTATGGGCATAGGTATTGCCCTGAGTGTGGGCTACCCGGGCATATTCTGGGTGTGGCTGTACCCGCTCTATTACATCCTGCTTCTTGGAACACGGCAAATGGACGACGACAAACGCTGCCGGGCAAAATACGGGAATTTGTGGGATGATTACAAAAAAGAAGTCAGGTACCGGATCATTCCCGGTCTTTATTAACGTTCAATCTTTTCAAATATTTGTATTATGGAAAACAGAACCGTTTTATTTGGCGGCAAGCCCGTCACACTGGCCGGAAAGGAGATCCGGACCGGTGACAAGGCTCCCGATTTCACGGCAGTGAACTCCGGATTGAAAGATGTGAGACTTTCAGATTACGCGGGAAAGATTGTCATTATTGCCGTCTACCCATCCATTGATACCGGCGTCTGCCAGGCACAAAACCGTCGTTTCAATGCTGAAGCGACAAAAATGGAAGATATTGTGGTATTATCTGTTTCATGTGACCTGCCCTTTGCCCAAAGACGTTTTTGCGCCGCCGAAGGGCTGGACAAGGTGATCACCCTGTCGGACCACCGCCACGTGGACTTCGGGACCAAATACGGCTTTTTAATGGAAGAACTGCGTCTTTTGGCCAGAGGTACCGTAGTCGTTGACAAGGAAGGCTTTGTCCGTTACGTGGAATACGTACCCGAAATCACGCAGGAACCCCTGTACGAAGCCGCACTGGAAGTGGTGAAACAATTGCAATAAGACTATGAAACCATCAGCCAGATCCCCGGCTGTGGCCGGCAGGTTTTACGCTGCCACCCCGGGAAAATTGCAAAAGGAACTGGAACAATTGTTCCAACAGGCAAAGCCTCCGCAATGTGATAACGTAAGGGCCATTATCAGTCCGCATGCCGGATATATTTTTTCCGGAAGCGTGGCGGCTTCTGCCTTCAACCAGGTAGATGCCGGTAAAAAGTACGAAAGGATCTTTGTTATTGGGTCTTCACACCAGGTCAGGCTCAAAGGGGCCGCAGTGTATACCGTCGGGGATTACCGGACCCCTTTGGGAGATATAAACGTCGATACGCGATTTGCCGAACAGCTGGTATGTGCCTGTCCCGATCTTTTTGTCCCGGACAGCGACGCCCACAACGTTGAACACAGCCTGGAAGTACAATTGCCTTTTTTACAACACGTTCTGGGAACGGATCTCACGATCGTTCCTATAGTTATCGGCACTTCAGAGGCCCTTACCTGCAAAAAGATCGCTAAAGCGCTTGCCCCGTACTTTACACCGGAAAACCTTTTTGTCATAAGTACGGACTTTTCGCATTATCCCCAGTATGCAGATGCCGTCCAAGTGGACACGGTGACCAAGAACGCCATCCTGTCAAACGATCCGGAAATATTGCTTAAGACCCTGCAAGGCAATGCCGGCGGGCACATTCCGGGTCTTTCCACGAGTCTTTGCGGGTGGACCTCGGTACTTACGCTGCTGTACATGACCTCAGGAAAAGAGGCCCTGAAGTACATTGCCATTGATTATAAGAACTCTGGTGATGCCGTGGAATTCAATGACAAAGAGCAGGTTGTCGGCTATTGGGCCATTGCCGTGTGCGATACGGAATTCCAGTTTTCCGGCAGGGAAAGATCCCTCCTGAGGGAATTGGCACGACGATCGGTGGAATCTGTTGTACTTACAAAAAAGCGCCTGCTCCTGCATCCCGGGGAATTCCCCCCGGCACTTCACCAACACTGCGGGGCTTTTGTTACCCTGCGTCAAAATCAAAAACTGAGGGGTTGCATTGGCCGGATGGAAGCTGATGTTCCCCTTTTTGAACTGGTCAGCGATATGGCCGCTGCGGCTGCTCTTTACGATGACAGATTCCCCCCTGTGGACAAAAATGATCTGAAGGACCTGGATATGGAAATTACCGTCCTGTCTCCTCTAACCCTGATACGGGACATCCATCAGATTGAACTTGGAAAACATGGCATCCTGGTAAAAAGCGGCGGACGTTCGGGGGTGTTTCTTCCCCAGGTGGCCACCGAAACCGGATGGAGCCTGGAAGAATTCCTTGGCCATTGCTCCCGGGACAAAGCAGGCCTGGGATGGGAAGGCTGGAAATCAGCACGCATCTATACTTTTACCGGACAGGTTTTTTAAAGACCCCACACACCCGGGATCTCTGCGCCGCAACTGGCGCAGGTTCCGTTGAGCAGATTCTTTGCCGTAACGGCATAATGCGATCGTTCCACCACCACCCTTCCGCATGCGGGACAATGGGTGTTGCCGTCGGGATCTCCCGGGACATTGCCCGTGTAAACGAAATGCAATCCGATCTTCATGGCTGTCTGTCTGGCCCGCGTAAGATGTTCAACTGGTGTGGGAGGCAGGTCCTGCAATTTAAAACAGGGAAAGAAACGGCTTATGTGCAGCGGAGCCGTCTCAAAGCCGTTGTTAATCAGCCAACGGCACATAGACACAAAATAAGAGGCGTCATCTGTCATGTCCGGAATGACCAGGTGGGTAATCTCGGTCCAGACCCCTGCCTGCCGTAAGGCAAGCAACGTGTCGAGTACCGGTTGCAGCTTTCCCCCGGCCACACGCCTGTAAAGGCTTTCGTCAAAAGTCTTTAGATCAATATTGGCTGCATCCAGATACGGCAACAGGGCCGCCAGGGGTTCAGGGTCGATATACCCGTTGGACACCATAACGGTCTTCAGTCCATTTGCATGTGCAAGCACTGCAATATCATACATATACTCGTAGAAAACCGTGGGTTCGGTATATGTAAAAGCGATGGAAGGTATACCGTTCCGGAGGGCCGTACCGACTACCTGCCCGGGAGACATTTCATAATGTTCCGCTGAAGAGGGAGATACCTGTGAAATGGTCCGGTTCTGACAATTGAGGCAATGAAAATTACATCCGGCCGTGGCAATGGAGAGTATATCCGTCCCCGGTAAAAAATGATATACGGGCTTCTTTTCCACAGGATCCACCGCAACGGAACAGGGATTGCCGTAAGCCACGGTGTACAACACCCCCTCCCGGTTGGTCCTTGTACGGCACAATCCGCTCATTCCCTTCCTGACCAGACAGTGGTGCGGACACAGAAGACATGTGACGGAACCGTCTGCTGCCGCAACCCAGAATTTTCCCTGTATATTGTGCAACATAATGCTGTAAATTTACAAGATAGTGAAATTGCGGGACTTGAAATAAGGCAGGTCCAGCACCCGGGCAGCACTCCGGAAATGTATCCCGGTCGGGGATTCCTGTCGTATTCCCCGTACAAACAAATAGATCACACCGCCAAAATCACGTCCGGCCTCAAATCCCGGTACCTTCTTTTCCAGGTAACGCAGAGCGGCCCTGAAGTATATACTGTACTGCAGGTCGTAACGGCTCTCTGTGATCGCATGGTCCAGTGCCTTTGGAGCATAATCCTCCAGGCGGTCTCCCAGAAAATTACTTTTCCAGTCCAGGATGTAAAACTTCCCCCCATAGCGGAAAAACAAGTCCACCACTCCCGTCATCAGACCTCCGTGCTGCTGTTCATAGAAGAAAGCCATCTCTGAGACACGATCCCGCCTCGCGATCTTTGACAGTACCAGGTCGCCATGTATCCGGACATTGAGCACATGGGCGATCATGGCCAACAGATGCTCAGCGTCCGCTTCCCCGAATAACGAGGGGTAGGTCTTCCTGACTCTTTCCACTGATTCTGCCCAGAGCGAAGGATCGTCAAAAGCGATTTCCTCGAAAAGGGAGTGGATCATAAGACCGGTTTTTGCCCCTTTTGGAAGCCTTTCAAAAATAAATGAATCATAAGCCGAGGTTTCCGCCGGTGCGGGATCCGGGCTTGATGCCGCAACCGAATTTCCCGGATGTGAGAGATTTTCCTGCACCGGAACATAAGGCATATCCCGCGTCAGGGAACTGTAACTTTGAACACTCCAGGCTCCCTGCATAGCCGGAATATGGTCCGGGGAACGGTTGAAAAACCGGTCAACGGGAGCAGACACCTCCTCATTCCGAAGTATGGTGTTTATCGTATCCTCTTCGTATTCAGATGTGTGTATTGTGCCCGATGTGTCTTCGCTGACCGCATCCAGGAAGGGTTTGAGTGATGACGATCCGTTTGTGCCGCACACATAACACTTGTACACGGCCCGTGTCAGGGCCACATAGATCATGCGTCGGTTTTCCTGCTCAACCTGCTCATTAGCGATTTGCTCAAATGCAGCCGTTCTGTCAACGGCCATCACATACCGGCCATCTGGCCCTGAAGTGCGAAATTCAAGAAACCCGTCTTTTTTTCGCCTTGTCATACTCAAGAAAGGCGCAAACACGATCCCGTACGACAAGCCCTTACATTTGTGAATGGTCGTGATCTGCACTGCATTTTCATCGCTTTCAACGCGCTGCTGGTATTCATCGGCCGTGGAATCGCTCCCCGATATTTTTCGTGCGAACCAGGAGATCAGCTCCCGGGCCGACAAAGCGGACTGCACCTCGGCCCGGTGCAACAATTCCATAGTGTGCAGGTAATTGGTAATGGCCCGCTGGCCCATCATATTGTCCTCAGCAGTACAAAAATATCGTACCCGGTATATTTTCAAGAAAGCAGACAGCGCATTATAAATGCCCGATGAATTCCATTTTTCGTATAAATGCCTGAACCTTTCCAGCTCCTTTTCCTCATCCATGTGCAACACATCCGGGGTATCAAACCCAAAATATCTGTTCAGCAAAGCCCTTCCCAAAGTCGTTCTGTCAGGAGACAGGATCGCCAGCAGGACATAATGGATCTGACGGGCTTCTTCGGAAGAAAGCACTTTGGCATCGTCAATGGTCACAGCCGGGACATTTATCCGGGCCAGCATCGCTTTCATTTCTTTTCCCTGTTTGTTGGTCCTGACGATCACACCTATGTCGGAAGGCCTCACCCGCCGGTAACCCGATTGTCCTTCCGGCACCCGGTACTGTTTGTCAGAAAGGATCTTTACTATCCGCCTGCAAACAAAATCCTTGATTTCTTCCTGGTTCCTGCATAAAGATACACTCAGGGGAACTGCCGGCCCATCGCCCTGTTTCAAAGCCCTGCGATCAGTGCCGGGAGCGACTGCAAAGTAGGTGATCCCCTCGTCCAGGAAAGCGTTGTCCAGGGCAAAAAACGTGTTAAGCGCACCTACCAGGCCGGGTGTGGAACGGAAATTACGGTTCATGGTATAAACGGCATCCACCTGATCCCTTGCCGTTTTGTATGTATTCAGATCTGCTTTGCGCCAGCGGTAAATGGATTGCTTGGGATCCCCGATATAAAAAACGGCATGACCTGTTGTTGAGGCGGTTTTCCCGCCAGAAAAAACCGTTCTGAATATCTGGTACTGTTCCCTGTCGGTGTCCTGAAATTCATCTATGAATATGGCCTTGTATTTTTCCCTGAGCAACTCGTTGACCGCTCCTTGTTGCACCGCGTTCCATACACTGTGGATCATATCGTCAAACCCCACAACATTCTTTCTTCCCTTGACCTCTTGCATACGGTCCACGGCAATCTGTTGCAGCTTGAATAACAGTTTTTCCAACAGAACGTTCCTGTATCGGGACAGCTCCTCCTGCCGTTGTGCGTATACCCGGTACTGACCGTACAATTCCGGAAAACAGGACGCAACATATTGTGTGTTGATCTTTTTTTCAAACGCCTTAATAAACTCGGCGGAAGAGGCGCTTTCCTCCACCATCCGTCTGGCATGTTTGTTGGTGCCGGCCAGATCAGACAGTCGGGGAAACTGGGCCTCGGCCATACGGCAAAACGATTCCCGGGCCCGGCTGACCCCGAGCAGCAAAACACCGGGTTCCGGCAACGGGGAGTCCTTCTCCGGGCCAATGCGGTCTTCCTCGGGGGATCCGGAAATGAGTGTTTTTCCCTCCAGCACTTTGGCCATGAATACGGACAAAATATCTTTGGAAAATTGTATGCCGTTCTTGTCGTTGAACAACAATTCAAGCGTATTTTGGTCGAGGACCGAGATTTCCTCCCTCCAGAATTGGTTGCATGTACGCTCGATAAGCAATGTCTGGTCTGTGATTACCTCCGGATCGAACGCCTGCCCTGATTCAAAGGCAAACTCCTGCAAAACTTCCCGGCAAAACCCATGGATGGTCATGATCTGCGTTTCATCGAGGTTCCTGACCGCCCGGCATAACAGATCTTTGACCGGTTCCCGGCCTCCGGCCTTTTCAACAGCCCTGAGCACCACCTCTTGAATGTTTTCATCCCCGTGAGCCTCCTCCCCACAGGCAAAACTATAAGCCTTACGTAAAAACAACCGTATACGCACTTCCAGCTCGGCAACGGCCGCATTGGTAAAGGTTACCATCAGGATCTGCTGTACGGGCAGTTCCTGCTCCAGTATCAGCCTGAGAACCAGTATGGCGACCGAGTAGGTTTTCCCTGTCCCGGCGCTGGCCTCGATCAGGTTGCTTCCCTTCAGGGGCACCGTCAATACATTGAATGGTTTCATTACTGCCATGGTCTGACAATCAATTCTGCTATTTCTTCCAGGATATTCTCGGTATCTTCAAGCCGTCCCCGGTCAAAAACCCCTTCTTCCAGAGCCCGGGCAATATACCTGTCCGGGGAATGTTCGTAACCGCCTCCGGCCTCTTCAGATATCTTGTGTAACACATGGGACATTCTTTCAGGACTGTCCTCCCGGTCCATAAACGTATCCAGGGCCCCAAGGGTAACAGGCAATCTTTCGCTGCTGCCCCTACGGTACAAACCCAGTAACCGCTCCAGCCGTTGCATGGCCTGGTCTTTGTCCACGGCCGGCAGGCTGTGCTCTTTTCCTGAAAGGTCCAGAAATACAGCTGGCCCACGAAAACCGCATGCACACAAAACAAGGTGTTTGATGCATGTTCTCACTTTGGCTTTGAGGCTGTTCCGTGAAACTGAAAAATCACAAAGCGTGCCCTCATAAATAAGCTCAATGCGCCCCCTAAGTGTCATCCCTGCGATAGAGACCTCTACCGGCTGCACTTCGGGGATCTTCCCGGAGACCCTTTTCCTCCATGCCTTTTTGATATCTTCGGTCTCTGTCTGCGCTTCTTTAATTTCCAATTCCTTGATTCCGGCAAGGGGGAGGTTGCCTTCCTTCAGAGATCGGTCCTTCCATTGTTCTGTCAATTCCTTCTCCTTCAGGGGATCTGTCTGTACAAGGAAATTTTTCAACTCCCAACGCTGTAAGTGATCCATCGTAAAAATCTCGCTTTCGGGTAAAGGGGGTCCCGGATCTTCATACCGGATCCCGAGTACTCTCTGGTAATACCAGGCTACCGGGTGTAAGAAAAACCGGCACAGCTCCTCTACCTGCACCACATCCTGCACGACCTGCGGCTGGTCTTTTCTGCACACCTGTCGGTCCTCTGTTGCCGGGTTCATGCCGTCTGACAACAGGTAGGTGAACAAACGCCGGTCTGCCCCGTTATAACGGGCACTGAAACCATGCAGGGGATGCCCCCTCTGTACCCCCTGACGGATAGATTTGCGCAGGTCAGCTGGTGTGAGAGACTCCATATAATCCATCAGCTCATCCAGTACTATGGAGGGAGGCAGCGAGGCGTTGCTTTTTACATCTTTTCCTATATAGCTGATATACAGATACTCTCTTGAAGCAACCAGGCTTTCTAAAAATGCCAGCTTGTCATTTTCCTTCTTGCTTCTGTCTCCAGTGAGAGGTTCCTTTTTCATGAGATCAAAACTCAAGGCTTTGTCTTTTCGCGGAAAAACACCTCCGGTCATACCCAGCATGGCGATCACACGCCTGGGTATCCCCCGGCCGGGTATGACGGGAAGAAACGTAACACACCCGGAAATATACGTTCCCGGGGACTCCCGGAAGCACAGCAGTTCCGTCGCCAGTTGCAGGAACACACGGAAAGGCAGCATTTCATCTCCATACCCCCTTTCCAATGAACGCATACCCTTGTAGATCCTGTCCAGTTCCGGTTCATCCCTGTCCGAATAAGCCACCGAGCGCTCAGTCACTTCTTCCAAAAGAAAGGTCTTCCACTGTGATATGGTGCGCTCCTGTGTCTTGATCCGGGCATAGGAGCCAAGATCATCCAAAAAAGCTTTCAGGCGCAACAGATCGTAAGCCACCGAAGTTTCGGCCTGGGACCAGGGATAGAGTGTGTAATCTCCCCGGGAAGAAGGGATGGGCTCCTGCGTCAGGAGCGCGAATCCCATCATGACCTTCTCAAAACCATATTGCCAGCTTACAAAACGTGTCTGGTCCCGGAGATCGTTTTCCAGACCGTAACGGATATTGAGTGCCTGAACTGCCTCCCTAAGATATTGGATATCTACTATTCCGTATTTTTTACAGATACGCTTTTTTTCCAGCAGGCTCATCACTTCTTCAGACGGGAATCCGTCAAGTGCATCGAAAGACAACAGGGCCTGCAGGGCACTAGCAATGGTGTCTTCTGCCGGCACGGTTTCCCCTCCAATATAAAAAGGGATGTGATAGGGGGCATTGCCGAACACAGCCCTGATATACGGGCCGTAGGTGTCAATGTCGGGGACCAGGACCAACACATCTCCCGGGGCCAGGCCGGCGCCGGCATCCATCAATCCCGCAAGGTAGTTGTAAAAAACCTCCACTTCACGCACAGGCGTATAGCATGCATTGATTACCAGGGTCCCGTCCTCCAGGTCTTTAGCGGTGAGGGTGCCCGGAACCGGAAAAGCGTCCTGACGGATGGTGTTCCGTATCGTCCCCAGCAGGGATTCCCCGCAAAGCGGCCCCCACAATTCCTCCACCTTTGCTCCTGCGGGAAGCATGGCCGCCATCTCGGCAAATTTCATTCCCAGGGCAGCGCTCAAAGGATTGGTGAAATGACCTGTACGATGAAAACCGGGAGAGGGGAAGACCAGGTAATAACAGACATCGACCACGCGTGACAAACGCTCAAAAACTGCGTTGTGGAAGCTGGTAAATATGGATATCGCAAAAAGCGAGAGGTGTGGGACACATTCCCTGATACATTCCCGCCTGTTTGGATCGTCGAGCATCTCGAGCAACGTTGCCTGCATGATGTGCTTGGGGCAGAACCAGGGATATTTTTTACGTAACGAACACCAGAGCCACTGTTGCCATGCGGCGTGTTCTCCGGCCGGGGGAAAGTTCCCGTCCTGCTCCCAGGCCAGGACCATCGAGGTTCGGTAGACCTGATACTGATCAAAGAGGTCAGCAATTTTCCCGGCCAGTTGAATGCGTTTCAGACGGGAAGCAGGCTCCTCCGGAGCGTAATAACCGGCAATGTGGGGAAACCCTGTTTTGAACTCTTCTGTTCCCAGCAATTCATAAATGGCCGGGCGCAGATAGATGGCGCCGGGTCTTTTTCCGGTAAGCGCCGTGTAGAGTTCTTCCAGGAAATCATCCTGCTTCAGAAAACGGTAATTGGCAAATATCCCGTTGAGACGGGTCAGTCCGGCCGAAAGCCAGCTTTCCATCCCTGCCGTTTGCGTGATCAGTTGTTCGGTTTGAAACAGAGCTGCTCCCTGTCTGCCGGAAGCCTGCGGTTGTCCTATGTTTTCTGCCAGTTTTTGACAAAGGATCTCCAGTTGATCGGATAGATAGACCACGGCTGCCATACGCTACACTTTTAACCGGCTGTTCAGGCCCGATACCCTGGTGATTCTTTTGCTCACCGTTGCTTCCAGTACATCCCGGGGAGCCTGGATCAGCACATGGCTTCTGGCCCTGGTCACGGCCGTATAAAGCAATTCCCGGGTAAGGTTCTTCACCTGGCTGCTGTCTGGGAGCAGGACAAGTACGTGATCAAATTCAGAACCCTGGCTCTTGTTGACTGTCATCGCAAACACTGTCTCGTAATGCGTCAGGTATCCCGGCAGGATACGCAGGGGGAGTCCTGCCGGTCCGGGAAACCAGGCATAGAGTCTGTTTTCGGGATCTGACGGATCGCGCCGTATGATCCCCACATCTCCGTTGAAGACCTTCAACGCGTACATATTAGCGGTCACCATCACCGGCTGGTTGTGATAAAAACCGGCGGAAGGTTCAAAGCCTATCCCCAGGGACCTGAGGTATGCCGCAACACGCCGGTTGGTGTGACAGACTCCTTGTTCACCTTCACGTACGGCACACAGAATGCGGATCTTATTGAGCTTATCCAGCGCCATGACAATATCGGGCTCCTGAATATATTCCCGGTACATTTCGGCATATTGCCTGAACAGGGCCGGATCGTATTGCGTATCGATGGATAGGGCCTCGTCGGAATCACGTATGGTACGGGCTATGCAGTCCGCATCACCCTCCATTACCGAACGGCTGAAAAGTCCAATACCTTTATGGGGGTCAAACCGCCAGCTTTTTGTCAGACGGATCACATACGGGTCAAGCAGGGTGCCGGCATCTTCTGCTTTACAGAGATCCCCGAAGACACTTCCGGCTTCTACCGAAGCGAGCTGATCCCTGTCTCCCAGCAAAATGATGCGTTTGTCCGGGTTCACTGCATCCAGCAATTTTGCCATCAGGGCTCCGTCTATCATAGAAGATTCATCGATCACGATCACATCGTTTTCTAACGGATTGTCCGCATTGTGACGGAAGAAAACACTGCCTCTGACCGGCCCCAGCAAGCGGTGAATGGTCATGGCCTCGGGCAGATGAGGTATCTCCTGCCGTAGCCCGGCCATGGATTCGCTGATCCTGGCAGCGGCTTTGCCCGTAGGAGCAGCCAGGGCAACTTTCAGTCCGGGCTGCATGGCATATAAAACCCTTAGGACTTTACTTACCAGGGTAGTTTTACCCGTTCCCGGACCCCCGGTAATGATGCAGAAGTTTTCCGTCAGGGCAGGCAGAAACGGCGTGGCATTCCCTCCAAACAGTGCATCGGCAAAAGACCTGTAAGGCTGCAGTTCACCAAGTCTTGTCTCCCGGAGCGCAGATCCGGACCGGATCAGCAGGCGGATCTTCCGGGCTATGATCGTTTCGTAATGAAAATATCTCTGAAAATAGACGTTCCCGTGGAAAAAAATAAAAGGCTTCAGTTCCGTGGGATCATGTGTCAGAAAAGGCCCCGGGTCCAGGATTCCTTCCGGAAGTTTTTCTGCCGGATCCTCCGGATCGAGGCTACACGGGTCCAGGCACATATGTCCCTCTTCCAGCCGTTTAAATACCAAACAGGCCAAAACCCCCAGTCCGGGCTGAAGACTGTCATAATAATCGGCAAATATCACTCTCCGATGATCTTGACCAGTATCCGCTTTTTCCGTTTGCCGTCAAACTCGCCGTAAAAGATCTGTTCCCAGGTACCGAAATCAAGGCGTCCCTGGGTTACGGCTATTACCACTTCCCTTCCCATCACCTGGCGTTTGAGGTGGGCATCGGCATTATTCTCCACCCCGTTATGCCGGTATTGGGAATAAGGTTGTTCGGGAGCAAGTCGCTCCAGCCATTTTTCAAAGTCATGATGAAGACCCGATTCATCATCGTTAATGAAAACGCTCGAGGTAATGTGCATCGAATTGCACAACAGTATTCCCTCCTGGATACCGCTCTCTTCCAAACACTTAAGCACCTGGGGAGTGATATTGACAAAAGCGCGGCGGGTGGGTGTTTCTACATAAAATTCCCGTCTGTATGTTTTCATATGGATAAAATTTCTACTTTTTAAAGATACAAAAAAAGGGGGGATGTGCGTATATTTAAACTTTTTCAATCTTTAACCGTTTATGATTCTTCAGAGACGTATGACAGACAACCAGTTCAAGACACACCTGATAGTGGGTGTCATCCTGACCGTTACGCTTAAACTCATCCTGTACTCAGTCGCCTCTTTAACCATTCCCGATTACCTTCCCTGGGGATACCTCTCCAGGATTCTGCTCTGGATATGGATGTTTCTTTTATGGCTCTATGTCCGTTATATGGAAAAACAGCCGTTCCTCTGCCTGAAAGAAAAAAAACACACGGTCTTTTTTTACCTGCTGTCGGCTGTTATCTTGACCGCTGTCATACTGGGGCTCAATCTTTTCCCCGAGATTTTTACGCGGATGAAGATGCCTCTGGCCGATATGCACATTCAGGCCGAGATGATGGCCTACCAGCACGAACGTCCTTTCCTGCTGATTCTCACAGCCATTACCGCCGGAATAGTGGAAGAACTGATCTTTCGCGGATATATGCTTCCACGTCTCGACACCCTGCTGAATAACCAATGGGCGGCCATCATAATCGTGTCCGTATTGTATGCTGCCCTTTATTATACATACGGGACATGGCTCAACATCCTGATCCCGTTCCTGGGCAGTATTGTGTTCGGGTTTTTCTACCTTAAATACCGCTCGCTTACAGTGGTTGTCCTGGCACGTATTTGCGCACTGCTCATCCTGGGAGCGATTCGTTTCTGAGCATTCCGTTGTGTATTACTATCTCGGTGGTCATTTCCATGACCTGGCGATACACGTGCATGACCCCGCAATAACTTGTTTCTGAAAGCTCTACGGCACGTCTGAGCTTATCTTCAGGCAAATCTTTGCCCGTGAACTCGTATACTACACGGATCTTGTTATAATGACGGGGATGCTCGTCTGTAAGGGATCCTTCCACCCGTACCTGGAAACCTTCCGGCTGAACACGCATTTTCTTTAGTATGGAGATCACGTCCATTGCCGTACAGCCGGCCAGTGCCGCCAGCATAAAAGGTTTGGGTCGCGGACCTTTATCTTCACCCCCAAAGGAAGAGTCGGTATCCATGAGAACCTTATGGCCGCTGATCCCGGCCTCAAACAACATGTTTCCCAGCCATCCTGCTGTAACTGTTTCTAAATGTCCCATTTTAATTCAGTGTTTTTTTACAAAGATAAAAATTTGTATATTTCGGCTTATGAACCCAGTGCCCTCAAATAGCTTTAGCGTTGTGACCGGTGCTGCACACGGCCTTGGGAGGGCATTTGCACTGGAGCTGGCAAAAAGACACCTGAATACACTGCTGGTGGATCTGCCGGAAAACGGGCTAAAGGATCTCTGTGCTCAATTAAGCGGTGAGTATGGTATCTCCTCACGTTGTTTTGAATGCGATCTGACCAGGAAAGAAGAGGTCATTGCACTGGCCGGGCTTATCAATGAACAGTACAGTGTGTTTATGCTTATCAATAACGCGGGTACGGGAGGGAGCGTTAAATTTGAAGAGGCCCCTGTGGATTACCTGGACAAGATCATCCAGTTGAACGTTATGGCAACAACGGTGCTGACACACCAGCTGATACCAAATCTGCTGAAACAGGAAAGGGCATATATCCTGAACGTATCCAGCATGGCAGCCTTCAGTCCCATTGGATACAAAACGGTTTATCCTGCCTCCAAAGTATTCGTGCACTATTTTTCAAGGAGCCTGTACCAGGAATATAAAAACACCAATCTGTTTGTGAGTGTGGTCAATCCGGGTCCTATGAAAACAAATCCGGACGTAACCCGCCGGATTGAAAAACAGGGATTTTTCGGTCGTTGGGGCAGCATGGTCCCGGAAAAGGTTGCAGAGATCTCTATCAGACAACTGTTCAGGCATGACTCGCTGATCATGCTGAGTCTTGCCAATGGGATCAACTGGCTGATCCTCAAACTTGTTCCCATATACATCAGGTTGCCGTTGCTAAGTCTCGCCGTGAAAAGAGAACTTGAGAACCTGCCTCCCTCCTTTTCTGAGCACACAAATAAGAAACCGGCATGAAAACGGCATTGGTTACAGGAGCTAACGGATTGCTGGGAACCAGCGTGGTACTGGAATTGCTCGGCCGTGAATACCATGTGAAAGCCCTTGTACGGGACAAAAAAAAATTTATTGAATATACCCACCCCAATCTGGAACTGGTAACCGGTGATCTGAGAGACCGGAATTCCATTCAGCGGGCAGCAATGGATTGCCATTATCTGGTACATACGGCTGCCGATACTTCACAAAAACATCTGAAGCTTTCAGATTACGATCCGGTGAACACCCTGGGCACAAAAAACATTCTGGACGTTTGCCGGGAACATAAGATAAAACGGCTGGTATATATTGGAACAGCCAACACCTTTGGGTACGGGACCCGGGATAATCCGGGGAATGAAAACGCTCCGGCCAAAGCCCCTTTTACACGATGCCTTTACGCACTCAGCAAGATGAAAGTGCAGGAAATGGTCGATAAAGAAGCTGCTGACGGCCTGGATGTGGTAACGGTAAGTCCCACTTTCATCATAGGCCCTTACGATCAGAAACCCGGATCGGGCCGGATTATTTGCATGGCTCTGAATAGAGGCATTGTCTTCTACCCGCCCGGTGGTAAAAATTTCGTTCACGCCGGTGATGTGGCCCGGGGTGTGGCAAACGCTCTTGAAAGCGGAACGGCCGGTGAAAAATACCTGATGGCTAATGAAAACCTTACCTACCGGGAATTTTTCCGGATCGTATCCCGCCTGACAGGAAATCATCCGGTTATGATCCCGCTGCCGCGCCTGTTGCTCATTGCCCTGGGACTGGCCGGTGAACTGATAAGGTTGCTGGGCATTTCCACGGAACTTACACTGAACAACATGAAGATCCTTTGTGTTCGGAATTATTATACCAATCAGAAAGTCCTGTCCCGGTTCAACATGTCATTTCTCACCACCGAAGAGGCGGTGCGCGATGCATTGAAAACGGGACCTTTCCGTGCCACGCTTAAATATTAATCATAACATTTTTAAAAAGTAAAGCTATGGAATGTTTTATTGAAAATCTGGAATCTTGTGATTTCACGGCCGGCAATTTCCTGTTCTTTTTGCCTTTTCTTATCATGTGGATCACCTTCTGTATTTATATGTCTGTAATACAGATCGTTGCCATCTGGCATGTATTCACCAAAGCCGGAAAACCGGGGTGGGCGTGTCTCATACCCGTTTATGACTACCTGGTAGGTTTAAAGATCATTGGAAAACCCTGGTGGTGGATCATCCTTCTGTTTATCCCCTTTGTAAACTTCATTTTCCTTATATGGGGACTCAATCTGCTGGCCAAAAGTTTTGGCAAAGGGGTCGATTTTACTATTGGGTTGATCTTGCTTCCGTGGATATTTTTCCCCATACTGGGATTCGGCAAATCTGAATACAAAGGGCCGGCCGGTAAATGAGAAAAAACCTCAAACGTACCCTCCTTAGCCATGTTTTTTTTATCTTGCAGTTACAAAACACATTGATCTATGAAAGTAACCTTCGAGACCATGTCCTTTGAGCATAAAAATGCCGTAATGGACATTTTTAATTATTACGTGGACAACAGCCTTGCAGCTTATCCGGATGACGTTCTCCCGTATGATTATTACGAAAAATTCCTGGATATGACCAAATGCTATCCTGCATACGTGATCAAGGAAAAAGATCAGATCGTCGGATTTTGCCTGCTCCATGCCTACAACCCTTTTCCCACATTCAAGGAATGTGCCGAAATTTCCTATTTCATTTCCCCGGAACATACGGGAAAGGGCATTGGCAGCATGGCTCTAAAAAGACTTGAGGAGGATGCTCTGAGAGTAGGCATTAAGACCATTCTGGCCAACATATCCTCTGTGAACACCCGCAGTATAGATTTTCACAAAAAAAACGGATTTGTGGAATGTGGCAGGTTCCAGAAGATTATTACCAAGAAAGGGACTCCGTTTGACATTGTCTGGATGCAGAAAACACTGGAATGTTAACCGGCAGCTTCCAGTTTTGTATGGTCGTCTTTTTTTAATTCCACGAGCTTTTGGCCGGAGGCTGTGTTGAGTATTTCCATATAGGGATTGAAGCTGCAATTCAATGCCTTCAGCTTTGGATTGCCGCTTATGTCCAGACTTTTTAATTTGTTCTGGGTACAACTCAGCGTTGTCAGCTCGGGGTTACCCCCAAGATAAAGGGTCTCCAGATTGTTTCTCCAGCACCAGAGAAATTCCAGTTTGCTACACCGGCTGATATCCAGTTCAACCAGCCTGTTCATGGCACAGAGCAAATATTCCAGTTTTACGTTGGATCGCAGATCGAGGGTTTCCAAATGGTTCTTGCCGCATATCAGGTGTACCAGCTCCCTGTTCCCGCTCAGGTCAAGGGACGTCAACCGGTTGGACCTGCAGGACAGGCGTTCCAGCTTCCTGTTGGCGCTCAGATCGAGCGATGTCAGTTGGTTCTGGTTGCACTCCAGAATACGAAGCGATGTGAAATACGCTATCCCCTCCAGGGATTCAATACCCCGGTGATTGCAGACCATGATCTGAACACTGTCTGCTTCAGCATAATTTATTTTCCTGTCATTGTCTGTATCAAAATGTTCCAGACAATACTGATTGAAAGCGGGGTCGGGGATCTGGACATAACCGTTTTTATCACAAGAAGTTACGCACATCCATACCACCATAACGGCGACCATAAAAGAGCTTCTGGCACTCATGATATAACAAGTAATTAACAATGAACAGTTTAACAACAGGATGGCAAAATTAAAACTTTATATGGAACAGACAAAAAAATGTTCCTCAACTAAATGTGCATTATTTGTTGATAATCTTTTGAGTGAAATTTGCTTTATTAAAAAAACAAACGTATCTTTGCAGCTCATAATGAATATTGAAGCCGTTCGAGTACCCATACTGAACGGCTTCTTCGATTTACGGCTTTGCCCGTTGTTATTCAAGAAGAATAAACATCCGCTCAAAATTCAGGACCATTTTGTCAAATTGTCCTATCAGGTCCTGACCAATGTTCCCGTAAACGGTTTCAGACTCTTTGATCTTATCCCTGACTAGGTGAACTTTTGTCAGTTCCACTTTTTTCCCAGAAATTTCAAACGACGTATCTATCACGTATCCATCCAGCTCAATTAGTCCCCCGGCCCCTCCAAATTTAATTTTTTCCGGGGTGTGATCACGTTCTATCCTGTCCCTGTGCTCCATGTAATAAGCAGCATAGAGCATTGTGTTGTCGGCGCCGGTATCGAACGTAAACGGTTTTCCATCCAGACATATCATGGGCGTAAGCCCGTTCATGGCCATATTGGAAGGACCGGAAAACGCGGTCTGTTCAGCCGGTATCACAATACGACCTTCCCTCGTAATGTGGATCTCGCCAAAAGCTTCAATGACCGGATACCCAATAATCCCCTGAATCTTGTATCCTGCATGGGGAAACGTCAGTTCTTCATCGGGCAGGACCAGGAAGACCACGTTTTCAACCCGTACATGTCCCACGTGCATTTCCCTGCAAACGGCCAGCCGTGTCGGGACCTTTACCCCGGTAATGGATCTTACAAGGATCTGAACCGGGATCATATCCATTCCCATGCTTTCGGCAACAGATCTGCATGTGGTCGAAAGGTTGGCTCCCGTATCAAATACAAATCCCAGGGTATCACCTCCCGCAGACACGGTAATATTATCCAGACCGGCCATATCTTTTTTCAGGTCCAGAACGGTATGCCCGTCTATCAGCACCCTCTGGGGCGGTACGGCGGCCAGGGCGGACCACAATTTCAGATTATTTTCCGCATTTTCTTTTTCCGGGACGTCCATAAGATGACCGAACCGTTCCCATTGCACCAAAGCCGCATCCCGTGCCTTGGCATAGTCATACATTTTCACGGCATTGTCCTCCTGGATGGCGTACAGCTCCATTACCAAAGAGTCCGGTAGAGATCTTTCCCCGACCTTTGTCCCATCCCATTTGCCGAGCAGCCGGTCGATCTGTTGCTGCGAAGACTCCAGACGATTGAAAGCATTGTCCAGGAAGGCTCCGGCCACCAGCCGTTCAGTTTCGGACAATTCCTCTTTGACGGGTTCAAACATCGCTGCCGCCCTGAAATAATCTTTTTCAGTGATCCACCGGTAGACCTCATTAAACGCGGGGCTCTCTGTTTGCCCGTAAGCAAAAACCCCGTACAGAAAAAGTACCGGGATAAGAATCATTTTTTTCATTGTTTTCACGGAGGTGGGAGGCTCGGAGGTGGAACCTCCTGCGCCAAATTTATATATTATTAATCCTAATTCTCTTTATTTCAGTCGTTTAACAAATTATGCGCTGGCTTTTGGCTCAGGAGGTTCCACCTCATCCTTCCAAATATAATATGTAAATTCGTATTATGGATAATCTGAAGATCGCTACAGCTCAATTTGAGCACAAAAGCGGGGACAAGAAGTACAACCTGTCTGTCATTGAACAGCTGGCAAAAAAAGCCTCACAGGAAGGAACCCGGGTGATGGCTTTTCACGAATGTTCAGTCACGGGCTACACTTTTGCCCGTAACCTGATGCGGCAGCAATTGCTGGATCTGGCAGAGTATATTCCCGAAGGGGAAAGCATCTGCGATCTCCAAAAGATCGCCGCCGACACCGATATGACCCTTCTGGCGGGTCTGTTTGAAAAAGACAGGGACGACAAACTATACAAAGCTTACGTCTGCGTCAACCGGGACGGGCTGGTGGCCAAATACCGCAAACTGCATCCTTTTATCAATCCTTTCTTAAATCCCGGAAATGAATATTGTGTTTTTGAGCTTTATGGATGGAAGTGCGGGATCCTGATCTGTTACGACAATAACATCATAGAAAACGTACGCGCAACAACACTTTTGGGGGCCGAGATCATCTTCATGCCCCATGTGACCATGTGCACCCCATCCCCCAGGCCGGGTGCCGGTTTTGTGGACCCTGCCCTGTGGCAGAACCGCCAGGCCGATCCCACGTCGCTCCGGCTGGAATTCGATGGGATGAAAGGCCGTGCCTGGCTTATGAAATGGCTTCCCTCCCGGGCATACGACAACGGTATTTACGTAGTATTTTCAAATCCCATCGGCATGGACGACGATCAATTGAAGAACGGCTGTTCCATGATCCTGGATCCTTTTGGGGACATCCTGGCAGAATGCCGGGAACTGGGTGACGGCTATGCAATGGCAACCCTCACACCCGAAAAACTGAAACTGGCCGGAGGTTTCCGCTACCTGCAGGCCCGTCGTCCGGAGCTCTACAAAGATATTTTAGGCCGGCGGCACTTTTCACAACAGAACGTTGCCTGGCTACAACCGGATCCCAAAACGGATTAGTTTTTTGTTTGTATTTTTACGAACAGTTCGTATATTTGCGAACAAGTAGATTGTTGTGCTAACAATTAAATCATTGTGCTAATGGAAAAGATCGATTACACCTCACGTCATCATCAAATTGCTTTGTACGCCAAGGCATTGGCTCACCCGGCAAGGGTTGCCATCCTGGAGTTCCTGGCAGCCCGGGAATGCTGTTTTTTCGGGAACCTGCACGATGTCCTGCCCATAGCCAAGGCAACGGTATCCCAACACCTTTCCGTTTTGAAAGAATCGGGACTGATCCAGGGAGAGATCAAGCCGCCCCAGGTAAGGTATTGCATCAATAAAGAAAACTGGGATGTTGCGCGGGATCTGTTCGGACTTTTTTTCAACGATCTGAAAAAAATTGAATGCTCGTGAATATCCTGATCTTATGTACCGGGAACAGTTGCCGCAGTCAGATGGCACAGGGTTTTCTGCAATCGTTCAGCAAGGCCCTTTCAGTGCATTCTGCCGGAACCGAACCTGCCAAAGAAGTACATCCGCTGGCCGTCAAGACCATGGCCGAGGCCGGTATTGACATCAGCAAGAACGTCCCTGCCAGGGTTGACGACTACCTGGACCGCGAGTGGGATTACGTGATTACCGTTTGTGACCAGGCCAACGAAAGTTGTCCACTCTTTACAGGGAAAGTAAAACACCGACTTCACATGGGCTTTGAAGACCCGGCCAAAGCAACAGGAACCCCGGAAGAAGTCTTGTCTTTATTTCGGACGGTAAGAGACCAGATCATGGAAGCGTTTAGTACGTTTTATAAGAATTTACGATTCACTAAATAATACAAACAACATGGAAATCAAGATTTTGGGCACAGGCTGCCCCAGTTGCAGAGCTCTGGAAGAGGCTGCCGGAAAAGCAGTCAAGGAAATGGAACTTGACGCCCACATCACAAAAGTGGAAGATATGGCTGAAATCCTCAATTACGGGATCATGACCACTCCCGCTTTGGTCGTTGACGGTAAAATTGTCCTGAAAGGCCGCGTTGCCTCCGTAGAAGAAATCAAAAAACTCCTTAAATAAAAACTATTATGAAGAAAGTGCTTTTGTTGCTGGCATGTTCGCTTATGGCCCTGTCCGCCATGGGGGACGAAAAAGAGGACGTGGTCTCCGAGGTTAAAGCCTACTATTTTCACAATACGCGGCGTTGCGTTACCTGCAAGGCGGTGGAGGATGTGGCTTACAACGCGCTTAAGGAACTTTCCGCGGGAAAAATCTTGCTAAAATCCGTGAACCTGGAAGATAAAGCCAACAAAGATCTGGTAAACAAGCTGGGAGCTAAAGGTCAGGCTTTGCTGATCGTCAAAGGCGACAAGAAGGTCGATCTGACAACCGACGGGTTCCTCTATGCGCGTACCGATCCCGATAAATTCATCCAAAAGATCAGGGAAGTTGTCAAGTCTTTAGAATAAGCCTGAACCCGGATGGAGTATTTGCAAAACCTTCTTGGAAACGCACAGTTCCCGTTCGTTTCTGCCTTTGTGCTGGGTCTGATGACGGCCATAAGTCCGTGTCCCCTGGCCACCAACATTACAGCCATAGGATTCATAAGCAAAGACATGCAAAGCAGGCGCAAGGTGTTTTACAACGGCCTGGTCTATACCCTGGGACGCGCCATAACCTATACGGCAATAGGGCTGATAATGTTCTTTACTGTGGGTGAACTCAACGTGTCCGGCTTGCTGCAACAATGGGGAGAGAAGCTGCTGGGCCCGTTGCTGATCATCATCGGTCTTTTTATGCTGGGGGTTTTCAATTTCATAAAACTGCCCGGTGCCGGATCTTTGACTGCCCGTATGGAAGAACGCGCCAATAAAGGATTTTGGGGTGTTCTGCTGTTGGGGATCGTTTTTGCACTGGCCTTCTGTCCTTACAGTGGGGTGCTTTATTTCGGAATGCTGATCCCTATGACCATAAGCAGTGCATCGGGGCTTTACCTGCCCCTGGTATTTGCCCTGGCCACAGGTATTCCCGTGATCCTTTTCGCCTGGCTGATCGCCTTTTCCCTGGGGTCTTTAGGGAAAGTGTACAATAAGATTAAAGCGTTTGAATTCTGGTTTCGGCGGTTAGTGGCCGTGGTGTTTATTGCTGTCGGGATCTATTATGTTGTGTTGTTGTTCCTTTAATGTGTGTTTGCCATGGATTTTAAAAAAGAACTTAAAATACTGATCTGGATACTGGTGGTTTTTGCCGCCGTATTCTTCCTTCCATTGGAAAGCGGCCGTTTCATGACAGCCATCACCGCCACCCTGGACCTGGCCAAGTGGTATGCCCGGGAGCATGTGGTTCTGTGTTTGCTGCCGGCCTTTTTTATTGCGGGAGTCATCTCGGTCTTTATCAGCCAGGGATCGGTCCTGAAATATTTTGGGGCCAATGCCAAAAAATGGATTTCCTATACGGTGGCAAGCGTATCGGGAGCCGTGCTGGCCGTCTGTTCCTGCACCATACTTCCATTATTCTCAAGTATTTATAAAAGGGGTGCCGGCCTGGGACCGGCTGTTGCCTTTCTGTATTCAGGTCCGGCCATAAGCATCCTGTCCATCATTTTGACGGCCAAGATCCTGGGATTTGAAATGGGACTGGCCCGGGCCGTAGGGGCAATTATTTTCGCCATTGTCATCGGGCTCATCATGTCTTTGATCTACCGCAAAGAGGAAAAGGTCAAAAAGGAAGAGCAGATGAACATCACGCCTCCACCCGAGAAAAGGCCCATGTGGC
>JAEAME010000269.1_pt1 | contig 62221 bp, 51 predicted proteins | sample 8958731 | NCBI WGS metagenome assembly JAEAME01 (sample SAMN16933194, study PRJNA681113) | bioreactor sludge metagenome | isolation source: anerobic bioreactor sludge (Control) | place: India:Bengaluru | collected 2018-10-24
TTTTTGTCCATGTTGTTGTGTGTTTTTGTGTCAACTTTTTTCAGGACAAGTCAACTTTTTAGATTTATTCCTTGATTAGACAGAATTATTCCCTATATATTTTTCATTATAATTGACTTTTTAAAATAACTCCTTATAATAATTTGCTAACTCTTTGTTATAATTTACTGAAACGCGGTTTTAATTTACTAACTCTTCGTTTTAATTAAACCTTATTTGTTAAAAAATATCTAAGACATATTTCTAAATAAACCTTAGATATTGTCAAATAAGTCTCATTTATTTTTATAAAACTCAAGTTTATTTTTGAAATACTCTTTATAAAGTAATTATGAATTTTATATTATATTAAGGAAGATAATAAGAGAATGTGTCGAATTTTGTATTTAATGTATAATTGAAATAATATGTTTCATAATTATAGTGATTTTTGAGAACATTTACTCTTTCATTTTCAAGCAAAGGAGCTTTAATTACATAGCAATAATAATCCTCAGTTTTAATGGTATCCAAGGTAACAAACTCATGAAAATAAGGCTCAACAAATGAATACCTATATTGAAAACAAGAATATGAAATCGAATCAATTGGATTATAATAAATCTTTATAAAACCATAATCGTTTTTACTCTTTGCTCTAATATCAAATCTTCGATTGTTGTTATGAAAAATTTCACCAGACGTTAATACACTATTGATATCAAAACCCCCATCTTCAAAATAATAATCTTCGAGATTATTTCTTGGAATAATTAATACATTATCCAAGTCTGTATAGTTTTTCCCTCCACTGCCTACTTTGTAAGCAATAGGGATTTTATAATAGCCATTTTTATCAGTAACAGAAACTCCTTTTAATTTAACTCTTGTAGGAGTAGAATGAAAGAACCCCATTCCTCCCTGAACATCATTATACTCTACATCCATTATTAATCCTTCAATAGGCTCTCCTGAAAAATAATCAGTTACATTACCGTAAATATATGTATCATAATACAAAAGTTCTCCTTCATTATCATAATATTCGCAAGAATAAAAAAGAAATGATAAAGTCAGAACTATTAATAAATTTTTCATAGTTTATTTTATTACAATTTACTCCGCAAATGTATAAAAAAAGTTTGTATAAATAAAAAAAGGAAGTAATTTATCAAAATTACTTCCTTTTCCTGAAAGAAATCCTATTTTATTTCTTCATTCCGTTGTTTTTCAAAACTGCATCAATTGAAGGTTGTTTTCCTCTGAAACGAACATACATATTCATTGCTTCATCGGTACTTCCTCTTGAAAGAATTTCGTTTTTAAATTTATCGGCAGTTGTTTTATCAAAAATATCCCCTGCTTCCAAGAAAGCATTAAATGCATCTGCATCCAAAACTTCTGACCAAACATAAGAATAGTATCCAACAGCATATTCTCCAGTAAATACATGAGAGAAATAAGTTGAACGATAGCGTGGAGGAATTTGAGATATTAAACCAATCTTATCCATAGCTTTTTTCTCAAAAGCAACAACGTCATCAATCTTATCTTTAGAACTTAAAACGTGATATTCCATATCCAAATAAGCTGCTGCATAACGTTCAGTCATTCCATAAGCAACATCAAATGTTCCAACTGAATTAATTTTCTTAAGTAAAGCATCTGGAATTACTTCACCTTTTTCGTTCTTAGCAAACATTTTCAATACTTCTGGTTTTGAGCACCAATGTTCAAGTATTTGAGAAGGTAGTTCTACAAAATCTCTTGGAACTGATGTTCCACTTGTTGAAATGTAAGTACAGTTAGAAAGAAGTCCATGAATAGCATGTCCCATTTCGTGGAATATTGTAGATGCTTCTTCTGCTGTTAGAGTTGTTCTTCCTGAAGGAGATTTAGCATAGTTGAAACATACTGTTATTATTGGAGTAACTTTTTTACCATCTTTAACATATTGTTCTCTATAACTATTGCACCATGCTCCACCAACTTTTGAAGCTCTTGTATATGGGTCAAAATAAAGAATTCCTACATGTTCGTTCTTTTCATTCTTACATTCAAAAACTTGAATATCTTTAGCATAAACAGGAATATCTTTTCTTTCTGTAAATGTTAATCCATAAAGTTTAGTGATTACATCAAAACATCCTTGACGAACATTGTTGATTTCAAAGTAAGGACGAGTTTCTTCTTCATCAAAATTAAATTTTTGTTTTTTCAACTTATCTGCATAGTAAGACCAATCCCAAGCTTCAAGTGTTGCTCCTGGATAATCTTTAACTAATAGTTTTTGAAGTTCCGCTACATCTTTTTTAGCTGCAGGAATAGAGTATTCTAACAATCCTTCCAAAAGAGTGTAAACTTGTTGAGGAGTTTTTTGCATTCTTTCTTCCAAAACATAGTCAGCATAAGTTTTATATCCTAAAAGTTCTGCCTTTTGAGCTCTAAGAAGTGCTAATTTCTTAATTACTTCTTTGTTGTCACTTTCGTTTCCATTGTTTCCTCTATTATTTTTAGCTTTAAATATCTTTTCTCTTAATTCTCTTTTTTCGGAAAATTGCAAGAAAGGAAATACAGAAGGATTATCTAAAGTAAATATCCATTTACCAGTCTTACCTTTTTCTTTTGCTGTTGAAGCAGCTTGATCTACTAACCATTGTGGCAATCCTTTAAGGTCTTCCTTTTTATCAATTACCAATTCATAACTCTTAGTTTCTTTTAAAGTGTTGGCTGAAAATTTAGATTCGTATGTTTTTATTTCACCATTTACTTTTTTTAGTTCTTCTTGTTTGTCTTTTGAAAGTAAAGCTCCAGAACGGACAAATCTCTTATAAATCTTTTCAAGTAACATTTTTTGTTCTTGGTTAAGATTTTCTTTGTCTTTATTGTCCCATACTTTTTTAACTCTTTCAAAAAGCTTTGCATTCATATTGATTTCATCAGTATGTTTTGCTAACATTGGTGCAATTTCAACTTCAAGCTTTTGCATTTCATCGTTAGTGTTGGCAGCTGTCATATTAAAGAATACTCCACTAATCTTATATAACAATTCTCCACTAAAATCGAAAGCCACAATAGTGTTTTGGAAAGTAGGTGTATCTTTATTATCAATTATAGCCTTAACTTCTTCTTCGTGAATCTTCATTGCATGTTTGAAAGCAGGAAGATAATCAGTTGGCTTAATTTCTTCAAATGGAGTTGTTCCAAAAGGAGTTTTCCATTCTTTAACTAAGGGGTTGTTCGCAATGTCTTTGTCTTGCTTTGAACAACTTCCAAAAACTAATGCTGCACTTAGCATAAGCAAAATTGTTTTTTTCATTGTTTTAATTATTAATTATTTTATTAATTGTTTCTATTCATTCGTCAACAGTCTTCTTGAATTTGAATTTGGGCTCCTCTTTATTTATTAGCCTTTTAATATTCTTTCTATGCGTGTAGGGGATAAAGATTGCAACTAAACACGTGAAGACTATTAATGGTATATAAACCTGGTAATTGAGCCAATGCCCACAAGTAACATATAGAATTGGGAAAGCTATTGATGTTACAATTGAAGCTAATGATATAAATTTATAGAAGATAAAAGTTAAAACAAATATTAGAAGTATTAAAGGCAGAAGATGTTCAAAAATACCGATAACAACTCCAAGCATTGTTGCAACTCCTTTTCCTCCTTTAAATCCAACATAAATTGGAAGAGCATGACCTATAACAGCAATAACACCTAAACCTAATTTATAATATGTTAAGTATTCTGCTCCAGAAACCATACCCCAAATTTCAGTATAAAAACGTCCAAAGAAATTACCAAGATAAACTGCAAACCATCCTTTTAGTGCGTCAGTCAAAAGAACAAATAACCCTGGCAAAAGTCCAAGTACTCTAATTGTATTTGTTGCTCCAGCATTCTTGCTTCCTTTTTCCCTCACATCAACTCCATAGAACGATCTTCCAATCCATACTGCGGAAGGAATTGAGCCTACAAGATATGCTACCACACATCCTAATGATAGCATAACATAATGTATTAGTGTCATTGTATTTATAGTTTATTATTCGTTATTTTCCTGATTTGCTTCTTTTTCTTCAAAAGTTTCAATTTTTTCTACTTTTCTTATGAAATCCCTTTTCTCATTAGGAGTTGCTATACGATAAGTATAAATCTTTCCATCCTTACCCTTAAATTCTCTTTCTTTATTAGGGGCAGCTTTAATGTAATCATTAAATATTTCATTAGAAGACATGGCACTCATTGCAGCTCCATTATAGGAGAAGAAATACCAATGATCTGGATTGGCTTCAATATAAATTCTTATTTCATTTGCAAGAGCTGTTTTCAATAGTTGTATCTTGGCTCTAATATTCTTATTTACTTGATATTTGCCTACCATACTTAACTCAACATCTCCATAAGAAACATAAGAATTAAGAATTGGATCCCATTGCATTCTTACATTTGAAAAATATAGAGTATAATCCATCTCTTTTGGAATAGTTTTCCATTCTCCAGTAATTAATAAGTCTTCGTAAAGTTCTTTTCCTTTTTCAGGACCAAAGATTGCAACCAATTGATCTTGATATTTTGAAGCTTCTAATTCAATTTGAGTTAAATTCATATCTTCATAAAGTTCAACTCCCATAAAATCTAAAGCTTGTTGATTGAAAGGGAAACGAATAGCAAGACTCATATTCAAATCGGCAGTTGTACTATTATTATTAATCTTTATCTCTCCATAATTATTCATGGAGACAACTCCATCTTTTTTCAATCCCAAACTAATCATTCCTTGTCCTTTGGCATCACAATTTGTTTTATTCAATACAAGGTAATCACCTAAGGCTTCTTTCATATCTTCAAGTTTTTCAATTGAAGCTATTCTATATTCGTTTGAGGCTTTATCATAGGTCAAAAATCCTTTAGCTGTCATAAATGTATTATCTCCTTCAACATCTGTTGTAAGGAAAGCAGAACGAGGCTCCATATTCTTAGGATTAAATTGCATTGAAGCTGTTATTCTTTGACCGTCTACAGAAAGTGGAGCTTCTGAAATTGGGATATATATTTCTTTTGCATCAACTCTTGATTTGAATTTAATCCAAGCAAGATTATCATTACAATTATGAGCAAGCTGTAGTCCTCCATCAAATAGGAAGTTTGTATCACTTGCATCAACTTGAACATTTCCAAAGAAAAGAAATGCAGGACTTAGAGAAATTGCATTTTCTTTACTTATATTTCCTAATGCTCTTGATTCTGTTGGATCAGGATTTATCTTTGACATAAAGATAGGATGCTTTTTGTTGTTTTCATCAACATAATCAATATATCCATTTGCAGAATATAATGTAGAGGAGTAAATATGTACTCTTGAATTATAGAATTGATGAATCTTTGTTTGAGTATTAACCAAAATTGTTGCATCATCAATTGTATCCATTTGTGCTCCTGGACGAATTATTAAAGTAGCATCGCCTGGACGTATTGCAGCATCAGCACTTCTTACTAAAAAGACCTCATCAGCAGTCAGTTTATTTGTTTTAAGACTAAGAGTTGGATGCACTGAATTGAAAGTAAGATTTTTTTGCAATGGATTAGTTGCTGTAAATTTAGCTCCTGGCTGTTCTAATTCAAGTAAACTCTTTATATCTTTTGTAGGAAAATCTCCTGACTTAACACTGTTTGAATTTAATAAAGCTAATTCTTTTGTATCCATCATCCAGTCAAACTTATCAACTTCACATACATATTGCAGATAAGTTAAATCGCATGGTTTAACTCCCTGCATCGAAGTAAATTCTCCCTTTCTCGTTTTAAAATCAACAAAAGCCTTAACCTCTTTAGCTTTAAAAGCTATATCGTTTCCATTAAGAGAATTTAAAGTAAAATTGGAAGTATCTGCACTATAATTTATGTTCTTAAATCTAAAATTATTTGATTCAACAATCATTTCGCCTGCCTTATTGCTTCCATTTCCTGTTAATCCACTTGGTCTAACAATTAAACTTCCAGTATGGAAAGCTTCTCCTGAGAACATATAGAAAGGTTCTTCTTGTTGAGTAACCAACATATAGTCTTGATAAGGGAACCAATGTTCTGAAGTTTTACCTACACTAACTTCTGGAAACTCTACTGTAGATTTATTTGAACATATAAACTTATCTGTAATAGTATTCATTGAATCAGGAAGGAAAACAAACATTCTTGATTCAGAACGAGAAGCTATATAATCTAAATAACCAGCTCCTAAAAGTCCTTGCAGACTTAAATCTATTCTATTATAAAACTGACCCTTTCCTCCATATGCAATCATACCAGTGGAAGGAGTTTCAATAATAAATCCAAGAGAATAGTCTTTCATTACCTTTAATGGTTCTTTTATATCTGGGAATATCCCTGAAGATTTAAAAATTCCAGTAAATCTAATGCTATCCGTTTTGAAGGTCATTAGGTCTTTAATCTTAAATGGATCTAATTTATAGAAGAATTTTTCTCTTAAATAAACACCATTTTGAATTTTTGGTTGGTCGTAATAAACGAATGATTCTTCCAAAGAAGATAACATTGGATATCCAGGGACTCTTTTTATACTACTTTTATTTTTTGGATCATCTATCAGAAGTTCACAAACCAAGTTTTGAAGCGGAGTTTGAATTTTTATTATCTTATTTGTATCTTCAAATAATGGAACATAGAAAGCCATTGAATCAATCTTTGGAAGATTAAGAGCAAATCTCTCATAATCGAAATAACATTTCTCTCCCCCCATATTAAATCTTCCAGCAGAAATCTTCCCATTGAATTCAAAACTTCTATTCTTTTTCATTACTATTTCTCCTTTGTTTGGAGCAATATTAACAAAATGAGTATCGGATAAAGAAAATGTTTCAATTCCATAAAGTCTCAAATCCATATCAAATATATTTAAAACAGCATTTGCTGAATTCTTTGTGGATGATACAAATCTTAAATTATCATAATCTTGCTTTTTAGTATTAGCTTTGATGTAGTCGAATATCTTTTCTTTAACGATTGCAGTTTTACGATAAGACTCATAGTTGATAAAACCATCTATTGCTAAACGCATAAGCATAACTTCTGCTTGAGTTTCATCAAATCCTATATATCGTGCAAATTCTTTAACTGGAATATTCTTTTTCTTGTATTTGTCAACAAATCCTTTAACTCTATATATTGGACTTACTTCATCAATACCTTTTATCTTATCCCATTTTGCTTCTGTATAATAGTTATTTGACTCAAAGGAAGCAAAAGAAACTGTGTTTGATGGAGCTTTAATTGAAGTGAATTCTAAAGTATGTCCATCTAATTTTGCATAAACTGCTTCAGTGTAAATATCTATTGCATGATAAGAATCTACCCAAGGGCTTGCTGAAATTCCTTCTTTATTATTAATACAAGCAATTTCTTTTTGACTTTTATTGTACCTGAATAATAATCCAGGATGATAAACAGAATCTTGATTTATATAGAATGTTATCTGGCAATCAGGAGATGCAATTCCCTCTTGACTAAAAGGGTGCAAAATAGCTTTTGCCTTGCAGAAAAGTTTACCTTCTTTTTTAATTACCAATTCTGCTGGTTCAACTGCTGTACCGTATCCCAAAAACTTTCCTCCCTGTTGAGTAAAACCTCCAACATAATCTACATCGGGGAAAACATTCTTAATTATTTCTTCTCTTTTATATGAATAAAAACGAGGATAAGTTACATCCCCTACTTTATCGGAACATAAATCTTCCAAAGTTCCTGAAAGCTTATGTTGAAAGTATTCTTTATTGGTAAAAAGAACAGAATCTGCAATAATAGCTGCTCTTTTTAAAGATACATTATAATTTGACAGTTCTGCATAAACTTGATCTTTTGGAAGTCCTGCTCTTGACCAATCAACTTTTCCTCCAAAGCCTTCAAAAATTTGTTCAACAATATAGAACTTCCCTTTTGTTGAAAAAATAGTGTTTAAGTCTTTTTGAGAAGAATAAGTTAAATCAATATCTGAAGTAAAATCAACATAAGGTCCCCTAATAGTATCTATTCTAATATTGTAGCCATTATGTTTTACCTTCCAGTCAACAATTTTTGTTGAATAGAGCGTATTATATTTCACCAGATTCAAAGAAGAATTAACTGCATTATTAAATCCTCCCAAGGTTGAAGATTCAATTGTCCAGTTAAGTCCCTTAAACCATTGATTAAAACTTTCATTAGATTGATTGGTAGTCTTAAAAGCAATTTGTGTTTCAATAAAATCATAAAATCCAGGCAAAGGACGAACTCTCTTCTTTAACATAAGATTTGAAAGTTTCATTACATCCTTTTTTTGCTGAACTGGCATAGCATTAAAAACATCTGCATATTGAAGAATAAGAGCCTCATATTCTTTTTGCTTATCCTTTTTCATATTTGCATCAGACAAATAAAACTCTGTCAATTCTGCTACATAAGTATCTGGATTTTCACTGAAAGCTTTGAATCTTTGACCAAATGAGCTAAAGCTCATAAAAAATATTACAAGTATTAGAACTATTCTTTTATTCATTATGTATTTATTGTTTCTTAATAAAACGTAATGCAGTCCAATTTTCTTTTGAGATATGTGTAACTAAATGCAAATTATTTTCATTTGCGCACTTTTCCAATATTTCTACATCATTATCATAGAAACCACTCAAAAGCAAAGTTCCACCTATTCTCAAATGTTTTGAATATGTGGCCATATCTTGTAAAAGGATATTTCGGTTAATGTTGGCAATAAACAAATCATAACTCTTTGACAAACCACTTGCGTCTCCAAGTTTAACATCTACTTCAACATTATTTTTCATCACATTTTCCTTTGCATTTTCATATGCCCACTCATCATTATCCCAAGCATCAACACTCATAGCTCCTTTCAATTTGCAAAGTATAGCTAAAACTCCAGTGCCTGTTCCCATATCCATTACATCTTTTCCTTCCAAAGGTTCATTCCTTAAGAGTTGAATAATTTGATATGTTGTTGGGTGATGAGCTGTCCCAAAGGACATTTTGGGAGAAATCTCAATATTATATTCAACATTTTTAATTGGAGGATGAAAACTTGCTCTTATATAGCAAAAATCATCAACCAATACTGCCTCATAAGATTTCTCCCATTCCATATTCCAATCCTGCTGCTCAATTTCCTTTATGTCGTAAGATACATTTACAGATGGATTATTTTCTCTAAAAGCATTTAATAGAAAATCCAAATCCTCTTGATTAAATATTTCTTTTTGACAATAAGCAAAGAAACCATCTTTCTTATCTAAGAAACTTTCAAATCCAATATCGCATAAATCACTCTGCAAGATATCAGAATAAATGTCCACAGAACTCAAACTAAGTTCTAATTCAATATAATTCATCAAATAATTAAAATATTTTTGTCTTAGAAAGATTTAATTATGGCAATAAAATCATCTTTTTTCAAAGAAGCTCCTCCAATTAATCCTCCATCAACATCTTTATTTGCAAATAATTCTTTTGCATTCTTACTATTGCAGCTTCCTCCATAAAGAATTGAAATTTCTTCAGCTACTTCTTTAGAATATTTCTTTTCCAATAGAGAGCGAATATGAGCATGCATTTCTTGAGCTTGTTCGCTTGTTGCTGTTTTTCCAGTACCTATTGCCCAAACAGGTTCATAAGCAATAATAACATCAAGAATCTGTTCTTCTGAAAGATGGAACAAACTTTCCTTTATTTGGTTTTCTACAACTTCAAAATGCTTTCCAGCTTCTCTTTGTTCCAATGCTTCTCCACAACAAAATATTGGGAAAATATCATTTTCCATTAATCTGTCAACCTTTTGAGCAATTTCATCTGAAGTTTCCTTAAAATACTTCCTTCTTTCACTATGTCCCACGATGCAATATTCTACTCCAATTGTGTCAAGCATTTGAGCTGATATCTCTCCTGTATATGCACCATTATTCCATTGAGCAACATTTTGAGCTCCACATGAAAACAATCCTTCTTCTGCCATATCGGAAGTAAGTTCCAAATAAGGAGATGGTGGACATAATATTATGGTTGGTTTTGCATCAAATTTCTCCAACTCTTCATTAATTTGATCAATCAAATCTTCTGCTTCATCAAAGCCAAGGTTCATTTTCCAGTTACCTGCAACAATATTCTTTCTCATAAAATTTTTGATTTAATAATTAGTTAAAAAGTAATTTAATGCAAATATACGCTTTTTATTAAAGATAGATGGAATTGAATGAAAATTGTTCTTTCAAACAATTCCATTGATTAGTCAAAAAATAAACGAAGGTTAAAAGAAATTAATCACCGACTTTTTTAAAATATCTGCCTTATATTTTTATTTAAACGGCATTTATTTTTCTATATAAAAGGATAATAAAACTTTATCTTAAAGTTAACTATCCCATTACCCTTACTCGAGGATCTAAAACACCATAAAGTATATCAACAACGATGTTTATAATCACCAGAAGCACACAAATAACAAGTAATGCTCCCATAACAACAGGGAAATCATATTTTTCCAATCCATCCACAATTACAACTCCAACTCCTTTCCAGTCAAAGATATATTCCACAAATACAGCACCAGCCATTAGAGAAGCAAACCAACCAGAAACAGATGTAATTACTGGATTCATTGAATTTTTAAGAGCATGATTTTTAATTACCTTATATTTTACCAATCCTTTTGCTCTTGCAGTTCTTATGTAATCTTGAGAAAGAGTATCTAAAAGAGAGCTTTTGGTAAGTTCAGAAATTACAGCCAATGGTCTTATACCAAGCGTAAAGGCAGGAAGGATTAAATTTTTAAGATCCAAATATTGTCCCTGTCCTAAATCATCCACTGCATAAAGAGAACCGAACATTGAAAGTCCAGTGTAGGGAGCAAGTATAAATGCAAATAACCAAGCAAAAATAATTGCAGCAAAGAATGAAGGCAAGCTCATCCCAAGAACAATAACAGAAAGATTTATTTTATCAAACCAGCTTCCATTGAAAATTGCAGAAAGACTTCCCAACAAAACGCCTACAATTAGAGCAAAGCTCATACTTACCACTGCAAGAATAATCGTGTTTGGAAAAGCTTCTGAAAGAATTTCCGAAACTTGTCTTTTACTTTGATAAGAACGTCTTAGATAAGGTTTCTTTATTACAAGAGAATTATTTTGTGTTTTAACAATTGTAGAAAAGCTATATTTATCTTTATCTAAAAATACGGCACTTTCAGGGTTTAAAGAGTGAAATGAAATAGGGGAAAGATCATTAAGATAGCATAAATATTGAATATAAAGAGGCTTATCTAAACCAAGATCTTTTTTGATTATTTCAACACTTTTCTCATCTGCTCTTTGACCAAGCATCATTCGAGCTGAATCACCTGGCAATATATTAAAAAGAAAGAACACTAAGGTAATAACTCCAAAGAGTACCAATAAACCATAGCCGATTCTCTTAAGAATAAAATTAAGCATGTCCTTTCTCTTTAATATCTTTATAAGCCTATTTAATATCTATATTAAGGCTTTCAAATTGAGGCAAACATCTCCAAGAATATTTTTTAACAACTTGTCCATTCTTAATCATAACTATTCCTGGATTTGAGCGCATAATGGTCATTATAGCTTTATCATCAGTTGAGTAAATTATTATATCTTTAATATCATGTTTATTGGTAAATTCAGCCCATTTTGCAACTGGTGATGCTGTAATGATTGCTGTCTGGCATCCTTTCTCAGCAGCTCTTCTTAAGAAGTTTGATACTTTTCGCATAGTTTTATGTGAAGGAAAGTCCAAATCAACAATGGTTACTATAAAACTAACACCTTGATATGTCAAAAATTCAAAAGCAACATCTTTTTGTTCAACAACTCCAACCATAGAAAAACCATCAGCAGAAATTACATTTGGATTAATCACTCTACTATTTAAAAATGTCCAATTGGTTGCAAAATCAGGATCGTCTTTATAAGCTTGCATAAGTTCTTCCATACCAAATTCTTTTTCCTTATTTGTTGAGTTATTTCTATATGTAGCATAACTAACAGGAGGTTTTTGATCTTCTGGCATTGGCACCATTCTGTTTCCTTCTTTCCAAGGGCGGAAGTCAATCATTGGTTCATAAACTGCATTGAATATTGTAAAGGTCAAAACCAAAAAGCTTACAAGAATAAGATAAAACCTTCCATAAGTTCTATTTGCTTTGGAAGATAATTTTAATTTATCCCACATAAATGAAAGAACAAGCAAAACATCAAGAATTATATTCTTCCAGAATGTTTGCCAGTTTGTTAGTTTAACTGCATCTCCAAAACATCCGCAGTCAGTTACCTTGTTGGTTAGTGCATCAATAAATGTTAGAACTGTAAAGAAAAACATCATTAAAGCAACCAACCAATTAGTTGGTTTTTTAAAGTACCCAGAAATCAGCATTAGCCCAACAACAAATTCCAAACTGCATAGAGTTACAGAAATTACAATTGGGAGCCAAGGAATAGCTTGAATAAGCCCACCTAAACCAAATACACCAATATATTCAGTAATCTTGTAGGCAGTTCCATAAGGGTCTACTGATTTAACAAAGCCAGAAAAGACAAATACTAATCCGACAATAATTCTAAATAATCTTCCTAAATACTTCATAATCCTATTTATTTATATTATTGAATTTTTATGCTTGCAAAAATTCCGTAGTTGATAATATCATAGTAGTTAGCATCCTCTCCTTCCGAAACAACAACCTTTCCATGATTATCTTCAATATTTTTTAATCGCATAATTTTCACAAGAATTAAATCAACAATTGAACTCACTCTCATCGAACGCCATGCTTCTGAATAGTCGTGATTTTTGTTTTCCATTAGGGATTTAGCATTATGAGAATACTTATCATAAAGTTCTAATGCTTTTTCAAGTTCAAGTTTATCTTTATCATCCTTTGCCACTCCAAGTTCCAATTGAATAAGTGCTATTATTGAATAATTTATTATTCCAATAAACTCATCCAAAATTCCTTCATCTATCTTCATCACTCCTGATTCTTGAAATTGGCGTATGCGATTAGCCTTAATAAATATTTGGTCAGTAACAGAAGGCAAACGAAATATTCTCCACGATGCACCATAATCCTTTAACTTTGCAGCAAACAAATCTCTACATTGCTTTATTACTTGGTCGTATTCTTGTGAGGTATTCATAAAAATATTAATGTAGTTATTAAATTAATTTTTCTCCAAATAAAATGTGTAATTTTGCAAAATAAACAGCAAAAAAACTCTAAAATTGAACGATAAAATTACAAAATTATCTTATAGTGGAACAATAAATTTGCAAGGAAAATTAATTTCATTGCAAAAACCTCTCATTATGGGAATATTAAACCTAACTAATGATTCCTTCTTTGATGGAGGTAAATATATAAATAATGTTGAAAAAGCAGTCAATCACGCTAAAGAAATGATTGATGATGGAGCCGACATAATTGATATTGGTGCTTGTTCAACTCGTCCTGGTGCAAATTTGGTTTCAAAGGAAGAAGAGCTAAAACAGCTAATTCCAGTTATTAAAGAAATAAGAAAACAATTCCCAGATATAATAATCTCTATTGACACAGTGTGGGCTGATGTTGCCAAAGAAACCATTAATGAGGGAGCAAATATAATTAATGATATTTCTGCTGGACAATTTGACGACCAACTTTTCAAAGTCATGGGAGAAATTAAAGCACCTTATGTTTTAACTCACACCCCTTCAACTCCCGACAAGATGCAAGATAAGACTCATTACGATAATATTTTCTTAGATATGTCTAAATATTTTGCAGAGAAAATTGAGACTTTAAGAAACTTGGGTGTTGTTGATATAATACTTGATTTGGGGTTTGGCTTTGGTAAAACAGTTGAGCAAAACTATTTTCTTTTAAATCATATTGAAGATTTCAAAACTTTTGGATTTCCAATCCTAACAGGAATATCAAGGAAAACAATGATTCACAAACCTCTTGCCATAACTCCTCAACAAGCACTTAATGGAACAACATTTTTACATGGATTTGCTTTAATGAATAAAAGCAACATTTTGAGAGTTCATGACGTTAAAGAAGCTAAAGAATGTGTTAAACTTTTTGAATTGATTGAAAACAACAAATAAGACCAAAAAATGATTGAATTAATTTCACAGACATTTCCATTTAAAATTGTAGATCTTCTTGATTTATTTTTTTCATGCCTTCTAATTTATTTCATTTACAAACTTCTTAGAGGCACAAATGCTCTTGGAATTGTATTTACATTTATTGGAATATATATACTATGGATTATTGTGTCCATATTTAAGATGGAAATACTCACAAAAATAATTGGTCAATTTATTAGTGTAGGTGCAATTGGTATTATTATTATTTTCCAACCCGAAATAAGAAGATTCTTTGCTCTAATTGGGTCAAAGAGCATGGAAAGAGGCAATAAGAGATTCTTCTTTTGGAGAATCAATAAAGATAATGAGAACAATTTTAATTCAACTGCCATTGTTCAAGCCTATCAACACCTTGCTCAATCAAAAACTGGAGCTTTAATTGTTATTGCAAAACACAACGATTTGGATACAATTATCAAAACAGGAGAAGTTTTGGAATGCTCAATCAACACTCAATTGATTGAAACAATATTCTTCAAAAACACTCCTTTGCATGATGGAGCAATGATAATTAAGGACAATATGATTAAAGCTGCTCGCTGTATTTTGCCAGTAAGTTCCGATTATAGCATTCCTCCTCATTTAGGATTAAGACATCGTTCAGCAATTGGAATAACAGAACAGACTGACGCAATTGCAATAATTGTTAGTGAACAAACAGGTAATATCTCTATTGTCAAAGCTGGAAACCTGCAAGAAGGCATAACCCCTTCACGTTTGCAAGAATTCCTAAACCAAGAGTTTAATTCCTAAATAGAAGCTTTTATTAGGTTATCTTATATTAAAATAGTTTTACTCTATAAGTAAATCTTATATGAGTAAGGTATTTATTTCACTTATTCCAAAATATATCAATCATAAGTGAAAATAAGTCCATCATATTTTAATTTATGTCCATCATATTTCTAAATATGTCCATCATATTTTCAATTATGATTGAGTTTTTTTCAATAACTAATTTTTAACCTTTATTTTAGTTTGGTAACTTGGTACGCTTGGAACATTTACCTATAAATGTAACATGTACCAAAAATTTAATAGTAATGGTAACCCCCAATTTTAAAAAAAATTGGGGGTTACACATAACTTTTCTATTAAAAAATTTGTAGTATACTATAAAGACTTATTCTATTTTACTGAAACACTGTTTTAATTTACTAACTCTTTGTTTTAATTTACTGAAACAGCGTTTTATTTTACTGAAATAAGGTTTTATTTTTCTCTTTTATCGAATACTTTTTATTACTCCAGTATTAGGATTAAATTCAATATTTTTGTTTTTGGTGGTAATTGCTCTTATCAGTCCATATTGATTTATCTCCACTCTGTTTGAGAAAGTTTTATTTGGAGTTTCAACACTAATTAAAACAACTTCTGGAACTGCACTATAAACTCCTTCAATTCCTTCAACTTTTATTTCTGAAATATTTATTTCTGCAGGAGGATTTGGGTTTATTGCTTTTACTGTATTTTTCTTAAAGATTTCAGTTTGATTATTTGTATGGAAACGTGCCAAAAGTGGAATAGGGCTATTGTTTAAAGGTAAAACTAAATCTTCTTCTGCAATTATTGGCTTTAGAGGAGTTAGAGTGAAAGAACGTGTTTCTTCAACAATGGTTTCTGTTCCAGTAAATAGAGCAACATATCCATCAATTATCTCATCCAGTTGTTTATACATATAATCAACTGTTGTATTTATATATGTTCCTTCCAAACCTCCTGAAAGTATTTCAATCTGTCTTTCTCTTAACTGTTCAATTTTCTTTACTGCATCTGCAGCAGTGAAGTTTACCTTTTCTAACATTCCTTTTTGTTGAAGAAGATTTTCAAAAATAGGTTTAGCTGCAATTGATGTTTGTATTGGTTCTATTGTCTTTTGAGAAATGATATTAGGTTCTGATTCCTGTTCAATATTCAGGTTGAACTGAGGTTTTGGATGATGTTTTCTTTCAACAAAGTTAATGCTTTCAAGAGTTCCTTGTGGAGACTGCATTACATTAACCTTATCACTGTTAAGAATTAGGGCAAATTGTTGTACAGGAGAAGTTTTGGCTTGAGAAGAAATTTTAATGTCTTTAACTTCATATTTTACCTCATCTTCAGTAATAACATTCTTTACTCCCAAAAGATTACTTTGATTTGCAAACACTCCTTTTTGTCTTATTGTTTTAATAAACGTAACATCAAAAACAACTTCTGTTGTGGTTGGAACAGAATAGTAGAATGTTGTTTTATTTATGTCATTTGGTGCATATTCAACTGGATAAGATTTATAGGTTGAAGAACAAGATGCAAGTCCAATTCCTGCTAATAATATTAAAACTATTCTTTTCATAACAATTATATTTTTTTGATTTTTATTTCTTTAATTGCTTTTAAACGCAAAATGCCATACTTATTGTCTTTTCTAATATATTGATAACTCTTTCCATTCTTATAAGCTTCAAAAATCAGATTTGCCATCTGTTCCAATTCATTTGGAGCTAAATCTTTATCAATAACGTTGAAAACAACATTAAAATTAGTATCAATAATATTCAGTTTCTTTTTTTCAACAGCCAAAGCATATCCTTTTGCAAAAGGAGTTAAGTAGTCAAATGTTTTGGTAGTAATTGGTTTAAAAGTTTTCTTATTAGCATAAGTCCATCCCTTTTTATTTTTAACCATAATAAGAGAATCAAAAACTCTTCCTATCTCTTCAAAGTTCACCTTAATAGGTTTTGAGTTTTGCATTATTTGATTATTCCTTATTGTTGTTTTCTTCAGTTGGTTATTTTCAACAAAAATTAGTGTTGAGTCTTGAATATCAACAATAATATTTAACCCATCATAAATAACATCTCCATTGGTTCCAAAAATTGTGAATCTATTATTTCTTCTTGCAACAAAAAAAGTATCTACTTCAATATATGCATCAACCTTATCATATTCAGGACGAACATACATTATTCCTTTTGCGCTTATTATTCCCAAACCTCCATTTTCAATTTGATTGTAAAAGCCAGAAAGATTGGCTGGCATCACATCTTGGTAGTAGGCTTGCATAATTGGTTTGCCTCTTTTGTTTAAAAGGGCTGTCCTTTCTTGAGCATTTTTAGTTTTAATTATTTCTTTACCACCATAAGTTTCAACACTGAAAGATTCAAACTGAGGTCTTGTCAGTTCTTTACCATCCTTATTCATTAAGCCCCATTGATCATTAGACTTAAAAGAATAAACCTGATCGGGAACAACAACACTCATATCCTGATACTTTGGTTCTGCAATAACCAAACCATCGTAATTCATCATACCAACAAATGACTGAGCTCTAAAAAGAACTCTTTCCCAATCAAAATTAACTACATTTTCAGCAGGAATTGACACTTTTTTATTTTCAACCTCTTCCCCTTTTCTGTTAAGAATTCTCAACTTATCATTTTCCCTAACATAGAAATTTCCTCCACCAATATATCTTACAATATCAGCTGTTGGTTCTTCTATCCAGGCAAAAGGGAACAAAGAAGTATTTTCAACTTCAACAAATGAGATAACAGTGTCTTTGTCAAAATACTCTACAACATCACTGTTTGTATTAAACACCATATTCTTTTCTCCCATTGACGCAACAAAGAAAGTATCTTCATCAATCATTACCTTCACTGTATCAAATTCAGGATATAAGTAGCCTAAGCCATCAAAGTTTACAATACCATATTTATTATTAAACTTTGTAAGCAAAAGTTCATCCTCTGTAACAAAAACATCTTCATATATAGGTTGAATTATAACCTTTCCTTCTGTATCAAGCAATGCCATTCTTCCATTTGGCATTTTAGCTTTAATATATACAATATCATTGGCTTTATAAACAGACACAGATTCAAAATATGGCTCATAAACCAATGCTCCAGTTGCAGTTAAAAGTCCTACTCTATTATTTGTTGTAAAAGAAAAAAGATTGGCTGCTTTTAAATCTTTCACTTCTAAAATGGAATCATATCTACTTTTCAAATTCTCCAAGAGTTCTTTTTCTTGAGAAAAGCCAAGAAAACAAATATGAATTAATAGAAATAAAGAAACAATTCTTTTCATAATCTTATATGTTTATAGTTGTGGTTCCTGTTGACTAAGGCAGTGGAATGAACCCAACCCCCAAATAATATCAAGAGAATTTATTCCAATAACCTTTCTGTCTTTAAAACATTCTTCCAAAGTATATATTGCCTTATTATCGTTTTTGCAATTATAAACTGGAACAATTACTGCTTCATTTGAAATATAGAAATTTGCATAAGATGCTGGTAAACGCTGATCTTCCCAAATAACAGTTTCAGGCATAACAAGTTCAACTATATTTAACTGCTTTCCATTTTCAAGTCTTGCCTTGCTTAATATATTAAGATTTTCCTTTAATGGAGCATGATTATAATCGTTCTTGTTTTCTTCTACAACAGTTATAACTGTATCTTCATTTACAAATCTTGTAATATCGTCAACATGTCCATCAGTATCATCTCCCTCAATTCCGTCTTCAAGCCAAATAACATTATCAACTCCATAATAATTAATCAGCTTTTCTTCTATTTGATTTTGATTAAGACTCGGATTACGATTTTCATTTAACAAACAAGCCTTTGTTGTAAGCAAAGTTCCCTTTCCATTAAAATCAACTGACCCTCCTTCCATTACAATATTTGGACGGAAAACTTTCAAACCAAGATATTCTGCCATTTGAGAAGGAATTTTATCATCAAGCTCAGAAGGATATTTTCCTCCCCAAGCATTATAGTCCCAATCAACCAAAGCTCTCTTCTTTCCATCCTTGTTCAAAAGAATTGCTCCACCATGATCCCTGCACCAGGCATCATTTGTTTTAAAGTCATGAAAAACTATCTTTGACATATCAACGCCAATTTCTTTTAAATCTTTTTCAACTCTTTCTTTCATTGCTGAGTCAAGAATATTGATATTGACAATCTCTCCCTTAGCAAGTTCTTTAATAAATTGATTATAATAAGGGAAAATTTTATCAATTTTATCTGGCCAGGAGTTTTCATTATGAGGATAAGAAAGCCATGTTGAAGCATGCTTAACCCATTCTGCAGGGAAATAAAATCCTAATTCTTTTGGTGTTTTCATATTATTCATTATCAATATATCTTTTAGTTATTGGTTGGTATGAGTCAATTCGTCTATCTCTTAAGTATGGCCAATGAGTGCGGTAATGATCTGTTTTTTGTAAATCTATTTCAATTACATTAATGTCTTCTTCCATATGTGGTGCTTGATACATTACTGTTCCAAACGGATTGGAAACAAAGCTTCCTCCCCAAAACTGCATTTCTCCTTCTTCTCCTGTACGGTTGACACTTACAACATGAACTCCATTGGCAATGGCATGAGAGCGTTGAATGGTTTGCCAAGCGTTATACTGTTCAGTGTTTGTTTCATTATCTTGTGATTTTGCCCAGCCAATTGCTGTAGGATAGAAAAGTATTTCAGCACCCATAAGTGATGTTATTCTTGCAGCTTCTGGATACCATTGATCCCAACAAATCAAAACTCCAATTCTTCCAAACTTGGTATTAAAAGTCATATATCCAGTATCTCCTGGAGTAAAATAAAACTTTTCATAATAACCTGGGTCATCAGGAATATGCATCTTTCTATACTTTCCAAGATATTTACCATCAGCATCTATAACTGCTGTAGTATTAAAGTATAGTCCTTGAGCACGCTTTTCAAACATTGAAGCAATAATAACAACACCCAATTCTTTTGCAACATTTTCAAGCAATGAAGTTGTATTTCCTGGAATTGGTTCTGCTAACTTAAAGTTTTCATAATCCTCAACATCACAAAAATATAATGAAGCAAACAACTCCTGCAAACAAATAATATTTGCTCCTTTTTGAGCTGCCTTGCGAATTGATTCTATTGTTTTTTGAATATTATATTCCTTATCTTTTGCGCAACTTAATTGCACTAATCCAACTTTTACTTTCATAATTCTTTCTTTTTAAATTAATTTGACTTAAGAAAACTCCCAATAATACAACTACCATCCCAATAACTTTATTTAAGGTTAAGACTTCTTTTCCCAAAAGAACTGCAAATAAAATGGTAACAATTGGTACTGCATTTGTAAAGACAGATGTTTTGGGTATAGTAAGCCTTTTGGCGGAATAGGAATAACAAATAAAGGCAATTGAAGAACAAAGAATTGCAAGTGCAAAGAGTGGATAAAGAGTATCAAAATTGAAGGTAAGTGTTTTTATGGTCTTCATTTCAAAGGCAAAGAAGAATGGTAGATAGTAAATTGAGCCAATAATATTTTGTGTTGTTGTTATTGTAATAGGCTCATATTTCTTTACAACCTTATATAAAACCACACTATAACCAGAAGCTGAAAAAACTGCCAAGAACATCAACAGTATTCCTTTTCCACTTACATTAAAAGCTGCATTGGGAGATATACTGATTATAAAAAGCCCTATTATTGTAAGAAAAACACCAATAATAAGTTGCCAATGCAGAGCTTCTTTATGGAAAAAATAAAGTCCAAAAGGTACAAAAACAGGAATAGTTGAAATAATCACTGAACCTATGCTTGGATCAAGATATTGCAATCCCCAGTTTTCTCCAAAGAAGTAAAGAAAAGGTTCAAAGAATGCTAAGGCCATAAAAAGCTTATAATCCTTTCTTTCAATCTTATCTAATTTGCCAGCTATTTTAAATATAACATAAAGCAAAATAGCAGATATCAAAACCCTAAGAGTTATGATTATGATTGGAGAAAAGCCAGCATTGAGCAAGTCTTTAGTCCAAATAAAGCTCATGCCCCAAAAGAGCATTGAGAAGAAAATAGGGATGTAGGATTTAAAGTTCTTTAGCATAAAACAATAAATGTTTAGTTTGCAAATATCCGAAAAAAAAAGCAAAGTGAATAATATCCCATAAAATATTATCTTTGCAAAAAGAATAAGGATGAAGAAAATTGGAGTTATGTCCGATACACATGGACATTTACCTAAGGAAGTTTACGAGTTTTTTAAGGATGTTGATTTAGTTATTCACGCTGGGGATATTGGTAGCGTGGAAGTTTTGGATGAGCTTAAAGCATTCAAAGAAACAGTTGCTGTGTATGGGAATATTGATGATTTCGATGTGGTTGTTCGCACAGAAAAGATTGAGAATATTGAGGTTGAAGGATTGAAAATCATGGTAACACATATTGGAGGTTATCCAAATAAGTATGAAAGAGGCATCAAAGAATTGATTGAAGCACAACGCCCAAATATATTTATTTCTGGTCACTCCCATATTCTTAAAGTTATGAACGATCCCAAATACTCTCTTTTACATATCAATCCAGGTGCTGCAGGTCGTCAAGGTATTCATCAAATTTCAACTCTTATTCGTTTCACAATTGACTCCGTTCCCAAAGATTTGGAAGTTTTGGAGTTTAATAAGTAGGTATATAAAAAAGAATTTTTTAATTTTGCATTTCGAGAAAACATAATAAGAATGAAAAGATTTATCATAATATTAATTTTGAGTTTTGTTACTATACAATCCCAAGCTCAATTCCTTGAACGTTCAGAATTTGGTGTTACTGTTGGAGTAGGAAACTATTTTGGTGATATAAATCCCAAATACAACTTCTACAAAACTAACTTAATGATTGGTGCAATTTACCGCTATAATATTAATCCTCGCTGGGTATTGAAAGCAAGTGCTATGTTTGGAAAGGTTGAAGCTTACGATGCTGATTTCGACAATATACGCAATTTAAACTTTGAGTCTAAGGTTAATGAATTGGCTCTTAGCTGTGAGTTTAACTTCTTCGATTATCAAACAGGAAGTCGTCAACACAGAATTACTCCCTATATTTTTGGAGGTATTGGAGTTTTCTTTTTCAATCCAAAAACAGAAATAACTGATCCTCTAAGCATGGAAAAACAATGGGTAGAGCTTCAAACATTAAGCACAGAAGGGCAAGGAATGCCAGGCTACGATTCTCCTTATTCATTGGTAAATGTTGCCGTTCCATTTGGTTTAGGACTAAAAGTCAGCATAAGCAAAAGAGTTTGTATTGGAATGGAATGGGGAATAAGAATGACCTTTACTGATTACCTTGATGATGTTAGCAAAGACTATGTTGACAGAGCAGAACTTACAAGTTGGAGTGGAGATTTGGGAGTTGCTGCAAGCGACAGAACCTATGAAATTATTCCAAACACATATAATCAAGCTGGTTCTATGAGAGGAAATCCAAAAGTTAACGACTGGTATCAGTTCTTTGGTTTAACAATAACTACAAAGCTTAATTATTTCAAATCAAAGTGTAATACTTTTTAATAAGAATATCTTTAGTCTAAAGCTTTTCTTATTTTCTTATTTTCTTATCTTAATTGATTTACATATATTCAACTAAAATTTATGTTAAAAGTCTTATAAGCTTTTATTGTATAATATTTTTATCCAATAAAGGTTGACTTATTCAGAAAAGAACTTATTCATACAAAAATTAAACACCGTCTTTTCCTATCTAAACGAAGTATAAATCTACATAGTCGAAGAATAAAAATAATTAAATAAGACTTCAATCTCAAAACAATGCGGTTGTTTTACTAAAACAATGCCATTGTTTCTTTAATATAATGGCATTATTTTGTGAACTAAATAAGATTTAATTAGTTACAAAGCATATTTTATTAGATTATTCGCTTGTTTAAATAGTTTCTTGTTTCGGATAATTTAAATTATAAAAAGCAATTTAAAATCTCATAGTTAAGAATTCTTTAATAGTTATTAATGGTTAATAGCCTTTTTATTCCTTTTTTATATTTAGTCAATTGAATTTACATCAAATAAAATATATTTTATAATTAATAAGTAAAAAATAAACAAATTAAGACTTTGTAGTGTTATTTATGTATTAACCTATTAATTTCAATCCTATGAAAAAACAATATTTTATTATCACAGCTTTACTATTAATTATTAGCTTTGGTTTACAATCACAAACAAAATTTTCATCAGTAAATTCTGATGGCGTTACAATTTATTATCAAACAATATCGCCTACTGAAGTTGAAGTAACATTTAATGGTAATAATTATAATAATACTTATTATTACAATGACACAATTAACATTCCTTCTATAGTTCAAAATAATGGGATTAATTATTCTGTTACAAAAATCGGCAAGTATTCATTCTATAATGATGATTTTATTAAATGTGTAAGTATTCCTAATTCAGTAACTATTATTGGTGACGGAGCATTTGCAAATTGTGATAATTTACAAAAAGTAATATTTTCAGATTCACTAACTACAATAGCCGAATGTGCTTTTTATTCGAGCTGGAGGATGCAAGACTCTATTTTTCTTCCAAACACTCTTAGAGTTATTGGTAGTTTAGCATTTAGCTCAGGGGGAGCACCTGCTCCTTTAAGAATAAATTATATTAATCTTGGAAATTCGATCGATTCAATTGGCTATGGTAGTTTTTTTAATTGCATAATAAAAAATATTGTTTGTGAAAATCCAATACCTCCAAAGACAGTTATTAATTGGAATATGAATCATACTTTTTCTCATTGCAATGACAGTATAAATCTTATTGTACCATGTAATGCTTTAGCTGCTTATCAAGCTTCTCCTTATTGGGATGAATATGAACTTACTGGTAACGGTACTTTTTTTCACTTTGTATTGCAATGTTATAATCCTACTAATGATTTGGATGAAATTGAAAGTAATTTAGATGTTAAACTTTATCCAAACCCTGCAACTGATATAATTAGAATTGATGGTTTATCTAATGTAGATAATGTTATTATATATGACTTTATGGGCAGAATGGTTAAATCAAAGTATGCAAATTTGGGTCAAAATAATATGGAAATTGATATTAAAGATCTAAAAAATGGCATTTATTGTCTTGCTGTATTAAATAAGAATGTAAAGATATTTAGCAAAAAGCTGATTGTAAAGAAATAATTAAATGATAATATTTTCATTTCTATTTCCCTGTAATAAAAGAATATTTTATAGGATTGTTTTTTCTCCGTCTGAAAGTTGTAAGATATTGGAGTCTGGAAATATATCTTTGTATTTGCTTGCTTCTTGTGTATGAATTGGGATTATTGTTTTTGGTTTTAAATATCGATTTAATTCTTGTAAACCTTCCTCAAAAGCATGTCCACTTGTGTGATTATAGAACTTATTGTATCCTTTGCTTTCAATGTATTCAAAGAAAGGTCTATATTTTTCATCCTTTTCGTATTCTTTCCATATTGATGTTATGTAATTTGCATTACTAGCATCAATATACTTTAAGTCTTCTATCATACTTGGACGAATCATCACTACATATTTAGACGGATTTTCTTTTATTTCTGTTTTACTTACCTTACACCAGTGAACGCAGTTAATCAAATAATCTCTATGTTGAATTCTTTTAATGTAAGAGGTTAAATAATTAGGGTAAAAACATCTTATATAACGATTGGAACTTCCATAAGGAACATTATGATGTTTATACATTGATTTCAGTATATTCATAGTAAAAAAATCAACTGCTAATATCTTATTTGTTTCCTCACAAGCATCATATAGTAAATTTATCCTGTCAATATTTAGAGATGATGCCCATACATAATTAAGATGTGAAGGATATGAATTAAATATATTTACAAAGTTTTCAAAGACTTGCTGTTCTGATTTGATTATTGCGTTGGATTCTCTCCCAATATTTGTTCCTTCCAACAACATGTAATCTACATTTTGTTTTAGACTTAAATAACTTGTTTTACTTAATCCATGCAATCTTATATCTCCAGTATAAAGAATTGTTTTGTTTAACTTTAAGTCTTCTATAAGAAATGCCATTGCTCCAAATGCAGAATGATCAACTCTATAAGGAATAATTCTTACTCCTTCAATCTCAGTTATTACTTTTCTATGATAAATTGGAATAAAATTAAATCCTTTAAACACATCTCCAAAGAACATTTCAGGAATAATAATTGCTCTTATTGTTGGATCGCTAAGATATATTGGTGTTCTATCTGGCACAAGATTTAATAATCCAGTATGATCTTGATGATAATGAGACAGGAAAATTGCATCTGCTTTTTGAATAATTGAAGACATCTTATTTTCATAATCTACTTTTTCTTCATCAGACCAAGAATCATAATCCAGAGGAAGTCCAATATCAATTAATAATCTTTTTTTATTAATAATCAACTCAACACAAGACCCTCCTATTTCTTTTGTTCCTCTATGAATTATTATTTCCATTTTTTCTTATTTCCTTAAAAAATTGACATTTAAAAGTTACACCTGTAAAACTACTTTTAATATTATTGATTCTATCTTGCTTTCCTTTGCTTAATTTAGTGTATGAATTGTATATAAGTAATAGTGGTTCTGGATTAACGCTTGTTATTTGTGGAATTTCATTAATGATTGATAATCGTTTCTTGACTGATAAGAGTTTTTGATAGTAAGGGATTATTTCATCTTTATAATCTTCAATAAACTCTGAGTATTTATTCATTTGAGTTATTATTTCTAATTGATTATCCTTTTTATGTGTCAATCTTTTGTCTCCAATTAGTTTTAATTCAACATAAGTTATTACTCCATTTTCTAAAGAAACTAAATCAAATCTCAACTTATTATCTTTATTATAAGCAAATTCAGAATCAATGTATTTATTTCTTGATGAAAATATTAATCTGCCTTGTATTTCCTTTTCCTTTAGTTTATTCTCTTCTTTGAGATAAACTTCTTTGATTCGTTTTTTAATTTTGTCTATTTCTATTTTAGATTCAAGTTCAATTAAACAATCTACGTATATTTTATTTGAATCAGTTTGTTTTAAATATTTATAATGAGTTTCTGCTTTAATATCTTTATCAAACCAAATCTTTGCAACGCAACCTCCATAATAATATACATTAATATAATTATCCTTTCTAAGTTCAACATACAATTCTTGATCAGATATTATATTGTTCCACCAAATAGGTTGTTCTTTTTCTATAAATTCAAATAGCTTAGAGTTCTCATTAAATGAATTGAATATTCCACTTTCCATATAAAAAGGATAAATTATTAATTCAACAAAGGTAAAAATTAAATTAATATGCACAAAAAAAGCGTCTCAGTTTTGAGACGCTTTAGTATTTTATTCTGTTGATTAAATATCTTAGATAACTCCAAGTTCAATCATTGAATCAGCAACTTTAATAAAGCCAGCAACGTTTGCTCCCTTTACATAGTTGATATATCCGTCAGCTTGTTTACCATATTTAATACAGTTTTCATGAATTGAATCCATCATAGCGTGAAGTCTTTGATCAACTTCAGCTCCAGTCCAACTGATATGACCTGCATTTTGGCTCATTTCTAATCCTGAAACTCCTACTCCACCAGCGTTAGCTGCTTTTCCTGGAGCAAAGATTACTTTTGCTTTTTGGAATTCGTGGATAGCTTCTGCAGTACATCCCATATTTGAAACTTCACAAACTAATTTAACACCGTTAGCAATAAGTTGTTTTGCATCATCAGCATTTAATTCGTTTTGGAATGCACATGGCATTGCGATATCAACAGCAACATCCCATGCTTTCTTTCCAGCAACAAATTTTGTTCCGAATTTATCAGCATATGGTTTTACAACGTTATTGTTAGTAGCACGAAGTTCTAACATATATTCAATTTGTTCAGCTGTCATACCGTTTTCGTTAACTACGTATCCGTCAGGACCAGAGATAACTTTAACTTTAGCTCCTAATTCAGTAGCTTTCATTGCAGCACCCCAAGCAACATTACCAAATCCAGAAAGAGAAATAGTTTTTCCTTCAATTGACATGTTGTGAGCTTTTAACATATTGTTTACAAAGTATACTCCACCGAAACCAGTTGCTTCTGGACGTAGGATTGAACCTCCCCAACCAGCACCTTTTCCTGTAAGAACTCCTGTGTTTTCACGAACTAATTTCTTGTACATACCATATAAGAAACCAATTTCACGACCACCTACTCCGATATCTCCTGCAGGTACGTCTGTGTCTGGTCCAATATATTTAAATAATTCTGTCATGAAAGCTTGGCAAAAACGCATGATTTCTCTATCTGATTTTCCTTTTGGATCAAAGTCAGAACCACCTTTACCACCACCCATAGGAAGTGTAGTTAAAGAGTTTTTGAAAGTTTGTTCAAAACCTAAGAATTTTAATGTATCAAGTGTTACTGTTGGGTGGAAACGAAGACCTCCCTTGTATGGTCCAATAGCGTTATTGAATTGTACACGGTAACCACGGTTGATTTGGATTTCACCTTTATCATCAACCCATTCAACTCTGAATTGGAAGATTCTATCTGGTTCTACCATTCTTTCGATGATTTTATTATCATCATACTTTGGATTCTTAGCAACGTATTCTTCAATAGTTTCTAAAACTTCTGTTACTGCTTGAAGGAACAATGGTTGTCCTGGGTTTTTAGCTTCAACATCAGCTAAAATCTTTTTTACGTCCATAATGTATTTATTTAATGTTATTAGTTATTTTTTTCAATTTCAAAACATTGAAATTTGAGACTACAAAGTTACTTAGTATCTTTGATATAAAGAAATTATTTGTTGAATATTTTTTTATTCTGTCATTTTTTCGAGACTTAAATGTGTCGTAAGTTCTAAAAAGGTATAACTTTGCAGATATTTATCATGAGTATGAATTTTACACTAAGTTATTTTTTAGAAAGAATAAATTCTAAGATTTTTGGTTCAAAAAGAGAGGATTTCATCGTAAAAAATCTTCTCTTTGATAGTAGAAAATTAAATATTATTGACGGAACAGTGTTTTTTGCAATAAAGACTCTTTCTGATAATGGTCAAAAATATATTGCTGAACTTTATTTTAGTGGAGTTAGAGTTTTTGTCACGGAAAATCTACCTCAGGAATATGAAAAATATGAGGATGCTACCTTTATTTTGGTTGAAAGTACAATTGGAACAATGCAAGAATTTGCTCGACTTAAAAGAGAATTCTTCAAAACTCCAATTATTGCTATAACAGGTTCAAATGGGAAGACTATTGTTAAGGAATGGATTGTTCAACTAATAGGTAACAATCTTAAAGTTTGCCAAAGTCCAAGAAGTTACAATTCTCAAATTGGAGTTGCTTTATCTTTATGGAATCTTACTAAAGATGATAATTTAGGAATTATTGAAGCTGGTATTTCTAACAAAGGAGAAATGCAAACTTTAGAAAGAATAATTAAACCTCAAATAGGAATTTTCACCAATATAGGGGATGCTCATCAAATTTACTTTAATTCTATTGAAGAAAAAATTGAAGAGAAACTAATACTTTTTAAAGATTCAAAAACAATAATATACTGCATGGATAATATTCATGTGCATAATATTATTCAAAATAAACTTAACGGAAGCAATAAAGAAATTCTAACTTGGGGTAAAAATGAAAATGCTGTTCTAAGAATATTAAAAGTAGAAAAACAAAAAAGTAATTCTATTATACATTATATATATAGTGGAGAAGAATCTCTTTTCACTATTCCTTTTACTGATAAAGCCAGTATTGAAAATGCTATAAATGCTTTTGCCGCATGTTTAACTCTTAACATTGACATAGATACTCTCAAAAAAAGGACTAATTGTCTCCAATCTTTGGAAATGAGGCTTGAAATTAAAGAAGGAATTAATCAAAATCTAATTATAAATGATAGTTATAGTTCCGATTTAATGTCACTTTCTCTTGCCCTTGACTTTCTTAATCAACAAAAGGATTATTCTCAAAAAACTGCTATACTATCCGACATCACTCAATCTTATACTTTTAAAGAAGAACTTTATAAAGAAATTAACAGTCTATTGATTGATAGGAAAATAAACGCTCTCGTTGGTATTGGAGAAGACTTCTTAAAATACAAATCTCTTCTTTCAATAGATAATAGAGTATTTTCTACCACCCAAGACTTTTTAAAGGAATTCTCTCTAAAAGACTTCAATAATCAAATTATACTTATAAAAGGAGCAAGAAGTTTTGAGTTTGAAAGAATAAGCAGACTTTTTGAAAAGAAAACCCATCAAACTGTATTAGAAATAAATCTTTCTTCATTAGCTCATAATGTTAACTATTTCAAGAAAAAGCTAAAAGAGAATGTTAAACTTATGGCAATGGTTAAAGCTCATTCTTATGGCTCTGGTTCATACGAAATAGCTAAATCACTTTCCAAACAGCATACTGATTATTTAGCTGTCGCTTTTGCTGATGAAGGAGTTGAACTTAGACATAATGATATAAAACTACCTATTATGGTTATGAGTGCTCAATCAAAAGACCTTAACAAACTACTTCATTATAATTTAGAACCTGAAATTTATTCCCTTTCCATTCTTAAGGAATTCATTGATCAAAAACGTCAATACGAAATAATAGGAAACTCTCAACAACTAAATATTCATATCAAACTTGATACAGGAATGCATCGTTTGGGAATGGAAGAGAAGGACATTAAACCTTTAATAAAACTACTAAAAGAAAATCCCACTATAAGAATAAAGAGTATTTTCTCTCATCTTGCTGGAGCAGACAATCATCTTTTTGATGATTTTACTAAAAGACAAATTAATACTTTTGAAACTCTTAGCCAACAAATAATAAAAGCTTTCCCTTATAAGATTCTTAGACATATTGCCAATTCTGCTGCAATAAATCGTTTCCCAGAAGCTCAATTTGATATGGTGAGACTTGGAATTGGAATGTATGGAATTGGAGATAGTGCTGCTCAAGAGCAGGAATTGGAATATGTTCACAGTTTAAAAACCCACCTTATTCTAAAAAGAGAAATAGAAGAAAATGAAACAGTAGGATACTCAAGAGCATTTGTTGTAAAGAAGAAAATGACTATTGGGGTTATTCCAATAGGTTATGCTGATGGACTTAGTCGCCAAAGAGGAAACGGTAGAGGAAGAGTTTGGATAAATGGTAATCTTGTTCCTATCATAGGAAATGTTTGTATGGATATGTGTATGTTGGATTTAAGTGGAGTTGAATGCAGGGAAAATGATATGGTGATAATTTTCTCAAAGGAATATCCAATTTGGAATATTGCAAACGAATTAAATACTATTCCTTATGAAATTCTCTCAACAATTTCTCAAAGAGTAAAGAGAGTTTTCTATCAAGAATAATATGAAAAAATTCATTTTAAAACTATTTGGTTTACTCAGTTTAATATTTGGAATAATAGGAATATTCTTGCCAATACTACCAACTACTCCATTTTTACTTCTTTCTTCTTTTCTTTTTCTGAAGAGCTCAAAAAAACTACATAATTGGTTAATTGAACATAAAATATTTGGACAATATATTAAAGACTTTCAACAAGAAAAAGCAATACCAATCAAGATAAAAGTTTTAAGTATAAGCATGCTTTGGCTAAGTATTATTTCAAGCGTAATTTTCTTTACTGATAAAATATGGCTAAAAATACTATTAATTGCAATTGCTGTAGGAGTTACAATTCACATTCTCAATTACAAAACCAAGAAGAAGAAATAATTATTCTCTCTTCATTTATTTGTATAGTAAATCTGTTATCTGTTCAATTGTTAAAGAAGTTTGCTCTCCTGAAATCATATTTTTCAAAACAATTACTCCCTCCTCAATTTCTTTTTCACCAAGAAGTGCAACAAATGGGATTTTCTTGTCATTAGCATATTTCATTTGCTTTTGTAACTTTACTTCTTCAGGGTAAATTTCTGTTTTAATTCCTTTTGAACGTAAAATCTTTGCATATTTAAGACATTGTTTTGATTCCTTAGCACCAAAATTCACAAAGATAATTGTAGTTGAAGCAGATATTTGATCTGGGAATAGATTAAGCTCTTCTAAACAATCATAAATTCTGTCTGCTCCAAAACTTATACCTACTCCACTAACATCGGGCATTCCAAAAATTCCAGTTAAATTATCATAGCGTCCTCCACCAACGATGCTTCCCATTGTAACATCTTTGCATTTAACTTCAAAAATTGCTCCAGTATAGTAGTTTAATCCTCTTGCAAGAGTTATATCAAAGTCTAAATCTAAACTAAGATTAAGAATTTGGACATTATTAAAAACTTCTTCTAATTCACTAATTCCTTTTTGACCTATTTCAGAATTGATAAAAAGTCTTTTCAGAGCAAGTATTTTATCTTCAATAGAGCCTTTTAAATTAAGGATTGGATTAATTTTTTCAATATCTTCATTAGTTAATCCTCTTTCCAACAATTCCTCTATTACTTTATCATAACCTATCTTATCCAACTTATCAATTGCAATTGTTATATCTACAATCTTATCTGGCTTTCCAATAAGTTCAGCAATAGCAGCTAAAATTTTTCTATTATTTATTTTTAGTTCTATTTTCAATCCAAGTAAAGAAAAAACTTCATCAATAATTTCACAAAGCTCAACTTCATTTAATAATGAATGACTTCCAATAATGTCTGCATCACATTGATAAAATTCTCTATATCTTCCTTTTTGAGGACGGTCTGCTCTCCAAACTGGTTGAATTTGATATCTTTTAAATGGGAAAGTTATATTATTTCTATTATTTACAATAAAACGAGCAAAAGGCACAGTTAAGTCATACCTTAAACCCTTTTCAGATATTTTATTTGTGAGTTTTTTGTAGTCTAATTCTTGATTTAATTCTACCTTATCTAAAAAATTCCCACTATTAAGCACCTTGTAAATTAACCTGTCACCTTCTTCTCCATATTTACCCATAAGAGTTGACAAATTTTCTAATGCAGGAGTTTCAATTTGCGAAAAACCATGTAGTTGATATACTTTCTCTATTGTAGTGAATATATAATTTCTTTTATTCATTTGCTCGGGAAGAAAATCCCTTGTCCCTTTAACTACATTATAATTCATTTTCTGTGAAATTTTTTATTCATCAATAAGATTTACTTCAAAAAAATTCTTGCTTTTTAAACATAAGAAAAATCAAGCTTTTTAGAGTATATTGTTTAGTTTGCAAAGATAGTATTTTTTCTGTTTTTAATTGATCTTTCATTTTTTTTACATTCTTCTACTTACTTTTTTTTGATTTTAGTTGTATATATGGTTGAATGAGATTTTAGAAATCGAAAAGTATTTTTTTCATTACTTATTTCCATTCAGAAAAAATATTATATATTTGTAAAATAAAAATAGTGTAGCAATATGAAAAAGTTAGTTTTAATTTTACTATTAGTAATTTGGTATCTCGTACCTAATTTATCTAATGCTCAAACAATTTACAAGCTTGATTCTACTTATCATGAGCAGACAAGAACCACTTGTGATGCAATTTTGTATGATAATGGTGGATCATTTAATAATTATGATACTAGTATAAATTATTGGACAGCATTCTGTCCAGCAACTCCAAACTCAAGAATTTCTCTTAGGTTTGACCAATTTGATATTGATCCTTCTGATAAAATTGAAATATTTTCTGGAGTTGGACTAAATGGTGCTATTCATAGCACAGCAGGCAATACTCCTTTTTTCACAAATAATGATTTACTTGGACAAACTATTATGGCCTATGTAAGTGAGCCGAGCGGATGTTTAACAGTTCATATTATTTCTGATGGAGCTAACACTGCATCAGGATTTAAGGCTATAGTTGAATGTGTTGCATATTGTCAATATCCTATTGCTGCATTGGATACATACTTTAATAAAATCAGTCCTGACGGGACTAAAACTCCTTTTCAAATACGTAATTGTACTGACACATCATATATTGATAGCGTAAGATATAATTTAATTCACTATAAAGCAATTGACATTTGCGAAAATGATTCAATTGAACTTGTTGCAAAACCAGTATTCCCAGACAGTGCATATGGATATCCTCAAGATATTTCAACATGTATATTCAGCTGGAATTATGGAGATATGTCATATGATACAATACTTTTTGATAATCATGCTTCTCATAAATGGGATGAAGTTAGAGGTTATGATCTAGGATTAACAATTTTAGACACTTTACATGGTGGCTGTAGAAGTAGAAACCCAATAGATGCTCGTGTTAGAATTGCTAAAAACCCAATTAAAACAGTTTCCCCTATTCCAGATATGTGTTCGGGGCAAGTGTTTACTTTTAACGTTGGATACGAAGGTAATAATACTATTAAGATTGACTCTATTCTATTTGAGCGTGGTGCTACTCAGAAATTTGACAGTGCTGTATTTATTCCTGACGGGCCTGACTGCCCTACTCCATGTTATGAATCTCCTGTAACATTTACTGAATTTATGCCTGGAGCAGTAATTAATAGTGTTGACGATATTTTAAGTATTTGTATAAACATGGAACACTCATTTATTGGTGACCTTAGTATTGAGGTTGTTTGTCCTAATGGAACCAGTGCAGTTTTGAAACATTTTACTCATTCTGGTGGAGCATTTTTAGGTCAAGCTTTAGACCAAAGTAGTGGTTGTGACCCAAATAATTCTTCTAATACAGTAGGTGTTTGCTGGACATATTGTTTTTCAAATCAATTTTTGAATGGTCAAAGAGGAGTTATAAATGGAAATAACATGGGTTCTCCAATTGACTCTACTCATATCGTTGACTCTACTGGATACTTCCAAACTCCAAATCAATCAGCAACAAGTATGGCTACAGGTTGGGAAACAACAGATTTAAATGGATTCAGCAACTTAATTGGCTGTCCTTTGAATGGAGAATGGAAAATTAGAGTTTGTGATTATTGGGGTGCTGACAATGGTTGGGTTTGCTGGTGGGATATGTCTCTATCTCAAGGCTCAATGGCTGATTGGGAATACCAAGTTCCTATTGACACTGTTATGATAGATGGGCCATTTATTGTTGGTAAATCTGATACATCTCTACTATTTGCTCCTCCAATTGACAGTTGCGGTTCTTACAATTATGACGTTCATATTATTGATGACTTCCTATGTGTTTGGGATACCGTAACTAAACTTGAAGTTGTATGTACTCCTCAAGTTGATTTGGGTGATGATATTCAAATATGTGAACAATTGGAAACTGTTCTTGATGCAGGAAATCCTGGAGCATCTGAATATCTATGGGAACCAACTGGTGAAAAAACTCAAACAATCCAAATAACAACTCCTCCTAATGCAAATGATGTTCTGACTTATATTGCCGAAGTAACTAATACTAATGGTATGATAAGTTGTTATGGGCAAGATACCATACTAATTGAAGTTAGGCCAGCTGGTTTAGCTGCATTCCATACTGACCCACTAATTCTTGAAGGATGTGAACCATTTAATTTCCAACTAATCAGCAATTCTACAAACGCAGATAGTATTGAATGGACTGTTGGTCAACTTAAGTCAAGTATACCTAATCCTACTTTCTCATTCCCTTATGGAACTTACGATGTTAAACTAAAAGTAAGAACACAATATGGATGTGTTGATTCAATTGTACAACCTCAAATGATTCATGTTTACAAATCTCCTACTGCTGATTTTGGATGGCAACCTACAAATCCTTCTTCAACTAATCCTACTGTAAACTTCCTAAATCAAACAACTCCTTATGATGTTACAAATCAATATTTGTGGAAAATTCAAGCTGCTAAAACCAGCCCATTGAGAGAAAATATCTTTGGATTGGAACCAAGCTATACTTGGAGACCTTATCCTGGAGCAAATGTTGTTGGTGATTACTTAATTACTCTTGATGCATATACAGTAAATAACGGACCAAGTGGAATCTTATACGAATGCCACGACACAATCACTAAAGTTATTTCAATTATAAACGACAGCTTAATGTTCCCTAGCTTAGTCAGTCCTAATGGAGATGGAATTAACGATGTGTTTATTATTAGAAATCTTGTTGATGGTCAAGCATTCCCAGACAATGAATTGGTAATTTACAACAGAAATGGTAAACGTATATTCTACATACAAGATGTTAGATCTGATGATGAAGCTTGGGATCCAAACAAAACAAGCTCTCCAGCAGGAACCTACTTCTACAAATTCGTTGGACGTGGTCCTACTAAAAATGTAGAATTTAATGGCTCGATTGAAGTCATGAGGTAAAGATAGAAGTTTCATTAATATAGATAAAAAGGAGAGAATATCATATCTCTCCTTTTTTTGAATAAACAATTTCTAAATATCTTTAAATGGAAAATCAATAATTTAAACAAGAAAATCATTAAACATAAATAATTTGAGAATATGAAAAAACTATTATTAATTTTATCTGCAATTATAGGGATATTCTTTTTCTATTCTTGTGAAAGAGATAGCGATAACACTGATTTAAAACCAATAAATAAAAGCATAAGTTTTCAAAACATAAAAAACTATGTTGGAGATTCTTACATCAAAGTAAATGGATATATCTTATTAAAAGATTATAAACTAATCGAATCAAATGAAACTTACTATGAGAATAATTTAATTCATAATTATGTATATTTATCAAAGGACTCGATAAAATATATCAAACTTCAAACAAGTAATAATATAGTTTTTGCATGCGAATACCACTATGGGGACATGTATGCTTTAAATACTAATGTTGATAATGTTCTTTCTGTTTACAGAAATCTATCTAATGAAGCCAATACTTTATTTTCAGGATACAGTTATACCGGGAATCTTGATGAAAGTTCTTTTTCAAATCATCAAGATCTGATTGAAGTTTTTGATTCAGTTAAATATAATATGAATTGGTGTGATGAAAAATGGGAAGAAAACAGTATTAGAAAAGCAAAAGTAACATACTTCAATGAAGAGTATTTTCTTCCTGTTCCTCCATATCCAATTAATCATGTTGCTGTGGAATATTGGGATTATAGCTTCTCTCCTTATATCAATCTAAAAACTCTTGCAAAAAAATAAATAAAGCATGGCAAAAAAAAAGCTTGATATAATTAAAAATATATCAAGGATAAATAAAAATATAAGCCGACTTTTTCAAAAAAGTCGGCTTATATTTTTTAATATGATTAATGTTTTTTTGTGAGATTAAATCCTTATTCTATTTTTCTAACTCCTTATTTCAGTAAATTAAAACCTTATTCTATTTTACTGAATCCTTATTCTAATTTACTGAATCCTTGTTTTATTTTCTGAATAGGATTTTAGATAATTGCCTTTTTTATTTTAACTAATTTCTCCATTAAATCGGAAACCAAATTTAGAGAAAGCATATTTGCACCATCACTCTTAGCCTCTTTAGGATTTGGATGTGTTTCCATAAAAAGACCATCTGCTCCAACAGCAATTGCAGCCTTAGCAATGGTTTCTATCATTTTTGGCTGACCACCAGTAACACCACTTGCTTGATTTGGTTGCTGAAGAGAGTGAGTAATATCCATAATTACTGGTACATTATTTTCTTGCATGGTTGGAATTGAGCGAAAATCAACCACTAAATCCTGATAACCAAACATTGTACCCCTATCGGTAAGCATAATTTGACTATTTCCCTCTCTTTTAATCTTTTCAACAACATATTTCATTGAATCGGCAGAAAGAAACTGTCCTTTTTTTACATTCACAATCTTTTTTGTGTCTGCAGCAGCCAAAAGAATGTCAGTTTGACGACAAAGGAAGGCAGGAATTTGTAAAATATCAACATAATCAGCTGCCAATGTAGCCTCTTCTTTTGAATGAATATCTGTTATAACTGGAATATTATACTTTTCTTTAACCTTTTTCAACACTTCCAATCCTTCAATATCACCAATACCTGAAAAAGAATCAATACTTGAACGATTTGCCTTACGATAAGAAGCCTTAAAAACAAATGGGATATTGTATTTATTAGTAATTTCAATAAGTTTTTCAGCAATTTCAAATGGCATTTCCTTGTTTTCAATAACGCAAGGACCTGCAATTAGGAAAAAATTATCTCTATTGTCTTTTAGTCTTTTGTATAAGTCCATAATATCAACTATTATTTGTTAATAAATCTTTTTGTATTGCTTCTCTATCTTTTGCAAAATTAATACTTTTGTAAGCATAATGGCAAGAAATGAAAAATAAAAAACATAAACACTCCCCTCATAAGATAATGCTTTCAAGCTCTGATGAAAAGCTTTTGCTTCGCTATTGTGCAATAAACAATATTGGACAAACTGTTGCAATTAAGCGTATTTTAAGAACTTATTTGCAGGAAAATTTGCCTGAAATTGCTCCTGAGGCTGAAAACCAATTAGGTCTTTTTGACCCAGTTCAAATGAATATCTTCGATAGATAACTAAAAACTTAAAGGAATAGACAATCCAAATCTTTCCTTAAATTGCAAGTTTGAATTAAAATCGTTGTTATATGCTAATTGAATATTTACAAAAGCTGACAAATATTTGTTAACCTTCAACGTAACAAAAGTTTCAAAATTGATATCAGTATTTCTGTAAAAAACAGATTCTTTATTATAATCACTAAAGAATTCTAATTTTGAAAGCACATGAACATTCTTAGCTACTTCCTTTTCAAAAAATATTTTAACATAGGAACCAAAAGCAAAATTGAAATGATCTCCAGGAATAATACCAAAAGCATTTCCTTCTGTAATTAAATCTTTATTTAACACAAATGTTGTTCTTCCCGTAATTGGTGAAATAAGTAATGAAAGATAAGGTCTTGGTTTATATTCCAACCCTATTGAAGTAATTAAGTAGGCAGGAGAAAGAAAAGACGAAACTAAAATAGTATCATTCTTAAAACCATCATCAAACTGCGATTTGAAGTTAACAAGTGCTGAATAGTTCCAACATTTAAAAGCCTTGTATCCAAAAATGGAGTTAAGTTCTATCTTATCTTCGTTTTTCCTGAATTTGTTTCCTGAGTCAAAAATTCCTTTTCCATTATTATCTTGACGCATTTTACCATAACTTAATTCAACTGAGTTATCCCAGTTAACGTTACGTTTGCTATAGTTATAGAATCCTTTAAAAAACGCAGAAAAAGACACACTTCCAACTCCACCTTGCTCCCAATTTTCAAAAGTACTTTGTTCTGCATTTAAAGTTAAGTTATTTTTCAGTGTCCATGATTTAGGTTTATTTGTTGTATCAATAACAATTTTTGAGACTTTGTCTGCTGCACTGTTTGCAGCAGTCACAGCACTTTTCTTTACATCATCTTGAGAAAATGAAAGGATTGAGACACAAAATGTCAATCCTAAAAATAGAATTATTTTTTTCATATATCAATAAATTATTAATTAATAATCAGGCTAAAGCTCTAAAAAGAAATTCATTCAAATCTTTCATTGACTTGTAAGCATCTAATACATAATCTAAAAAACCTTCTTCCATTGCTTTTTCAATAGAGAAAAAGAAAGCAGGGCAATATTCTTTATTTCTTAACAAATCAATATCTTTCCAATCTTTAGGAAAACCTTTTGGAGCAGTTTTTAATCTCTCTTCAGAATTTATAGTGGCAAAATATTTAAGAAACTCTTTATTGGTTATTATAGATTTAAACTCATCAACATTATAAAAAATCTCTTCTCTAATTTTCTTCAAAGTATAAGCCTCTGGTGCATGAATACCTCCAGCAATCATTCCAGAGCCATCTTCCAAATGTAAATAATAGCAAGGAATATTACCTCCCAATCTTTTGTTTCCATAAAAAATCACAGAAGAAATATAAGTTTTATAAGGTGATTTATCTGGAGAAAATCTAATATCCCTATTTTGTCTATACATTGTATCCTTTGCATCAATAATATCAATATTATTATCAAACTTTCTAACTTGAGGAATTAATAAATTGACAAAATCCTCCATCTCTTTTCTTGCATCAATAACTCTTTGCTTATTTAGCAAATACCAATCTCTGTTATTATTCAAACGCAAATCTCTTAAAAGCTCAAAAAACTCCTTGCTAAAACTTGTTTTCATCAGTATAATTAATTCTTTTTAAACAATAAATATGTCTCTAAACTAACACTTAACAAAAGCAAAATTAGTAAAATAATTGAAACATTATTCCCATTCTTGGTTTTTTTGAAATAAGAGCTAATTACTTGTTTTTTTGTATCTAATATATCATAAGATCCTAAAGAGTGTTTTTTAAGTTCCGAATTTATATTCTTTCCATCCATAAAACTTAAATTAGACTCCATCCTGCTATAGTTGAGAGATAATCCACCAAAAACTTCTTTTTCCTGCTCAATATTATAGTTCCCTGCCCTGTTGGTTTGATTATGTATTACCAAACTTTTCATTCTATTGCTTTTCCTTAACTCAGGAATAAAAGAGACTTTCTTATCGGTTGATACTATTTCTGCAACATTAATTTTTTTGCTGTCTTTGAGTTTGGATATATCAATTTGAATATTATCTTCAAAGAAATAATAAGGCAAAGGAATAACTTGACTAAATAAGGCCATATTCCAAATTGTTGGTACAAAAAGTGACTGTTTAACAAAATCGGTATAATCTTCAGTTAAATTTGTTGCAAACACATATGCCTTACTATTGCTTTCCTGACTAACCAATAAAAAATCATCTTGGCTTTGAAGCTTCATAATTGATTCTCTTGCAGTTTGAGAAGTGGAAGATAGTTTATAGTATTGTTTGGCTGTTGGCATTTCAATATTTTCAACCGATTGACTAAACACTCCTTTGTATAACTTGTTGTGTTGATTGATTATTGAAACCTTATTTTGTTTTTTAACAAGTTCAGCAAAATATGGAATACCAAGAGTTCGCATAGCATTTTGGAAAGAAGGTAAATTCATATTTTCTGAAGGAATAATAAGAATATCTCCACCCTGTTCTCTAAAACGCTTTATTTCAGAAACCAAACCTGATGAGAATTCGCTTAGTTCATTCAAAATAATAAATGGATAATTGTCAAAATCATTGAAGTCAATTGTTTTCTCGCTCATGTTTTTAATTTCAATTTCATTATTATTGGAGAACAAACGAGATAAATATGGATTTGGATTATTTGAATTGATTGAAAGAATTTCTAACTTAGGACTTGTTTGAAGAGTAAAGAAAAAATCATCGTCAAAAGTTATTGGATTGTCAATTATTGAAACTCGCCCATGTTGAATGCCATGTTCTTTAAGAGTAAAGTTTAATTTAACAATCTGTGATTGATTTTTATCAATATCAACACTTGAAACTGAAAACTGCTTATTATTTAGGAAAAGCTTAACAGAAACTTTCTCTGCCTTCTTTTCCGATTTATTTACAATACGAACATTTAACGAAATATTTTGTCCTACTTGGAATATTGGATCAACAAATGAAAGTGAATCAACATAAATATTATCAATATTATTTGCATTTAAAGGAACCAAAAGAGTTTTTATTAAGCTGTCCTCAGGAAAATTTGATACATCAAAACTTGGAGCTTGAAAATCAGAAATAAAAAACATTCTTTTATTAAATCCATGTTTGGTGTTCAATAAATCTAAGGAACGAGAAATCAATTTTGAATTAAACTGTGAAGAAGGAGATATTTCCACCTGATTCAAAAGTTCAATAAACTTATCCTTACTAACAAACTGTTGATGCCTTCCCTCCAAGTCCATTGTCAACAACAAGAACAAATCATTACTGTTATATTGCTCAATAATATCCTTTGCATTTTGCTTTGCTTCATCCAATAGTCTTCCTTGTCGACCTTGATTTTGCATGGAAAAACTATTATCCACAACAACTACAACTGCATTAAGTCCTTTTTCAACAAGCTTTTCTTCCTTATTTGGGAAAAAAGGTTGAGCAAACAAGAGAACTAAAAGAATAATTGAAAGAATACGAGTAAAAAGGAGAAGCCTGTTTCTAATCTTATTTTGTTTTTTTGTGCTTATCTCAACTTCCTTAAGAAACCTGACATTGGTGAAGAAAACCTTCTTAAATCGGCGAAAATTAAAAAGATGTATAATTATTGGAATTGCTATCGCCAATAGACCAAAAAGATAAAATGGATTTATAAAGTGCATTTATTGTAAAAACGTTATTTTAATTGTGCGAAAGTACAAAAAAAATATATACCTTTGCGAAGTATTAACCTTAAAATATAAATATTATGGAAGAAATTACAATTGAAAAAGAAGTTCCTCAAGAACAAGAAGAATTAATCATTAATCAAGAAATTAAAAATCATCTTTTGGCTTATTGTAAATGGGGTATGTTTTTCGGAATACTTGCTTATGTTGGAGCAGCATTTATGTTTATCTTATCTTTCTTATACTTATTATTAGATACACTTACATCCGCATTGGAATTATATTGGGGAAGTTACGTAAATATTATTTCTTTTATTGTTTTCTTTGCTTGTTCAATTCTCTACTTTATTGGAGGAAGATTAATTATCCAATCTTCAAATTATACTAAATTTGGAATCACTCAAAACAATCAAACAGAAGTAGAAAAAGGAACTAAAAAACTTGCTTCATTAATGAAATTTATGGGAATTGCTACCATAGTTGGAATATGTCTTTATATCATTTTTATTATTATAATGGTTATAGTTGGCATTAGTACTGCAATTCAATCATTTTAAAACTATAATATACTTATTTATTTATGAAACGAAATCTTTTATTAATTAGTAATTCAACTAATGCTGGAGAAGAATATCTTGGATGGTGTCAAGATTTAATTAAAGACTTTTGCTTAAGACATAATGTTAAGGATGTTTTATTTATCCCTTATGCTGGAGTGTCAATGGGATATGATGTTTATGAGCAAAAAGTTAAGAAAGTATTTAAAACTTTAGGGTTAAACCTATATAGTATTCACAAGGAAAAAGATCCTGAAGAAGCTGTAAAAAATGCAAAATGTATTGCTGTTGGTGGAGGAAACACATTCCATTTGGCTTATGAGCTTTACCAAAACAAAATAATGAAAGCTATTGCTAATAGAGCTAAAAAAGGTATGCCTTATATGGGATGGAGTGCAGGAAGCAATATTGCAGGTCCTACCATTAAAACAACCAACGACATGCCAATTATTGAGCCAAAAAGCTTTAACTGCATGAACTTGGTTCCTTTCCAAATAAATCCTCACTACACTGATTTCTTTGATCCAAAACATGGTGGAGAAACAAGAGATGATAGATTGGGAGAATTTATTAAAATTGAACCTAATGTTTGGGTTGCTGGAATTAGAGAAGCAACTGCTCTTTCTTTAGAAAAAGGAAACTTAAAACTTATTGGAAGAAACAATAAGATGAAAGTTTTCAGAGGAGATAGAGAAGCAAAAGAATATACATTGAAAGATGATATTAATTTCTTAATGCAATAAATAAAATCATCAATATCTATTTTCTATTAAAAAACACAAAAAACCTATTGAAAGAGATAGAAATTTTAAATAATGGAGGGATTATTCTTTACCCCACAGATACAATTTGGGGTTTAGGATGCGATGCCACAAACATAAAGGCTATAGAGAAAATCATTTCTCTCAAAGGAAGAGATTCAAGTAAAAATCTAATTATTTTAGTAAGTAATATTGAAATGTTAGAGAAATACATTGAATTTCTTCCCTCTCAAGCCTTATCGTTATTGAATGAATTCGAAACACCCCTAACCATTATTTATCCAAAGTCAAAAAACCTTCCTTCTCTTCTTTCTCAAGACGAGACAATTGGGATAAGAATTCCCAAACACAAATACTGTCAGGAACTAATACGAAATTTCAAAAAACCTGTAGTAAGCACTTCTGCCAACATTTCAAATCAACCTTCTCCAAAAAGCTTTAAAGAAATAAGCAATGAAATAAAAAATGGCGTTGATTTTATTGCAGAAGTTGAGCAAGATAAAGAATCTTCTCAAGCCTCTTCAATCTTCAAAATAACTTTGGAGGGAGAAACAATCAAAATAAGATAAATTACATTAAAATTACTTATGAATGTATTTAAGAAAGTATTTTTATTCTATTATGAAGGGTTTCGCTCAATGACCTTGGGTAAAACTCTTTGGATAATTATTCTTATTAAATTATTTATAATGTTTGCAATATTGAAAGTCTTTTTCTTCCCTAATTTTCTCTCTTCAAAAGGAGACACTAAGGAAGAAAAGTCAGAATATATTGTTAATGAAATGGAAAAGAGAACAATTAATAATTAAAACTTTAATTTATGGAAGATTTAGTACTTTGGTCAAGGGCTCAGTTTGCACTAACGGCAATATATCATTGGCTCTTTGTTCCTTTGACTTTGGGTCTGGGAATTATTATTGGAGTAATGGAGACAATCTATTATCGCACAAAGAATGAACAGTGGAAAACAATTACTAAGTTTTGGATGCGACTATTTGGAGTTAACTTTGCAATAGGTGTTGCAACAGGTTTAATTCTTGAATTTCAATTTGGAACAAACTGGTCAAACTATTCTTGGTTTGTTGGTGATATTTTTGGAGCGCCACTTGCAATTGAAGGAATTCTGGCATTCTTTATGGAAGCCACTTTCATTGCTATTATGTTTTTTGGATGGAACAAAGTTAGCAAAGGATTTCACTTAGCATCAACTTGGCTTACTGTTTTTGGAGCTTCAATTTCTGCTCTTTGGATATTAATTGCTAATGCATGGATGCAGTTCCCAACTGGAATGAGTTTTAATCCTGATACTGTTAGAAATGAGATGACAGATTTTTGGGCAGTAGCTCTATCCCCTATTGCAATTAATAAGTTTTTCCATACAGTTACTTCTTGCTGGGTTGTCGGCTCAGCTGCCTGTATTGGAGTCAGTGCCTGGTTCCTGTTAAAGAAACAACATATTGAATTTGCTAAAAAAAGCATTAAGATTGCTGCTATAGTTGGATTGGCAGGTATTGCTTTAACAATTTATACTGGTGATGGTTCTGCATATCAAGTTGCACAAAAACAACCAATGAAACTTGCTGCAATGGAAGGTTTGTATAAAGGTCAAACTCAAGCTCCACTTGTTGCATTTGGCATATTGAAACCACATGAAAAAGCAATGCAAGATATTGAAAATCCTTCCTATTTTAATATTGGCATTCCTTATGCTCTTTCTTTCTTATCATATAGAGATATAAATGCCTATGTTCCTGGAATTACAGATCTGTTAAATGGAGGATATCCTACTCAAGATGGTTCTAAAGAACTTTCTGCAAAAGAAAAAATGGAAAGCGGCAAGAAAGCAATTCAAGCATTGGCCGATTACAAAAAAGCTAAGAAAGCTGGAAATGAATATGAAACTCAAAAGCAATTAAGAATCCTGAATGATAATTACTCAAACTTTGGTTATGGTTTTATTAAAGATGAATCGGAACTTATTCCAAATGTTGCAATTACTTTCTATGCATTCAGATTTATGGTGATTTTTGGTTCATTCTTTATTCTAATGTTTATTGTTATTACCTATTTGATTGGCAAAAAGAAACCTTTTGAAAACTATAAATGGTTCTTGTGGTTATGTATTTTATGTATTCCTCTTGCCTATATGGTTTCTCAAAGTGGATGGATTGTGGCTGAAATGGGACGTCAACCTTGGGTAATTCAAGATCTTATGCCAACCTCTGCTGCCATTTCTGCTTTAAGTTCAAGTTCAGTTGCAACAACATTTATTATATTCTGTGTTTTATTCACTGTTTTGCTGATTGCTGAACTCAGCATTATGTTTAAGCAAATTAAAAAAGGATTTTAAAACTTAAATATTATGGATTACAATTTTTTCATACAATACTGGTGGTTTATTATTTCTCTACTTGGAGCAATTTTAGTTTTTCTTCTTTTTGTTCAGGGAGGACAAACGCTAATTCCTCAATTAGGTAAAACTGAAATAGAGAAAACAATGATGGTAAATTCCATTGGAAGAAAATGGGAGTTTACATTTACAACCTTAGTTACTTTTGGAGGAGCTTTCTTTGCTGCCTTCCCTCTTTTCTATTCCACTTCCTTTGGTGGTGCTTACTGGGTTTGGATGATAATTCTTTTTTGTTTTATTATTCAAGCTGTAAGTTTTGAATTCAGAAAGAAAGAGAATAATTTTTTAGGCGAAAAAACTTATAATACATTCCTTTTAATTAATGGTTTTTTGGGAACTTTTCTTTTGGGAGTTGCTGTTGGCACTTTCTTTACAGGAAGTGAATTTGTTGTAAATAAAGAAAACATTACTAACCCATTTATGCCTGTAATTTCACAATGGACTAACCCTCTTCATGGATTGGAAGCTCTTGCAAATCCTCGTAACCTTTTGCTTGGATTGGTTGTTTTGTTTCTTTCACGCACTTTGGGCTTGCTATATTTTATTAATAATATCAACGACCAAACCATTCAAGAAAGAGCAAAGAAAACTCTAAAACTTTGCGGAACAATGTTTGTTGTTTTGTTTGTAACATTCTTAGCTGTTACTTTACTTTCAGATGGTTTTGCAGTTGACAAGCAAACAGGAATTGTTTCAATGCAGGAATATAAATACTTTAATAACCTGATTGAAATGCCAGTGATTTCAGGACTTTTATTAACTGGAGTAATACTGGTTTTATATGGATTAATAAAAACAATGTTCGCAAAAACAATGTTCAAAAAAGGAATCTGGTTTGCAGGAATTGGAACAGTTTTGGCAGTGCTTAGTTTATTCCTGAATGCAGGTTATAATAATACAGCTTATTATCCTTCAACTTTCAACCCTCAATCCTCACTGACAATTTACAATTCCTCATCAAGCCTGTTTACTCTAAGGGTAATATCAATTGTTTCTCTAATTATTCCATTTGTTTTAGCTTATATTTTCTACGCATGGAGAAAAATGGACAAGGTATCAATAACGAAGGAAGAAATGCAAGGAGACCAACATAAATATTAGAAATTAATCAAGTTCTTTTAAAGATAAAAGCCTTCCTTTACATAAAAATGGAAGGCTTTTTCTTTGTTTAAGGTTATAGATATAAATTTTATAGGCAAATAATCATAAAGAAAGCATTACTTACTAATAAGTATAATAGTCAATATACTATTTAACCACAAATTTAGTTGTTCTAACTCCTTTTGTAGTATGAATTTTGGCTATATAATTACCTTTTGGAAGGATAGAGATGTTTATCTTTGTGTTTTTAGATTTTAATTCTTTTGTGAAAACTAATTGTCCAAGAATATTTAAAATTTCAATCTTTGCAATTTCAATTGAAGAAGAAACATTTAATTCATTTTTTGCAGGATTAGGATAAATGTTTATCTCCACTTCAGAATTAATTACTGAAATATCATTTTGTTCCGGATAAGTTAATGTATCAAGAATTGGGAAAAGTGCAAGTCCTAATGGTGGCTGATTAAAATTAGGAACTGTGATTTCAGTCCATTGCCCATTTGTATACCATTTAGGTTTTTCTGTTACTTTGCAAGAATCTGTCAAAAAAATGAAACTAATAACCCCAGTAAAAGAGTCAAATGAACTTGATGAAGTCATAACAGTATAAAATTTATTTGCATTAATAAAAATTGAACTGTCAAATAATAATTCTTTAAACGAATTACAATTAGCATTCCAAGGGGGTGTTGTTGATACAGGAAATGGAATTGTATCATATCTTATTTGTGCAAATATATTATTTAAACTTGAATCTCTAATTTGTAAATATAATTCTTCTTTATCGTCAGGATCTATAAACCATGAGCCCAAAATAGCTATTCCTTTTATTGAAATTATTGAGTCCGTAAAATAAGGTTGTGCATATGCATCACCATTTAATAAATTACAAATGCCAACTGTTTTATGTAATGCTTCTTCGTGAGATAATGGTAATGAAATACATCCTTGATTTATAACCTCATTAAACATCCAACTATCATAATATTGGGGAACTTGTCCTATTGCTGTTATGCCAATGCCACTAAATAATATTATGGCAAATACTCTGATATATAAAATAACTTTTTTCATTGTCTTATAATTTGGATCTTGTGCAAATCTTACACAATACTTTTTTTATTTTTCCATTTAATAAATCTTTATTACTGAATCAGGATTTTCTCTGTTTTAACTCCCTTTTCAGTGTGGATTTTTGCTATATAGTTACCTTTTGGAAGATTGGAGATGTCTATTTTAGTATTTTTAGACTTCATTTCATTTGTGTAAACAACCTGTCCAAGAATATTTAATATTTCAATCTTAGTTATTTCAACAGAAGAAGAAATATTTAATTCATTTTCTGTTGGGTTAGGATAAATATTAATCTCAACATCAGAATTAACCTTTGATAATCCAAGAGAATCTTGAGGATAAGTTAATGTGTCAAGAATTGGGAAAAGAGCAAGTCCTAATGGTGGCTGATGCGTATTATGATCAATTAATATCTCCCATTGAACATTCGTTAGACATTTAGGATATTCTGTTACTGTGCATTTATCTGGCAATAAACCAAAAGTCATAACGTGTGACCAAAAGATAGTTGGAGCGACCGAATTTGCTTCTTGTAATGTCATAACAGTATAAAATTTATTTGCATTAATAAAAATTGAACTGTCAAATAATACTTCTGCAAACTGATTATGAATATTCCAAGTAGGTGTTGGTGAAAAGGGAAAAGGGATTGTGTCATATCTTATTTCTGCCAATATGTTATTTAGACTTGAATCTCTTATTTGAAAATAAAATGCATTTTTGGTATCAGGATTTGTAAACCAAGCACCAACAATAGCAATTCCTTTTATAGAAATTATCGAGTCAGTAAAATAAGGTTGAGCATATGCATATACATTTACTAAAGGGCCAAAATTACATGCATGTGCAAATACATCACTTTCTGATACAGGTATTGAAATGCATCCTTGATTTACAACCTCATTAAACATCCAGCTATCAAAATATTGTGGATCTTGTCCTATTGCTTTTATGCCAATGCCACTAAATAATATTATGGCAAATACTCTGATATATAAAATAACTTTTTTCATTGTCTTATAATTTGGATCTTGTGCAAATCTTACACAATACTTTTTTTATTTTTCCATTTAATAAATCTTTATTACTGAATCAGGATTTTCTCTGTTTTAACTCCCTTTTCAGTGTGGATTTTGGTTATATAGTTACCTTTTGGAAGGATAGAGATGTTTATCTTTGTGTTTTTAGATTTTAATTCTTTTGTGAAAACAACCTGTCCAAGAATATTCAAGATTTCAACCTTTGTTATTACGATTGAAGAAGAAACATTTAATTCATTTTCAGCTGGGTTAGGATAAATGTTTATCTCTACATCAGAATTAATTTTTGATAATCCAAATGTATCCTGTGGATAGGTTAATGTGTCAAGAATTGGGAAAATAGTTAGTGCTGCTGGTGGTTGATGAGTATTAGGATCAATTAATTCCACCCATTGTATATTATTCATTAAGCATTTAGGATGTTCTGTTACTGTGCATTTATCTGATAATAAACCAAAAGCCATAATTTCCGAAGAAAAGAAAAATGGGAGGGAATTCATTTCTCGCAATGTCATAACAGTATAAAACTTATTTGCATTAATAAAAATAGAACTGTCAAATAATACTTCTGCATACCGATTCTGAATACTCCAAGTAGAAGTTGCTGAAAAAGAAAAAGGTATTGTATCATATCTAACTTGTGCCAATATATTATTTAGACTTGAATCTCTTATTTGAAAATAAAATTCAAATTTGGTGTCAGGATTTGTACCCCAAACACCCAAAATAGCAATTCCTTTTATGGAAATTATAGAATCAGCAACATAAGGTTGAGCATATGCATATACATTTAATAATTCACCAGCACCACATGTATGACCAATATAATCAGATAATGATAAGGGGATTGAAATGCACCCTTGATTTACAACCTCAGGAAACATCCAGCTATTATAATATTGAGGATTTTGTCCTATTGCTGTAAGCGATAGTATTGTCGCTATTACAGAGAAAATTATATTTTTCATATTATTGATATTTTAATTGCATATTATATTTATGCTTTTATTGTCCCCTCTATTTATATTACTTGAATATATTAAAGCTGTAGGAGTAGTAGGCTGACATTAAATTACCTTTACTTTAATAGACTCCACTAAATCACTAATACAATTTTAAGAATATCTAATGTGGCAAATGTACAAAATAAATAATTAATTATGCACCTTATTTTGAATTTATTATAAAAATTAGAACACATCCATTGTGTTGGTTTCCTTTTCTGTACATATAATTAGAACATGCAAATAAAACCCTGAAGGCGTGAAATAATTATAAGTCTTATCTACCAAAGAAGATTTTTTTTGATAATGAACAAGAATTGTTTCAATGCAGCCTCTTTTTCTTTGTTTTATGATTATTCTCTTGCTTATTTATCAATAAAAATTTGAGTTAAATTTCTTTTTAATTGATATAAGTTTATCAAAGCCTTATTATAATTAAAAAAGATCAAGATTAATTTTTGCATCCTGCCACCTTGCACTATGTATCCTGCCACCTTACACTATGTATCCTGCCACCTTACTCAAGTAACCTGCCACCTTACTTATAGTATCCTGCCACCTTACTGAATTTATTCTTGATATAAATAAGTTTTTTCTTGATATAAAAAGTTTTATATCTTATTTCCGTAAAAATTAACAGGATTAAAATTTACGTAATAAAGCCTTAAAAGATTAGAAGAGAAAATGTAATTCTAAATAAAAGAGATTAGAATATTGCAATAAACAGTTCCTTAAAGAAGAAGAAACCTAAAACAAAGGCAACAATTAGTTTCATTATTGTTCCAACAAGAAAGCCAATAAAAGAACCAAATCCTGCTCTAAGAGCAAGGAAAAATTCTTTTCCAGAGATTAATTCACCAACAACAGCTCCTACAAATGGTCCCAAAATTACTCCCCAAGGAGAAAGAAACATTCCTAAAAACAAGCCAATGCCACTACCCCATGTTCCTGCTTTGCTTCCACCAAATTTTTTAGTTCCCCAAATCGGCACAAAATAATCTAATATTTGAACAATGATTACAACAATTGCCCAACCAATAAGAAAAGCCAATGAATAATCAACTTTAGAGGTAAAATGCAAAAGAAGAATACCTATATAACTTATTGGCAAACCAGGCAGTATTGGTAAAACACAACCAAGAAAACCAACTATTATGCATATTGCACCAATTATATAGAAAATTATATCTAATGTCATAATCTATGAACCAGTTCTTTAATACTAATTGTTGTTGAGCATTTGAAATGACCTTTTGGACATTTCTTATGTCCATGCAATCCACAAGGACGACAAGTTAGATGTTCTTTTGTTTGAATTATTTTTGAGTCAGTGCTTAGTGGAGTAAATCCAAAAGCTGGAACTGTGGAACAGAAGATTGAAGTTGTTGGAGCATTTACTGATGAACAAAAATGCATTGGTGCTGAATCGTTGGTAAAATTCATCTTTGCATTATCCATTAGCGAAACAGACTCAAGAAAAGTCAGTTTTCCTGCCAGATTATGACAAAGAGGATGATTTACAGCTTTTTTAATTTCATTGCAAAGTTCAATATCGGACTTGGAACCAAGCAGATAAATAGCATTATCTTGTGGAATATGTTTTAGAAGTTCAATCCAACCCTGAGTATGAAATTGTTTTGTAAACCAAAGAGATGAAGGACTTACTGTGTAGTATGTTTTATCCTTATACTGTTTTACTTTTTCAGCAGATTGAGGTGTTGGATAAAGTTTAGGTGATAATACTTCGGATTCATCATCTTCGCATATTTCAGCAATAAGATTAAAATTACGTTCAATTTCGTGAATATGTTTTCTTTTGCTAATCTTATGCTCAATTTTAGTGTCAAAGAAATAGGACAAAGGATTTTTCTTAAATCCAATTTTAATATGAGCATCAGACAATGCAGTAACTAATCCTGAAGAAAAGAATCGATTAATATTGATTACAAATTCGTAATCAGACTTACGAATATCTTTAATTATCTTTATCAGATTTTTATACTTATTCTCTTTTTTATTCCATATCCAAATCTTACCAACAAAAGGATGCTGGTCAAAAAGAGATTCATTGCCTTTTTTTACAAGTATATCTATTTTTTCTTTTGGATAATTGTAGTGTAATTCCTCCAACAAAGAAGTTGCAAGGACTACATCCCCAATGGAAGCTGTTTGAATTACAAGAAACTTTTTCATTGTACAAAGGTATAGAAAAACTTCAAATAAGATAAAGAAGAAAACAAAAAAAGACCAAGATTATTATTCTTGGTCTTTTGATATTAGAAATGAAAATCTAATTGTAGAGTTAAATCTATAATAATAGATTACTATTCAACAACTAAATTCCAATTATGTTTATCTTCTAATTTTCCTTCTTGTATTCCCTTTAATGTTTCATAAAGTTTAGTACAAACAGGACCAGCTTCAGTACCATAGTTATATAGTTTCTTTGTTCCTCTATCTTCTATTTGGCAAATAGGAGAAACAACTGCTGCTGTTCCACATGCTGCAACTTCTTCAAATGTTGAAAGTTCTTCAACTTCAATAGGTCTTTCTTCAACTTTCATTCCCATATCAGCTGCCAATTGACGAAGTGACATATTGGTAATTGAAGGAAGGATTGATGATGATTTTGGAGTACAGTATGTATTGTTCTTTATTCCAAAGAAGTTAGCTGCACCTGCTTCATCAATATATTTTTTGTGGATAGCATCCAAGTAAATACAATTTGAGAATCCTTCATCATGAGCTCTTTGTCCTGATTTCAAAGAAGCAGCATAGTTACCACCAACTTTAAATGTACCTGTTCCAAGTGGAGCTGCACGGTCATAATCTTCTACAATTTGGAATTTAACTGGTTTGAATCCTTCTTTAAAGTAAGGACCAACTGGACCTGCAAATACAACAAATAAGTATTCATCTGCTGGTTTAACTCCAACTTCTGCTCCTGTTCCAATTAATAATGGACGAAGATATAAAGATGCTCCAGAACCTGCTGGTGGAACAAATCTTTCGTTTCTTTTAACAACTTCAATACAAGCCTTTACAAATAATTCTTCTGGTACTGGTGCCATCATAATTCCTTCTGCAGTACGATACATACGTTTTGCATTTTCATAAGGACGGAATAAACGAATTTTACCATCAACACCACGGAATGCTTTCATCCCTTCAAAAGCTTCTTGTCCATAATGAAGACAAGTTGCAGCCATATGCATTGTTATTTCTTCTGATTGAGTAAATTCTAATTCACCCCATTTACCATTATGGTAATAGCAACGTACATTCCAGTCTGTTTTGTAATAGCCAAAAGGTAGGCCTGACCAATTTATATCATTCATTGTTTAAAATATTTTTGTTTGTATAAATAGTTTTCAGTTGCAAACTTACATATTTTTATTGACTTGCTAAAATAAAACGTCGGTTCTTTCCTTTACCTCATGTCAACCACCTATTTTACATAAGGTTAAAAAAAAGAGCCTCCAATTTTGGAAGCTCTAATTTTCAGTTAAAATATCAATTACATTGGCATTGTTACAGGCAAATAAAAATTACCTAAAATAACATTTCTTCCTCCTACAACATTGATTGTAGTATCTTTAATAATCATATCATTATTTAAGTCTTGCACTTTCAATGTATAGGTTCCACTAAATAATCCGTGAATTCTAAAATAGTTATTGATTAATGGATCAGATAATGTTGATATTGTATCTTGACCTGCAGTTACAAAAACTTTATAAGGAACATCACCTGGAACAATATTACCATCAATATAAGATGTGTTTTGAACCATATAAGATCTAATAACTGGTTTTAATGAATAATCTCCATTTCCTTGTTGAACAATTGAACGACTTGCATCAAAATCAATCATAATAGAATATTCACTTTCAACATTTGCATTTTGATGAACATTAACCTTTAATCCAGATGTATTTGCACTTGGTGTTGCTAAAGAATGAATTATTCCATCATCTGTTTTGACTGAATTATTTGGTCCAAGAACTAAACGAACTTGATTGATTCTTGTTCCTTCATCCAAATAAACATGTGCTAAAAGAGTATCTAAACCATTTGTAAGGTCTAAAAGATTATAAATTGCAGGTTGAATTGCAAGCTGATCCCAGCCTTCATTTGTAGAAAAATGTACTTCTCTAATGTCAATATTAACTTCTTGGAAGTTTTCATAAGAAGGAGCATCTGTTAACAGGAAATTAACTCTTACTTCCTCTTTGTCTTTACTGCATGAAACTATTGTAACAGCAATAAGTATAGCTAAAAATACTTTCAATGTTTTCATATTTTTCATTTTTAAATTTATTTACAATATGAAAACGATTTCTGATTGAAAGTTATTTAAAAATTGGTTGGTATTAAGATTTTTTAATAATCATAAACTTCTTTTGGATACTCTATTTCATTAAGGAAAAGAGCTTTAGCTGCAACTGAAACTCCGGCCAATGATCTGTTCTTTTCTTCAATAATTTTGCAAAACTCATCAATACTTATCTTTTCCAGTCCCACCTCTATCATTGTTCCAACAATTGACCTGACCATATTTCTTAAAAATCTATTTGCATTAATTGTAAACACCAATAAATCATCTTTCTTCTCCCAATAAGCAAAATTAATAGTACAATTATTGTTATTTACTTGTGTGTGCAATTTTGAAAAGCTTGTGAAATCAGTATAAGTTAAAAGCTTTTCAGATGCATTATTCATTTTTTCAATATTTAAAGGTCGAGAAAAGAAATAAGTGAATTCATTATTGAAAGGCTGCTTTTGAGTTGCAATATAATACTTGTATGTTCTGCTTATGGCATCAAATCGTGCATGAGCATCATCTCTAACCTTTTTGATTGATATTATTCTTATCTCATAAGAAAAGAAACTATTCAATCTATATTTCAATTTATCCAATTCATCATTAGTCATTTCTTTAAAATCGAAATGTGCATAGTAATTTAAAGCATGAACACCTGTGTCAGTTCTTCCACAACCTGTAATATTTAGTTTTTCCTTTAAAATAAAGAATAATGCCTTTTCAATAGTTTCTTGAACAGAAGGTTCATTTGGTTGAATTTGCCAACCACAAAAGTTTGTACCATTATATGATAAATGAATAAAATATCGCATTAATTTTTCTAATCTTTATTTTGCAAAGATATAGGAATTATATCACTTAAAATAAAAAAAGCACTTACATTTCTGTAAGTGCTTTTAGATACTTTATCTTTTGAAAGTATTATTTTATAAATCCACTTCTTTTAAGTAAAGCTTCATTTGAAGGTTCGTGTCCACGGAATGCTTTATAAAGTTCCATTGGGTGTTTCTTTCCTCCTTGAGAAAGGATATTCTTACGGAAAGAGTTTGATACTTCCTTATTGAAAATTCCTTTTTCTTTAAATACTGAAAAAGCATCAGCATCCAAAACTTCTGCCCATTTGTAGCTATAGTATCCTGCTGCATAACCGCCTGCAAATATATGTCCAAATTGAGTACTCATAATTGAGCCAGGAACAATTGGTAATAGTTCTGCTTTTTGTGAGCTTTTTCTTTCAATTGCTTCAACATCTCCACTAATTGGAGCAGAAATATTATTCCATCCCATATCAACCAATCCTAAAAATAGTTGTCTAACACTCATATAACCTGCAAGATATTTTTCACTTGCATTAATCTTGTTAATAAGGTCTTGAGGAATTTTTTCTCCAGTTTGGTAATGAGTAGCAAACAAATCTAAGAATTCTTTTTCAGTTGCAAAGTTTTCCATTATTTGTGAAGGAAGTTCAACAAAATCTCTATATACTGATGTTCCAGAAGTGCTTTCATAGTTACATTCAGATAATATACCATGTAGGCAATGTCCAAACTCATGTAGGAATGTTGTATATTCATCAAAAGTTAGAAGAGATGGTGTTTTTGCAGTTGGTTTTGTGAAATTACATACCATTTGGATTAAAGGACGAATATCTTTTCCATCAACTACTTTTTGTTCTCTAAATGAAGTCATCCATGCACCTGAACGTTTTGATTCTCTTGGGAAGAAGTCCATATAAAGAACTGCCATAAATTTGTTTTTCTCTTTATCCCAAACTTCGTAAGTTACAACATCAGAATGATATTTTGCAATTTCTTTGTTTTCTCTAAACTCTAATCCATAAAGTTTATCTGCCAACATAAAGATTCCTTCTCTAACCTTTTCCAATTGGAAATAAGGTTTTGTCATTTCAGGATTAATAGAGTATTTATCATTCTTAAGTTTTTCTTGCCAATAAGACCAGTCCCAACGTTGCAATTCTCCTTGGAAACCTTTTGATTGTGCATATTTGGTAACCATTTCAAGGTCTTTCTTTGCAAAAGGCATTGATGCATCTAATAGGTTGTCAATAAAAGACATTACCTTTGAAGGGTTTTCTGCCATTCTATCAGTTAAAGCATATTCTGCAAAAGAAGAATATCCTAAAAGTTGAGCCATACGTAAACGTAGATTTGCTATCTTTAAAATGTTTTCTTTATTATCATTTTCATTACCATTATTAGCAACACGATTTGAAGCAGCCCAAATTTCTTTTCTTAATTCTCTATTTTCAGCATAAGTGATAAAAGGAATATAGCTTGGATAATCCAAAGTAAATACCCAACCTTTAACTTTTCTTTCTTTAGCTGTTTCCTTTGCAGCATCAATAGCATATTGAGGTATTCCAGCAAGATCTTTCTTATTTTTAATAATTAAAGAATAAGCATTTTGGTCAGCAAGATTATTTCTTTGATATTTCAAACTTGTTAATGAAAGTTCTTCAGAAATCTTACGGAACTCATCTTTATCTTTACCTGTTAATAAAGCACCATTCTTAATAAAACCTCTGTATGATTTGTCAAGAAGCATTCTTTGTTCCAATGTTAAAGGAATATCGTCCCTTTGGTCATAAACAGCTTTTACTCTTGCAAAGAGTTCTGGGTTCATATTAATATCGTTACTGTAACGAGTAAGCATTGGAGAAATATCTTCAGCTATCTTTTGCAACTCATCACTTGTATTTGCTTCGTTGATATTAAAGAAAACACCTAAAGTTCTAGTAAGTAAACTACCTGAGCGTTCTAATGCAATAACAGTATTTTCAAAGCTTGGTTTTTCTTTGTTGTTAATAATTGCATTTATCTCTTTCTTTGCAACTTCTAAAGCATATTCAATTGCTGGTTTATAATGCTCATTTTTAATTTTGTCGAAAGGAGGAGTTTGATAAGGAGTGTTCCACTCCATAACCAAAGGATTTTTCTCAATAGGTTGAGATTCTACCTTGGTTTTTTGAGCTACTAACGTTGAAGTAATAGTCATAATCAATGTAAATAAAATTGTTTTTCTCATTTTCAAATATATTTAGTTATTTATTTCAAAAAGAACTGCAAAAATACATTAATTCTTCCAATTTAGAAAGTAGGATATGCTTTTTAGTATAAATTGATTTTATGTTGCTATTAGAAAGAAAAGAATTAGATTAATTGACTTTTTTTCTTATGCTTATAATTCATTCTCTTTGATTTAGGAATTATTCTGCATAAAATCTAAAAAATTATCTTAAATTTGCAACCTATTTAATATTAAAATTAATTTGATATATGAAAAAAGCGTATGTATTCCCTGGTCAAGGAGCTCAGTTCGTTGGCATGGGAAAAGATCTTTATGATAATTCTGCTTCAGCAAAAGAAATGTTTGAAAAAGCAAATGAAATATTAGGGTTTAGAATTACTGACCTTATGTTTTCTGGAACTGTTGAAGATTTAAAACAAACAAAAGTTACTCAACCAGCTATATTTCTTCATTCTGTTATTCTTGCTCATACTTTGGGAGAAGATTTTAAACCTGATATGGTTGCAGGACATTCTCTTGGTGAATTTTCAGCTTTAGTGGCTGCAAAGGCTATGACTTTTGAAGATGGCTTGCGTTTGGTTGCTGCTCGTGCTAATGCAATGCAAAAAGCTTGTGAAGCTGTTCCTTCAACAATGGCTGCTGTTTTAGGTTTGGAAGATAAGGTAGTTGAAGATATTTGTGCTTCTATTAAAGATGAAGTTGTTGTTCCTGCTAATTATAATTGTCCTGGACAGTTAGTTATTTCTGGTTCTGTTGCAGGAATTGAAAAAGCTTGTGTTTTAATGAAGGAAGCTGGAGCTAAGCGTGCCTTACCATTAACTGTTGGTGGTGCTTTCCACTCTCCTTTAATGTTACCTGCTCAAGAAGAATTGGCTAAGGCTATTGAAAATACTAATTTTTCTACTCCTATTTGTCCTGTTTACCAAAATGTAAATGCTAAGCCAATGACTCAAGCAAAAGAAATCAAAGAAAACTTAATTAAACAATTAACTGCTCCTGTTCGTTGGACTCAAATTTCTTTGGCTATGGTTGAAGATGGAGCTACAACATTTATTGAAGTTGGTCCAGGCACTGTTCTTCAAGGTTTGATTAAGAAAGTAAAAGCTGACGGAGAATTTATTTCTGCTTCAATTTAATTAAGAATAAATATGGATTTTCAATCTTTAATTCTTCAACGTCAAAGCGACAGAAAATACAGCTCAACTCCAGTTGAAAAGGAGAAAATTATGCAATGCATTGAAGCAGCAAGACTTTCTCCTTCTGCATGTAATAGTCAACCATGGACTTTTGTTGTTGTAGAGGATGATGAGCTTAGACTTAAAGTTGAAAAAGCTGCAACAGGATTGGGAATGAATAATTTTGCTCCACAAGCTCCTGTTATTATTGCCATTGTTATGGAGAAGCCTAATCTTACTTCAAAGATTGGTTCTGTTGTTAAAGATAAAGAATATCCATTAATTGATATTGGAATTGCTGCCAATCAGTTTTGTCTCCAAGCCTCTGAATTAGGTTTGGGAACATGTATGCTTGGCTGGTTTGATGAGAAGAAAGTAAAAACATTGCTTGATATTCCCCGTTCAAAACGTGTTCCACTCTTAATTACTCTTGGTTATTCACTTTCAAAACAAAGAGAAAAGATTAGAAAACCTGTAGATAAAATGTATAAACAAAATAAATATTAATATAAAATGATAACAAACAATTTCGCAAAAAGGCATAATGGACCTCAAGAACAAGATATAAAGAAAATGCTTGATGTTATTGGGGTTGGCTCAATTGATGAACTAATTGACAAAACAATTCCATCAGCAATTCGTTTAAAACAACCACTAAACCTTCCTCAAGGAATGAATGAATATGAGTATATCACTCATATGAAAGAATTAGCTTCAAAGAATAAAATATATACTTCATTCATAGGAATGGGTTATTATAACACAATAGTACCTTCTGTTTTACAAAGAAACATTCTTGAAAATCCAGGCTGGTACACTTCTTATACTCCTTACCAAGCTGAAATTTCACAAGGAAGACTTGAAACCTTATTTACATTTCAAACAGTTATTACTTCATTAACAGGTATGCCTATTGCTAATGCTTCCATGCTTGATGAAGCAACTGCAACTGCTGAAGCTATGTTAATGTTCTTTGGTTCTCGCTCAAGAGAACAACAAAAGAATAATGTAGTTAAGTTTTTTGTAGCTGAAGATTTATTCCCTCAAAGTATTGATGTTATTAAAACAAGAGCTTTACCAAGAGGAATTGAATTAGTTATTGGAAACTCTGATACTGTTGTATTAGACAAAACTTTCTTTGGTGCAATTGTTCAATATCCTAATCGTAATGGAGAAGTAAAAGACTATTCTTCTTTTGTTGCAAAAGCAAAAGAAAATAATGTATTTGTTGCTGTTGCAGCTGATATTCTTTCACTTGCCTTATTAACACCTCCAGGAGAATGGGGAGCTGATGCTGTTTGCGGTTCAACTCAACGTTTTGGAGTTCCAATGGGATATGGTGGACCAGAAGCTGCTTACTTTGCATGTACTGATACATTCAAACGTAATATACCTGGAAGAATTATCGGTTTGACAGTTGATGCTCAAGGAAACAAAGCTTTCCGTTTAGCTCTTCAAACTCGTGAACAACATATTAAGAGAGAAAAAGCTACTTCTAATATTTGTACTGCTTCTGCAATGGTTGCTATTATGGCAGGACAATATGCAGCTTGGCATGGTCAAGAAGGTATTAAAGCAATTGCAAAAGATATTCACTGCCTTGCAGGTTTATTGGCAAAAGAAGCTTCTAAATATGGATTTACTCAAAAGAATAAATCATTCTTCGATACTCTTTGTTTTGAAACTCCAGTTGATGCGGAATTAGTTTGCAAAAAAGCAGTTGAAAACAAAATGAATTTCAACTTAATTGATTCAAAACATATTTCTTTAAGCTTAGACGAAACAATATCTATTGATAATGTTAATTCTGTTCTTTCTGTTTTTGCAGAAGTATCAGGAAAGAAACATAATACAGTAGAATGTAATGGTTCTTGTTCAGAAGGAAATATTCCATCAAACTTAGTTCGTAAGAGCAGTTTCTTAACTCAAAAGATATTTAATCAATACCACAGTGAAACTGACATGATGCGTTATTTAAAGAAAATGGAAGTAAAAGACCTTTCTTTAAACAGAGCAATGATTCCACTTGGAAGCTGTACAATGAAATTAAATGCAGCTGTTGAAATGATTCCTTTCACTTGGCCTGAATTTGCAAATATACATCCATTTGTTCCAAAAGATCAAGCAGAAGGATATTTGGAAATGATTGACAATATGGATAAGATACTTTCCGAAATCACTGGTTTTGCAAAAGTAAGTCTTCAACCAAACTCTGGAGCTGCTGGAGAATATGCAGGTTTAACAACTATTCGTAACTATCAAAGAGCAAATGGTCAGGAAAACCGCACAGTATGTTTAATTCCTTCTTCTGCACACGGAACAAATCCAGCATCAGCAGCTATGGCTGGAATGGATATTATTGTTATTAAATCAACATCTGAAGGAGAAATTGATATTGCTGACTTAAGAGAAAAAGCAGAAGCTAATAAAGAAAATCTATCTTGTTTAATGATTACTTATCCTTCAACTCATGGAGTATTTGAAGAAGGAATTTTAGAAATTATCAAGATAATTCATGATAATGGAGGTTTAGTATATATGGATGGAGCTAATATGAATGCTCAAGTTGGATTAACTTCTCCAGGATATATGGGAGCAGACGTTTGTCACTTAAATCTTCACAAAACATTTGCAATGCCTCATGGTGGTGGTGGTCCTGGTGTTGGACCAATTGGTTGCACAAAAGAACTTGTTGATTACTTACCAACTCATTGCATGGTAGAAACTGGAGCAACTAAAGGCTCTGCAGTTGCTGCTTCTCCTTTTGGATCTGCAATGTTATTACCTATTTCTTATGGTTATTTGAAGATGTTAGGTGGAAATGGATTAACTGATGCAACTCGTTATGCAATACTAAATGCAAACTATATGAGAACAAGACTAAGCACTGCATATAATATCCTATATACAGGAAAACAAGGAATGTGTGCTCATGAAATGATTTTAGATTGCAATCCATTTAATCTTACAAGTGGAATTCAATGTGGTGATGTTGCAAAACGTTTAATGGACTATGGTTTCCATGCACCAACAGTTGCATTCCCTGTTCACGGAACACTTATGGTTGAACCAACAGAATCTGAACCATTGTCTGAAATGGACCGTTTATGTGATGCTTTAATTCAAATCAGAAAAGAAATTAAGGATATTGAAGACGGAAAATCAGATAAGGAAAATAACTTAATTAAAAATGCTCCTCACACAATGCAAGTTGTTTGTGCTGAAACTTGGGACAGACCTTATACTCGTCAAGAAGCAGCATTCCCTCAACCACACGATGACAAATACTGGCCAACTTGTGGAAAGGTTGATGATGCATTTGGTGACAGAAACCTTTGTGCTTGCTGGGACAAATAGAAATTTCTTAAAATAAACCATTAATTATAATGGTTAAAAATATGAAGGGATTGTATTAAATTACAATCCCTTTCTTTTTATATTGTAACTAAAACATCTTTAAATGAAAAATAAATTTATTTTTCTGTTTAAAATTTGTTCCAAGTTAAAAAATAGTTTCTAACTTTGCATATGTTTCTCAAAAGAAAACAAATTAAAGACATTTAATTATCAACAAAAATATTAAGAGCAATGAAAATCAAAAATCTATTTTTTATTCTATTTTTTACCATAGCAGGTATTAGCGTAAGCGCTCAAAGTAAAAACATACTTGGAGGCAATATTTATTATTATGAACAATCTGATGGCAATAATTATAATATTAATAATGCTATCAACTTTGGTATTTATGTGGATTATTTCCACAAAGTTCATAATAACATTTATATTGGAGCAACAATAGGAGCAGATTTCTACTATGTAAAATCAAGAGATTACCGACAACCTACATTTTACATTAAGCCTACTTTCATGTATTGCAAAAATATTACTGAAAGATTGAGATATACTCCACAAATATATTTTGCTATAGGTGCAGGAAGGGCTCTATCTAATGATGCTTTTTATAATCTTAACGATTCTTTCTTTGAGTATGGATTTGGAATAAAACCTTTTGTTTTTGACTACAAAATATCTGATAATATTGCAATAAGTTTTGCTTTTGGAGGATATGAATTTTCTTTTGTAGATTATAATGAGTCAACAAAACATTTAAAATTAATTGAAGGCGGTTTAAATGGTAATATTACAGGTGGATTTAGATTTATTTTCTAATCACAAACCTTTTTAAATACGAAGGGATTGTATTAAATTACAATCCCTTTCTTTTTTCAATAATCCTTATCATTATTCAGGGAAAAATAAGTCTTGAAAAGAAGTAAAAAAGTCTTATTAAAAGCTAAGTAAATCAAGTGTTTATCTAATTAAACAAGGATTTGATGTAAGAATCATGGCATGATATTCTCGGATTCATGGCATGATTTAATTGAATTCATGGCATGAATTGAAGTAAATCATGCCATGAATTAGAGGAAATCATGCCATGAATTCGAGAACATGACCCGTCCTGAATAAGGTTGACAGATTATTAATTTGTACTAAATGATATTTA
>JAEAME010000270.1_pt1 | contig 61954 bp, 52 predicted proteins | sample 8958731 | NCBI WGS metagenome assembly JAEAME01 (sample SAMN16933194, study PRJNA681113) | bioreactor sludge metagenome | isolation source: anerobic bioreactor sludge (Control) | place: India:Bengaluru | collected 2018-10-24
CAGAGCCGCATGCAGGGTTAGGAAACGGCTGAAGCGGTGGGTAAAATGGAGCTGGTAGTTTTGCTGGCGGTAGTTGTCAACCTGGTCGGGGTAGGTGTATAGGTTGAAGGTGCGGCTGTCTGAAGCCAGCATGTGGCTGGTCTCCGCAGCGGTATAGAGGCCGTGGTCGAAATAGCGCCGCATCCCTGCGGTGTCGTTGTTCAGCCGTACGGAGGGCACGCCGTTCCATGCCTGGAAGGTTTCCTCCTGGCCTGCGAAGGCCACCGCCTTGATAACCGATGATGCCGAGTAGTAACCTGCGGAGAGATACCAGGAGCGCAGGTCGCTGAAGGCCCTGTCGATGAACCCGTCGCTGGTTATGGCCGACAAGCGGGCGTCGGCCGAGAAATGGCCGTTGATGAGCCCCGTGCCGGCGGCGAAGGTGTTTTTCAGGCTTTTAAACGACCCGGCGGCACCATGGTATTCGGCATAGGGTTTTGTTTTAAGGTCGAGGGTCTGCAGGTTGATGGAAGCCCCGAAGGCGGCCGCCCCGTTGGTGCTGGTGCCGGCGCCCCGTTGCACCTGGATCACATCGGCCGATGAGACCAGATCGGGCTGATCAACAAAAAAGGTGCTGTGCGACTCGGCATCGTTGAGCGGTATTCCGTTTACCGTGATGTTGATGCGGTTCATATCGGTGCCCCGCACCCGGAAGGAGGTGTAGCCGATACCGGTGCCTGCATCCGATGTGGATACCCAGGAGGGGGTCTGCGCCAGCAGGTAGGGCAGGTCCTGCCCCATGTTGCGGCTCTGAAGCTCCTCTGCCGACAGGTTCGTGTAGGCCACCGGGGTTTTTCCGCGGGCCCGGGTGGCCTGGACCATCACCTCCCCCGTGAGCAGCACCTCCGGCTTCATAACCACCCGGATCTCCCGGCCTTCGGTGGCGGAAACCTCCTGCCGGTAATCCTCGAATCCGATGAAGGTGACTGCCAGCACATAATTCCCCGGTTTCAGGTTCCGCAACTCGAAATAACCCCCGTCGCCCGTGGTGACACCCTGGTAGGTTCCCTCCAGCATGACATGGGCGCCCGGCAGGGGACCCCCCTCCGGATCGGTCACCCTCCCTTTCAGAGGATACTGACCCCTCGCTGCCATGCCAACATAAAGGCCCAGCAGCAACAATCCTGCGATCTTTTTCACGGTTGGTATTCCTGGTTTCCCCACGCAGTCCAAAGGGGGGAATGGCAGGTGGGTCTTCCCTTCGCCGGCATTACCCGGATCAGGTTATAAGGGTATGATCTCAGCCTGAATTTCATCCCGGCTGTCACCGGGAAAGGCACCCCATGGTCGTGGTTTCAGAGCAAAGATAATGATTCGGAAACTGATTTCAAAATGCACCATCCTGTTTCCCGCAATGAACCAAAACGGTCACACCTTGTTATCTGAATGGAAGAAATACAAATCAACAAACAAATGAAAGATATGACGACACAGGAAAATAAAACCCGGTGGGTCCTCGATCCGGCCCACAGCGAGATTCTTTTTAAGGTTAAACATCTTATGATCACCCATGTGAAGGGTGAATTCCGCACTTTCAACGCCGTAGCGCTCACCCAAGGGAACGATTTCAGTGATGCGAAGGTGACCGCCACCCTGCTTGTGGAATCGGTTTTTACGAACAACGACGATCGCGACAAGCATCTGCGCAGCGCCGATTTTTTTGATGCGGAGATCCATCCTGAAATGACTTTCCGGTCGGTTTCAATGATCCGGAAGGGGGAAGAGGAATTTGAAATGAAAGGGCTTCTCACTATGAAAGGCATTTCGAAGGAGGTGACCCTGGAGGTGGAATTCGGAGGAGTCAACAAGGATCCGTGGGGAAACGAAAAGGCCGGTTTTTCTCTCGCCGGTAAGCTCAACCGCAAGGATTGGGGCCTAAACTGGAATGCCGCCCTTGAAACCGGCGGGGTACTGGTGAGCGACGAGGTAAAGATCAGCGCCGAAGTGCAGCTGGTGAAGCAGGGCTGATCGCGCTGAACCAAAGATTAGGGGACAAGAGGTCAGGACCATTAGCGTGGTAAGAGGCAACGCAATCATTCTGCCGCCGGCAGGTTGGGAGGAAATCGCAAGCCCGACCGGAAGCTCATTAAACCCGTGGTTATCAAACCGCGGGTTTTTTTTTACCTTTCTGATACAAATTTCTTAAAATATCGTCATTCCATATGTATGACAGCCGATGAGTTTAAAGCCAGATTGTGGCCCTGCACCCGCAAGGTGTATCCGATGATGAAACGGATGCTGGGCGGTGAGGAGGAAACCCGGGATGCCCTTCAGGATCTGATGCTGAAACTGTGGAAAAACAGGCAGAAACTGCAGGAATGCGACAATCCGGAAGGGTATGTTTTCGCATGCGCGCGGAATTATTGCTACGACCTTAAGAAAAGAGCCAGGCCCCGTCTGGTGGATCTCCCGGAGGATGCGCTGCTCCGGGTTGCCTCGGCTGCACCCGATCCTGATGCCTCAGAAAAACTGAACCAGGTGCACCAGGTATTGCGAAATCTGCCGGAAAATTACCGTGAGGTATTGGAGATGAGGGAAATAGAAGGACTGTCGTTCGATGAAATGCGCTTGATGACCGGCCATGAAGCACCCTATCTCAGGGTGTTGTTGTCCCGGTCGAGGATGAAATTGAAGGAGGAACTGGAAAAAATTTACAACTATGAACGAGGGACTTTTAAAACGGCTTGAAAGATACTATCAGGGGGAGACCAGCCTGGAGGAGGAAAAGTTGCTGAAAGAAGAGATCCTGGCCGGAAAGGAAAATTCCGCGGAAAAGGATTTCTTCACCCTGTTTGCGGAAGAATCCCGGCTCCCGGCCGGACTGGAAAATGAAATATTCACCAAAGTAGAGGGTGAGGTCCGCCGGAAAGGATTGCGCATCCGGCTCTACAGCCTGATCTCCGTTGCCGCTTCCCTCGCCCTGATTGCTACCATCTATTCCGGCTACCGGGCCGGAATAAAGAATGAACTCGATTTCCGGATCATTGAACAAGCGCTGTACAATGTTTCAGAAACCCTCCAGCCCGGGGCGGAAGAGCCTGATATGCTGGTGCTCTGGGTGGATAACAATGTGGAAATTATTGTTAATTAATACCGTTACAGACATGAAAACCATTTTTTTGTTTAGTACCCTCCTGTTGACGGCCTTTTCTCTGGCCGGGCAGGATCTGTTCACCAGCCTGACGGACAAGTATTCAGGGAAGGAGGGTTTCAGTGCCACAACCCTCACCCGCGACATGTTCGACCTCTACCTGAGGAAAAAGCAGGTGGAACCCGACTCTCCGGTCTATGAGACGCTGAAGAAACTGAACAACATACTGGTGGTTTCCCAAAGCTCCTTTTCCCCGGAAAAAACGGATGATGAGGCCGCCGGAGCAGTGCCGGAAATCCAGAGTGCGATCCTCAGTCATTATAAAGCCCGTTCATTCACTCTTTTCAGGACTGAAAACCGGATGGGGGAGGATCTCAAGGTTTATATTAAGAAGAGCGGGGAGAAAGTGGAAGCGCTGGCGCTGGTAACGGCTTCGCCAACCCGGGTGGTATTGGTAGAACTGACGGGTGACATTGATCTGGCTAATGTTTCTGATCTGAACAATGCCCTCAACATTCGCGGGCTGGAGAATCTGGACCGGATCAACGGCCCTTCCGGGTACCCTGCAATGTGGCGCTTTGACAGCGACAGCAACTTCCCGCTGAGTGAGGATCAAAAGACGCAGTTGCAACAGCTGGAAGAGCAGATGAAGACCCTGAAAGAGCACCGGGGACAGGAGCTTATCATAAGGCAGAAGGAATTGTATGAAAGGCAGCGGGAAACGGCCGAGCGTCACCGTGAACTGGCCGAAAAATATCGCAGGCATCCCATCATCCTGAGCAATCCCGGCGATACCAACATCGTATATATCATCGACGGAAAAAAGTCGGATGTGAAGGAGATGAGAAAACTGGACCCTGACCGGATCTCCACCATTGAGGTGATCAAATCAGACAGGGAGAAACCGGGCAAAAAAGGGGAGATCCGGATCACCACAAAGAAATAGCAATTGCCCATGGCAGGGGCAGATGCTGTATTCTGGCAGACTAAATATTTGGATTTCAGAAAATTATTTTGTAAATTGTTTTGTTGGGATAAGTGGCGGGCAATTCTGACAAACCTGGGAATCGGACAGAAACGCAGGTTTTGTTACTTGGAAGGGTTGTGATCATTAAACAAAACAACAAAATACGTAAACCGTGAAATCCCTGATGGTCTGCCTCTGCATAACCGTCATATTACATGGCTATGATGCAACCGCCCGGCAATCAGACCGGATTTCCGGGGATCCTCTGAAAGTCACACGGATTTCCGGCGGCATCGCTTTCGACGGTTTCCCTGACGAGATGGTATGGCAATCCATTGATCCCCTGCCGCTGACCATGTTCTACCCCGTACCCGGGAATGAGCCCACGGAAATCTCGCTGATCAGGATCGCTTACGATGATGAATTTTTCTATGTGTCAGGAATAATTCATTACAAGGATCTGAAACATCTCCGGGCGATCGGCAAACAGCGCGATTATGACGATTTGTCCACCGACTTTCTGAGTATCATCCTCGATACCTACAACGACCGGGAGAACGCCGTCCAGTTTTCAACGAATCCCTATGGTTTAAGGGCTGATTGCACCATCCAGAACGACCTTCTGAACAGCGACACTGACCGCAACCGGAGCTGGAACACCTTCTGGGATTCCAGAACCCGTATCTCGGAAAAGGGATGGTCGGCCGAAGTAAGGATCCCCTTTTCCAGCCTCCGGTTTCAATCAACCGGGGGCATCACCAGAATGGGATTCATGGTCATGCGGTGGAGTCCCGCCATATCGGAACTGGTCACCTACCCGGCCGTCAGCGGGAAATACAGTTCGGCCTACTGGAAACCTTCGCTGTCGTCTGTCATTGAATTCGAAGGAGTGAAGCCTGTCAAACCGGTCTACCTGACACCCTATGTCATCGGCGGTATCGGCCAGCTCAATAAGCTTAACGATGAGAAAACGGGATATTAGATGCATTCCACCTTTAAAAAGGATGCCGGACTGGATGTGAAATACAGCCTCACCAACAACCTGACGGCCGATTTGACCCTGAACACCGATTTTGCCCAGGTGGAGGCCGACGACCAGATGATCAACCTGACCCGCTATTCCCTCTATTTCCCAGAGAAAAGGGTATTTTTTCTGGAGAAATCGGATGTCTTCGACTTCTCCTTCCTCGGGGGAGATAACCTGTTTTACAGCCGCCGGATCGGTTTTTATCAGGGAAATGCAGTCCGGATATACGGCGGCGCCAGGATTACCGGGAGAATCGGAAAATGGGACGCGGGGTTCCTTGATATGCAGACGGCAAAATTCGAAGCGCATCCCGGCGAAAACTTCGGCGTGCTGCGTCTGAAAAGAAAGGTCTTCAATCCAAATTCCTTCGTGGGGGGCATGGTGACCAGCCGCCTCGGCATGAGCGGCAATTACAACCTGGCAACCGGCCTCGACGGTCAGTTCCGGGTGGCGGGGGACGATTACCTGGTCGCCAGGATGGCGCAGACCTTTGAAAATGACGCCGGCAACAAACCTGCCGGACTCGATCCCGTCAGGCTTTTGCTGCGGTGGCAGCGGCGCAGTACCCTCGGGTTGGGGTATGATTTCTTGTATGCCTGGTCAGGCGGGAAATACAACCCGGGAATAGGTTTTGAGGCAAAAGAAAACTACCGGGGGCCGGAAGGAAGCATCCTCTACGGATGGATGGCCGACAGCAGCAAATTCTGGAGAAAAATCCGCTTTACGCTTTCCGGCTTTGATTACCGGAACAGTGTTTCAGGCTTGCATGAGACTACTTCCGCATCGGTCAACTGGAACTGGGAATCGAAAAAGCTGTTCGGAGGAAGTGCATCCGCTTACTGGTATCTGGAAGATCTGCAGGATACCCTGATTCTGGGGAACAAGCAGGCCCACGTGCCGGCAGGGAGATACTCTTTTGTGTATGGCAGTCTTGGGTATTCCACTTCAACGGCAAACAACTTTTCCGCAGATCTGTCCGCCACGTTCGGCGGTTTTTACGATGGCTGGCGCTTCTCTTTTTATGCGGCCCCGATGTTAAAGATAGGTTCGGATTATGACATCCGGGGGACCTGGAGCATGGTCCATGTCCATTTTCCCTCCCGGGACCTGAAGTTTACAAACCATATACTGGGGTTGAAAGGATTGATGACCCTGACCACCAAAACCTCGCTAACGGCATTTATCCAGTACAATACGGCCATCGACAAGGTCATTGCCAACATCCGGTTCCGGTACAACCCGCGCGAGGGGAACGACCTCTACATCGTGTATGACGGGGGGGTGAACCGTGATGTGCACCGGCAGTCGCCCTCCCTTCCCTTTACATCAGACAGGACCATCCTGTTGAAATACACCTATACTTTCAGGCTGTAAGGGCGTTGAGCCCGTTTTTCTTCCTCATCATCCGGCCGGAGGGAGGGTGTGCAGGCTTGCCGGGGAGCGGAACGGGTGGTCAGGGTTCTTGCGGCGGATCGAATTTGAACAGGGAGAAATGGCGCTGTCGCCGGATGTAGAAATTCCAGATCATGCTTCCGCGGAATATCTCCGGATGTCCGGTCTTTTTCACCCGCGGGAGAAGTTCCTTTCTCTTGCGGAGGAAACGGGGAAGGGTGCGGTAGAAGTTCATGTGGGCATTCCATACCGCCCAGAAGGCGGTCATTTGTCCGGAAACCAGGAATTGCGCTGCCGCGATGCCATCGAGGATCATCCGGGGCAGCAAAACAGGCAGGAGTTTTCCTTCCGGAAGGTTTTTCAGCAGCATCCAGAGGCTGTTCCGGAAGTTGAGAAAGACTTTTCGGGGGCTTTGGTAGGAGAGGGTTGCTCCTCCCAGGTGGTAGACCACACTGCCGGGTTCGGAGAAAATTTGCCAACCCTGGTTTTTAAGGCGCCAGCAGAGGTCGATTTCCTCCATGTGGGCAAAGAAATCCTCGTCAAATCCTCCTGCATGGTGAAAGGCGTCAGAACGGATAAACAGGCAGGCCCCCGATGCCCAGAAGAGGGGGATGGCCTGGTTGTATTGTCCGCGGTCTTCTTCGGTTTCCGAGAGAATCCTTCCCCTGCAGAAGGGATAACCCCAGCGGTCGAGGAATCCTCCGGCGGCGCCGGCATATTCAAAGTGGTTGCGCCGTGTGAGGCTCCTGATTTTCGGTTGCAGGGCGGCAATCCGGGGATGTTCCGCAAGACGTTCTCTACAAGGCTGCAGCCATCCCGGGGTAACCTCCACATCTGAATTCAGCAGCACGTAGACGTCGGCCCGGATCCGGGCCAGTGCCCGGTTGTAACCTCCGGCAAATCCGTAGTTTTTCCCGAGTTCCAGGAGGTGCACCTCCGGAAAGTGATCTTTGAGAAGGTCTGCCGACCCGTCGGTGGAACCATTGTCGGCCACGTGGATGGTCACCCCCTCCTCTTTGGTATGGCTCAGCACGGAAGGCAGGAATTGTCTGAGCAGGGAGGCGCCGTTCCAGTTGAGAATGACCAGGGCGATGGCCGGTTTGTTTTCCATGGAGGTCAGGTAAGCAGGAGCCTGGCCACCACGGCCGCCAGGTTTTCCTTTTCCAGGTTTTCCAGGATCCTGGCGATTTTCTGCTCCCGGTCGGGGAGTCCCGATTCGGCGAGGCTTTCTATCTCTTTCATCTGTTTGCCGGTGAGTTCATCCTCGAGGAGTTCCAGGAGCCGGGTATGTTCCGGTTCTCCGCCGGGAAGCCCCAGTTTTTCGAGCTCCTCGATGGTGGCCGACAGAATCCCTGCGGCCTGGAACTTCACGGGGTCTTTTTTGCCTGCTCCGGAGGCGTCGCGCAGGCTCCAGCTCGAATAGTCGTAGTGGAGGTCCCGGATCAGTTTTACTTTGGAACTCTCCTTCCCGAAGATCCGCTCCAGGAAGAGAAGGGTTTGGTTTTTCCATGCTTCCAGGTCGAACCGGGTGTCGTTCAGCCGTTCCAGCTGTTCTTTCAGCAATGCGAGTTCTTTTTCTGCCATGGGTTGATGGGGGTTTGTCTGAGGGTTAAGAGGGTTGTTGCGCCGGATGAGGGGTGTTTACCAGGAACCGCCGGCGCCGCCGCCCCCGAAGCCGCCGCCGCCGAAGCCCCCGAAGCCGCCGCCCCCGAAGCCTCCTCCTCCTCCTCCAAATCCTCCGAAGCCGCCGCGTCCTCCCGAGAAGTCAGACCACGAGCCGCCCTGGCCCTTTCTGGTCAGCATGTCGAGGAGGATCCACGCCGGCAGACTCCGGCTGCCCGTGTTGAAAGATTTCCGTTTTCCTCCGCCGGCGATCAGGACAATCAGCACGATCAGGATAACCAGGAAAACAAGCGTCGCCAGTGCCATCCCCGGGTTTTCCTCACCGCTGTAGGCTTCGGCGGTGTATTCGCCGCGGCTCAGCTCCATGATCACCCGGGTGCCCTGCATGATCCCCCCGAAATAGTCGTTCTCCATGAAGCGGGGGATCATTTCCCGGTCGATGATGCGGCCGTTGGCCAGGGCATCCGGGATGACCCCTTCCAGGCCGTAACCCACAGAGATGTACACCTGTCCCTTTTCATCGGGGGTCTTGGGTTTGACCAGGACAACGATTCCGTTGTTTTTCTCTTTCTGGCCCACACCCCACGAGTCGCCGATCCGGAAGGCAAATTCGGCGGGATCGTAGCCTCCCAGTGTGGTCACCGTGACGACGGCGATCTGGTTACTGGTCTCGTTGTTGAAGTTCACCAGCGAATCTTCGAGCACGGCCACCTGCTCCGGAGTCAGGATACCGGCCAGGTCGTTGACCAGCCTGGGCGGGTCGGGTCGCGCAGGCACCTGACCCAGGCTGAAGAAAGGCACCAGCAGGCTGAGCCATACGAGGTATTGAGTCCACTTGTAATGCATGGGTCCTGTTTTTCCTGTTCCTGTATTCCTTTTTTTTCGGTTGGGCGGGCGGGACAAACCGGCGCTTCATGGCGCCATTAGCCGCTTCGCACAGCGGTACGCCAACGGGTTAGTACTAATCCCCGTAAGATATTTCATTCGAAAGCTCATCAACATCGGCCGTGGTACGCGGAAAATGGTCTCCCAGCTGTTCCCCCGCCATCCGGATCCCCTCCTTCAGCCCTTCGGTGATCTTCCCTTCACGGTAATATCCCAGGACGGTCTCACGGATGGAGTCCCAGAAACCGGCAGGCACCTTTGCATGGATGCCGGCATCGCCGATGATTACGAACTTCTTGTCGCCCACGGCGGTGTAGAAGAGGATTCCGTTGCGCAGTGCCGTTTTGTGCATCTCCAGTTTCCGGAAAACGTCGACAGCCCTGTCAAAGACGTTGCCTTTGCAACGCTCTTCCAGATGCACCCTGATTTCGCCCGAGGTGTGCATCTCGGCCACTTCTATGGCCCGCTTGATGGCGGCTTTCTCTTCCGCTGAAAACTCTTCCCAGAATCCCATGGAACTTGTATTTAACCGGTTTCTTGCCGGTATTGTTAACAGATGCCCGGGTGCCGGCGCTTCCGTCGGGGAGCCCTTTTCCCCTGCGGATGGAAAGGCCGGCCAGGGTCAGAACTTCACCTGAGGAGCCTGTTCAGCACCCGGTTGGGCTTCAAAATAGGCCTTCTTCTTAAATCCGAAAATCCAGGCGGTAATCAGTTCCGGGAATTTGCGGATGTAGGTGTTGTAGTCCTGTGTGACTTCGTTGAACTTCATCCTTTCGACCGTGATGCGGTTTTCCGTGCCTTCCAGCTGGGCCTGCAAGTCCAGGAAATTCTGGTTGGCTTTCAGGTCGGGATACTGTTCTACCACCACCATCAGCCGGCTCAGTGCAGAGGAAAGCCCTTGCTGGGCTTCCTGGAACTGCCGGAGCGCTTCCGGGGTCATATTGGAAGGGTCTATTTTTGTGGCGGTAGCCTGGGCTCTGGCTTCGATCACCTTGGTAAAGGTTTCCTGTTCATGCTGGGCATATCCCTTTACCGTTTCCACAAGGTTGGGAATCAGATCGGCACGCCGCTGGTACACATTTTCTACCTGCGACCAGGCCGACGAAACCCCCTCGTCTTTTGAAACCATGGTGTTGTAGCCACAACTGCTGAAAAGAAAGCCGATGGCCACCACCGCGAGAATTAACCAATTTTTTTTCATAGATCCTCTTTTTTTTGCAAATTTTACATTCTGTTTGGTACAGGCACCGGCAAAACCGGAGAAACCCGCTATTTTGCCGCTAAATTACAATTTTCGCAGGATAAACGGAATGATGGAGATGACAAATACGGAATTCAGGAGGGCGGTGGCTGAGGGGATACCGTCCTGTTTACCGCCTGAAAAGCCGCTGGATCCCGGGGTGAGCCATGCACCGCGGCGTGCGGAGGTGCTGACCCGCGGGGAGAAGGTGCTGGCCCTGCGGAATGCGCTCCGCTATTTCCCCCCCTCTTTGCATCCCGTCCTGGCGGGCGAATTTCTCGGAGAGCTGGAAACTTACGGCCGGATATACATGTACCGTTACCGGCCCGGTTATCCCATGGCTGCCCGTCCCATCGGGGATTACCCCGCCCGGTCCCTGCAGGCGGCCTCCATCATGCTGATGATCCAGAACAACCTGGATCCCGCGGTGGCCCAGCATCCCCATGAGCTGATCACCTACGGGGGCAACGGGGCTGTATTCCAGAACTGGGCGCAGTACTTGCTGACGATGAAATACCTTTCGGAGATGACCGACGGGCAGACCCTGGTCATGTACAGCGGTCATCCCCTCGGCTTGTTTCCCTCGCACCGCGACGCTCCCAGGGTGGTGGTGACCAACGGAATGATGATTCCTAATTACAGCACAAAAGCGCATTATGAGCGGTTCAATGCCCTGGGGGTAACCCAGTACGGGCAGATGACCGCCGGTTCTTACATGTACATCGGTCCGCAGGGGATCGTACACGGCACCACCATAACGGTTTTGAATGCGTTGCGGAAGCGTTCCGGCGGGACGGCCGCCGGGAGGCTTTTCGTCACTTCGGGGCTCGGCGGCATGTCGGGGGCGCAACCCAAAGCGGCGGTCATCGCCGGCCTGGTATGCGTGGTGGCCGAAATAAACCCCCTGGCGGTCATGAAGAGAAAGGAGCAGGGATGGGTGGACGAAGTATACGAGGCCCTGCCCCCGCTGATGGAACGGATCGGGACGGCTGTGGCCCGCAGCGAGGCGGTCTCCCTGGCTTACTGCGGCAATGTCGTGGATCTGTGGGAAGAGCTGGCACGCCGGGAGATACCGGTTGATTTGGGGTCGGACCAGACTTCCCTGCACAACGGTTACGGAGGAGGCTATTATCCGGCAGGCCTTACCTTCGGGGAATCCAACCGTATGATGGCCGAACAGCCGGAGCTTTTCCGCGAAAAGGTGGCTGAATCGCTGATCCGGCAGGTAAAGGCGATCAACCGGCTGTCAGAGCGGGGCATGTATTTCTGGGATTACGGGAATGCCTTTCTGCTGGAGGCCGGCCGGGCGGGTGCCCCGGTATTTCAGGGCGACGGGAAATACCGCTATCCCTCCTATGTGGAGGATATCATGGGTCCCCTCTACTTCGACTATGGATTCGGCCCCTTCCGGTGGGTGTGCTGCTCGGGCGATCCGGCCGACCTGGCCGAAACCGACCGGATTGCCGCGGCTGTCATCCGCAGAGGCCTGCGCCACGCCCCGCCGGCCATCCGGCGCCAGATGGAGGACAACCTCCGCTGGATCACCCGGGCCGGAGCCAACCAACTGGTCGTGGGATCGCAGGCAAGGATTCTCTATGCCGATGCGGAACTGCGGATTTCGATCGCCGAAGCTTTTAACAGGGCCATCCGCAAAGGGGTGATTTCCGCCCCCGTGGTGCTGGGACGCGACCATCACGACGTCTCCGGCACCGATTCCCCCTTCCGCGAAACATCGGACATCTGCGACGGAAGCCGGTTCACTGCCGATATGGCGGTACAAAACTTCGCGGGCGACAGCTTTCGCGGCGCCACCTGGGTGTCGCTGCACAACGGCGGCGGTGTGGGGTGGGGCGAAGTGATCAACGGAGGATTCGGATTGACACTCGACGGCAGCCGGCGGTCGGCGGCAAAGCTGAAAAACATGCTTTACTGGGATGTGACCAACGGAATGGCCAGGCGCAGCTGGGCCCGCAACCCCCATGCCGGCGATGCCATCCGCCTCGCCATGCAAAAAGAGGCCCTGCTGACCGTGACCCTGCCCTTTGATGCCGATCCCCGGCTGATAGGGGAGCTGGTGAAGTAATCCGGCGCCTTGCATGCGCACCCTGATACCAGCTCTGTTTGCGTCCCGAATCCCAGCTCCTGCGCTTATTTCCGCAACAACCTGGCGATTGACTTCCGGAAACCGGACAGGCTGTTTGTCTTTGATAACTCCTCCGTACTTCCTGATTTTAACCGGTCGGCGGATTTAAACCTGTTAGACGGCAGCAGATGGGTAAGCCCTTTAGCCCAACACACAAAAAAAAGGGGATATCCGCTCCGGATATCCCCCCCGATGGGTTTACAAAGTTCTAAATCTCTGCCGAAAGTTCAGCTCCCGGCTTGAATTTTACAACCTTTTTCGCTGCAATCTTGATCTCTTTGCCGGTCTGGGGGTTCCTTCCGGTCCTTGCTTCCCTCTTGGAAACTGAGAAAGAGCCAAATCCAACAAGAGCTACCCTTTCACCCGTTTTCAGGGTTTCGCTGACAGCTTCAATGGTGGCATCGAGGCTTTTCTTCGCTTCTGCTTTGGTCAAACCTGCTTTTTCAGCAATGGCATCCACTAATTGTGCTTTGTTCATACGTTAAAGTTTAAGTGTGTAATAATTATTATAATTCAAGTATTTAAAGTACAAAAGGGATTACTGCCAACATAATACGGCCCAACCTGAAAGCCGGCTTATGGTGATTAATAGAGAACGCATCAATGAAAATACTAAATTCTGAATAATGTTTTGAAAAAACAATCATTAACCCTCTTTTTTTTGCTTTATATTATCAACAAATGAACAACAACGGGTCATACAGCGATATGGACCAGTTTTTTTGTATCGAATGCCGGTTCGTCGAAAATTTCCCGGAGTTCGAAGAGAGTAGCTCTTTTTCCGAAAGGCCGGAGTTCTTGTGACAGGTCGCCTCCTTTCAGGTAAAGAATGCCGTTGGGGAGGCTATTCCGGGGTGTGGAGGAGACATTTTTGCCGGTCCAGCGGTAAAACTCCGGCAGGGTTGCCACCGCTCTTCCGGTTACAAAGTCGAACTTGCCCCTGATTTCTTCCAGGCGCACCTGTTCGGTGGTGACATTCTGCAGTTCCAGTTCCCCAGCGATTGATTCGACGGTCCTGATTTTCTTGCCGGTGGAGTCGGCCAGGTGAAAGGCCGTTCCGGGGAACAGGATGGCGAGGGGTATCCCGGGGAAGCCGCCACCCGTTCCGGCGTCGAGGATGGTAGTCCCCGGCCTGAAACTGACAACCCTGCCGATGGATAACGAATGCAGCACATGCTTCATATAGAGGGAACCGATGTCCTGGCGGGAAATCAGATTGATGTGGCTGTTCCAGCGGTTGTAAAGGGGCCCCAGCAGGGCCATCTGATCCTTTTGCCTGTTGCTGAGGGCGGGGAAGTATTTAAGGAGGGTTTCCATGCGCTGTCATTCCCTGTTGTCAAGTTCCGTCATCCCGATCAGGTTGAAAAGCATTTCGCGGGCCCTGAAAAGCTGGGCTTTCACCGTTCCCAGGGGCAGCTTCAGTTCCGCGGCGATCTCCTCGTACGACATTTCCCTGAAATAGCGGAACTCCACCAGGGTCTGGTACCGGGGCTTCAGTTTTCTGACCACCCGTCGCATGAGGATGGCCTTTTGTTTGCGTATCAGCCGCTCCTCCGGGTCGGGGTCTTTGCTGCGCAGCCGCACCGGCGAATCTCCCTCGCTGTTTTCCTGCTGCGAATCCAGATTGATGGTGCTTCCCTTTTTCTTGCGCAGAAAATCTATGCAATTGTTCGAAGCGATTTTGAACAGCCAGGTGCTGAAGGCATAGTTGGGTGAGTATTGGTGAAGGTTCTTGAAAGCTTTGCCGAAGGCCTCGAGGGTCAGGTCTTCCGCATCGCTCCTGTTGTTGATCATCTTGAGCAGCATGAAATAGATGGAATCCCTGTACCTTCCCAGCAGGTGCGCAAAAGCATTCTCATCGCCCGCGAGGGCTGCCTGCACCAGTTCGTAATCCTGCCTGGCCTTTTCCGAAAGCCCAGTTGGCTGATCCTTCATCCGGTTATCTTCGATACAATTGATACTGCCACCGTACAATGGCCCTGAAATAGGGCGCCAGCAGACCATATATGCACGAAGATAGGAAAATTTCCGGTTCTTTCAGCCTGTTTTGCAGCCGTTTCAGTATCAGTGCCCAGGCGAGGCCTGCCAGGCCTGCCATGGAAATCAGGAGCGGCCATAACGGGGGGTAGAGGAGAGCGCATGCGATCAGCAGCGGCAGAAGCAGCAGTCTGGCAAGGGAGAACAGTTTCATGACAGCCCTGGGCAGGAATCCCAGACTTTTTTTGAGCCTTGCCGTTTTATAGAGAAGCTCCCGGTAGTCCTGCTTTCCGGCCCGGATCTCCTTCCGGAGGCTGAGGCTGGCAAGCGGAAGGACGGCGTTTTTCCGCCTTCGGATCACCCGGTTGAAAATTAGCTCCATGTTCAGGTATTCTTCGCGGATTTTTCCGGCAAACCCGCTGATGTCGAAATAGGATTTCACGGGGAAGGCGATGTTCTCTTCAGACACCACATAAGGCAGTCCGCTGAGACAGAAGGCCATGCTCTGGGTCTGCTGGAAAAAAGATTCGATGCGGTACAGGGTATGGTAAAACCCCCGGCCCGGAACCAGGCCGGTATAACCGACAGCCATCTCCTTTCCTGCGGCAAAGGCTGCGTTGATCCCCGGCAGCCATGCCGGGGAGGGCATGGCCATGGAGGGCACGGCAAAAACGGCCCGTTCGTGGGCGGCTGCCTTGAGGGCCAGGTTGCGTGACAATTTCTGCGAATAGCGGGTTTCCTGGTTCAGTCCCGTCATTTTCAGCCGGGGAAACTGATGCTTGAGAAGGCCGAGCGTTGAGATGGAATCGTCGGCCGAAAAATCGTCCACCACCAGCAGTTCATACCGGGGATAACTGAGCGAAAGCCATCCCGGAAGGTTTCGGGCCAGGTTGTCCGATTCGTTCCTTTCAATCATAAGGACCGAAACAGGCTCCTCCGTATCAGCGGGCGCGGGTGTTTTGTGGAAGGCAAGCCGGAGCAGAAAACGGAGGAGGTATACCAGCACCAGCAGCCAGACCAGGATGGTGAGGCCGGCAAAAGCCAGGTCATACGGGGGCGCAGACTGGAAGAATGAAATCAGTTGGTGGGGCATACCCTGTTTTGGCTGCAAAAATAGAAGGATATTCCGAAACGGCTTTCTGCAGGCTGAAAAAGATATGCCGCCAGTTGTCAACACAGGCCGCAAGGAGGGGGTGTCAGCACCGGCTGCCGGGGCCGGGTCCGGAAGCCGGTGGGCTATGTTCTCCCTTCTGCGTTCGGGCCATTTGATTATATTTGCGCTGAATTCGGAAGTCATGGTATTTGATCTCACAGGGGAGTGCCGGGGGAGCAGGGCGCGGGCAGGGGTTTTGCATACCGCCCACGGAAAGGTCGAAACACCTGTCTTCATGCCCGTGGGTACTGCCGGGTCGGTCAAGGGGATTCACCCCCGGGATCTGTCGGACGATATCGGTGCTTCCATCATCCTGGGCAACACCTATCATTTGTATCTCCGTCCCGGCACGGCGGTGCTGCAGGCTGCAGGAGGCCTCCACCGTTTCAACGGGTGGAGCGGTCCCATACTCACCGACAGCGGAGGGTTCCAGGTTTTTTCACTTGGGGAACTCCGGAAGTTAACCCCCGGGGGGGTCCGTTTCCAGTCGCACATCGACGGCTCCTACCATTGGTTCACTCCCGAGAGCGTTATTGACATACAGCGGGTTATCGGTGCCGACATTGTGATGGCCTTTGATGAGTGCACCCCGGGCGATGCCGACCTGGCCTATGCTGAGAAGTCGCTCGACCTGACCCGGGCCTGGCTCGACCGCTGCTTCATTCAATTCAGGGCTACCACACCGGCCTATGGCTACGAACAGGAGTTGTTCCCGGTCATACAGGGTGCCACTTTCCCCCATTTGCGGAAAATGGCTGCCGCCCATGCGGTCGGATTTGACGCCGCCGGCTATGCCATCGGGGGATTGGCCACGGGAGAGCCTGAGAAGGTCATGTATGAAATGGTGGAAACGGTGACCGAATTGCTGCCAGCCGGTAAGCCCCGTTACCTGATGGGTGTCGGCACGCCGGTCAACCTGCTGGAAGCCATCGACCGCGGTGTCGATATGTTCGACTGCGTCATGCCAACGCGAAACGGCAGGAATGGCATGCTCTTCACCAGCCGCGGCATTCTGAACATCCGCAACAACAAGTGGCAGAACGACCATACCCCCGTGGACCCGGAGGGCGGTTCTTTTGTCGATCACCATTATACACGCGCTTTTCTGCGCCATTTGGTAATCTCTAAGGAGATGCTCGGGGCCCAGATCGCCAGCCACCACAACCTGGCCTTTTATTGCCGCCTCATGGCCGAAGCCCGCCGGCAGATCCTGCAGGGAAGTTTCAAACCATGGAAAGAGGAAATGATCACCCGGCTGAATACAAGACTATGACGGACGAACAAACCCCTTCCGGCAGGAACCGCTCCGCCTTCCTCCTCCCGGCCCGGATCCGCAACTGCTACAAGACCATCGACTTCTACATCACCCGGAAGTTCCTCGGAACCTTCTTCTACTCCATTATACTGATTATCAGCATTGCCATAGTCTTCGACATCTCCGAGAACCTCGATGAATTCATCTCCAAAGACATCCCCACCCGCGACATCGTGTTCCAGTACTACCTTAATTTCATCCCATACTTTGCCAACCTCTTCAGTCCGCTTTTCATTTTCATCGCCGTGATTTATTTCACATCCAAGATGGCCTACAACACCGAGATCATTGCCGTTTTGAGCAGCGGGATGTCCTACCCGAGGCTGATGCGGCCTTATATGGTGTCGGCGGCCTTCATCGCCCTGTTCACCTATCTGCTGGGGAATTATGTCATCCCGGTTTCCAACGGCAAAAGGATAGAATTCAGGAATTTTTATATTATCCAGGGAAAAGCCCCCGCTGAGCGGAATATCCACAGGCAGATTGAGCCGGGGGTATACATTTATATGAAATCGTTCGGGTCGAACAATGTAGGCTCTTTTTTTACCCTGGAGCGGTTTGAGGACAATACCCTGGTGGAGAAGCTCACGGCCGATAACATCCGCTGGGATGAGGATTCGGCGCGGTGGGTGATCAACAATTACTGGAAGCGCACCTTTGTGGAGGGCAGGGAGGTGATCACCCGGGGCTACCGGATCGATACGACACTGAACATGACTCCGGCCGATTATAAAAAGGGGGTCAAGGAGCTGGAGGCGCTGACGACCGGGAAGCTGGTGCGGGAGATACGAAGCATGAAGCTGCGGGGGGTCAATCCGACGGAGTTACTGATAGAGCGGCACCGCCGGATCAGCAATCCTTTTTCGGCCTTTATACTGACGCTGATCGGGGTCTCCCTGGCATCGCGGAAGGTCAAGGGAGGGCTGGGGCTGCACCTGGGACTGGGCATTCTGCTCAGTTTCTCCTACATCCTGTTCATGCAGGTTTCGGTTGTATTCGCCATCAACGGCGGAATGTCTCCTTTTCTGGCGGTCTGGATACCCAACCTGCTCTATGCGGTCATTGCCTTTGTTCTTTTCCGGTGGGCAGCCCGGTGATCCTTTTCCCGCCTCTTACATCGTTGCTGCGATCAGGAAGGATTGCCCGCTGTTTGGCGGACCCTGACTGCGGAAGGCATTTATTATATTTATTTAACAATCTGTAAAAATATTCAGCAGCAAGTGTTTAAAGCCGTTAAAAAATCCTCCTTCCCGGGAGGGGTTTGCAGCTACAGGGAAAATTGTTATACTTTTGAAGCGGTTTGCGGGGAGGGTTCTCCTTGGTGGCCGCTCTGATTAAACGTAACAAACCATACCATGTCTTTAAAGAGAAACATTCTTGAGCTGAGGAAGCGCAAGCAGGAGATTCAGAAAGGCGGAGGGGAGGAGGCGATCGAAAAGCAGGTGCAGATGGGCAAGCTGACAGCCAGGGCGCGCATCCAGGCCATCCTTGACGAGAACTCATTTCAGGAGTATGATATGTTTGTGGAGCATGCCGCACGGGACTTCGGGATGGAAGACAAGGTGTTGCATGGCGACGGGGTGATCACCGGCACGGGGACCATCAACAACAAGCCGGTATGTATTTTTGCGCAGGATTTCACGGTGGCGGGGGGTTCGCTGGGGCTCATGCATGCCCAGAAGATCACCAAGATCATGGACCATTCGCTGAAAATGAGGGTGCCGCTGATCGGGATCAACGATTCAGGGGGGGCCCGAATCCAGGAGGGGGTTAATTCGCTGGCCGGATACGGGGAGATATTCTTCCGCAATACCCTGGCTTCGGGAGTGATTCCCCAGATATCGGTCATCCTGGGACCCTGCGCCGGGGGTGCCGTCTATAGCCCCGCCCTGACCGATTTTGTATTTGTGGTCGAAAACATTTCCAAGATGTTTATCACCGGTCCCGGCGTCATCAAATCGGTGCTGGGTGAAGACATCACCATGGAGGAACTGGGCGGTGCCCGGGTGCATGCACAGATCACGGGGAATGCCCATTTCTATGCCAAAACCGAGGAGGAGTGCTTTGAACAGATCAAGAAGCTGATCTCCTATATTCCCTGGAACAACCGTGAAAAAGCGGAAGTTCTTTCCCCAAAGCCGCCTAAAACCAAGAAAAAAATAGAGCGGCTCGTTCCCCTGGATCCGAGGATTCCCTACGATATACGCGACATTATCCGGGCCATAGCGGATGGTTCCGACTTTTTCGAGATCATGGAGCATTTTGCGCCCAATATCGTTATCGGTTTCGGGCGCATGGACGGGGAGACCGTCGGATTTGTGGCCAACCAGCCTATGGTGCTGGCCGGGGTGCTCGATACCGACAGTTCCGACAAAGCCGCGCGGTTTATCCGGTTCTGCGATGCTTTCAACATTCCGATCATAACCCTGGAGGATCTGCCGGGTTACCTTCCCGGGGTAGATCAGGAGCATGCCGGGGTGATACGCCACGGTGCCAAGGTGCTGTATGCGTACAGCGAAGCCACCGTCCCTAAAATCACCGTAATTTTGCGCAAAGCCTACGGCGGGGGATACATCGCCATGAATTCGCGCCATCTGAGGGCCGACTTTGTCTTTGCCTGGCCCTCGGCCGAGATTGCCGTCATGGGACCGGAGGGCGCCGCCAACATCGTCTTCCGCAAGGAGATCATGGAGGCCGAAGATCCGGAAGCCATGCGCCTCAAGAAAATCCAGGAATACAAGGAAAAATTCGCCAATCCTTACGTGGCGGCGGCCAAAGGATATGTCGACGAGGTCATTGAACCCGAAGAAACCCGGCAGCGTATACTCCATGCATTGAAAGTATCGCACAACAAAAACGTCTCCATGCCAGCCAAAAAACATGGGGTGCCTCCTTTTTAAATCTTAAACATACGTCACGATGGCTGAGGAAACCAATATGAGCGAACTGGTTGTCCAGGGAGCAAAATACAAGACCACCCTCACTCCCAAGTTCAAAGGCCGGAAAGTCTGGAAAGCCCCCAATCTGAACCTGGTTTTTTCCTTTATTCCGGGAACAATCGTGGACATACGGGTGAAACCGGGGCAAAAGGTCAGGAAGGGGGAGCCCCTTCTGGTGCTGGAAGCCATGAAAATGCTGAACAACATTGTCATGCCTTTCGACGGGGAGGTGGTAAAAGTGAATGTTCAGGTCAACGATTGCGTTTCGAAAAAACTGGCCATGGTCGAATTGCGGCCCCGTTAGGGAGGCCGGCGCCGGCCTGCCCTGCTCCCGGTGACAAATCCGGCTATCCGCCACCGGTTGACATAATCCGGGGAGGAGCCGGCATGCTGCGGCAAAAAAAAGGGCTGCCTCACCGGCAGCCCCCCAAAATCTGATTATTAACTCAAAACTAGTCTGCTAATTTCTATTTTACTACCCAGCAGGCTTCATCCACCATCCACGACTCGAGGGTCAGGGTATTGTCGGCATCGACGGCCACCGGCAGCTCCCGGCCGGTCCAAAGAAGAGGATTGCTCATCCACGATTCAAGGGCCAGGGGTTTTTCCTGGTCCAGGAGGGTGTAGGCAGCGGTTTCCCACTCCGTAATGCTGGTCATCCAGGGCTCCAGTACCGCCGAATCGTCATCGGCCTGCGTGTATTCCATGTCGCGCATGGTCATAAAGATGAGGTTGTTCAGCCAGAAAGCAGGGCCGGTGAGCGTTTCTTCGGCGGGAACGGCCAGCAGGGCCATCTCCCAGTCCTGTACCGAAGTCATCCACGATTCCAGCGCCAACCCTTCTTCGCGGGCCTGCCCCATTCCTGTGTGGCTGTAATCTTCCCAGTAATAGCTGTTGACCATCCAGTCCTCCAGGGTGAGGCTGGGATCTGTTTCAATGCCAGATGCAATGTTTGTCACGGTTAATCCCGACATGGCAGCGTTTCCAGATGAAATTGCAGCAGTCAGCAGAAGAAGCACCGTAAAAAGTTTTGTTTTCATTGCTTTAATTTTTTATAATTTTTTTGTTTTTTCCTTATCTGTTGTTCACAGTGAATAGACTTGTAAACGGTGCAAAGGTTACACGGAAAGAGCCGTAAAAACAGCGAAAACCAGTAAACGGGGGGGTTTTACCGGTGAATGGAGATTTGAGACGGCAAAAAAGTAGTTTTTGGTATTTTATTTTGGAAATGCCGGTGAAGGGGCAGGAAGGGGGGAGGAAAGGTTGGGCGGGGAGGAAAATCAGGGATATACGAAATAGGAGGGTGGCCACTTTTCGCGGAACTTAGCGGGCAGGCTGCGGAAGATTCCGGCCACAGCGGAGCCGCTGCCGGAGAGGGTGGCATAGAGAGCTCCGAGCCGGTACAGGGTATCCTTTATTTCCCTGGTTTCGGGGACCAGGCAGGCGGCTACCTCTTCAAAGTCGTTGGTCAGTCTGTTTTTCCAGGTTTCCACGGGTTGTTCCAGGAGGGAAGGAAGGCTTATGGCCGGTTTGCGGAGGGTGATCAGCCTGTAGGCTTGGGCTGTGGGGACGGGATCAGGGGGTTTTACAACTGCAATGGTATACGGGGATAGGTCGGGGCCTCCCGGTTTCAGGAGGTTTCCGGTGCCGGTGGCGAATGCCGGTTGGTTGGCAATGAAAAAGGGGACATCGGCGCCCAGGGATCCGGCAATTTCCTTGAGCCGGGAGGGGGAGAGCCCCAGACCGTAAAGGGTATTCAGGGCTTTCAGCAGGGCGGCTGCATCGGAGGAGCCGCCGCCGAGGCCGGCTCCCGTGGGGATGACCTTGTGCAGGTGGATGCGCACCGGGGGCAGCCGGTAAAGTCCTTCCATGAGCTGCCAGGCTTTCTCAACCAGGTTTTGACCGGGCGGAGCTCCGGTATCGGCTCCGGAAGCGGTGAATGAAAATTCAGAGCCCGGAATCAGCTCCAGGATGTCGCAGAGGGGCACCGGATAAAAGAGGGTTTCCAGGTTGTGGTACCCGTCGGGTCTCCGCTCCACCACGTGGAGCCCCAGGTTTATCTTGGCATTCGGAAAAACGATCACGGCATGCTGCGGGTGGCTGGTTGGCGTTTATTCCTGCCGGAGCAGTTCATATTCGCGGGGAGAACCGCAGGTACAGATCAGGTTGCGGTCGCCCCAGGCATTGTCGACTCTACCCACGGAAACCCAGAATTTCTGCTGCCGCACCCAGGGAAGAGGCCAGGCGGCTTTTTCGCGCGTGTAGGGGTGGGTCCAATGGTCGGATCCGATTTCGGCGGCGGTATGGGGGGCGTTCCGGAGCACATTGTCGGATGGGTCGGCTGCCCCGCTTTCTATCTCCGCGATTTCTGCATAAATCTGTTTCATGGCTTCCACAAAGCGGTCCAATTCTTCCAGGGGTTCGCTTTCGGTGGGTTCTATCATCAGGGTGCCGTGCACCGGGAACGACAGGGTGGGAGCGTGAAAGCCGTAGTCCATGAGCCTCTTGGCAATGTCGGTTTCGGTAATGCCGCTTCTGCTTTTCAGGTGGCGGCATTCGAGGATCAGTTCGTGGGCCACCCTTCCTTTTTCGCCGGTGTAGAGGATGCCGTAGTTGCCGTTGAGGGCGGCGGCGAGGTAGTTGGCGTTGAGGATGGCCATTTCGGTGGCTCTTTTCAGTCCTTCGGCTCCCATCATGCGGATATAGCCATAGGTGATGGGCAGGATGGAGGCGCTGCCCCAGGGAGCGGCGCCGACGGCGCGGATGCCGTGGTGGCCGGTGTCGGCAACGGGATGGGAAGGCAGGAAGCCAACCAGATGGGGCGCCACGGCAATGGGCCCTGCTCCCGGTCCGCCGCCGCCGTGGGGTATGGCAAAGGTCTTGTGCAGGTTGAGGTGGCAGACATCGGCACCGATGACGCCGGGATTGGTAAGCCCCACCTGAGCGTTCATATTGGCGCCGTCCATGTATACCTGTCCCCCCATTTGATGGACAATCCGGCACATCTCCGAGATGCCTGCTTCAAAAACCCCGTGGGTCGAAGGATAGGTAACCATAAAGGCGGCCAGCTTCTCCCGGTGTTCTTCTGCTTTTTTCATCAGATCGTCGCTGTCGATGTTGCCGCGGCTGTCGCACTCCACCACGACCACTTCCATACCGGCCATGACGGCGCTGGCAGGATTGGTGCCATGCGCGGAAGCGGGGATCAGCACCACCCTGCGTTGCTCTTCCCCTCGGCTACGGTGGTACTCCCTGATTACCATCAGTCCGGCATATTCTCCGGCGGCGCCTGAATTGGGCATCAGGCTCACCGCCGCCATCCCGGTGATTTCCGCCAGGTCGCTGCAAAGCCTGTGCATCATGCGGTGGTATCCCTCCGCCTGGTCAGCAGGCGCAAAAGGATGCAGACCGTTGAAGGCGCTCCAGCTCAGGGGCAGCATTTCCATGGCAGCATTCAGCTTCATGGTGCAGGATCCCAGGGAAATCATCGAATGGGCAAGCGAGAGATCTTTAACCTCAAGCGATTTGATGTAGCGCATCATGGCGGTTTCGGAGCGGTAGCGGTTGAAAACCTCCTGCTGCAGGAAAGGGGTGGTACGGAGCAGTGCCGGATCGAGGGTGGTATGGTCGCCGGCAGGCACCCGGGGGGCTTCTTTGCCCGCGGCTGCCGCAAATACCGCCGCAATGGCATCCGCTTCAGCGCTTCCGGTGGTTTCATCGAGGCTGAGGCCTATCTCTCCGTTTTCAAAATAGCGGAAATTCATCTCCGCAGCCAGCGCTTTCTTCCGGATCTCCTCCTGTACAACATGGCCGGGCAGGGCGATTCGCAGGGTGTCGAAATAGTTGCGGTTCAGCTGCCGGTATCCCAGGCCGGTGAGTACCCCGGCAAGGGAGACAGCCAGGGTGTGGATGCCTGTGGCAATTCCTTTCAGGCCTGCAGGGCCGTGGTATGCGGCGTAGAAACCAGCCATGGTGGCCAGGAGCGCCTGGGCGGTGCATATGTTCGAGGTGGCCTTGTCGCGCTTGATATGCTGTTCGCGGGTTTGCAACGCCATCCGGAGGGCCCGTTGGCCGTGCAGGTCGCGGGTCACCCCGATGATACGTCCCGGGAGGATTCTTTTGAACTCGTCGCGGGTGGCGAAATAGGCGGCATGAGGGCCGCCGTAGCCCATGGGGATTCCCAGCCGCTGGCTGCTGCCGAAGACCACGTCGGCACCCCATTCACCTGGAGGGGTGAGCAGCGCCAGCGACAGCAGGTCGGCAGCTACGGCAACCAGGATGCCCTGCGCATGGGCTTGCGTCACCAGCTCCCGGAAGTCGGCGGCTTCGCCGTTGGCATCAGGATACTGGACGATCATCCCGAAGACAGGGCTGCTGAGTTTGAAACTGCCGCGGGGAACCACCTCCAGTTCGATGCCCAGGGGCTCCGCACGGGTGTGCAGCACATCCAGGGTCTGGGGCCATATTTTCTCATCGACGAGCAGCCTGTTCACCCCCTCTTTCACCTTCTGCCGGGACCGGGCGGCAAACATCATGCCCATGGCTTCTGCTGCCGCCGTGGCTTCGTCCAGCAACGACGCCCCCGCAATCTCCATGCCCGTCAGCTCACCGGTCATCGTCTGGAAATTCAACAGCGCCTCCAGCCTACCCTGCGAAATCTCAGCCTGGTAAGGGGTGTACGACGTATACCATACCGGATTTTCCAGCACGTTGCGCTGGATAACCGCCGGCATCACCGTGTCGTAATAACCCATGCCTATGTAACTGCGGAAAAGCCGGTTCATGGAAGCCAGCTCCCGGATCTCCCGCAGGTACTGCTGCTCCGGAAGCCCCTCGTCCAGCTTCAGCGGTTCTTTCAGCCGGATGTTCTCCGGCACGGTCTGGCTGATCAGTTCTTCCAGGGTGGAAACACCGGCCTTCTTAAGCATGATCCCGAGCTCTTTCTCCCCCGGGCCTATATGACGGTCTTGAAATTTGTAAACGGACATAATGGAAGGTATTTTGCAGTGAATGTTAATCGGACAATATTAGCGGGATCGGCGCAAATAAATGCTGATGTTTTTCATACGGCGATTATTTAGCAGTTTGCTGTCAGTCAGTTCCCGGCACTCCTCCATTCCGCGAAGCCGTCGGTCAGGCCGGAGTCTTGTTCTGCCGGCAAGGTGCGGTTACGGATTATCATAAACTGCCCATCCCATGGTTGTTGTATTTTGTTTTTTGCAGTTTTCCGGGCATCAGGGGGTTCTCCGCCGGGTTCTCCGCTTTTTGTAAGCTTCTGCCGCAGGCGCACTGTGGGATCATATCAGGAATGGATTTTCCTTTTTTTCCCTGCTGATGGTGGTGTCGGGGCCATGGCCGCAGTAGACGGTCGTTTGCGGGGGCAGCGTCAGCAGCCGGTCGTGGATGCTCTCCAGGAGCCTGAAATAGTCGCCTCCGGGAAGGTCGCTTCTTCCGATGCTTCCCCTGAACAAGACATCCCCGCAGAGCACAAATTGCTGGTCAGGGCTGTGGAAAGCCACATGGCCGGGGCTGTGGCCGGGAACATGGATCACCTGCAGGGAGGAGTTTCCGAACCGCAAGGTTTCCCCGCCGGTCAGGAGCCGGTCGGCCGGAAGCACCGGTTCCATGAAGAAGCCGAAGAGGGCGCCCTGGCCGGCAGCCTGTTCAAGCAAGAGCCGGTCGCCGCTATGGTGCAGAAAGGGAATCCGGTATTCTTTCCTGAGGCTTTCCACGGCCCACAGGTGGTCGAAATGACAATGGGTGTTCAGCAACATGAGGGGCTTCAGTCCGTTGGCGGCGATGAAGGCGGAAAGCTCCGACCTTTCGGCGGGGCTGTAAAACCCCGCATCGACCAGGAGGCAGCCGCCGGTATCGTCGAACAGCAGGTAGCTGTTTTCCTGCAGGGGATTGACTGTGAATTTCCGGATGGAGATCATGGCAGGCATCAACTGACGGTTCCGCGTAATAAAGGCACAAACACAAAGGAACCATGCTTTACTATGGTAAAATCCTCATCGCCGGTGCGGGTGAGAAGGATCATTTCCTGGTGTCCCTCGGAACCGACGGGAATTACCATTTTGCCTCCGGTCACCAGTTGATTTTTCAATTCCGGGGGAATGACGGGAGTGGCGGCTGTCACCAGGATCCTGTCAAAAGGTCCGTAGGTGGGCAATCCGCGGCATCCGTCGCCGAAGTGAAATGAGGGGTTGTAGCCCAAGTCATTCAGCAGGTCTCTTGCTTTCAGGTAAAGTTCCTTCTGCCGTTCGATGGTGTGGACCTTGGCACCCATTTCACAGAGGATGGCAGCCTGATAGCCCGATCCGGTGCCCACTTCCAGGACTTTGTGCAACGGTTTCACGTCGAGCAGCTGGGTTTGGAAGGCCACCGTATAGGGTTGCGAGATGGTCTGTCCGGCCCCGATGGGAAAGGCCTGGTCGCGGTAGGCATAATTGATGAAGGTGCTCTCCATAAAGACATGGCGGGGAACCCTTCCGATGGCGGCAAGGATCCTTTCGTCTTTTATGCCCTTGATTTTGAGGGCATCCACCAGGCGGTTGCGCAACCCCTGCTGCCGGGCCCCGTCACTCCAACTCATGCATGCCGTTTTTCGGCAAAGGTAAGCGAAAAAAAGGCTGGACCAGCGGGCTGAAGACCGCATTATTAACAAACCGGGTTGATAAGTTGTGGACCGGCCGGAATCTGTTTCAGGCTGATTCTCTTACTTTTGCCCTATGGTGAATATTGGATTGATCGGAAGCATGGGTTCCATAGGGGTCCATGTGAGGAAACTAAAGGAGATCCCCGGTCTGCGGATGATCGGCAAATCCTCGGTGGGATTGATGGAGGCTCCGGGCGGATTGTCGTTGCCGGTTCCCGAGTTTAACCGCCAGGAACTGATTGAAGCCTCCGATGCGGTGGTGGTAGACCAGCCCGCTCTTCTCTCTCCGGAACTGCTGAAACAGGCTGTCCGCAGCGGCAAGCATTTTTATTTTTCCGAATTTCCCGCCCTCGCCGAAGAGGAGGTTTCCGGGTTGATCAAGCTGGCCGGCGAGGCCGGCAGCGGAATCTGCATCCGGAATCCCCTGGCCGACGAACCTCTTACCCGCTGGATTGTCAACCACAGGAAAGAGCCCCTGTATCTGAGCCTTTTCTGCCCGGCGGAACAGGTGCCGGACCGGCGGGCATTTCTCCTGCAACACCTATTTTATGCTGTCCGTCTTTTTGACGCTCCGCCACGGAAAATAAGGGTCAGCGGCACCCACCACCCCGATCCGGCTTTCAGTTTCCTCAACGTCAGGCTGGAGTACGCCACCTTTTCGGCCTTCAATCTGGAGTTGTTCTTTCCCTCCAAGGGAAGCCCTTCTCTGAGGGCCTTCATGCCCGGCCTGTATCTTTCCGGAGAACTCTCAGGCGGGAAAGCCTGGTTGAACCACCAGGAGCTGACCCCTTACCCTCCGGCCGGCGACAGCCTGACCAGCTTTCTGGATCCCGCCGGTCCCGCGGATTTCTGTCACCGCTCCAACCTCGAAGCCTATCTGAGTGCTCTCCGGATCCTCTCGGAACTGCTCCGGAAGACGGATATGTACACCCCCTGGCTGTAATCATAAAGTTTTACCTTTGCCGCAATATTCCGGCTGACCGTCCGTTATTGCTACATCAGTGATACGGCCGATCCTGGCTGAACCATGGCTATTCCAATGTTATGAATAAGAAAAGACAGGTTCTTACCTACCTTATCTTTGATTTTCTGGCCGCTGCCATCAGTTGGACGCTGTTTTACATATACCGGAAGGAGGTAATCGAACCGGGAAAATTCGGGTACGACATCCCTGTAGAATTCACCCGGCAGTTTTACCTTGGATTGCTTCTCATTCCCTCAGCCTGGCTGCTCTTTTATTACCTTACCGGTTTTTATAACGACATTTTCCGGCGGTCCCGGCTGCTGGAGCTTGGAAAAACGGCCCTTACCTCGATCGTCGGCGTAACCGGAATCTTTTTCCTCCTGCTGCTCGACGACACGATCTCCTCTTACAAGAATTATTACCAGCTTTACTTTAACCTGCTGCTGCTCCATTTTTCCTTCACCTTTTTTTTCAGGCTGATCCTCACCACGCGGACAATCCGTCGTATCCATGCCCGGAAGATAGGATTCAACACCCTGATCATCGGGAACAATGAAAAAGCGTTGAAGATCTACCGGGAGATGACTACGCAGCCGCAGCCCGCGGGCAACATCTTCACAGGGTATGTCACTGCAGACAACAACCATCAGGGATTGTTGGACCGGCATCTTCCCAAACTCGGGGGCATTCAGGAGTTGGAAAAGGTCATCGCCGGCAACAACATCGAGGAGGTGATCATCGCGCTGGAGACCGACCAGCACGACAAGATCAGCCAGATACTGACTGTTGTTGAGAACCGGGAGATTATCATCTGGGGGATCCCCGACCTGTACGATTTCCTTTCAGGGACCGTCAGGATCAACACCATTTACAGTACGCCGCTGATCAAGATAGCCAACGGGCTGATGTCACCCTGGCAGGAGAATGTAAAGCGGCTTCTGGATGTCGCCCTTTCGTCGCTGGCGGTGATCCTCCTGTCACCCCTGTACCTGGTGCTGGCCATTGCCATCAAAGTCACCAGTCCGGGGCCGGTGATATACAGCCAGGAGAGGGCCGGCAAATTCGGGAAGCCTTTCACCATTTACAAGTTCAGGAGCATGATCGCTTCGGCCGAAAAAAACGGGCCGGCGCTGTCGAGCCGGCATGACAGCCGCATCACCCCCCTGGGGAAGTTTCTGCGCAAGACGCATCTGGACGAGCTGCCCCAGTTTTACAATGTCATCAAGGGTGACATGTCGCTGGTGGGGCCGCGGCCCGAGCGTTTTTACTACATCGAGCAGATTGTCAGACGGGCGCCCCATTATACCTTGCTGCTCAAACTGCGCCCGGGGATCACCTCCTGGGGCCAGGTCAAATACGGCTATGCCTCCGACGTGGATGAAATGCTCGAAAGGCTGCCTTTCGACATGATCTATCTCAAGAACTTCTCCCTGTACCTTGATTTCAAGATTTTGATCTACACGCTGATCAATGTGTTTCACGGGCGCGGCAAATAGGGTATTAACCGTGATGTTCAGCTGCTGCGCTGCCTGCCGGTGATTTTCCCTTTCCAACCTTCATCTCCGTTGCTTACGGTACGTCCGGTCGTGAGGAACCTGCCATCAAAACATTGATTTACAGTCTATTACCCCTCTGCCGGGAGGTTTTCTTATCCCCCCGCCGCCGGATTGCATAAGCGGACTTACAGGTTTCCTGCCGCTTCCGGGGTTCCGGAAAGGTCTGCCAAAGGGATGATCAGGAGGGGGGAATAACGGTGTCCGGCCGGAGTGGCAAGGCTTTCGTAAAGGATTACTTCGTTGGCCTTGAGGGTTTGGAAAAAAGTATCGCGGTATTTTTCCACCAGGGCCATGACCCTGCCGGGGTAACGAAGCTCCCTGAGCCGGGCAAGGGTAACATGAGGCCGGAAGGGTTTGCCGGGGATAGGGAAGTCCGGGTGAGCCACTGTCCGGAAAGTAAGTTCCGCCAGCTGAGTCAACCGTTCCCCGGCTGGGGCCCGGCAATAGAGCACTGCCGGGTTCCGCTTTTCGCCGAAACAGCCAAGGCCCTGCAAGGGTGTCTCGAAGCAGGGGAAAGGCCGGAGCAGCTCCTCCAGGCTGGCTCCCAGGAGTTGTATCCGGTTTTCGGGCAGGTCGCCCAGGAACAGGAGGGTCAGATGCAGCATGCCGGATTCCACCCAGGTTATCCGCTCACCCCGGAGGGCTGAACGCAGATGGCCGGTCAACTCCGACAGTGCCGGTGAGCAGGCTACGGGAAGTCCGATGAATGTACGCTTCAAGGACGCGGAACTGTAAGACAATTTGAGCCCGGAATACCGGGATGACCATACAAACGGCAGCCCGGCCTGCGCTGGCTCCGGACTGCACAGGCAGACTGCTTACAAAAAGCCGAACTCTATCATGGTGACAATTTCCTCGATGAGCGCATCCTCCCCGTTGGGATCGTATTCATCCTTCAGGTTGTTCCCGAAGAGCCGGGCGATGCTTTGCCAGAAAGCGGCGCTGAAGCCTCCCCTGAATTCCCTGATGATGGTGAAACCCGATTTGCCGGTCTCCCTGTCGATGAGCTTGATCAGAACCTTCCCGTCGTTGATGCTCATCTTTTTCAGCTCCTCCTTATATTCCCTCAGCAATTCCTCCTCAATCCGTTTCATCAGGATACGGCGCTCCTTGTCGGTTTTCAGCTTCAGGTAGACCGGCTCGTAATAATCGAGTAGTTCGTTGGCTTTCCGGGCATAGGGGTATACTTTTCTGACCCGCTGGACCAGGCGGGAGTAATAGCGTTTGAACCGGGGGCTCTGTTGTTCGCGGCGCGGGAATACCCATATCTCTTTCAGTTCCTGATGGATGATGGTGTCGCCACCGATGACGAGGCCCATCACCATGCGGGAGGAATCGGGTTTCTGGCCCGCGGCGGTAAGAGGGATTCCCACTGCCAGCACGAGGGAAAGCACGAATTTGTTCATGTTCCTGCCGTTGCTGCAAAAATAGTGCAAAAAGGAGAGGGTTGGCCTTTCAACCGGCAAAGTTCCTATCTTTGGGGCCATGGTGAGACCGGGGATAAAACGGACCATGGAGGAGCTCAACCGGCCCACGGCGGAGGAATATGGCCGGATGGCCAAGCTGCCGGTCATTGTGGTGCTTGACAATGTAAGGAGCTGCCATAATACCGGATCGGTTTTCCGGACAGCCGACGCCTTGCTGGTGGAAAGGATTCTTCTTTGCGGAATCACCGCCACCCCTCCCGACAGGGAGATCCACAAAACAGCCCTTGATGCCGAGAAATCGGTACCCTGGGATTATTTCAGCGAAACCCCGGAGGCAGTCATGCTGCTGAAGGCAAAGGGAATCCTGGTGTATGCGGTGGAACAGGTCCGGAACAGCATCCTTTTACCGGACTTCAGGCTTCCTCCGGCGCCGGGATATGGCTTTGTCTTCGGAAATGAGGTAAAAGGGGTTCGTCAGGAGGTGGTCGACCTGTGCGACGGAGCTGTGGAAATTCCGCAGTATGGCACCAAGCACTCTTTCAACCTTTCGGTAAGTGCGGGGATCCTGCTATGGGAGGTTTCCAGGCAGCTGATGGGGGTCATTCGACCGCCTGTTCCAGGAACGCCCTGAACTCCCCCGGATCGTAGGTCACCGCCAGCCGGCTTTCCCTCCCGTCCTGCTCCACAATCACATGGTAGGGAATGGTGTTCGTAGCGTAGCGGGTGACCAGCCTTTCCAGGTTAACCTTCCCCATGGTGTTCAGTTTTTTGCCCCCGGCGGTGGTGATTTGCTCCTCCTGCGGCAGAACGGTGCGGTCGTCGGTATACAGGGCGATGACCACGAATTTGTCGGTCAGCAGCTGTAAAACCGCCGGATCGTTCCACACCGAGTTTTCCATCTTTTTGCAGTTCGAACAGGCATGGCCTTTGAAAACGATGAAGGCGGGCTTGTTTTGTTCCCTGGCACAGGCGATGCCCTGGTCGTAGTCGAAGTAGCCGGCAAGGCCGTGGGGCAGGTGGAGCCGTTCACCATATTTCGGGGCTCCGCAGAGGGGAGTGGCCGGTGCCGCCGGCTGACCGGCTGCCGGCAGAGCCATCCCCGCGGTTTCCGAAGGCGGTGGCAGCAGGGAGGATACAGGCTTCAACGGGTTGCCCAACAGACCGGTGAAAAGGTAAAGCGAAAAGGCAAAGCTGCCCAGGGCCAGGAAAAAACGACCGACCCCCACCACCGGGTATTCGCTGTCGTGCGAAAAGCGGATCTTTCCGAGGAAATACAATCCCATCAACGCGAAGATCACGATCCAGAGAGAGAGGTATATCTCCCTCGGGAAGAGGTTGAAGCCGTACACCTGGTCTATGTTGCTCAGGAATTTGAGCCCGAAGGCCAGCAGGATGAAGGCAAAGAAAACCTTGATGCCGTTCAGCCACCCGCCCGATTTGGGAAGCCGGGCCAGGGCCGAGGGGAAGATGGCCAGCAGTGTGAAGGGAAGGGCAAACGCCAGCCCGAAGAGGAACATGCCCAGCAAGGGCCGGAGCCCTCCCTCCTGTACGGCTTCGATGATCAGGGCGCCGATAAAGGGACCGGTACAGGAAAAGGAGACGATGACCGTAGTCAGCGCCATGAAGAAAGCTCCCGCAAAGCCTCCCTGGTCGGCTTTGGCGTCGGTTTTGCTGACCAGGCTCCCCGGCAGCACAATCTCGAAGAGTCCGAAGAAGGAGAGGCTGAAAACCAAAAACAGTATAAAAAAGAGAGCATTGGGAATCCAGTGGGTGCTCAGGATGTTGCCGGCATTGGGCCCGAACACCCCGAAAGAAAAGAGCGCTCCCAGGAGGGTATAGATGCCGACGATCGAAAGGCCGAAAAACAGGGCGGCACGTATGGCCTTCGCCCGGTTGCCGCTGCTTCGCATGAAAAAGGAGACCGTCATGGGTATCATCGGGAATACGCAGGGAGTAAGGATGGCTGCCAGTCCCGCAGCCAGCGACAGCAATACAAAAAGCCACGGGGACCTTCCCCCGCCGGCGGCCCCGCTCTCCTGGGCGGCAGGGGCCTGCCCCGGGGTTTCCGGAGTGCCGGTGGCGAACGAAAAGGCCACATCGTTGGGCGGAAGGCAGGTATGATCGTCGCAGGCCATGAAGGTTACCTGCCCCTTCACCTGGCTGAGCTTCGGATCGGCGAGCCTGATCTTCTGCACGAAAACCGCCGTATCGCTGTAATAACGCAGGTTCATGTTGAAGGTGGCATCGAATTTTTCGACCGGGAGCGACCGTTTCTCCAACTCCCCTGCCATGACGACGGCGGCGCTGTCTTCAAAGATGAACTGGGTGGGGACGGGTCCGTCGGCCGGAAGAGAAGTGTCGTACAAATGCCAGCCTTTGTCGATGTGGGCGGTGAAGGTAAGTTCCATTTCATCGCCGCTGCGCGACGAGGAAAATTGCCATTTGACCGGTTCGACTACCTGGGAGGCAGCAGAAAGGGTTGCCGCCATGGCAACCATGAAAAATAACTGTTTCATTTTTTGTACCCTATTTGTAATCTTTCTTAATCCGGACGGGCGTTGCAGGGCGATCCTGCCCCCATCGCTTTGTTATTCTTTACCGCACTGTATAACATCGGTACGGGCTGTTTTGTTTGCAGCGCTCCCGGCAGGCGTTTCGTTCAGCCGTTATGCGGATGGCGGACCCGGCTGCCGGCATCAGGTTTCTCATTTGTTTTCTTTTGCCGCGGAGGGGCGATATCTCCTGGTAGCGTGCCACTGGTGGTTTTTAAACGGGTATTCATTTCCCGGGATCTTTCCTGCTGAGGAAAGCCAACAGGTCGGCCACGACAAAGGTACTTCCCCCGGCAAAGAGCAGATCTTCGGGGCCGCACCGGGCGAGGGCTGCCCGGAAGGCATCGCCGACCGTAGGGTAAGCGTTTCCGCGAAGTCCGGAAGCGGCGGCTTTTTCATGCAGGAGGGAGGCATCGAGCGCCCGGGGCACGGAGGCGCGGGTGAAATAATAGCTGGCATGTTCCGGCAGCAGGGACAGCACAGGGCCGACCTCCTTGTCGGCCACCATTCCGAAAACGATGTGCAGGTTGTGGTGGGGGGTCGCCCTGATCTGGGCGGCCACCTCCCGGATGCCCTCTTCGTTGTGGCCTGTATCGCAGATGACCAGCGGATGTTGTGATAGCGTCTGCCACCTGCCCTGCAGCCCCGTGCGGCGCACAACCGAAGCCAATCCGTCGTTTACGGCCTTTCCGGGCAGGGTCCAGCCCCTTTCCTGCAGGAGGGTGAGGGTTTTCAGCACCGGGGGGAGGTTCAGCCGCTGGTACCCGCCCGACAGGTCGCTCTGCAGCCGGGGAAGGTAGTATTTTCCGTGGCGGCGGATCTGCCATCGGGTAAGCCCGTCGGAGGTGGTTTCCTGCTTCCGCGCAATGAATTCCTGATCAGCAAACCAGCAGGGGGCCCCCAGGGAGGCTGCCACGGAGCGGAAAAGGGAGGCGGTCTCCTTCTGATGCTGTCCCACCACCAGGGGAATTCCCGGTTTGATGATGCCTGCCTTTTCAGCTGCAATCTCCGTCAGGCTGTTTCCCAGCAGGGGCATGTGGTCGTGTCCGATGTTGGTGATGATGCACACTTCGGGGGTGATGACGTTGGTGCTGTCGAGCCTTCCTCCCAGCCCTGTTTCCACCACGGCGACGTCGATGCCGGCCGCGGCAAAATAATCAAAGGCCATAACCGCCGTAAGTTCGAAGAAGGAGGGCGCCAGAAACCCGTCGCGGTTGCGCTCCATGAAATCAGCCACCCATTCAGCCACCCGGTCGCGGGGTATCATTTCACCGTTTACGCGGATCCGCTCCCTGAAATCGGTGAGGTGCGGCGAGGTGAAAAGCCCCGTGCGGTAACCCGCGGCCTGGAACACCGAAGCCAGCATATGGGACACCGACCCTTTTCCGTTGGTTCCTGCAATGTGAAGGGTGGCATACCTCCTGTGCGGATGTCTGTACAGACGGTCCAGCGCCAGCGAAATTCCCAGAGAATGTTTATAAGCCGCCGGCCCCGTCCGCTGAAACATAGGCAAACGGTTGTACAGGTAATCCAGGGCCTCTTCAAACCGGGTCATCTGAATACTTATTAACCGGTGCAAGTTTATTAATTTCAGGGAAACGGGAAACAGAAGGAGTTTTAAATCTTTAATTTTAACCGGTTGAAAATGTAATTATGCCAAAAAAGAAGAAGCAAAACAAGGTTTTCATTCTGGACACCAACGTCATCCTGCACGACCATACCTGTATTTACAAATTCGAGGAGAACGACATCGTACTGCCGATCACGGTGCTGGAAGAGCTTGACAAGTTCAAGCGGGGCAACGACCTGATCAATTACCAGGCGCGGGAATTTGTGCGGTTGCTGGATGAGATAGTTGGGGATGAGCTGTTCAACGGGGGCAAGCCTTTGGGGCCCCAACTGGGCAAGCTGCGGATTGAGACCGGGAAGCCCTATTCTGAAACGCTGCGCAATTCCTTTCATGAGACCATTCCCGACCACGACATCCTTTCGATTGCTGAATGGACCTCCAAGCAGAACCCGGACCGCAAGACGGTATTGGTAAGCAAGGACATCAACCTCCGGATGAAGGCCAAGTCGCTGGGAATCCAGGCTGAGGATTACAAAACCGACCAGGTACGCGACATCAATCTTTTGGAGAAGACCATTGCCGTCTTCGACAATTTCGATCCCGAGGTCATCGACAAACTGTATCACCAGGGGGCGTTCACCCTGGAAGAGGCAAACTGGCATTACAAACCGGAGGCCAATGAATGTTTCATCCTGAAGGGGGGGAACTCGAGTGTGCTGGCCCGGTATGATGCCACGGGCAAACGGATGCGCCGCCTGGAAAAGAAGACGGTATACGGGATCAAGCCACGGAATGCCGAGCAGACCTTCAGCATTGACGTGCTCACCGATCCGGAGATCAGGCTGGTGGCGCTAACCGGAAAGGCAGGCACGGGGAAAACGCTGCTGGCGCTGGCTGCAGCCCTGGAACAGCACCGTCAGTTCGAGCAGATTCTTCTGGCGCGGCCCATTGTGGCTCTGAGCAACCGGGATCTTGGCTTTCTGCCCGGCGACGCCATGGAAAAGGTGAATCCCTACATGCAGCCTCTTTTCGATAACCTGGGCGTGGTGAAGCACGCCTTCAACGCCCGGAGTCCCGAATACCAGAAAATAGAGGAGCTGCAGCGCGAAGAGCGGCTGGTGATCACCCCGCTCGCCTTTATCCGCGGCAGGAGCCTTTCCAATGTCTATTTCATCATTGACGAGGCACAGAACCTGACCCCCCACGAGATCAAGACCATCATCACCCGTGCCGGCGAAGGGACCAAGATGATTTTCACCGGCGACCTGCAGCAGATCGATTCGCCCTACCTCGATCTGCGTTCAAACGGGCTTTCTTACCTCACCGACAAGATGAGGGGCCAGGAGCTGTTCGCCCATATCAACCTCCTCAAGGGAGAACGAAGCTACCTGGCGGAACTGGCCAGCGACCTCCTCTGATCAATCAGCCGGGAAATCCGGTATTCTTATCTGATATCCTTTCTGAGAAAGCCACCTCCCTCCCGGGGGTGGTTTTTTTGCACATCCGGCCGGTGACAGGAGGCAGCTGTGGAAAGCTCGGTGCGGGTGGCCGGAAATTCTTATTTTTGCAGGGTTTTGGAAAGGATGGAAACCAAGGGGAGAAGGGCGGCTTTCTGCACACTGGGCTGCAAGCTCAATTTTGCGGAAACCTCGGCGATCGCCCGTTCGCTGGGGGAGGCTGGTTATGAGATTACCTCTTTTGATGGGCCGGCCGACCTCTATGTTGTCAACACCTGTTCGGTTACCGGAGCGGGGGAGAAGAGCAGCCGGAATGCCCTGCGGCGGGCGTTGCGCACCAACCCGGAGGCGGTGGTGGTGGCCGTCGGCTGCTATGCCCAGCTCCGTCCCGCAGAACTGGCCGCCATACGGGGTGTCGACCTGGTGCTGGGCAACGACGAAAAATTCGCGCTTCCTTCCATATTGGAACGGTGCGGCAGAAAGGGCGCTCCCGGGGTATTGGTGTCGCCGCTTTCCGGCCTGACCGCTTTTCACGGGGCGTTGTCGGGGGGCGGGCGGACCCGTTGTTTCCTGAAGGTGCAGGATGGCTGCGATTATTGCTGCCATTACTGTACGGTACCGCTGGCCCGCGGGAGCAGCCGCAGCGCCGCCATTGCTGACCTTTTGCGGGAGGCGGAAGCAGCGGTGGCCCGGGGTTTTCGCGAAGTGGTGCTCACAGGCGTCAACATCGGCGATTTCGGCCGTCCCCGCGGTGAAAAGCTCGTCCGGCTGCTGGAGTCGCTGGCCTCGCTGCCGGGTCTGGAACGGCTGCGGATAGGTTCGGTCGAACCCGACCTGCTCAGCGACGACATCCTCAGGCTGGCCGCCTCCTCGCCGGTGATCATGCCCCATTTCCACCTGCCCCTCCAATCGGGCTCGGATGAGGTGCTGAAAATGATGGGGCGCAGATATACCACCGCCCTCTTTGCCTCCCGCATCGAGAGCATCCACAGATGGCTGCCCCATGCCTTCACCGGCGTCGACCTGATTGCCGGCACCCATGGCGAGACTCCCGGCCATTTCGAAGCTTCCTGCCGGTTTGTCAACAACCTGGGAGTGTCGCAGCTTCATGCCTTTCCATATTCGGAAAGGGCCGGCACCCGCACCCCCCTGCTGCCGGGACGGGTGGAGCCGGAAGAACGAAAACGGCGGGCCCGCCGCTATATCAACCTGTCGGAGAAACTGCACCGGGCTTTTTGCGAAAGCCACCTCGGCACCCTGCGGCCGGTGCTTTTCGAATCGGTGACAGGCGACAACCAGCTTACCGGCCTTACCGACAATTACCTGCGGGTGGAGCTTCCCTTCCGGCCCGGACGCCTTAACACGGTGGCGCCGGTGCGGCTGGTATCGCTGCTCCGGGGCGGGACCCTGCGCGGGGAGTGGCCCGGCCATGCAGGCGACGATGTACCATAAACCAAGGATATGGATTATTTGAAAACCGGCGCTGCCATGGAGGCGATCGCCCGGCAGGCGGGAGCTTACTGCCTCAATGAAATGAAGAAAATCGGCCGGGACGATGTGGAGGTGAAGAGCAAGGCAAGCCTGGTCTCGTATGTGGACAAGCAGTCGGAGCGGATGATTGTGGAAACTTTGCGGCGCCTGTTCCCGGGGGCCGGTTTTGTGACCGAAGAGGGCACCGCCGGCAACCGGGGCGAACCGCTGATCTGGTATGTCGACCCTCTGGACGGGACCACCAACTACCTGCACGGCCTTTTCCCCTTTTCCGTAAGCATCGCCTTGGCCGAAGAGGGGGAGATCGTGGCCGGCGTGGTCTACGAGGCGGGCAGGGACGAGCTGTTTTCTGCCGTAAAGGGAGGGACGGCGCTGCTCAACGGAATGCCGGTGCGGGTGTCGGACTGTGTCCGCTCCGAAGAGGCGCTGGTGGCCACCGGTTTTCCCTATTATGATTTCGAAAGGGTGGATTCCTACCTTGCAGCCATGGAGGAGCTGATGATGGGGACCCGCGGGCTCCGGCGCATGGGTTCGGCAGCCGCCGACCTGGCCTGGGTGGCCGCCGGCCGTTTTACCGCCTTTTTCGAACATGCCCTCCATGCATGGGATGTGGCTGCCGGAGCCTTCCTCGTTCAACAGGCCGGCGGAAAGGTCAGCGATTTCAACGGCGGCGGCAACTGGCTCTCCGGAGGCGAAATGGTGGCGGCCGGCGCCCGTTACTATCCCGAATTCCTCTCCCTGATCAGGCGGCATCTCGGAACACCCTGACAAGACGACCCCAGCTACCGGTTCCCGGTTGATTTTTCCAAAATTGTAATCTCAGGATAGCAATTTTGAAACAATGACCATGTGTCGCCGGCTCGCCTACCGCCCGGCGTGGTGACGGACAATGGCTTACCCGGGATGCCGGATGTGCCTGCCATTTCAGTCCGTAAATTTCATGCCCTGCAGACAAACCTGCTGAGCTGTCAAGCTGCATTGCTGGAAATTTACACCTCTGCTTCCTCTGCCGGCAGGGAATCCAGGGATTTCCGCTTGCTCTTCCTCGGATTGCCGTATTCTTTACCGTAGCCGTAGCCGTAGCCGTAGCCATAGCCATAACCATACCCGTAGCCCAGGCCGTACCCCGACCGTTTCTTCCCCCGTCTGATGAAATTAACCACCAGGCCCACCCCTTTCATATGGTTGACTTCCAGCTCGGAAAGGGCGCTGCGCAGACCTTCGCGGTCGGTATAGCGGTGTCTTACCACGTACAGGGTGGCATCGATTTCCTCACGCACCTGGAAGAGGTCAGCCACCAACCCCACAGGGGGGGTATCCAGCACGATGAAGTCGTACCTTTTTTTCAGCTCCCGGATCATTGCGGGAAGCTTTTCATCGGCCAGCATTTCTCCGGGGTTGGGCGGGATGGGGCCGGCAGGGATCAGGTCGAGATAGGGATGCTTTGTTTTGCAGATGATATCCTCCAGCCTGCTTTTCCCGATGACGTAGGTGACCACCCCGTCGTCGGTGGTCAGCTCAAACTCCTCCTTGAATTTGGAGTTCCGGAGGTCGAGGTCGAGCAGCAGGGTTTTTTTCTTCATCAGGGCAAAGGAGGAGGCGATGTTGATGGCGTTGTAGGTTTTGCCCTCCTTGGGAATGGTGCTGGTCAGCGCGATGACCGGGTTGTCCTTGCCTTTGGTGATCAGGATGATCTTGTTGCGGATACCACGGAAGGGCTCCGTGTTCGGCGAATTGGGATTGTCGAGCACCAGGGTGCGGTGTTTTCCGGCTTCCGTATTGTAAAAGACATGGCCCACCACGGGATACCCGGAGAGTGATTTAAGTTCGTCTTCCGATTGCACCTTCCGGTAGGCCAGCATGTAAATCAGCAGGAAAAGGGCCGGCAGCAGCAGGCCCACCAGGGTGGCGTTGGTATAGAGTTTCCGTATCTGCGGCTCCAGGGGGCCTCCCATTTGCCAGGGCCCCTCAATCACTTCATAGTCAGACGAATTGGAGGCCCTGGCGATCTGGGCTTCCGACAAACGCTGCATCAGGAAGGTGTAGGTCTCGTTGTTGATGTTGAAATCGCGTTCCAGGTTCACCAGGTCCTGTTCCTTCCGGGGAAGTACGCTGAGCTGGCCTTCGATCCGGCGTATCTGGCCGTCAATAGACCTCAGCATTTCGTTTTCCTGGCTGGCCAAAGTTTGAATGTTGGTGATAATGGTGGAGCGTATATTTTCCATCTGGGCGTTCACCTTTTTGAGGGTGGGATGCTCCGGATTGCGGATGGAGGTCAGGATGCGGGCTTTCTCGGTGCTGGCTTTGTTGAATTCGATGATCAGGTTGCTGATGACCGGGTCACTGACGCCCATGGCGGCCGGGGCGACAATGGTCTCCACTTCGGCTCCTGAGCCCAGCAATTCCCTCAGATACTGGTAATAATTCACCTTGGCCCGCGACATCACCCGTTCCCGTTCATACTCGCTCATATTACTCAGAAGTTGCTGCCCCTGTGCCGACAGGGAGACGGCCCGGTTCTGCGCCTGGAAGGATACCATCTGGTTTTCCGACACTACCAGCGAATCGGAAATGATGTTCAGCTGCGATTGGATAAATTCGATGGTTTTGCCGGCATACTGGTTTTTCTTGTCCAGGTTGTACTCCTGGTAAACGTTCATCAGAGCCCGCAGGAAATCATTTCCTTTGTGGATGTTGCGGTCTTTCAGCCGGATGTAGAGGATGTCCCAGGTTTCCTTGTCGGAGTTGATCGACAGATTGCCCAGATACTGGTTGGCCAGCTGGTCGGCCGTGTTGAAACGGAAATAATAATCGGGAAGTCCCCGGGGATTGAAGTTTTCAGTCAGGTATATCCGGAAAGCGGTCTCCCCGGTTTCTACCAGATCGCCGGGGTTCACCCGGGCTTCCATTTTGAATTGGGGCACCTGCCTGACAAACCCCTTTTTTTCGTAGCTGTAAAGGCTGACATTCTCTTTTTCGGCCGACACGAGGATCATCCCGTCGGGGGCAAAGGTCACCTGCAGGTCCGCATCCATGGGCTGCACATGGCCGGCCACATATTCCACGCGGAAGGGGGAGGCTTTGTAAAGTTCGATGTCTTTCACCCTTCCCTTTGAGAAGTAGCTGACTTCGAAGCCGAGTCCTTCGAGTGCCTTGCTCACCAGCGGCTTGGAGCGCAGCATGATCTGATGGTTCGTAATGGTCTGGTACATGGGGTTCATGCCGAACCCCTGGAGATAATTGCCGCCCGCACCCGAAATGGGGGAATAGCCGTTCGAATAAATGCTGTTGACATACATCGAGGCTCCCACCTGGTAGACCGGAACGGTATATCGGATCTTTAGCCAGGCTGCCGTCAGGGCCAGGGCCAGGAAGAGCACAAAAAAATACCAGTGGCGCAGGTAGAGCACCATCAGCCGGTTAAAATCCAGCCCCTCCTGACGGGAGGGAACGATCGTTTTGTTGTCGGGAAGGTTGCTCTCCATCGAACCGAAAGTTTTATTTAAAGATGACATACAGGGCAAGGGCTGAAGAGATTAGCGACAGCACGGAAGGCAGGATGCCGGTGAATGGCAGCGTCTTGGTGCCGTACAGTTTGCTGCGGGGCTCCACGTAAATCACATCGCCGGGAATTACATAATAATAGGGTGAGGTGACCAGGTTAGGCTTTGTGAGATCCAGCTCCACGATTTGTTTTCCGAATTTTCCGTCGCGCACCAGTTTTACGTTGTGCCGGTTGCCGAAATCGGTAAGGTCGCCGGCGACACCCAGCGATTCAAAGACAGACTGCCTGTATTTGATCATGTTGTAGGTCCCCGGGGAGCGGACCTCCCCCAGTACCGTTACGGTGCGGTTCACCACTCTTACGATCACGGAGGTGTTGGCTACGTATTTGTTGACCTCCGGGGTGAGAAGCTCCTCGATCTCGCGGATGGTCATCCCTTCCACCTTCACCCGGCCGATCTGGGGCATGGAAATGGTCCCTCCCTCATCCACGATGTAGGTGATGAAGTCGATCATGTCCTGTCCGTATCCATATCCTGTGTTGGTACCGATGCCCGGTCCGGTGATGTTCAGGAAAGCAGTCATCAGTTCATCCTCCCCGATTATCCGGATGTAGAGGTTGTCATTGGCTTTCACCCGGTATTCCACCGGAGAAAAGCCGGTATCGTAAAGACTCGACGTTTCGGGTTTGTGAAGGTAAGAAAGGTTTTTCACCGAGGTCGTGCAGGACTGCAGCAAGACTGAAACTAGGAGCAGCATGAAAAAGAGTTTTCTCAACATTGGCGTTCGGATAAGATCGACAAAAATAGTGAATATTCACAACATAAGGGTTTCTTTGCTATTTTTACCTGGGAGTCGGCCAATGGATTCAGGGTGCTGCCGGCATGTGAAATTCGCAGCGGATCCCTTTTTTCCGATGCGATGGAGCTTTGAAGGGTGGCCGGGTGCCGTGGTTTTCCGTTGGTTGTGATCCGGCAGGAAGGTGCATGGCTGGTCGGCCGGTATGAGGATAAGGAAAGCGGAAAACCGGCCGGTGACAGGGAAGGGACTATAATAACAACCGATATGCAAGTCAAGAAAGCGCTGATAACGGCAGCTGGGCCAGACCAGCGGAAGCTGGCGGTGCAGACGCTGGTCGACCGTGACGGCAACCGGAAGACGGTGTTGGAGATCCTGGTCGGGGAGGCCCGCAGTGCGGGTATCGAAGAGATAGCCATCGTCATCCATCCGGGCGACCTGGAGGTGTACCGGGAGCTGCTGCCGGCGGACCAGCCAGTCCGTTTCATCCTGCAGGACCAGCCCTGGGGGTATGGGTATGCGGTCTGGTGCGGCGCCTCCTTCACGGGAGACGATTATTTCCTGCACCTGGTAGGGGATCATCTGTATGTGAACCGGTCAGCCCTGCCCTGTGCCCGTCACCTGGTGGATACGGCCCTGCAATACCACTGTCCGGTGTCGGCGGTGACCCCCACGCGGGAGAATGTGCTCTCCAACTATGGGACCATCGGTGGGAAAAGGGTGCACCCGACGACCGACCTGTACCAGATAGACCGGGTGATAGAGAAGCCGACGCCTACGCTGGCCGAGCAAAAGCTGATCGTTCCGGGGTTGCGTGCGGGTCATTACCTTTGTTTTTTCGGCATGCACGTGCTTTCGCCGGCCGTGATGGAGATCCTTGGAAGACAAGTCCGTCATCTGGAGGGTCGGAAGCTGGGTCTCAGCGAAGCCCTCGACGAGCTGGCAGGCCTGGAGCAGTACCTGGCCCTTGAAAAAAGGGACCTTCGTTTTGACATCGGATCGCGTTATGGGCTGATGAAGGCTCAGCTGGCACTGGCCCTCAGCGGCAACGATGCCGTTGAGGTCATGGCCGAGTTGCTCGAGTTTTTTGCCATGCGCAGTGATAACCCGGAATCGCTCCATTCATGAGTCAGCTGATCCGGATCCTATGTTCCGATGACCCGGAAATCAAGAACCGGTCCATCGACGGCTTCTGCCGTGAAGCTTCCCTGGCGGAGTTGCTGGCGGAAGCCCGGGCCCTGGAGCGGTACCGCCGGGAGGAAACCAACCTGTACCGCCGGGTGCGGGCGCTGTTTTTCCTGTATGCCCTGCACCGGTTTTACCTGCCGCTTCATCCCGGCGGAAAGGAGGGGATCATCCCCTGCGAAGCGGTGGAGCATCTTCTGAAGCGCCGATTTGAGGAGGCCATCCGTTTGTTTTTGCGGCTTCGCGACAGCCGGGGGGTTAACGAGGGCATCAACAGCGGATTGGCGGCCGCCTACCGGCAGCTGGCATTCCAGACGCTGGCCGATCAGGTGCGGATCAGCGTCCGTTCCGTTGCCGGCAACCGGTGGATGTTCCGCATCGGGCATCCCTACGACCAGCCCCTGCAGATTGTTCCGTCCCTGATGCTGCAGGATGCCGACACGGGTTTGTATCCCATATTGAAGGAGGCTACGCCGGTTCGGATGGATATCACCCACAGCGGGTGGAGCGACATTTTTTTTCTGGGCATGGATTTTCCAGAAGGAGCCCGGGTGCTGAACATCTCCATCGACCTGTGCGTCCGCGACGGTACGGCTGCCATTCCCGGACCCCCCATAGAAACCCGGTTCCGGGTGATCGACGAACCGGTAATCCGGCTGACAAGCATCGACCTGGGGGCTTCGTCCGATATCAGCAATCTGCAGGAACTTTTCGACTTTGCCAAGGACTATCTGGGATTGCTGAAGGCTGCGGTGATCGCTTCGGGGATTGTACCCCCGGGGATGGAGGGGGCCGGGCTGCCCCTGGCGTTCCTTTTGGAGAAGATGGCGGGGAAAGGCCGGGGCATTGAGATTGTCAGCAAGGTGAACAACATTCCCCGGGGTTCGCGCCTGGCTGTTTCGACCAATCTGCTGGCCTCGCTGATTGCCTTGTGCATGCGGGCCTCCGGTCAAACCCGGCGGCCGGACGGTATCCTGACGGAGGAGGAGCGCCGGCTGGTGGCTGCCAGGGCCATCCTGGGCGAATGGCTCGGCGGTTCGGGCGGCGGATGGCAGGATTCGGGCGGGATCTGGCCCGGCATCAAATGCATCGAGGGCGTCGGGGCGGCCCCCGGCGACCCCGAAGCGGGCGTCAGCAGGGGACGGCTGCTGCCCTGTCACACCCTCCTCGATGCCGGTCGCGTCAGCCATGAAACCCGCAGGAAACTGCAGGAAAGCCTTGTCATCGTCCACGGAGGCATGGCCCAGGATGTGGGCCCCGTACTCGAAATGGTCACCGAAAAATACCTGCTTCGCACGGAGAAGGAATGGAAAGCCCGGCTGGAGGCCCTTGCCTGCTTCGATGAGGTGGTGAACGCCCTCGAAGCCGGCGACATCCGCACAATAGCCGGGATCACCCATCGTCTTTTCAGCGGGCCGATCCAGGACATCATCCCCCGCGCCTCCAATAAGTACACCGAAACCCTCATCGGGCGCGTGGAACAGGAATTCGGAAACCGTTTCCGCGGCTTCTGGATGATGGGGGGCATGTCGGGGGGCGGCATGGGCTTCATTTTCGATCCGGAGGTCAAGCGGCAGGCACAGGAGCGGCTGCAGCAAATCATGTCGGAAACCAAAAGAGAGTTTGAGCAGGCCATCCCCTTTGCCATGGAGCCGGTGGTGTACGACTTCCGCATCAACGAAAAGGGCACCTCGGCCATGCTGCAGGCGGGAAAGGAAGCGCTGATGCCCGAAGACTACTATACCCATTGGCTGCCGCAGCTCCTGAAAAAGGACCTGCGGGGGTTGTCGCCCTCGCGGCGGAACGAACTGACCGCCCTGGGCAACAGTTTTACTCAGGGCAGGGATTACCCGGGTTTCACCTCCCTGTTGTTTGACCGTATGATTCCCCGGAGCCATACCGGGGAGGCGGGAAACCGGCCCCTCGACCAGCTGCTGGGTGAATACGGTTTTAACCGGGAGCAGCATGAACAGATCAGGAGAGACCTCCGGACGGGCAGGATCAGCCTTTCAAAAAACAGGCTTCCTGCCAGCACCCTGGTGGAGGATGTGCCGCCTGACAGTCTGCCTGGCGGGGAAATTCTGTGCGATCCGGCACTGACGGAGGCCGGCCTCAGGGCTTTGCGCAACCGGGAGCTGGCCATTGTGACCCTGTCGGGTGGAGCCGGCAGCCGCTGGACCCGCGGGGCCGGGGTGGTCAAATCGCTCAATCCCTTTGTGAAACTGGAAGGAAGTCACCGCAACTTCCTTGAACTGCATCTGGCCAAAACCCGTAAAAGCAGCCTTTTATGCGGCCAGCCGCTGCAGCATGTGGTCACGACCAGTTACCTTACCCACCGGCCGGTGGCTTCCTACCTCGGGGACCATGGTTTTCTGCAGCCCGGGGGGGCTGTATACCTCTCCCCGGGCAGGTCGGCGGGATTGCGGCTGGTGCCCATGGTGCGCGATCTTCGCTTCCTCTGGGAGGAAATGCCGCAGCAACAACTCGACGAACAGTCGCAAAAGGTGCGGCAGAGCCTCCGCAACGCCCTGATAAACTGGGCCCGGGATGCCGGAGAAGGAGAAGACTACCGGGACAACCTTCCCGAACAGTGTATCCACCCTGTGGGCCACTGGTATGAAATTCCCAACCTGCTGCTGAACGGAACCCTGGCGCAGCTCCTTGGCGACAACCGCTCCCTGAAGCACCTGCTCGTCCACAATGCCGACACCCTGGGAGTCCATGCCGATCCTGCGCTGTTCGGATACCACATCACCGGGGGGAATGGGATGACCGCCGAAGTGGTCACCCGCTGGCTGGACGACCGGGGCGGCGGACTGGCGCGGATCAACGGACAGCTCCGGCTGGTCGAAGGGATTGCTTTGCCCGATGAACGCACGGAATTCAAGCTCAGTTTTTACAATACCAACACCTTCTGGATACACATCGACAGTCTGCTGGCAGCCTTCGGGCTGTCGCGCGACGACCTCTCCGACCTTCCGAAAATTTCGCGGCAGGTCTATAAGATGGCGGTCCGGATGCCTGCCTATGTGATCATCAAGGAGGTGAAAAGAAGGTGGGGCAAGGGACAGGAGGATGTCTTCCCGGTTACCCAGTTTGAAAAACTGTGGGGCGACATGACTTTCATCCCCGGGTTCTCATGCGGCTTTGTCCGTGTGGAGCGGGTGCGGGGGCAACAGCTCAAGGAGGTGGCGCAGCTAGATGGCTGGATGCGCGACGGCTCCCGTGAATATGTCGAAAACCTGTGCGATTGGAACATCAGAGCCGCCGTTCCTTCAGACGGGAGCACGACGCCGGCGGAATGAAGGAGAAAAAGTTGAAAACCACGGATTTGATAACAAAATCCCGGACGGAGAAAAGGTCCGTATGTTACCTTTTCAGGAAACAGGATCCCGGTTTTCACAGCATTGAGACCGTTTTTTCGGCGGTGATCCCTGAGGTGGCGAAGCAGGTTGAAACCACTGTGCGTTACCTGCCCCATGCTTCCGGCATGACGGGGGTGTTGAAAAACCTCCTCTTTTTCAGGAAGCGTAAAGGTTGCCTGTACCATATCACGGGACAGGACTACTACATGGTATTGAGGACAGGAAGGCATACGGTGATGACCATTCATGACACAGGGTCAGCTCTGACGGGAAGCCGGCTGAAGAGGCTGGTGGTTGGTTTTTTCTGGTTCCGGCTGCCGGCGCGGATCGCCGGGCGCATCACCGTGATTTCCGGTTTTTCGCTGCGGGAGCTGGCGGCGCTGATGCCTTTTGCGGCCCGCAAAACGGTGGTGGTTTACAATCCCGCAGATCCGCGGCTGGTATTCAGTCCCAAACCGTTCAACGCCCGCAGGCCGGTAATTCTCCTGGTGGGGACCAAGCCCAACAAGAACCTGGAGCGGATCATTCCCGCCCTGAAGGGCATCGTCTGTGATGTGGTTGTCATCGGAAAGCCCACCTCCCTGCAGGAAACCCTGTTTATGCAATGCGGGTTCGCCGCCCGGAGGTCTGGCCGCCGGGGGCAGGATGAAGCGCCTCGGCCGGCGGACGGCGAGGGAAACAGCTGGGAATCCTTCCAGGGTCTGCCGTATGAGGGTGTTGTTGAGTTGTACGGCCGTTGCGACCTGGTTTGTTTTGCCAGCACCTACGAAGGATTCGGACTGCCTGTTCTGGAAGCCCAGGCAACGGGAAGGGCGGTGGTCACCTCGCGGACGGCTTCCATGCCTGAAGTGGCGGGCGAGGGGGCCTGCCTGGTGGATCCTTTTTCCATCCCATCGATCCGTGAGGGAGTCATCCGGGTTATCGGAGACGCCGCCTACAGGGAGAGGTTGATTCAAAAGGGAAGCGAAAACCTGGAGAGGTTCAGCGTTGCAAAAACCGTGGCCGGCTACCTGGAGGTTTACAAAACATTGGCCGCAGAACAATAAAATGGTGTAACCAGCCGACGCATGGAAAGAGTGTTGGTTTTCATAGACTGGTATCTTCCGGGCACCCGGGCGGGAGGGCCGGTACGGTCGGTGGCCAACCTGGTGGATCATCTGGCGGGGGAGCTCGACTTCAGCATCGTCACCCGCGACAACGATTATTGTTCAAACGACGCCTACCCCGGGATCACTCCCGGTGTCTGGCTTCCTGCAGGCAGCCATTGCAGGGTGATGTATCTCTCACCGGCCGGGAGGAGCATGGCTTCCTTCCGGAGACTGATCCGTGAAACTCCATGCGAAACTGTATGGATCAACGGCATATACAGCCCCCTTTTCAGCATTCTGCCGCTTTTGCTGCTGCAGGGGAAGGGGAAGCGGATTCTGGTTTCGCCACGGGGGATGATGAATCCGCAGGCTTTCACCACCGGGAGGCTTAAAAAAAAGTCCTATCTGTTGCTGGGACGTTGGGCGGGGCTTTTCCGCAATGTGATCTTTCATGCTGCCAGTGACGGGGAAAGCCGTTGCATTCAAGCGACAATGGGGAGCGGGGCGCAGGTGGTTACCGCTCCCAACCTTCCGCGGAAAAGGGCTTTTCGCGTTGGCGGAGGAGAGGCATCGGGGAGCGATTCCTCCGGGAGTGCCAAGCAGCCCGGGGTCCTGCGGCTGGTATCGGTGGCCCGCATCGCTCCCGAAAAGGGAACCCTGCGGGCCCTCCGGCTGCTGGAGCGCCTGTCGGAAGGCGAAATCCGGTTTGACCTGTACGGGCCTGTCTATGATCAGGATTACTGGCGGCAATGCCTGGAGGTGATGGCCCGTTTGCCCGGCCATGTGAGGGTCACCTGGCATGGTCCGGCAGAGGCGGAGCAGGTGGGGGAGCTGTTGTCGGCCGCCCATTTCCTGCTGTTGCCCACCGAAGGGGAGAATTTCGGGCATGCCATCCTGGAGGCACTGTCGGCAGGCTGTCCGGTGATCATCAGCGATCGTACCCCCTGGCGAAACCTGGCAGAGCGCCAGGCGGGCTTTGACCTGCCGGTGGAAGACAGCCCCGCTTTTTGCGGAGCCCTTGAACAGGCCCTCGCCATGGATGAGGCCACCTACAGGCGCTGGTCGGAGGGAGCGCTGCGGCTGGCCCGCGAATACCACGAAAGCCAGGCTCCGATGAATGCCAACAGATTGTTATTTTTGCAGGAAAAGAGAGGGCGCGGCTAAGAAATTCCTCCGGAACGCAGGCAGCCGGTCAGTGGAAACCCGGACCGGAAGGGTTTTCCAGACAGACAGGTGGGCTCCCTGATATTTCTGCGGGGAGCAGCGAGCTCCAGCCTGGGCAATGCAACTCCGGACCGGAAGAGCGTCCTATCCTGATTCCGGGTTGCCCTGTCAGTATGATTAAACTTAAAACCATGCATGCCGATCTTTCAACCTACGACAAGCGCGGATACCATCCCGGTCCCTTCTGGAAAAGGTTTCTCTGGTACGGGGCGAATGCCCTGTTTTTGAAATGCAGCCTGAATCCCTTTTCAGGTATGAAGGTAGCCCTGCTGCGGCTCTTTGGCGCCCGGGTAGGAAAAGGAGTGGTGATCAAGCCCTGTGTAAACATTAAATACCCCTGGTTTCTGACGCTGGGCGACCACTGCTGGATCGGGGAGGAGGTGTGGATCGACAACCTGGCGCAGGTGACCCTGGGAAGGGATGTTTGCCTGTCGCAGGGGGCCTTTCTGCTCTGCGGGAACCACGACTACGGCAAACCGGGCTTTGATCTGAAAACGGGGGAGATCACCCTGGAGCAGGGCAGCTGGATCGGGGCCCGCGGGGTGGTGGGGCCGGGAGTGACCTGCCATTCCCATGCCGTGCTGACAGCCGGCTCGGTGGCCACCCGTGACCTGGAGCCCTTTTCGGTCTACCGGGGAAATCCGGCCGTGAAAATCAGGGACCGGGTGATCGGCTAAACTGGTACTGCCATGTTGATATCCGTAATAACAGCCACGCTCAACTCTTCGGGTACCATCGACCGCTGCCTGGAGTCGGTGAACAGCCAGCGCTGGAAGGAGCTGGAGCATATTATTGTTGACGGGGCCTCCTCCGACGATACGGTGGAGAAGATCAGGAGCTCCCCGGGCAGGGTAACCCGCCTGCTTTCCGAACCCGACCAGGGCATTTACGATGCCCTGAACAAGGGAATCGGCATGGCACAGGGAGAGGTGATCGGCTTTCTCCATGCCGATGATCAGTTTACAGACCCCGGAACCCTGGAACGGATTGCCGGCGCTTTTTGTACTGCCGGAGAGGCTTCCCGGCCGGATGGCGTGTACGGAGACCTTTTGTTCATGGGCGGGAAAAGGGGTACCCGGGTCGTCAGAAGGTGGATAAGCGCACCCTTCAGACGCAAAGCGGTAGGCCGGGGCTGGATGCCTCCCCATCCGACCCTGTTTCTCCGCCGGGAAGTCTATCGGAAACTGGGCGGCTTTGATGCCTCTTTTACCATCTCGGGTGATTATGAGTTTATGCTCCGGGTGATGTGCGACCCTGCAGTAAGGCTGGTTTACCTGCCCGGCGTGATCACCCTGATGCGCCACGGGGGAAAAAGTACCGGCGGGGCCGGCAACCTCCTTACCAAAGCACGCGAAGACCTCCGCGCTTTGTCATTGCACGGTTTTGATGCCCCCCTGCTGGTCCTGGCCGCTAAGAACCTCCGCAAGCTGCCGCAGCTTTTCTGGCATGGCAGCCCGTAATCTCTCCGATGCAGGCCCGCTTTCAGGTCGGACAGCATGGTTCCGCCCCGGGAGTCCAGCGCGGTCGTCCTTTGTCCCGTGCAGGAGTACCATTTCCGGTGTATGAAAATAACTTCTATTTTTGCAGTCCCATGCAGCATGTAGTCAGCCGTCTTTTCGGGGAACTGCTCTCCCCCTTTCTGTGGATCGTAATGCTTTTCCTGGCCGCCTGCCTGGTGAAACGGCGGGAATGGAAAAGACGCTTGCGGATGGCTGCCCTGGTGCTGTTCCTTCTCTTTTCCAATCCGTTGCTGCACCGGCTGTGCCTGTCGGCCTGGGAGAAACCGCTGGTTCCGGCGGCTGCCATAACCGGTAAAGCCAATGTGGCGGTGGTGATGGGCGGCATGGCTTCCCTGCAGGAATCAACCGGCAGGATCCGGTTTAACGGCAGCGCCGATCGCCTGTTTCAGGCCTTGGAACTATACCGGCTGGGATATGTGAAAAAAATTGTGATTTCCGGGGGGAATCCCTTTCTCCTGCGCAGGGAGAGACCCGAGGCGGACTTCCTGAGAGAATATCTGCTGCTGCTCGGTATGCCCGGGGAGGACATCCTGGCAGAGGTGCAATCGCGCAATACCGCTGAAAATGCGCGGTTTACGGCGCAACTGTTCAGGGAACAGGGCTGGGAACCCCGCATCGTGCTGGTCACCTCGGCTTTTCACAGCCGCAGGGCCCGTTATGCCTTTGAACGGGAGGGATTTGCCGTAGTGCCTTATGATGCGGACCCTACCAAAAGTATCCGTCCCGTACGGCTGACGGAGATACTGATCCCCGATCCGGGAAGATTCGGGGCCTGGAAGATGCTGTTCAAGGAATGGGCCGGTATGCTGGTCTACCGCCTTTCGGACTGACTTACCGTATTAAGCTTCTCCTGAGTTTTTTGTAAAAGGATATAAATTGGCTTTTTTTTTATTATTTTTACATATTGCAAGATCGTTAATTAATTACTCAAATCCATGAAAAGAGGAATGTTACTCCTGGCGCTCGGATTCATCTTTAGCCTGTCGCTTCCGGCGCAGACCGGTGTTTTGCCGGATAGTCTCGAAATGAAAAAAAGCCCCAGCCTCTGCGGCGATATCGGGATCGGGTATGTTCCCAAGACCATCGAAGGGGCCGGAATGTTTGATGCCTGGCGGATGAGCCTGGCGGTGAACAACTTTTTCCTGGAGCGTTTCGGTGCCTGGACTGCTTTTGAGAAAAATTTCGATTCCGGTTATTTCAGACATATCATCGGATTGACTGCCTCGGTGAATCATTGGATGTATGTATACGCAGGAATGGATTTTTTCACCAAAGAGGGCTTCTTTGCCAACGAAGGGCTGGAAAAGACCCGAAAGGATGTGGGGATCGGTTTCTATCCTTTCGACTGGCTGGTGGTGAAGACGGGATGGTCGCACACGGCGGGGTTCACTGCGGAGGCGGGAATCCGGATTCCCCTGGGGCCGTTGAAAGTGAATTACGTTCCGAAGAAAAAATAACATACCGGGCTTGCCGGTATTACTTGCCCACATAAGCTGACTGCCGCAAGGGAGTCAGCTTTTTTTAAGCCGGAAACGGAAGCGATGAAGAAGGTATTTGTAAGCGGATGTTACGACATGCTTCACAGCGGGCACGTGGCATTTTTCCAGGAGGCTGCGGCGCTGGGAGAACTGTATGTGGGGCTGGGGTCGGACGAAACGGTATACCGGCTCAAGGGCCGGCGCACCGTGAACAACAATGAGGAAAGGCTTTACATGGTGCAATCGGTGCGTTATGTGAAGGAGGCATGGATCAACGGAGGTTCTGGGGTGTTGGATTTTGAACAGGAGCTTCGTGCATTGAAGCCCGATATTTTCTTTGTGAACGAGGATGGGTTTACGCCGGAAAAGCAGCTGTTGTGCGACGAACTGGGCATTGAACTGGTGGTTTCCAGGCGGCTTCCCCGGGGGGGGCTGCCAGCCCGTTCCACCACGGCCCTGCGCCGGGAATGCCGCATTCCCTACCGGCTCGATCTGGCCGGAGGATGGCTTGACCAGCCCTTTGTGTCGGAGCACCATCCGGGTCCGGTGGTCACCATTTCCGTGGAGCCCGATGTGGAGTTCAACGACCGGAGCGGGATGGCCAGCAGCACCCGGGCGAGGGCTGTTGAACTCTGGCAGTATGCCGTGCCGCCGGGCGACCGGGAACAGCTGGCCCGCACGCTCTTCTGTGTCGAAAACCCTCCCGGCAGCCGGTATGTCAGCGGTTCGCAGGATTCCATCGGAATAGTATTTCCGGGGGTAAACCTGCTGGAATATCCGCAGGGAAACTACTGGCCCGAACGGATCACCACGGTGCTCAAAGAGGAAGTGCTGCGCTTCATCGAGGAGCAACTCTGGTTGATCAACCTGTCGCCCCGTGGCAGCGATTTTAACGTATTGGCGGAGACTTCCATTGATCGTGCCGGTGCCGGGGCCCTGGCGGCTGCCTCCCGGGGCGTGTGGGAGGCGATTCTGAAAGGGGACCCGGAGGCTTTCGGCCGTTGTTTCAGAGCCTCTTTTGAAGCGCAGACCGCCATGTTTCCCCATATGGTCAATCCCCTGATCCTGAAAACCATTGAGCGGTATGCCGGCGGTGCCCTGGGATGGAAGATCTCGGGGGCCGGGGGCGGGGGGTACCTGGTGCTGGTTTCCTCCCGGCCGGTTGAGAATGCCATGCAGCTGCGTATCAGGCGCGGGGAGTAGTTTTTTGGGTGGCCGGGATTTCCTTCCGCCAAGGGCTGCCCTGTGTTCCCGGTGGGCGGCGGTGCCGCCGGTGGCATAAGGTAAGGGTTCCGTTTCTTCTTATGGCTCTTTTCCCGGCTCTTTCCTTCTGACATTCAGGGATTTCCCCGATTCATATGCAAATGTTTATATCCGTTTATAAATGTTTATATGAGCTTTTATTTCCGGCAAGTTTGGTATATTGAATGGACAAATCCCTGAATTCTTAAACCAAATCACGATGAATGCATTGCGCAACAGCGTCAGGCTGATCGGCCACCTGGGCGATATTCCCCGGGTACGGGTTTTCGACAGCGGGCGCAAGGTGGCCAATTTCTCCGTGGCCACGAACGAAAGTTATGTGGACAATGCGGGCAACCGCAAGTCGGAAACGACCTGGCACCGGCTGGTGACCTATGGCAAGATGGCCAACATCGCCGAGAAGTATCTGATGAAGGGATCGGAGGTGGCCGTTGAGGGAAAGCTCACCAACCGGTCGTACGAAGACAAAAACGGGGAGACCCACTATGTCACCGAAATAGTGGTGAATTCCATGATGATGCTCGACAAAAAGAACCGGAACCTGGATCTGGCGGAGGGCGGCGCCGAGGCGGCCGGTTAGCCGTTGCCGGACCGGTTCCGGCCGGGATGTCAGGACGCTGCAAGCCCGGCACCGCGAAGACAAAGCCCTGAAAAACAGGTCTGATGACAGAGTAGCGCTTGGGCCGGGTAGGTTTTTCGCAGGGGTCGGGTTTGCATGGCCCGGGGCACATGAAAGACTGCCCCCCTGGGGGGAGCGGTTTTCCTTCCCTATGCGGGTTTCCGGAAGGGATGCCGCCCCCGCGGGCGGGACTTCGCGGCAGGCCGGTAGCTTTGCGGGGTGGCAGGTGGAAGCCGGCTGCCAAAGAGGGTTGCCGTGCGCAGCAGCGATCTCCGCTGCGGAGGTTGCAGGCTGCCCGGACGCGGGAAGGAGGCAACCGGAATGTCTGACGGGTCTGTTCAGCAGCGGGAGGTGGAGGCCCGTCCGACGGAGGCGGGCGATCTCCCGGTGGCAATACGGTTTGGGGATTTCAGCTGAAATGGCTATTTTGCAGTCCTCAATCCTATTGCCATGGCAGCAACCACCCTGACAGGCGTCGAACCGCTCGGTTTTCACTGGCGCACCCGGAATCCCTTTCTTTTCTGTGCCCATCACAAAGACCACTATCCTCCCGGAAACGGGGAGGCGGGGCCGGCAGCCTCCCTCGAAGGGCGGAGCCCGGGGCATGACTTCACGCTCCGCGACGGCTGGCGCATGTACCATGGCGAAAAGGTGCCCGGTTTTCCGGTCCATCCCCACCGGGGTTTTGAGACGGTCACCCTGGTGCTGGAGGGCTTCGTCGACCATTCCGACTCCCACGGGGCGGCCGGCCGTTACGGCAACGGGGATGTGCAGTGGATGACCGCCGGCAGCGGTCTGCAGCATGCCGAAATGTTTCCGCTGCTGCGTACCGGGGAATCCAACCCCCTGGAGTTGTTCCAGGTCTGGCTGAACCTGCCCCGTGCCCGGAAATTTGCCGATCCCTGTTACAAGATGCTGTGGGCCGGTGAGATTCCGGTGATTGGTCCGGCAGAAGGCACGGAAGTGAGGCTGGTGGCGGGGCAGCTAAGCGGCGTGGCGGCGCCGGCGCCGGCGCCCGACTCGTGGGCCGCCGACCCGGACCATGAGGTGGCCATCTGGCTGGCCGTCATGAAACCCGGGGCGGAGTGGCAGCTTCCGGCCGCCTCCCCCGCTGCTGCGAGAACCCTCTACTATTTCGAAGGATCAGGCCTGGAAATCGACAGGACTGTCCTCCCTCCCTACCACCTGGCAACCCTGGAGCCCGGAAATGCTTCCCGGATCTGCAACGGCGACAGGACCGCCCGGTTCCTGCTCCTGCAGGGGGTACCCATCGATGAACCGGTGGTCCAATACGGACCTTTTGTGATGAACAGCGAGGAGGAAATCCGCCAGGCCTTCCGCGATTACCGGCGCACCCAGTTTGGCGGATGGCCCTGGGAGCGCCCCGATCCGGTCCACGGCCCCGATATGAAGAAGTTTGCACGCTACGCCGGCGATCTCCCCGGAGAGGGCCATTGACATTCATTGGTTAACCAGCCTTCCCGCATCAGGGCTGTCCGGCACCTTCGCTGCAAAAACCTCCCGCAAAATCGATGACGCAGACATTCCTCCAGACAGGGTGGGTGCCCGATGCCACCCCGGCCAACCGGAACCCGGGATTCAGGAAATTCTTGCGGTGGCCGCGCTCCGGAATGCCGTCGTCGATCACCAGGTGGACCACAACTGCCCAGGCTCCGGGATCTCCGTAGAATATGTTCTCGCCCAGGATACGTTCCCAGCTTCCGTATTTTTCAATGCGACTCCGGAAAGTGGAGCCGTCGCTGCCCGTATGCCCGGTGCGGCCTGAGGCGGACTGGTCGCGCATGTGATCGGCCGCTGCCTTCGACAACCTTTCGTCGGGATGCAGCAGGGGTACCGGCGTGGCGTTCTTCAGCTCCCGGATGGCCTCCCGCAGTGCGGAAACCCCTTCGTGCGTCACCAGCGGCAGCTCCCCCGGCATAACCAGCTGGTTGCCCCGGTAGCGGCTCAGCAGCGGTTCCAGGAATTCCTGCGCAAATCCCGGCGGATCGGTACGCAGCTTATTGATCACCCGGATGACCTCCCTTTCGTTTTCCGTAAGATAGGCGGCATTTCTTGCGGTGTTCAGGGCCTCCCTGTGGTCCGGAGGCATCGCCTGAAGGGCGGTGGTTCCCTGACCCCAGCACAGCAGAAGCGCCAGGGGCAGCCATAAAGCCCCGCTCTGCCGGCGATGCCTGTCGCACCCGCCCGGATTATTGGTCCTCTCTTGCAGATTCGCCGTTGCTGCCATAGTCTTTCACGTTTCAGCCGGGGCAGCCTGGATGACCGCAGCCGGTTGTCAGGCCTGCCGCCTCCGCCCTCTCCGCGGCTGTCCTGTATCCAGAAACGGAGATCCGGCTGTTTTATTTGCATGGTTTCATGCCGCCCTGAAAAAATCATGCCGCAATGGGTACAGTCACCGGGCAGGGAGAGCTGAACCCCTTTTCCCCTTACCGGAAGAAGGAAGGTTTTGCGATTATCCGTCCGTGGGCAGGCATGGGGGTGTGGCAGCCCTGTCCCTGGCAGGGAGGGATTTCATTTTTCCCCAGCGGGGAAGGGGAGGTTGTCCGGCCGGTCAATCGCCGTAGGCCTCCTCCCTGCGGATGGCGGCTACTTCGATCAGCATGTCGGCTATTTCTCCGGCCACGTAATTAAAATAGCGCTCCCCCTTTTCGCGGGTTGCCGGCCGGGGATTTCCGACGCCGGTATCGCGGGTGACCCTGCTCCATTCCCGTTCGGTCCAGCCCCATTTCTGGCGGCAGGCCCGGATATGAATGTCACGGGCGGCGCCGTCGCCTGCGGCTTCCGCGGGAAGCACCAGGCCGGGGGCCAGATAAAGCATCAGGCTGGTCTCCATTTCACCGGCATGGTCGCCGGGATCGTCAAAGATATCTTCGGGCAGGGGCACCTGGAAAAAATTCGCCTGGAAGAGCCACATGCTGCGGTATTTCAATCCCAGTTCCCGCAGCAGGGGCCTGAAATCGTTTCCCCCGTGGCTGTTGAGCACCACCAGCTTGTATACCCCGTGTCTTTCAAGGCTGGCGATGATGTCGTCGAGTATCTTCAGCTGGGTGGAAGGGTTCAGGTTGATGTCGAGCGGGATATCATGCTGGCCGGTGTTCACGCCGAAGGGAATGGCGGGCAGCACTACAACGGAGGCCCCTTCTGCTGTCGCCCGGCTGGCTGCCTCTGCGGCAAAGGCTTCCGCCTCCGCGACATCGGTCCCGTAAGGGAGATGGTAGTTGTGCGCTTCGGTGGCTCCCCAGGGAAGCACCGCGACCTCAAATTTCCGCTCCTTTACTTCACGGTAGTGGCTGCGGAAGAGAATGGGTGTGTGATTCATCGGTCAGACCTGTTTGATACCGCAAATATAGCGGATTTTGTCGCCGGCAGGCGATCTTCGGCAGGGAAGGGAAGCGGCGGTGGAAACCGGGGGATCGGGATGCTTCGGCGGGCAGCCATTCCCGTTGCCGCGGCTGCACTGTGGGGCTTTAAAAAACGAACTGCCCGGATTCAGGTTGGCTGAAATTTTACTAATTTTGGGAAAAACAGTACATATGAACGACAGAAGGAGCTTTATCCGGAATACCACCCTGGCGGCAGCCGGGTTGACGGCATTTCCCACCCTTGTGACGCGGGGAGGGGTGGCGCCCAGCGACACCGTTACCATCGGCCTGATCGGCTGCAAGGGGCAGGGCTGGTCCAACCTGAGGACCTTCCTGAACCAGCCCGGGGTGGTATGTGCCGCCCTGTGCGATGTAGACCGGAACATACTGGAGGAGAGGGCGGGTGACGTGGAGAAGATGGCCGGGTACCGGCCGGAAATATACGGGGATTTCAGGCGGCTCCTCGACCGGAAGGATATCGATGCCGTCATCGTCGCCACCCCCGACCATTGGCATTGCCTGCCCATGGTATATGCCTGTGAGACGGGCAAGGATGTCTTTGTGGAGAAGCCCCTTGCCAATACCATCGGGGAGTGCAATGTGATGGTGAGGGCGGCGCGGCGCTACGGCCGGGTGGTGCAGGTGGGCCAGTGGCAGCGGAGCGACCCCCATTGGAAGGATGCGGTCGATTATGTCCACAGCGGCAAACTGGGCAGGGTACGCTCTGTGCGCTCCTGGTCGTACGTGGGCTGGAAAGGTTCCATCCCGGCGGTTCCCGATGAGCCGGTGCCCCCCGGTGTGGATTACGACATGTGGCTGGGGCCTGCCCCGCAGCGCCCCTTCAACAAAAACAGGTTCCATTTCACCTTCCGCTGGTTCTGGGATTATGCCGGCGGCCTCATGACCGACTGGGGGGTCCATCTGCTCGACTATGCCCTCTTCGGCATGAACCGGTATGTTCCCTTGTCTGTCATGGCCACCGGCGGCAAGTATGCCTATCCCGACGATGCCATGGAAACCCCCGACACCCTGATGGCCCTCTATGATTTCGGGGATTTCGGCCTCCTGTGGGACCATACCATCGGCATTTACGGTGCCAACTTCGGCCGCGGACACGGTGTTGCCTTTGTGGGGGAATACGGAACCCTGGTGGTCGACCGTTCGGGCTGGGAGGTGGTCGCCGAAACAAACAGCGTCAGCGCCAAAAAAGACTTTCAGATTGTACCGCTGCAGAAATCGCAGAACAAGGGACTGGACCTCCACGTCAGGAACTTCCTGGAATGCATGAAAACCCGCGAAAAACCCGCCTGCGACATCGAAACGGGAGCCCATATCGCACGGATCGCCCACCTCGGCAACATCTCCTACCGGTTAGGGAGGAAGGTGTTCTGGGACCATGACAGGCAGGAGTTCAGAAACGACCGGAAGGCCAACTATCTGGTGGAGCCCCATTACCGGAAACCCTGGGAGCTTCCCAAAGTATAGAAGGCAGGGCCTATTCCGGCTCCGGCGAAACCGGAAAATCTTTATGAAATCAAACGGGAGTGGAGGCTATGACAGCCATTCCCGTTTAAAACATGTTTATGAAAAGGTCTGTCTTTTTATTCCTCCTGGCGGCGGGAGTACTGTCTGTGGCGGCCCAGGACCACGGGGCTGCCGGTTACCGTTGGCCTGCCGATGAAAAGGTGCTTGCGAAGCTGGAGGCCTGGCAGGACCTGAAATTCGGACTTTTGATGCATTGGGGGCCATACAGCCAGTGGGGCATCGTGGAGTCCTGGTCGCTCTGTCCCGAGGATTATGGCTGGTGTGTCCGCACCCGCGGCTCCGGCCCGGCAGATTATTTCACCTATAAACAGGAGTATGAGTCGCTGAAGCTGACCTTTAACCCGGTGGGATTCGAACCGGAGCGGTGGGCCCGGGCCGCCCGCGACGCCGGAATGAAATATGTGGTCTTCACCACCAAGCACCACGACGGCTTTTGTATGTTCGACTCCCGCCACACCGGTTATAAGATCACCGATTCTCTCTGCCCCTTTCATGAGAATCCGAAAGCCAACGCAGCCCTGGAGATCTTTAACGCATTCCGGGCTGAAGGTTTATGGGCCGGGGCCTATTTTTCAAAGCCCGACTGGCATTGTCCCTGGTATTGGGATCCCCTATTTCCTCCGTTTGACCGGAATGTGAATTACGATCCGGTGGAGCATCCGGAGAAATGGGAGCGGTATGTCGCTTTCACCCACGACCAGGTGCTGGAGCTGCTGAGCGGTTACGGGCCGATTGATATTTTATGGCTCGACGGGGGCTGGGTATGCCGGAAAAGTCCTGAGGAGATCCGGGAGGCCTATGGGCATTCCCGGGAAGGCGGGGAGAGCGGTTTTCTGAAACACCGGACGGTTAACCAGGACATCCGGATGGATGAGCTGGCTGCGAAGGCGCGTGAATTGCAGCCGGGGTTGCTGGTGGTGGACCGGGCGGTGACGGGGCCCAACCAGAATTATCTGACGCCCGAAAACACGGTACCTGCCGATCCCCTTGCCTATCCCTGGGAGTCGTGCATCATTGCGGGCGGCGGCTGGTCGTGGGTGCCCGGTGCGGTTTACATGCCGGCCCGCAAGGCCATCCACCTGCTGGTGGATATTGTGGCCAAAGGGGGCAACCTGCTCTATAACATAGCCCCCGGTCCCGACGGCCGGTGGGACGATGCCGCCTATGCCCTTCTGGAGGAGATGGGGCAGTGGATCCGGGTCAACGGAAAGGCCATTTACGCCACACGGGCGGTGGAACCTTACAAGTCGGGCAATGTCTGCTTTACCCGCAGCAAGGATTCGGCATGCGTCTATGCCATTTATCTGGCCGAAGAGGGGCAGACAACGCTGCCTGCGGTGGTGGACATCGCGGGGTTCACGCCCGCTCCGGGGGCGAAGGTCACCCTGCTGGGAGGCAAAGGAAGCCTGAAATGGCGGAAAACCGCCACGGGATGCAGCATTGAAGTGCCCGCCTCTCAGCGCAGCCATCTTCCCTGCCGGGAGGCCTGGTCGTTTGAGTTTACCGGCCGCTGAGACGATCCGGGGCTGGGGAGATGCATCGATGAAATGCCCTTCAGCTACAATGCCTTACGGGCTGGATTAACCTGCCCCTGCGGGGCGAACCTGCACGAGGCTTTCATTTCAGGATGATTGCGGCATTCACCTGAGATTTACGGCTACCCCGGACCTGATAGAATTCTCAGATTATTCCGGTTCTGACCGGATCTTGCTTCCATGCCGCATCCGGGAGAGATCATATTATCCTGCCTTCAGTTTACGATGATCTCGCTGACAAACAGGTGGGCCCCTTTGCCCGCTCCGGCATGGCCTTCCGGACATACCGCCAGGTTCCTGGCGGTGATCCTTATATAACGGACCTGACTGGCCGCCTTCCTTACGGGAAACAGATGGGTGGTTTTCGCCGCGGCGGTCACCGGGATGGCATGGGTCGCCGAGCCCAGACGTTTGTAGCTCTTTCCGTCGGAAGAAACCTCCACTACCACCTCTGTGGGCATGAAAATCCAGGAGCCGATGTCCTGGACGGCGTCGGTTTCTACCGATCTGATGCGGGTGGGTTTTCCCAGGTCGAGGGTGGCCACCATGTCGTCTTTGTAAAACCCTTTCCATTTTCCGTCGTTGAAATTGGAGCTTCCCCTGATGCCGTCGACCAGGGTGAAGGGGCCGCTGCCGTCGTACCTGGGGCTGTTGGGGTATTGAAGGGTGACGGGGCAGGCGACGGCTTTGTGAAGGAAAAACTGGCGGCTGAGAGGTGCGGTCACCGGGGTGCCGTTTTTGAAGACAGCTGCTTTGGCGGTCAGCGGGTGGTCAATGGCGACGGGTCCGGTATAAAGGGGGGAGGTGGCCACAGGGTCGGTACCGTCGAGGGTATAGCGGATCTCCGGGTTGCTGGCTTCGGTGGCGAATTGCACCTCCACCGTTTTGGTTTCGGGGAGCAGCCGGGGGGCGGCGGTTACCTGGAAGGCGCTCAGGGCATAGCGGATGCCTGCCTTGTCGTACCGCCGGTACTGCGATTCCATCCGCCGGGAGAAGTCGTCCCAGTTGCGTGTGCCGGCGGGCGACCAGACCACCTCGGCGAGGGCGGCCAGCCGGGGGAACGCCATGTATTCCACGTCGCCGGCTTCCTGCATGTATTCGGTCCACAGGTTGGCCTGGGCTCCCAGGATCCGTAGACCCTCCTCCGGTGAGAGCACGGCCGGCACCGGTTCGTAGTGGTATACCTTTTTCAGGGTGATGAATCCCCCGATAGCTGGAGGCTCAAGCGACGGGTCTCCCTGGTAATAGTCGAAATAGCAGTGGGAGGAGGGTGTCATGATCACGGGGTGGCCCATCCTGGCCGCGGCAATGCCTCCCTCCTCCCCGCGCCATGACATGACGGCCGCTTCCTGCGCCAGCCCTCCCTCGAGGATCTCATCCCAGCCGATCATTGTACGTCCCCGCGCGGCCAGGAAGGTGCCGATCCGGTTCATGAAATAGCTCTGCAATTCCTGTTCGTCCTTCAGTCCCATTGCCCGTATCCGCTCCTGGCAGAGCGGGCAGCGTTTCCATTCGGTTTTGTTGGCTTCGTCGCCCCCCGCGTGGATGAAGGTGGAGGGGAACAGGTCCATGGTTTCTTCCAGCACCGCTTCCAGGAAGTTGAAAACCTCCTCTTTGCCGGCGCAGAAGATATGGGTGATGGGCCATACGCCACCGGGGGCGACACCCAGGTTTTGTCCCGTGCAGGACAACTCCGGGCAGGCCGCCAGGGCCGCCATCGCATGGGCCGGCATCTCAATTTCGGGTATGACGGTGATATACCGCTCACGGGCATATTGTACGATCTTTTTCACCTCCTCCTGCGTGTAGAAACCCCCGTAGGTGGTTTTTTCGCCCGGCCGCTGCAACGGCCGGCTGTTCCAGTGGAATTCCTCCCGGTCGACGCGCCAGGCGCCGGTTTCCGTAAGTGCCGGAAACTTTTTTATTTCCAGCCGCCATCCCTGGTCGTCAACCAGATGCCAGTGGAACACGTTCAGCTTGT
>JAEAME010000272.1_pt1 | contig 61771 bp, 41 predicted proteins | sample 8958731 | NCBI WGS metagenome assembly JAEAME01 (sample SAMN16933194, study PRJNA681113) | bioreactor sludge metagenome | isolation source: anerobic bioreactor sludge (Control) | place: India:Bengaluru | collected 2018-10-24
ACGGAAAGATACTTCCCGGCTCCGGAAATCAGGCTCCGCAATCCCTTGCTACCTGAAGATGCCTATCTTTGATGGGGTGTGAATCTAATATTTATTATGTTTATTAGCATAAAACATTAATTATGAGATCCTTGCTTTTTCCTGTGGGGGTGGCTTTGTTGCTTTCTCCGCTTCGTTCGCTTGCCGGCGGTCCTTCCGGTGTACCCGGCAAGCTGCGGGTTGGCATCACCGCGACCCTGCCACTGGAGAACGATGTTGTGCTTTTTGAGGAGCTTGTCGGGGCTCCCTCCTTCAGCGGCGATGGGTTTTATTCGCTGGGCATTTGCCTGGTGCTTCCGCTGGGCGGCCGGTTGGATGCCGAAAGCGGCATGGGGTACAGCCGGCACCGGATCAGGGTGGAACCCAACCTGCCCCCTCAAGGGGAGCCCCGTTCCGATATCCGGAACCTTCATCTGATTGATATTCCCGTCACCCTGCTGGCCGGATTTCTGAAATATTTTTTTGTCAACGGTGGGCTTGTATTGGAGATAGACCCCACTCTCGACAGCCCCCTCGACAACCAGAGCGGCATCGGCGCCCTTGCGGGAATCGGTTTCAAATATGATTTCAGGGGAGGATTGTCCCTTTTTCTGAACCCCTGCATCAAAGGGCATGCCCTGCTGCCATTCTCCATGGAGGGGAAGCCGACCCGGATAATCGAAAGCGGTGTCCGGCTGGGAATCTCCTTTGGTGGTTCCCGCTGATATCAGGACCGCCGGACTCCGTCAGGGTGTGAACGCCGTAATTCCGGCTGAACGCCTGACCAGCAGACAGGGTGCCCTGGCGGGGAGAACCCGCAGCGCCGCCCTCTTTTCTCCGCTGCCAGCCCTCCGATCCTTCCGCTGGCTGTTCAATTTATCCTATATTTGGAATCGAAATGCCAAACCCGGAAGCTATGAAAAAATTGATCTGTCTGCTTTCCTTCCTGTTTTTATTGGTTGGGTTGCAGGCCGCCGAACTCAGATCACCCGGCGGCGCCATGCTGTTGAAAGTGGAGGTAAAGGAGGGGATACCGCTTTACCAGCTCTCCCGCGGGGGCCGGGCGGTGATCAATCCCAGCCGTCTGGGACTCTGGTTGAAAAACGACCGGGACCTCACCGCAGATTTTATAATCGCCGATACCCTGACCGCCACCTTCGACGATACCTGGGAGCCGGTCTGGGGGGAGACCAAAACCATCCGCAACCATTACAACGAACTGTCTGTCACCTTCACGCAGGCTGCCACCAACCGCCATATGATCGTGCGGTTCAGATTGTTCGACGAAGGCCTCGGTTTCAGGTATGAGTTTCCCGGACAGGAAAACCTGAATTATTTCATCATCAGGGAGGAAAAAACCCAGTTTGCTTTGGCCGGCGATCATATGGCTTTCTGGCTGCCGGGCGATTACGATACCCAGGAGTACAGCACCGTCACCTCCCGGCTGTCGGAAATTAGAGGACTGATGAAAAGCGCCATCACCGGCAACGCTTCCCAGACCCCCTTTTCCGATACGGGGGTTCAGACCCCCCTGCTGCTGAAAAGCGATGACGGTCTGTACATTTCCATCCACGAGGCGGCGTTGGTCGATTATTCCTGCATGTCGCTGAACCTCGACGACAAGAATTTCATCCTTGAGACCCACCTGACTCCCGATGCCCTGGGAGACAAGGGATACATGCAAACCCCCTGTCAGACGCCCTGGCGCACCATCATCGCCACCCCTCGGGCGGCCGGCATCCTGGAGTCAAAGCTGGTGCTGAACCTGAACGAACCATGCCCCTGGGAGGATGTCTCCTGGATCAAACCGGTGAAGTATGTGGGGGTGTGGTGGGAGATGATCACCGGTAAAAGCACCTGGGCTTACACCGATCTCCCGGGCGTGAAACTGGACCTGGTGGATTATTCCGGAACCAAACCCAACGGAAAGCATGCCGCCAACACAGACCGGGTGAAGGAAACCATCGATTTTGCGGCGCTCCACGGCTTCGACGCGGTGCTGGTGGAGGGCTGGAATGTGGGATGGGAAGACTGGTTCGGCAAATGGAAGGATTATGTGTTTGATTTTGTCACTCCCTATCCTGATTTCGACGTGGAGGAGATCAGCCGGTATGCCGCCTCTAAAGGGGTGAAGATGATCATGCACCATGAGACCTCAAGTTCCGTGCGGAATTATGAACGGCACCTCGACACGGCTTACCGTTTCATGGTCCATTACGGTTATCCCTCCGTGAAAAGCGGTTATGTGGGAGACATCCTTCCCCGGGGGGAGCATCACTACGGACAGTATATGGTCAATCACTACCTGTACGCTCTGAAAAAGGCCGCGGAATACAAGATTACCGTCAATGCCCACGAGGCGGTGAGGCCCACCGGGCTGTGCCGCACCTATCCCAACCTGATCGGCAACGAGTCGGCCCGCGGAACCGAGTACGAAGCATTCGGCGGCAGCAACCCCGACCATACCACCATCCTGCCCTTCACGAGGCTGCAGGGAGGCCCCATGGATTATACCCCCGGCATCTTCGAAATGGATATTTCCAAGCTGAACCCCGCCAACGATTCCAGGGTTAACTCCACCCTGGCGCGGCAGCTTGCCCTGTATGTAACCCTGTACAGTCCCCTTCAGATGGCTGCCGACCTGCCCGAAAACTACAACCGCTTCCCCGATGCGTTCCGTTTCATCAAAGAGGTGGCCGTCGACTGGGACGACACCCGGATCCTTGAAGCCGAGCCGGGCGATTACGTCACCATTGCCCGGAAAGCCAAGGGCACCGGCAACTGGTTCATCGGCAACAGCAGCGACGAAAACGGCCATGCCTCCCGGTTCAGACTCGATTTCCTCGATCCCGGGAAAACCTATTTGGCCACCATTTATGCCGATGCCGCCGATGCCCACTACAGGAGCAATCCGCAGGCCTGCACCATCCGGACCGCCGAAGTTACCTGCAAAACGGAGCTGAAGCTCACCGCCGCCCCCGGTGGCGGTTTTGCCGTCAGCCTCTTTGAAATGCCCGCCGCCCAGTCAGCCGGGAAGCCGGCCAAAAACCGCACCCATCGGTAATTCCGGAGCCTTGAACGGCCTTATCCGGGTGGCAGGCACCGGGACTCCCCCGGATGAAGCGGATGCCCGGCGGTCGGGAGGGCTCTTTTCCCATTTGCTGCCCCCCCCCGGGCAAAGTCGGAAAATAGGTTTACATTTGTGCCCCTGATACCGGGGTGAACCCTCCGGTATGCCCGGCATCGCCGGGTTCCAACCCAAAAATGTCAGAAAGATGAGTTTGCGCTGCGGTATCATCGGTCTTGCCAACACCGGAAAAACCACCCTTTTCAACTGCATGTCGAACGTGAAGGCGGAGACCTCCTCCTTTGCCTTTACCTCCAACAAATCCAACCTGGGGGTGATCAGGGTTCCCGACCGCCGCCTGGAAGAACTGGAAAAACTGCAGCCTACCGAAAAACTGGTTCCGGCGGTGGTCGAGATTATCGACATCCCGGGCCTGGCCAAAGGGTCGAACGAAGGCGAAGGGGTGGGCAACAGTTTCCTGGCCGACATCCGCGAAGCCGACGCCCTGATCCATGTGTTGCGCTGTTTTGACGATGAAGCCGTCCATCATATGGAAGGCAGCGTGAATCCCTTGCGCGACCTGGAAATCCTCGACTTTGAGCTGCAGGTCAGAGACACCGGCTCGGTGGACAAAAAGATCGCACGACTGGAAAAAATGGCCAAAGCCGGCGTCAGGGAGGCCCGCTACGGGCTGGAGGTGCTGCAGAAGGTTAAGCAGCATCTGGAATCCTTCCGCAACGTAAGGGATCTGGACCTCGATGAAAACGAACGGAGGGAGATCCGTGACCTGAGCCTTCTGACGGCCAAGCCGGTCATCTATGTCTGCAACGTCGACGAAGCCTCCGCCGCCGGCGGAAACCGTTACACGAACGAGGTTCGGGGGTTCCTGGAGGGACAGAACACCGACGTGCTGGTCGTTGCGGCGAAGCTCGAGGAGGAGATTGCCGATCTGGAAAGCGGGGAAGACCGGATGGAGTTCCTGCACGATGCCGGACTCAGCGAACCCGGTGTCGACCGTCTGATCCGTTCAGCCTATTCGCTGCTGAACCTTCTCTCCTTTTTCACGGTGGGTCCCAAGGAGATCAAAGCCTGGACCATCCACCGGGGAATGACGGCCCCGCAGGCGGCAGGCGTGATCCACAGCGACCTGGAGCGTGGCTTCATCAGGGCCGAGGTGATGAAATACAACGACTTTGTAACCCTGGGATCGGAGCAGGCCTGCAAGGAGAAAGGTAAATTTTTCGTGGAAGGGAAAAACTATACCGTGGAAGACGGCGACATCCTCCATATCCGTTTCAACGTATAGTCGGGGCTTCTTCGCCTCCTTATCCCCGCAGGCCCTTCAGCTGGGAAGCTACTTTCTGTCGTCCGCGTCCTTCACGAAGTGAACGGTAAGGGCTGCAACGACCATCGAAATACCCCCTGTCACGAGCGCCAGCATGGTGTTTCCGCCGAAAAGGTGCTTGACCATGCTGCCCAGAATGCTGGCGGCCAGGATTTGCGGAATGACGATGAAGAAGTTGAAGATTCCCATGTAGATGCCCATCTTGTTGTGAGGCAGCGAGCCGGTCAGGATGGCATAGGGCATGGAGAGGATGCTGGCCCATGCCAGCCCGATGCCCAGCATCGGAAGAACCAGCATGCCGGGCGAATGGATGAAGCTGATGGAGATCAGGCTGAGTCCCCCGGCCACCAGGCAAATGGCATGGGTAAGCTTCCGGGTGGTGGCTTTGGCCAGCACCGGCAGCAGGAAAGCCACCACGGCGGCAAAGCCGTTGTATATGCCGAACAGCACGCCCACCCAGTTTGCTCCTTCATTGTAAGCCAGGGAGCTGGTGTCGGCGGTTCCGTATATCCGGGAGGTCACGGCCGATGTGGTGTAGATCCAGAGTGAGAAGAGGGCGAACCAGGTGAAGAACTGGACGACGGCAAGCTGGCCCATCGTGGCGGGCATGTGCCTGAGGTCGGTCAGGATGCTGTTCAACCCGTTTTCTCCTTTGCCCGAGGCCTTCAGTATGCCGGCGGTCACCTGCAGGAGGCCGAACAGGGCGATGCCGCCGGTCACCACATACAGTTCTTTTTCCAGGTTGACCCGGGAGAGAATGAAGGTCAGCACCAATCCTGTGCCCAGCCAGAGAAACCCCGGGCGGTAGAAACGGACCGGCTTTCCGGTTGCCGGCCCGGCAGGTGGCGACTGCCGGTCTGCCGTGCCGGCCAGGCTTTCCTTTTCTCCCTTCTCAAATTCCTCGAGCTCTTCCGGGGAGTATTCTTTTGTGCTGAGGATGGTCCAGAGAACCGCCAGCAGCAGCACCACGGCGCCGATGTAAAAGGAGAGCTTGAGGTTGAAGGGAATCAGTTTTCCTTCGGCGGGCACTTCGGGAACCCCGAACCAGTGGGCCAGGGCCCAGGGCAGAAAGCTGCCGACGACCGCGCCGATGCCGATGAAGAAACTCTGCATGGCAAACCCGGTGGTCCGCTGCCGTGAGGTGAGCATGTCGCCGACAAAGGCCCGGAAAGGCTCCATCGAAATATTGATCGAAGCATCCATGATCCAGAGCATCAGCGTAGCAAAAATCCAGGTGGGCGAATTGGTGATGATGGCCAGGGCCAGCGAAGCCAGTACCGCCCCGGTGAGGAAGTAGGGGCGGCGGCGCCCCAGACGGTTCCAGGTACGGTCGCTCATATGCCCAACAATCGGCTGTATCAGCAAACCCGTGACCGGAGCGGCGATCCAGAGAATGGGAATATTGTCGATTTCCGCGCCCAGCGTCTGGAATATGCGGCTTACGTTGCCGTTCTGCAACGCAAAACCGAACTGGATACCCAGAAAGCCGAAACTCATGTTCCAGATCTGCCGGAAACTAAGTATTGGTTTCTTTTTCATCTGCTTGAATTTTTACGTTTTATGGTTATGTTATTGAAGCACTGGCAACCGGTTCCGGCGACCCTGGCGCCCGGGCGGCTTTCTTTTCACGGTTGGCCGTTCTGTGCCGGAAGGTCACTCACGGATATGCTTTTCGTTGAACATGATCGGCAACAACCGGCACGGATCTTCCCCGCAGCCTGAAAAAAGCCCGGACAGCCCGGACTTCTGCCGGGCTTCGCTTACACGGGTCGCTGCGCCGTAAAAGGGTGTCTTCCGGAATACCGGGCTCCGAATATACCTGTTTTTGGGAAAACAGAGAAAAGAACGGGGGCAACTTTTACCGGGGAGGGGATCTGTCAGCCCGAGGAGCTGCGAATTACCAGGTCGGCGGGGACGATCCGGGTTTCGAACGGCGCCCCGGGGCTGCGCTGCTGGATGCGGCTGAGCAGCAGCTCCGTGGCAAGGGTTCCCATTTCAAACCCGTGTTGGTCGACCGAGGTGAGCATCGGTTCGGAGATCTCGGCGAACCGGCCGTCTGAAAAACCTACCACGGCCACATCTCCGGGAATATTGAATCCCAGGTTTTTCAGCGCTTTCATCGCCCCGATGGCCGTCAGGTCGTTGGTGGCAAAAACGGCATCGGGGAAGGGGCCTTCCTGCACCATTCTCTCCACTTGCCGGATGGCCTTTTCAAACGAATCGGCCTCGGGGCACAGGGCGGGGTCGAAAGGCAGTCCCGACTCCTGCAACGCCTCCACGTATCCGGTTATGCGCTCGCGGCAGATCATCAGGTGGGGCGGTCCGGAGAAATGGGCGATCCTCCTTCTTCCCTTCCGGATCAGGTGACGGGTAGCAGCCCGGGCAGCCTCCCGGTCGTTGGTCAGAACCTGGTCGGCCGGAATACCGGGCGCCGCCCGGTCGAAAAACACCAGGGGAATCCCGCTGTCGCATATCTCCCGCAAATGGCGGTAATCAACCGTCTCTTTCGACACCGAAACCAACACCCCATCCACCTGGTGGGCTGTCAGCGTCCTCGAATTGTCGGCCTCCCGGTCGTACCGCTCGTTCGACTGGCAGATGATCACCGTGTATCCCGCCCTGAATGCCACATCCTCAATGCCGCTGATCACCTGGGAAAAGAAAAAGTGAACCAGCTCCGGAATGATCACCCCGATGGTTCCCGACCGGCCCTGCTTCAGACCCTGCGCCACCAGGTTGGGACGGTACCTGTACCGGTCGGCCGCCTCCCTGACCTCCTTTCTGGTCTTCTCGCTGATGTCGGGGTGGCTTTGCAGCGCCCGCGAAACCGTCGAGGGCGATACCCCCAGCAGGGCGGCAATGTCTTTTATGGTCACCTGTCCCTTTTTCATACAGCTCCCCTTTTTTGGCCCTGCCGCCCCGATTCCCCGGCGTTCCTCCTCCATCTGTCCTGCTTTCCGGCAAGCCAGCCTAAAAATAGTCAAAATTGCGGTTCCTGCGCAAACCTTTTGCCGTTGCTTGCCCCTTTTACCACTCAAACCGGTAGTCACCAGTCTTCCGGGTATGTTGTATAACATGTTTGACGAAAACGTCACCGCAATCGTTTGCGGTAACTATTTCGTGGAACAGCAGATTGAATTAATGAATTAAAAGTTAATTTTGGTGAAATTTTTCCGGGTTAACCATCAGATCCGGAAAAATATATGCTTAAACGGTTTTGAAAAAAGGTAAAAAAATCTAATTAATTTACAATGATGATGAATCAGACTAAACTGAAATTGTTTGGGCTGGCGGCATTGTTGCTTATGGCAACGACGGCATTTGCACAGCAAAAAACAATCAGGGGCAAGGTGACCGATGCATCCAACGGTGAGCCGTTGCCCGGGGTTACGGTAGTGGTGGTCGGTACGACGATCGGGACAACCACCAATTTTGACGGCGATTACACCCTGAATGTCGCGGCAGGGCAGACGGTTTCTTACTCTTTCATCGGGTATGAGCCGCAGCAGGTGGTGATTGCCGACCAGCCGGTGATCGATGTCAGGCTCTCCCTGTCGGTGGAAGCGCTGGGCGAGGTGCTGGTGATCGGGTATGGCACCACCAAGAAGGAAGATGCCACCGGCTCGGTGCAGGCGGTATCGACCGATGATTTTAACCGGGGGGCCATCACCTCACCGCAGGAGCTGGTTTCCGGTAAAATTGCCGGGGTACAGATCACCAACGGCGGGGGCGCACCGGGCGAAGGTGCCACCATCCGCATCCGCGGCGGCTCCTCCCTCTCGGCCAGCAACGATCCGCTGTTCGTTATCGACGGAGTTCCGGTCGACAACGACGGCATCTCCGGGATGCGAAATCCCCTCAGCACCATCCATCCTACCGATATCGAGACCTTCACCGTGCTGAAAGACGCTTCGGCCACCGCCATTTACGGCTCCAGGGCCTCCAACGGCGTTATCATCATCACCACAAAAACCGGCAAAAAAGGCAGGGCCATGAAGGTCAACTACAACGGTTTTGTGTCGGTGGGGCAGAAGACCGAATCGGTCAAGGTTCTCTCGGCCGATGAATTCTCCGACCTTTTCAAGAAAAGGTATGCCAACAATCCCAATGCCCTGGCATTGCTGGGCGATGCCAAAACCGACTGGCAGGAGGAGATCTACCAGACCGCCATCACCCACGACCACAACGTGAGCGTTACCGGCAATGCCTTCGCCATTCCCTACCGGGTATCGGTAGGATACTCCGACGAAGAGGGAATCCTGCTGACCGACGGTCTCAGCCGCCTTACCGGTGCGATAGCCCTGAACCCCTCTTTCTTCGACGACCACCTGAAGGTGAACCTGAACCTGAAAGGCATGATGATCGAGAACAACTTTGCCAACGGGGGAGCTGTCGGCACGGCCGTCCATTTCGACCCCACCCAGCCGGTGAAGGACGGAAACAACAAATATGACGGCTATTTCACCTGGAAGCAGCAGAACGGCGATCCGATCGACATTGCCCCCATCAACCCGGTGTCGCAGCTGATGATGAACGATGACCAGTCGTCTGTCAAACGCAGCCTCGGAAATGTACAGTTCGACTACCGTTTTCATTTCCTCAACGACCTGCGGGCCAACCTTAACCTGGGTTACGACATTTCCAAGAGCGACGGGACCACGGTACGCCCGGAAAACTACCCCGGCGATTACGATGCAGCCCGGGGCGGCGGCCGGAACAACGTCTACACCCAGGACAAGAAAAATACCCTCCTCGATTTCTACCTCAATTATGTGAAGAATTTCGAGAGCATCTACAGCCGCGTCGATGCCATGGCCGGTTACTCCTGGCAGCATTTCTGGAGGGCAGGCACCTTCCTGGAGCAGAACTTCAGCAAAAACTACACCCACCAGGATACCGACTATGAAACCGAAAATTACCTGGTTTCCTTCTTCGGAAGGTTGAATTACATTCTGCTTGACCGTTACATGGCCACGGCCACCCTGCGGTACGACGGCTCTTCCCGTTTCTCTCCCGACACCCGCTGGGGGTTGTTCCCCTCGTTCGCCCTTGCATGGCGGATCAAGGAAGAGGGTTTTCTGAAAGATTCGGAGGCGGTCTCCGAACTGAAGCTCCGGCTGGGTTACGGGATCACCGGGCAGCAGAACATCACCTCGAACGACTATCCCTACCTGGCCCGTTACACCATGGGCGACCCCAATGCGGCCTATCTCTTCGGCAACACCTGGTATAACACCCTCCGGGCCGAAGGATACGACGCCGACATCAAATGGGAGGAGACGGTCACCTACAACATCGGTCTCGATTACGGCTTTGCCGACGACCGCATTACCGGTACCCTCGACCTGTACAAACGGGTGACCAACGACCTGATCAACTTCATCCCGGTACCGGCAGGGACCAACCTGAGCAACTACCTGCTCACCAACGTGGGCAACCTTGAAAACAGGGGGGTGGAATTCTCCGTCAACGCCACCACCGTGAAAACCCCCGAATTTACCTGGGACATCGGCTTCAATGCCTCCTACAACGTGAACGAGATCACCAGGCTGACCGCCACCGACGACCCCTCCTACCTGGGCGTTGAAACGGGCGGCATCTCCGGCGGCGTGGGCAACAACATCCAGATCCACAGCGTGGGGTACCCCGCCAATTCGTTCTTCGTGTACGAACAGGTTTACAACAGCAACGGTCGCCCGCTCGAAAATGTGTTCGTCGACCGCAGCGGCGACGGCATTATCTCGGAAGATGACCTCTACCGTTACAAAAAGGCCGCCCCCGACGTGATCCTGGGCATCACCACCAAAATGGCATGGAAAAACTGGGACCTCTATGCTTCCGGCAGATCCTACCTCGGCAACTACATGTACAACAACGTCTGGTCGGGAGGCGCCACCTACAGCAACCTTTACAATTCGGCCGGCTATACCAACAATCTGAACTACAACGTTTTTGCCACCGGCTTTGAGAATCCCCGCTATTTCAGCGACTATTACGTGACCAACGCCTCCTTCTTCAAGATCGACAACGTATCGCTCGGTTACACCTTCGCCAACCTGCTGAAGGAGAAGCTGAACGTCAGGCTGTACGGTACCATGCAGAATGTGGCCACCTTCACCCGCTACGAAGGACTCGATCCGGAGATCAGCGGAGGTATCGACAACAACCTCTATCCGCGGCCCCGGGTTTATGTCTTCGGCGTGAATATTGATTTTTAACCGTTAAACCGTGAACAACATGATAAAGAGTAGTTTAAAATACCTGTTGGTGGCCTTTGCGGCAATGACCATTGCCCTTTCAGGCTGTATGGGAGATCTGGATACCTTGCCCCTGGATAAGGATGAGGTGACCTCGGCGAGTGTCTACGAGAATCCCGACAATTATGTTAATGTGCTGGCCAAGCTCTATGCCGGGCTTGCCCTAAGCGGCCAGCAGGGACCTGCCGGCAAAAGCGACATCAGCGGCATGGACGAAGGTTTCGGCCAGTATCTGCGCGGTTATTTCTACCTCCAGGAACTGCCCACCGACGAAGCCCTGATCGGGTGGAACGACGCCACCCTGCGCGACCTGCACGATGTGGACTGGACCGCCTCCGACGGTTTCATCAGCACCTTCTACTACCGGGTGTTTTACCAGGTGTCGGCCTGCAACGAATTCATCCGTGAAACCACGCCCGAAAAGCTGGGCGAACGCGGCATTTCGGAAGACCAGAAGGCCAGCATCGCCAAATTCCACGCGGAGGCCCGTTTCCTGCGGGCCCTCAGTTACTGGCATGCCATCGATCTTTTCGGAAGCGTACCCTTCGTGACCGAGGAGGATGGCGTCGGTTCCTTCTTCCCCGAGCAAATCAGCCGGAAGGATCTTTTCACCTACCTGGAGAACGAACTGAAGGAGATAGAAGGAGAACTGCTGCCGCCCCGCAGTCAGTACGGCCGGGCCGACCAGGCTGCCGCCTGGATGCTGCTTGCCAAACTGTACCTCAATGCCGAGGTCTTCACCGGCGAAAAGAAATATACCGAAGCCATCACTTACCTGAACAAGGTCATCGGCGCCGGTTATTTGCTCGAGCCTGAATATGCCGGTCTCTTCAAAGCCGACAACCACCGGTCGGGTGAGATCATCTTCCCGATAATTTTCGACGGGCAGAAGGCCAAGACGTACGGTGGCACCACCTTCATCGTGAAGGCGGCCATCGGCGGCAAAATGGATCCCGCGGCTTTCGGCGTGGACGGCGGATGGGGCGGACTGCGCACCACCAAACAGTTTGTCGGCAAGTTCATGAACCTCGACCTGCTGAAAAATGCTGCCATACCCTATAAACGGGCGGCCGCCTACCCGGTGATCTATGCTCCGGGCGGTTACCAGAGCGGCAGCGGCTACAGCGCCGGCGACTGGAGCCCGGCCGACGCCCCGCAGCTGGCTTCGGTGAGCTCCGACGACAAATACGAAGGCTACATCTATTTTAAGGATGACGGCCAGTTCAAGTTCACCGCCGGCCCCAACTGGGACCTTAACTGGGGCGACAACGGAGCCAACGGCACCCTGGAGCAGAACGGCGACAACATCAATGCCACGGCCGGCTATTACAAGATCAACGTCGACCTGAACACCATGACCTATTCGATGGTGAAAACCACCTGGGGACTCATCGGCGACGCCACTCCCGGAGAGTGGGGCAGCTCCACTCCCATGGAGTACGACCCTGTGTCCAAAATGTGGACCGTCATTGCCGAGCTGAAAGCCAAGGAACTCAAATTCAGGGCCAACGACGGCTGGGATATCAACTTCGGCGACAACGGGGCCGACGGGATCCTGGAATACGGCGGCTCCAACATTGCCATTGCCGAAGCGGGCAGGTACGAAATCAAGATGAAACTGGGCACTCCCGATTATACCTATACCATTGAGAAATACGCCACCGACAACCGGGCGATGTTCTTCACCGAAGGGCAGACCCTGGAGGTCGACGACCTCTTTGAGTTCACCAAGGGCTGGGCCATCACCAAGTGGAGCAACATGACCTCCGAAGGAGTCCGCGGATCGGCGGCCGACTTTGTCGATACCGATTTCCCGGTCTTCCGGCTGGCCGATGCCTACCTGATGTATGCCGAAGCGGTACTGCGCGGTGGTACCGGCGGCTCCGCGGGCACCGCCCTCGAGTATGTGAACAAGGTGCGGGAACGGGCCTACCTGGACGTGAAAGGCCATATCGGTTCGGGCGACCTTAATCTGGATTTCCTCCTCGACGAGCGGGCACGCGAACTCTACTGGGAATGCCACCGGCGTACCGACCTGGTACGTTTCAACCGGTTTGCCGGCAGCGGTTATATCTGGGCCTGGAAAGGCGGCGTAAAGGACGGCACCGGCGTCGACGCCAAATACAACCTCTTCCCGCTGGCAGCTTCCGACGTGGCAGCCAACATAAACCTGAAGCAAACCCTTGGTTATTAATCTTTAATCTGAGAAGACAATGAAAAAGATCCAAACGATATTCCTGCTTTTCACTGCCGTTCTGCTGCTGGCCTCCTGTGCCGAAGAAGAACGCGGGCCGGAAATTTACCTGCTGAAAAATCCTGCCATCAACACCCCCTCCGGCACAAAAACCTACATCCTGGAGGAAGCCAACGCGGGGAATGTCCTGGAGAATTATTCCTGGACCGAGGCCGATTTCGGTTTTCCTGCCGCCATTACCTACACGCTGCAGTTTGCCGAAGCGGGCAAGAATTTCAGCTCTCCGATCAACGTAGTGGTCACCAGCCTGCTGAGCCATTCTCTGAAGGTGGGTGAACTGAACCAGCAGCTTCTGGCCCGGAGCTATGCCGCCGGCACGCAGGTCCAGATGGAAGGAAGGGTAAAGGCCAGTGTGGGCGATTACGCTCCGTCGCAGTACTCTCCGGTTTTCAAATTTGCGGTCATCCCCTTCGATGTGAAGCTGCCGCCTTTGTACCTTTTGGGTGATGCCACCCTTGACGGCTGGGATAACAAGACCGACCAGGCGATGCCTTTCTGGTCGAACGGCATTTACGGGATTGTCACCCCGCTCAAGGCGAACGCCTACATCAAGGTGATCAAGACGCAGGGCGCCTGGGCGCCCCAGTGGGGCCAGGCCAGCGGCACCTGGGAGGCGGGAAGCCTGGCTTACCGGCCGACCGAGTCGGTGGCCGACCCGGCCGCCATCCCCAGCCCGCCGGCCGGGGGCGACTACCTGGTGGTGGTGAACATCGATGCCCTGACCTACACCGTCACCGCCATGCCCGATGCGGTCTACCTCGTGGGCGACGGCTGCAGCGCGGGATGGACTCCCACCGCCGGCCTTCCCTTCACCAAGACGGCCCCGGGCAAGTACACCCTGACCACGGCACTCACCGCCTCCAAGAACCTGAAGATTATGTATTCCAACAGCGGAGCCTGGGCACCCCAGTGGGGAACCACCGCCGGCGCCATCAGCGCCCTGGGAAAACTCTCCTTCAGGCCCAACGAAACCGTGGCCGACCCGGCTTCCATACCGACGCCGGCTACCGCGGGTACCTATAAGATCGATCTCGACTTCTCCGAGAATACCTATAAGATCTCACAATAATCGTTGAGGAATTCCCGGACCACAGGGAGGTGCAGCGTAAATCACTGCCCTCCCTGTGTTTTTTTGGCCGGGCGAGTGCTCCTTTAACCCCTGCGGTGCTGATCCGGCCGGTTTTTCCCGTACCTTTACGGGAAACCGTTCCTTCCTTCCGCCCGGCACGCCGCCATCCGGGTTTCCTGCCGGAAGTTCCGAAGGGGATGGATCCGTCACCGTTCAGTCAATGTGCAACCGTTCAACATAACAACAGACCTCTATGCATCTTTTGTTCCGTATCTCCCTGCTGTTCCTGGCGCTGCTCGCAACCCGCTTCCTGCCCGCACAGGTAACCACCGATCCCGCGCTTCCGGTGGCCACCAAACCGGTAACCCTCACCTTCGACTCCTCCAAAGAACCCAGGCTGGGCCTTTTCACCGGGGAGCTTTACGCCCACACCGGCGTAATCGTGGAGGGTAAAACCGACTGGCAGCATGTGGTCGGAGACTGGGCCAACAACGGCAACCAGCCCAAACTCACCCACAGGGGAGGGGGTCTCTACGAACTGACCCTGTCGCCCGACATCAACAGTTTTTACTCCGTGCTCCCGGCCGAAAAGGTGGTGAAGATGGCTTTTGTCTTCCGCTCGGCCAACTGGAACAGCGATAAAATGCAGACCAACGACCTGTTTGTGAATGTGTATGAGGAAGGACTGGTTGTTTCGGTGACTGCTCCGGCCGGAGGAGCCATGATCGATGTCGGCGCTTCTTTTGCCGTCACCGCAACCGCTTCGCAGGATGCCGCACTGAAGCTGCTGGCCGGTGACCAGCTGCTCACCCAGTCTGCGGGGAAAAACATCACCCATCAGCATTCCATCGCCGTGAGCGGGTGGCACTGGATCATTGCCGAGGCTGTCACCGCGGAAAAATCGGTGCGCGATTCTGTCCGCATCTTTGTCAAGGAGCCGGTAACCCAGGCATCCAAACCGGCCGCCTACCGCAAGGGCATCAACTATACCGGCGAAACTTCGGCGGCCCTGGTGCTCTGGGCCCCCCAAAAAGAAAACGTCTTTGTACTGGGCGATTTCAACAACTGGCAGGTGGAGAACGCCTGGCAGATGAAAAAGGACGGCGACTGGTTCTGGCTGGAGGTGAACGGCCTTACCCGCGGACAATCCTATGTTTTTCAATACCTGATCGACGGGCAGATCCGGATCGCCGATCCATACACGGAGCGGACCTCCGCTCCCGATGACCAGTACATCCCGCCGTCGGTCTACCCCGGGCTGGTGGCTTACCCCGCCGGAAAAGCGGAGGGAATAGCCTCGGTACTCCAACCCGGTCAGGCCCCCTACGCCTGGGAGGTGACCTCCTTCACCCCTCCCTCCAAAGACAAACTGGTGATTTACGAGCTTTTGATACGCGATTTCACCGCCGAACACAGCTACCGGTCGGTGGTTGCCCGGCTCGACTATCTGAAGGAGTTGGGCATCAATGTGCTGGAGCTCATGCCGGTCAACGAGTTCGAAGGCAACCTGAGCTGGGGTTACAATCCTTCGTTTTATTTTGCCCCCGACAAATACTACGGTCCCGCCGAAGAGCTGAAAAAGCTGGTCGATGAGGCCCACAAACGGGGCATCGCCGTGGTCATCGACATGGTGCTGAACCATAGTTACGGCCAGTGCCCCTTCGTGCAGCTGTATCTCGACCGGGCTGCCTGGAAGCCCACGGCCGATAATCCCTGGTACAACGTCCAGCACAACTTCAGCAACCCCGATGCCCAGTGGGGGTACGATTTCAACCACGAAAGCATCCACACCCGCGAACTGATCGACAGCATCAACAGCTTCTGGATGCAGGAATACAAGATCGACGGTTTCCGTTTTGACTTTACCAAGGGGTTCTCGAATACTCCCTACGGACCCTCCGACTGGGGAAGCGCCTATGATGCGGCACGCATTGCCAACCTGAAGCGCATGGCCGGTGAAATATGGCGGCGGAATCCCCATGCCCTGGTGATTTTCGAGCATCTTTCCGACAACAGCGAGGAGAAGGAGCTGGCGGACCACGGCATACTCCTCTGGGGCAACCAGCACCATGCCTATTCGGAGGCCGCCAAGGGCAACGGCGCCGACCTGGCATGGGGATTTTACAGGAACCGGGGATGGGAGCATCCCCATCTGGTGACCTACATGGAAAGCCACGATGAGGAGCGGATCGTCTGGAATTGCAAGACCGAAGGAAAGACGGAAGGAAGCTATAATATCCGGTTGTTGCCCACGGCCCTCGACCGTGTGGAACTGGCCTCGCTTTTTCTGCTGCCTCTTCCGGGTCCCAAGATGATATGGCAGTTCGGGGAACTGGGATACGACTATTCGATCAACACCTGTGAGAATCCCAGCCAGGTGAGACCCGACTGCCGCCTGGCCCCGAAGCCCATTCTCTGGAACTATTTCACCCAGGCCAACCGGCTGGATCTGTACCGGATGATGGGACGGCTCAACTACCTGAAGACACACTACGATGAATTTTCGGCGGGAGCGACCTTTGCCGCCAACCTGGCCGGGGAGGTCAAATGGTACCGGCTGGGCAGCGGAGGCCAGGGGGTGGTGGTCGCGGGTAATTTCGCCACTTCGGCGCGGACCCTTTCCCTTGATTTTCCGGTTGCCGGAACCTGGTACGACTATTTCGGGGGAACCACCCTGGAGGTGACGGCGCCGGTGCAGAACCTCACCCTGGCGCCCGGGGAATTCAGGCTTTACGCCACCCGCATGCTGGCCGATCCCTTCACCGGCCTCCTCAGGGATGCCGCAGCGGCAGAAAAGGTCCTTTCGCTGTGGCCCAATCCGGCCCGCAGGGAGGTCACCCTCAGCGCCGGGCTGCCGGCCGACCGGGTTGTAATACGGGATATGACCGGAAGAAAGATGATGGACCAACCCTGCGGCGGCCGCTGGCAAGTCAGCCTCTCCCTGGAAGGATTGCCCGCCGGGTTCTATCTCGTGGAACTGATGGCCGGAGAAAGCCGGAAGACAGCCAGGCTGGCGGTCCGGTAAGCATCCCGGCAGCCGGAGGTTTCCCGGTCTTTTCAAGAGCGGAGAGGGGCTGGTCCGGCCTTTTTCTTTTACGCCCGCGAGAAATTCAGTAGGCCCCCTCTGCCGCCGCTTCCACCTGCCGGAAAACCCGCAGGAAATTGCCGCCCCAGATCTTGCGGATCTCTTCCTCCGTATAGCCCCTCCTGAGCAGCTCGCGGGTGATGTTGGGAAACTGGCTGACATCCCGGCAGTCGGAGAGCCCTCCGCCCCCGTCAAAATCGCTCCCGATGCCGACATGGCCGATACCCGCCAGTTTTACCACATGGTCGATGTGGTTGACATATTCGTCAACCCCGGGAAGCGTTTTCTGCTTTTTCTCCTCCAGCGCATTGTATTCTTTCATGAAGGCCTCCCGTTCCGCTTCGGTCATGGTCTCCCGGCGCCCTTCCCAGCTTTTGCGCAGTTCCTGCATCTTCCGGTAATAACGGGAGCCGGGGTCCGGATCGCGGACGTATTCGTCGAGAAGACAGATCTGGATGACCCCTCCGTTGGCGGCCAGCGCGCGGATCATGTCATCAGACAGGTTGCGCTTGTGGCCGGCGATGGCCCTGACGCTGCTGTGTGAAGCTATCACCGGGGCGCGGCTCAGCGAAACCACATCGTAAAACGACTCGTCGGAAATGTGCGATACGTCGATGATCATTCCCAGCCGGTTCATCTCCTTCACCACCTCCTTTCCGTAGTCGCTCAGACCGTTGTGCTCCGGTTCTCCCCGGTCGGTCGATGAGTCGCAGAGGTCGTTGTGCTGCGAATGGCACAGGGTGATATAGCGGATCCCCCGGTCGTAGAACTCCTTCACCCGCGACAGCTCCCTGCCAAGGGGAAAGCCGTTCTCCATGCCCAGGTAAATAGCCCGTTTGCCTGCGGCTTCAATCCTGGCTGCATCGTCGGCGGTGTAGGCCATTTCCGCCATCCAGGGGTAGCGGTTGACGGCCGCCAGGGTCGAATCAATCATCCGGTGTGCCAAACGGTAGGATTCTTCGTAGTTTTCAGACGTCCGCGGTTTCTGTCCGGTGAAAACCGCAAAAAACATCGCATCCAGACCCCCCTCCTTCATCCTGGGAAGGTCTACTTTTCCCGAAGAATTCCGTTTGCCGATGTCAAAGCCCCGGCGCACCATGTTCATGGGGGTGTCGCAGTGGGTGTCTATGGTAAGCGCCTGCTCATGCACTTTTTGTACCTTCTGCGCGCTGACCTTGCCGCCGGGCTCGCCCGTAAAGCCTTGCACCGGCAGCCACAGCAGCAGAAGGGCTGCTATTTTTCCTTTCATCCTGTTATTTTTAATACCTGTTTTACCTGCCGCCTTTTCTGCTTCTCCGGCCGGTGAAGCCTTTCACCGGTTATGGCGGCGGAAATGCTTCCTCAGGCGGCGGGGACAGCCGGCCGTCTTCCCGAAGGAAGGATTTCCGGCAGCACGCTATTTGCAGGCGTAATGGCTGCAACAGACCGCTGCCGTGCTTTGTGCCCGCCGGGTGGCTTGGGCTGCGGTAAACCGCGGTTGCTTTTCAGAATTCCAAAGCTAACCGATAATTAAATACAAGGTGCGGGGAATACAGACGAATTCGTGGTGAGGAAAAAAAAAGGGTGGCAGCTTCTCCTGACCCGCCGCCGGCTTATCCGGATGGGAACCGGCAAACGACGGAAATCCGGTCCGGCACGGCTGCCAGGCCGGCGGAGGATGTAAAATTGCTATCCGGAGATAGCAATTGGGCATCCCGGCTGGTAAAACCGGCAGATTAAAGGGAGAGATAGGCAGGGACGGAAACCAGGCATTTCAAGGGGTTGAGGTTGTCGTCCTTCCTGCGGGGTGCTCCGGAGGTGTCCTGGTTTCGCGCCGTGCGAACGCCCCGGTTTCAGCTTCTTCCTGCCAGGCGCTGATGTAAAGAGGGCTGCGAAACCCGTGGCCGGGCGCATGGCGCAACGAGGTGGTCAGAGGGCTCCCTTCACCCGCATGCGGAGGGCGAAAAGGTGCTCAGAGGCTGTGATGAACAGGGTTTTCCGGTCTTTGCCGCCAAAGCATACATTGGCGGTCCACCGTGCGTTGACCGGGATGTGAGCGATCTGTTCACCTTCCGGGTTGAAAACCGTCACACCGTGGCCGGTCAAATAGAGGTTTCCTGCCCGGTCGAGGGTCATGCCGTCGGATCCCATGGCGGCAAAGTGGGTCTTCGCGGAAAGGCTCCCGTCGGGAAGGATGGAATAACGGTAGGTTTTCCCGGCTCCGATATCGGCGATGTAGAGCAGCTTTCCATCGGGGGTTCCCACGATGCCGTTGGGCTTTTCCAGGTCGGTGGCCACCCGTGTGAGGGTGGTGCGGTCGGGCGACAGGAGGTATACATGCTGTCCGTCCTGCTGCATGGCAGGGTCCCTGGTCCAGTAAGGCCTCGGATAAAGCGGGTCGGTGAAATAGATGCCTCCGCCGGGGTGCACCCACAGGTCGTTGGGGCCGTTCAGTCTTTTCCCGTTGTACGACGATACCAGCACCCGGTGGTTACCCGACGGGTCTGCCGACCGGAGTTCATTGTCCAGGTCGCTGCACGACAGGAGGTTGCCGTCACGGTCAAAGGCCAGGCCGTTGGCTCGGCCGCAACCCTCCAAAAAAGTGGTCAGCCCTCCCTCGGCCCTCCAAACGTGGATTCTGTCGTTGGGTTGGTCGGTGAAATAGACATTCCCTCCGGAATCGGCCGCCGGCCCTTCGGTGAAGGCAAAGCCGCCGGCCAGCGGTTCCACGGTGGCGCCGCGGGCCACAACCCCTTTGGGCTTCTGCGCCGAAGGGGTCAGCGCAAGCCCAAGTGCGGCGATGATCAGGAGATTTCTTTTCATATGGGTCGGTTTTTATCTGATGTTCTGCCGGTGCTGCTGGGTATCCCGGCCCCCGGGGCGGCCTTCCGCATCTTTTTTGCGGATATTGCACCTGTAATCATTATCTGTGGCCGGAATCTATTGCAAATATGGCTTTAAATGTTTAAATTTGTTCAGGCTTGCAAAAGCTACTTCTCCCCGGGACGGGAACAAAGTAACGCGTGGGAACCCCGGGGAGTTTTTTTTTGCCCTCCCGGAGCAACAGGGGGTGGCGGTGATGGATTAGCCTCCGGGCAGGGTGCGAAATACTGCAGCCCGGGTTGTTGCCGCCGCCTCCGTCGTTTTTTTTGTACCGCCGCCGATCCGTGAACCATGAATTTCGGAGAGAAAATCATCGCCTTCAACCGGGCGCTCTCATTTGACCAGCCCCTGCCCGAAGGCATCCGCCTTATGAATCCCTTCCGCGAAACACCGGGAGCGCTCCAGGCTTCCACCCTGTTTTACCGGAAGTTCTATTCCGATTCCTTTCCGCGGCGGCTGATCCTGGGTATCAATCCCGGCCGCCTGGGCGCAGGCGTTACAGGGGTACCCTTCACTGACACAAAGCGGCTTGCGGAAGTATGCGGCATCGGCATCGAGGGGCTTTCCACCCATGAACCCTCGTCGGTGTTTGTGTACCGCGTCATAGACGCCTACGGAGGTGCGGAGCTCTTTTACCGCGATTTTTACATCTCCGCCGTGTGTCCGTTGGGATTTGTGAAAAAGGAGCCCAGCGGCCGGGAGGTGAATTTCAATTACTACGACAGTCCCGCCCTGCTGAAGGTGATGGAACCCTTCATCATCGGCTCGCTGGAGACCCAGCTGGACTTCGGCCTGGAACGGTCTGTCTGTTTTTGCCTCGGCAACAACAAGAATTTTTCCTACCTTGACAAACTGAACCGCCGGAAGGGTTATTTCAAATCGGTCATTCCCCTGGAACATCCGCGCTACATCATGCAATACAAATCCCGCGAGGCCGGCGGCCACCTTCTGCATTACCTCCGGCGGCTCAGGCCCTGAAGCTGCCCGGGCAGGGTCTCCGCACCGCGCAACATGAAATTTGGCCTGGCAGGTTGAAAGCCTGTTAACGCTATATTTGCAATGACCGAAGGAGCCCGTTCAACGGAAGGGCAGGATGCCCCGGATACCACAAGGCATGATGATTCCTTCTGTTACAAGGCATAAACCAAAACAAACCAACAATTTCTTCAGATGAACATTAAAATGGTACCAGGGTTGCTGCTTGCACATGCCCTGCTTTTTTCGCAGGCTGATGCCCGGCCCAGGGCGGAGATGCTGCTTGATAAGAACTGGAAGTTTTCGCGCGGCGACTTTACCTCCGCCATGATGCCATCTTTTGACGATGGCGCCTGGCAGTCTGTCACGCTGCCCCACGACTGGGCCATTTACGGTCCTTTCGATGCCAACAACGACCTGCAGGAGGTGGCCATCGTGCAGGACGGCCAGCAACAGGCGCTCGCCCATGCAGGCCGGACGGGGGGACTTCCCTTTCTTGGCGCCGGCTGGTACCGGCTGAGATTCTCGGTACCTGATTTCGCCCCCGGCAAAAGGGCTTTCCTTCTCTTCGACGGAGCGATGAGCAATGCCCGCGTCTATGTCAACGGCAAAGAGGCGGGATTCTGGCCTTACGGTTACAACTCCTTCCATTTCGACATCACGGGTTTGCTGAAGCCGGGTGAGGAAAACCTGCTGGCCGTCAGGCTGGAAAACTTACCCGAGTCGTCGCGCTGGTATCCGGGCGCCGGCATCTACCGGAATGTTCACCTGGTGGTGACCGAAGCCCTGCACATCCCGGTGTGGGGAATACAGGTCACCACACCCGTGGTCAGGAAGGATTTTGCCCGGGTGGTGGTACGTGCCACGGTTGATAAACCTGCCCGCATGGAGAATTCTTCCGTCTCGCTGGTCACCAATCTCCTCGATGCGCAGGGGCGCACAGTGGCCTCGGCAAAAAGCGGGCTCACCCGGTTTGACGAAGGGATCATCGAACAACAGCTGGTGGTGGAACAGCCCGCGCTGTGGGATACGGAACATCCCCACCTGTACACGGCCGTATCCCGCCTGTATGAGGGGGAGACCCTGAAAGACGAGTACGCCACCCCCTTCGGGATCCGCACCCTGGAGGTGATTCCCGGCAAGGGTTTCTTCCTCAACGGTAAAAGGGTGCAATTCAAAGGGGTTTGCAACCACCACGACCTGGGCCCCCTGGGAGCGGCCGTCAACGATGCCGCCATCCGCCGTCAGGTGCGCATCATGAAGGAGATGGGCGTCAATGCCATCCGTACCTCCCACAACATGCCGGCACCCGAGCTGGTCAGGGCCTGCGACGAAATGGGCATGATGGTCATGGCCGAAACCTTCGACGAATGGAAAGCCCCCAAGATGAAAAACGGCTATCATAACTATTTTGACGAATGGGGCGAAAAAGACCTGGTGAACCTGGTGCGCCACTACCGCAACAACCCCAGCGTGGTGATGTGGTGCATAGGCAACGAGGTGCCCGACCAGGGAACGGCCGACGGACCGAAGATCGCCCGCTTTCTGCAGGACATCTGCCACCGGGAGGATCCCACCCGTCCGGTGACCCAGGGCATGGACCACCCCGACGCGGTTATCAGCAATAATTTTGCCGCCGTCATGGACGTGGCCGGTTTCAACTACCGCTCGCACCGCTACCGCGATGCATACGGCAAGCTTCCGCAGGAGATCATCCTGGGCTCCGAAACCGCCTCGACGGTAAGCTCCCGCGGGGTCTACAAACTGCCGGCGGTGCGCCGCTCCATGGCCAAATACGACGACCACCAGAGCTCCTCCTACGACCTGGAGCACTGCGACTGGTCCGACCTGCCCGAAGACAACTTCATCCAGCACGAAGAGCTCGGATACTGCATCGGGGAGTTCGTCTGGACCGGCTTCGATTACCTCGGTGAGCCGACCCCCTATTATACCGACTGGCCAAGTCACAGCTCCCTCTTCGGGATCGTCGATCTGGCCGGGATCCCCAAGGACCGCTATTACCTTTACCGCAGCCTCTGGAACGACAAAGAACCTACCCTTCACATCCTGCCTCACTGGAACTGGCAGGGCCATGAGGGGGAGGTGGTGCCGGTGATGGTGTACACCAGCCATCCCTCGGCTGAACTTTTTATCAACGGGAAGAGCCAGGGCCGGCGCACCAAAGATCTCTCCGTCACCCTGGAGAGGAGCGACAACAAAGCTTCGCAAAAGTCGCTTGAACGCCAGAAAAGATACCGCCTGATGTGGATGGAAACCCGCTATGAGCCGGGAACGGTGAAGGTGGTGGCCTACGGCGGCGACGGGAAAGAGGTCGCGGTGAAAGAGATGCGCACGGCGGGCAAACCCCACAGGATCGAACTGGAAGCCGACCGGAGCGTCATCGGGGCCGACGGCCGCGATATCGCCTTTATCAATGTCAGGGTGGTAGACAGGGAGGGCAACCTCTGTCCGCACGACAGCCGGGAGATCACCTTTTCGGTGAAGGGGCAGGGCCGCTACAAGGCTTCGGCCAACGGCAATCCGGTGTGCCTGACTCCTTTCCAGTCGGAGACGATGCCCCTCTTCAGCGGACAGCTCACCGCCCTGGTGCAGTCGTCGGAAACCCCCGGTGAGATCCTCTTTGAGGCATCGGCCAAAGGGGTGAAAAAAGCCCGGCTCCTGCTCACCGGTTCCCCCGTTCCCGCTCCGTAGCGGACCCTGATCAAATTCCTGTTTGCCATGAGAAAACCTTCCTTTCGCTTTCGCCAGCCGGCTTCGGCCCTGGCACCGCAACCGGGTTCCTGTTCTTGTCATGACAGGAGCGCCGCACCCTTTACCCTCCTTCACTTATTCTTCTTCCTGGTTCCCTGCGTGGTTTTGCTGCCCGGGTTTGCCGGCGCTGCCCGGACCGACAGCCTGGTCTACAGGGATGCCTCGGAATTTATACTGCTGGGAAAGGGATTTGCGGATACGCCTTCCCTGTACAGCCGGCTGCCGGTAGCCCTCGAGCATAAAACCCGGCCCCCGGTATGGTCGCTGTCCCGGAACAGCGCCGGACTGGCGGTGCGATTCCGTACCGGCTCAAAGGCCATAGCCTGCCGGTGGACCGTCACCGGCGACGTGGTTATGAACCACTTCGCTCCTACCGGTATCAAGGGGGTGGACCTGTATGCCCTGGAGAACGGAAAATGGGTTTATGTGAACACCGGCAAGCCGGCGGGCAGGGAATCCACCGCCCTGCTGGCCGACCACATGACGGGGGAAGTGAGGGAGTACATGCTGTACCTGCCCCTGTACGACGGGGTGTCGAAACTGGAAATAGGTCTGGAAAAGGAGGCTTCCCTTCCGGATCCTTTGGTTGATAGCCCGCACCGGGGCCGTCCCGTTGTGTTTTATGGTACCAGCATCACCCAGGGAGGATGCGCCTCCCGTCCGGGAATGGCCTACCCCGCCCAGCTTTCCCGGATGCTCGACAGGGAAACCATCAACCTGGGTTTCAGCGGCAACGGCCAGCTCGACCTGGAAGTGGCCGAAACCATGGCCGCCATCGACGCCTCCTGTTTCGTCATCGACTGCCTCCCCAATGTCTCCGCAGCCCGGATGAGAGAAAACTACGTCAGGTTCGTGGAAATCCTCAGGGTGAATCATCCGGAAACACCCCTGGTGTTGGTCGAAAACCTTCATTATTCCTCCATGTTTTACGACCAGCAGATGGATTCGGTGATCGTTGGGAAGAACCGGCTCCTGCGGGAGCTCTACCGCGGGATGAAAAAGAAGGGCGACAGGCACCTCTGGTATGTCAGCGCCAAAGGACTCACCGGCGATGACAGGGAGGAAAGCGTGGACGGAGTTCACCTCACCGACCTCGGTTTTTACCGTTACGCCCGAAACCTCTGCCCCCTCCTCCGGAAAATCCTCCGGCGTTAAGCCGGGGCCGGCCCGGCAGTATTCCCGTTCTCCGGCGGATCCTCCCATTCATCAACGGGAGGCTTTTTCTGGAGGAGATCTTCGCTGGAAGGCAAATCCCGGCCGTCTGGTCAGAAAATTTCCGGAAACTGAAATGCCTATTTGATGCTTAGCTTAAGGGCAACCAGCTGCTTAACGAGTTCCACGTCGGAAGCACGTTCCATTCTCAGGGTGATGGGGCGTATCTGCCCGCAGCTGCGGGCGGCGAGAAAGCCGGCCTTCACAGGATCAGGCAGCGCCGAGCCGGCAATCAGTTCTTCCGCCTTCTTCGGAAAGTATAAGGTGACCCGGAAAGTGCCGGCCATTACCGCTATCCAGAAAATGGTGTTTTTCTTCTGCATAAGCCGGTAGAGCCACTGCTTTCCGTCGTTGTAATATTTCCATACTTCCGTGACGTGAGAATAGCTCACTGTCACGTGGTCGCAGATCTCCAACCACCAGCGGTACTTTTCTTGCAGAACCGCCGCCAGAAATTCCCGGGTGGGTTCTGTCATCGGGTCGGAGAGTATAAAGGTTTCCTTTTCGCTCATAAAGTTGTTTTTAAGCCTTCCGGTATATTGATAAGCTTCGTGGAATTAATCATGCATGTTCTGACCGTTCAGGCTCCGGGAAGGCAGGCCGGAAATTTCGCTGCCCGTTTTCCTGCAGAAAAGACCTTTCCGGGAGGGAGCGACCTTTTCATTCCTGTTCCGGCGGATAGTGACACTGCCGGAGGGTCGGACCGGCAGTGTCATAATCCGTAAGAAATTTTCGCCGCCCGGGACAAGTCATCGCCGGCCCTGACCGGGTGCATCAGGAAGGAGTAATTGTACTCGCTGCCGGTGAGGCGGTATTGTTCGTGGGTCCGGGCCCCCCAGCTGTCGTCGCCCCCCACGCCCATCTGTTGGAAATCGATGTTTACGGAGGTGAGGTTGCGGGGTTTCACATCGCTGATGTGCCGGTTGACGACCGGTTTGCCCTCCTCGGAGCGGCCCACGGTTTTCGTACGCGATTCGAAATCTTCCATGATGTTGTGGTGGGCGGTAACCTCCAGCAGGGGCATCCCCCGGAAGAGGAGGCCGTTGCCCAGGCTGTCGAGGAGGGCGGCCCAGCGGACGCCGGTGCGGTTGCCGTTTTCCTGTGGCCGCACATAGGGGAAGTAGAAGCCGGCCACGTCGCTGGTGTAGAGGCCCACAAAGGCGCCGGTATTCCGGTCCTGGTAGTTTTCGTGCGGCCCGCGGCCTAACCAGGCAACCCGGTCGAAGGAGCGGGGCATCACCAGGTTCATCCCCATCCGCACGATCTCGGGCAACCCCTCCCGGGTCATTTTGAAGTGATTGTCGACCATTATGTCTCCCGACCCGTACACGGTGTATACGGAACGGTAGGTGGCAGCCGGTCCGCCGGCATCACCGGCCAGGTCGAACAGCAGGGTGACCACCGCCTTCCGGTCGCCCTTTGCCACACTGACCGACTTCACCTTCCGGTTTTCGCCCGCCTTGCGCCAGATGCGGCTCCGTTTGTGGAGGCCGTTGCCGAAGTCATTGTCGGTGGGGGCGCGCCAGAAGTCGGGAATGGGACCGATTTTCAGGAATTCCGTTTCCCCCTTCCGGTAGCTGGTCATGATGCCGGTGGTCTTGTCGAAGGAGACACTGAAATCCTTGCCTGAGATCGTTACCGACAGGCTGTCTTCCGCAGTGCGCACCCCGGGGAGTGTTTTCCCGTCGACCGGGACAACCGCCTCATGGAACGGAAGTACGAATTGTTCCGAAGCAGCTTCCCATCCTGCTTCCAGCACTCCCCCGGCCTCGCGGAGCTTTGCCCTGATTGTAAGAAAATATTCCGTGCCGGGCATGGGATCGATGCTGTAAGGGGTTTTCACCTTCACGATCTCCCCGGGGCCCCCTGCCACAGCACCGTAATCCCCGCCTGACAGCAGCTCACCGTCGCCGGTGATCTCCCAGGTAAAGTCAAAATCGGACAGACCGGTAAAAGCATAACGGTTGTGAATGGCGATCTCCCCGGTAGCCAGGTTCACCGGAAGGAAGCGGATGTACTGGTATACCTTTTTAACCTCCTGCAAGGCCGGTTTAACACTCCGGTCGGGGTTGACCAGCCCGTTGCAGCAAAAATTGCCATCGGTATAGAGCGAGTCGGGGCCGAAATCCCCCCCGTAGGCCCAGTAAACCGCCCCCTCTTCGTCGGTCATCCGCAGTCCCTGGTCCACCCAGTCCCAGATAATCCCCCCCTGCAGCGCATCGTACTTCTCGATCACATCCCAGTAATCCTGAAGGTTACCCACGCTGTTGCCCATGGCGTGGGCATACTCGCACTGGATCAGCGGGCGGTCGGGATTGGTTTTGGCATAGGCCTCCATCTCTCGGATCCGGAGGTACATGGGGCAGAAAATGTCGGTGTTGGTATCCAGTTCCGCCCGCTCGTACTGAACGGGGCGCGTGCTGTCGACCCCTTTGAGGTAATCGTAGGTGGCATGGAAATTCTCCCCGTTGCCTGCCTCGTTTCCCAGCGACCAGATGATGACCGAGGGTTGGTTTTTGTCGCGGGCGAACATGTTTCCGGTTCTGAACAGATGGGCGGCTTTCCACAGCGTGTCCTTGGCCAGGGAAGCAGCCCCGTATCCCATGCCGTGCGATTCGATGTTGGCTTCATCCACCACATAGAGACCATAGCGGTTGCAGAGCGTGTAGAAATACTCGGGTTGCGGGTAATGGGAGGTGCGAACGGTGTTCAGGTTGTGGCGCTTCATCAGCAGGATATCTTCCAGCATGGTTTGCTCATCCACATAATGCCAGCTTTCTTCGTGGTGCTCGTGCAGGTTGGCACCCTTCAGATAAACATATTTCCCGTTGATGTAAAGGCGTCCGTTTTTGATTTCGCTGGTCCGGAAGCCCACCTCCTGGTGCAGGACCTCGGCCGTCTGCCCCTGGTCGTCGCGGAGGAGGACGACCAGCTGATAAAGGTTGGGGATTTCAGCCGACCACTGTTTAACGGCCGGGAGGGTGTCGGCAAACGAAACGGTTGTGATGCCGGGGGTGGCTTCGGCTTTCGATGAAAAGGCCAGTACCCGGGTGGTGTCGTCGTAGAGCATGGCTTCAAGGACCATGGGCCGCGGTTCTTTCTCCAGGTTCTGAAGCTCCAGGGAAAGGGTGAAAAGGCCGTCCCGGTAGTTGCCGTCAAGCCCGGCGGTCACCCTGAAGTCGCGGATGTGCTGCGGCGCCCGCGCCAACAGGCAGATGTCGCGGGTAATGCCGCTCATCCGCCAGAAGTCCTGGTCTTCCAGGTAAGAACCGTCGCACCAGCGGAACACCTCCAGGGAAACAGAATTCTCCCCTCTTTTCAGGTAAGGGGTGATGTTGAATTCAGCTGGGGTTTTGCTGTCTTCGCTGTAGCCGACGAATTCGCCGTTGATCCAGAGCGTCAGGTTGCTGCTGACGGCGCCCGCATGCAGGTAGATCTCCATCCCCTTCCAGTTTTCAGGAAGCTCAAAGGTGCGCTTGTAGCATCCCACCGGGTTGTGGTTGCCCTCAATGACCGGCGGAGTGGCCTTGTGGGGGTAGACAATGTTCACATAGATGGGATAATCGTACCCTTGCTGTTCCCAGTTGGCCGGCACGGCGATCTCATCCCAGCCGCGGGTGTCGTAATTGTCCCTGAAAAACCAGAAGGGCCGTTCCGAAGGGTGGTTCGCCAGCCTGAATTTCCATTGTCCGTTCAGCGACATCACCAGCGGCGATTCCCACTTCTGATCCCTGCGGGCCTGTTCCGCCGAAAGGTAAGGGATGAATGAAGCCCGGGGGTCTTCCCGGTTGATCTGGCTGACCTGCGGATCCTCCCAGGCTTTCGCCGTGGGTTCTTCGTACGGCACTCCGGTATAGTCCCTGAAACCGCCGCAGGAGGTAAGGGCGGCGGCTGCCATCATCAATACGACATAGACAAGCTTTTTCATAGGATGATCAGTTTTTGTTTTTATTCGGGCGAATGCAAGGAAACTGAGAGAAAAGCCGAATGGGGGGCCTTCGGGTTGGCGCATGGATTGCACCGGTGCATGAGACGGGCGGATGTCATGTATTGTAGTGTAAATCAGTTAGAAGTATTAATCTTTCCGGCAAGGACTCATACATGCGGCCTACCGGGAGGGAAATAAAGAACCCTCTTTCGTTCGGGCTGTTTTCCAGGAATCCCCGGGTTTGAAATTAATAAATTAAAGGACAATTCAGACTGCAAGCCCGGCGATTTTCTGTCCGGGGCAGCGCCCCGGAGTAAACGGGCTGAAGGCCCAAAGTATGTCAGCCGGAGCGGTGTTTGGTTCCTACCGGGCTGAAGGCCGTTGTTATATCAGCCCGTGGCGGCGCCACGGGACCGGAGATGCCTCACATTTGATCCTGCGCCCTGTCAGGGCAGGTTAACCCGGATAGCTGGAAACTGCTCTTCCGGTACGTTTTGCCCCCGGATTACTCAATCCGGAAGCTTCCCTCCAGTCTTCTGTCGGCGGAGGAGCCCCCCACAAAGAATGTGACTTTTCCGGGCGGGGTGACGAACGTTTTCATTCCGGGGTCCCAGCAGGCCAGAGCTTCGGCCGGAAGGGGCAGTTCCACCCGCACCGATTTTCCGGCTGGCACGAACTGCCGGCGGAAGGCCTTCAGGGCCAGGGGAGGCTGTTCCTCCGGCGCCTCAGGAAAGGAGACATAGAGTTGCACCACTTCGTCTCCGTCGCTGTCCCCGCTGTTGGTAAGGGTAAATGCCACGACCGCCGGTTTGTCGCCGCGGAGGGGCAGACCGGAGACCTGCAAATCCGAATAGCTGAACCGGGTGTAGGAAAGCCCGTGGCCGAAGGGGAAGAGCGGTTCCGCGGCTGCGTACATGTAGGTTCTGCCGTTCCGGATGTTGTAGTCGAGGATGGGGGGCAGCTGTTCAATGGAGGAGGGCCAGGTCTGCACCAGCCGCCCTGCGGGGTTTACCTTTCCGAACAGAACGTCGGCCAGTCCGTTGCCCAGCTCCTGGCTCGACTGGGTGATGTGGACGATGGCCGGAACATGCTGTCCGGACCAAGGAATGGCGTAGGGAAAACTGGAGATGAGCACCAGTACGGTATTGGGATTGGCGGCGTGGACGAGTCTCACCAGATCTTCCTGTTCGAGGGAGATGGCCTGCCGGTCGACCTCTTCGCGGCCGTCGCTGGCCACATGGTTCTGGCCCCAGGCCAGGTTGTACCCCAGGGGGTGGTTGCCGATGCAGACGATGGCCACATCGGCTTCCCGGGCCAGGATGACGGCCGAGTCGGCCTTGTTGCTCATGGCATAGGTAACCTCCGTGTTTTCGCCTGCAGCCGTGCGGATGCCTTCAAGGGCGGTCACCGCATAAGGAGGCGTTCCGGCATACCAGTCCGAGATCACCTGGCCGGCCCGGGGCCCGAGGACCGCGATCTTTTTGTTTTTGCCTGTTTCGAGCGGCAGCAGCCGGGGGTTGTTTTTAAGCAGAACCACCGACCGGGCGGTGACCCTGCGCACCAGCTCGTGGGTTTCGGGTTTTAACCAGGGAGCCACGGTGTCGGCAATGCCGATCGAAGCCCAGGGATTGCCGTTTCCTTTGTCGAGCAATCCCAGCCGCAGCAGCACCCGCAGGTTCCCCCGCACCGCCCTGTCTATTTCTTCTTCGGTTACCAATCCCTCGCCGAGTGCCTTCTCAAGCGGTTCCCGGTAGTTGTCGAGAAACATGGTGATGCCGGCATGGATGCAGCCGGCGGCCGCCCGGGTGAGATCGGGGTAGTACCCGTGTGCCGAGACCAACAGACGGAAAGCACCTCCGTCGGTGGCTATGATCCCGTCCTGGCCCCACTCCTTCACAGTGGTTTCCCTCAGCACCGGGTGGACGGTACAGGGAATGCCGTTGTATTTGTTGTAGGCCGCCATAAAAGCCCGGGAACCTCCTTCGGTGATCCCTTTGTAAAAGGCATAACCATAGTATTCCCTGAAAAGACGCTCGTCAAAATCGGATGAGTTGACGGTTCGCACGTTCTCATTGCTGTTGGCCAGGAAGTGTTTCATCAGGGAGGCGGTTTTCCAGTAGCGGGGGTGGTCGCCCTGAAGTCCTTTGACAAAGGCGACAGTCATGGCGGCGGCAAGACAGGGATCCTCGCCGAAGCATTCTTCTGTGCGGCCCCAGCGGATGTCCCGTCCCAGATCGGCATTGGGCGCAAAGACGATCAGCCCGCTGCTTCCGTACCGTGGGTTCTGGGCCAGGAAACGTGCCTCTTCGGCTTCAAGCGACGCCGCCCGCCCGAGAAGCTCAGGATCCCACATCTGGGCCAGCCCTATGGCCTGCGGAAAAGTGGTGGTGGCGGAGGCTCCCTTCCCTTTCACCGCCCAGTTGGCAGGCCCGCTCAGCGCCAGGCCGTGCAGCCCCTCCACCGTGCGGGTGCCCCGGATTCCCAGCCGCGGAATGGCAAGCCGGGTGGAGAGGCAGCCGATCTTCTCCCCGCGGGTCATCAGCGAAATCAGATTGTCGAGCCGCTCATCCTCCGAAAGACGAATGTCGGCAAAAGGATAATCCTGGGCGTTGAGATACGGGACGGCCATCCACAACAGGAGGAAATAGATCATTTTTTTCATCGGGGTATTCACTGATTTATTGATAATTCTATGGTTACTAAGGGCAATAAGGCCTGCTCCGGCTTTTACCGCCCGCGGAATCGGCTCTTCCTTGCTCCGCCGGACCTGGTTGGGGGCTGAGGAAGGATCCTTGCGCCTATGTCGTTGAAACACCTTGCCCTTTTGACTTTGCAACAACGGAATTGTCTTTTTCCGGTTGCCGGAGGTAATTCCTGAAGGTAGGATAACTGGCGGCCACCGCCGTTAAATGCCGGCGATCCCTGACCGGATTAGAACAGGATGCGCAGGTAATCCCTCACCTCAGCGGGGTCGGGGTCTGCCGGGAAAATACGGGAGGGCTGCAGGTAATGCAATTCCTTTCCCTCCTTGAATTTTTCTTCGCCGCCTCCGGTGATGTTCAGCAGGATGGACGATTTTTTGTCGACGGTGCCGTTTTCAACGGCCTTTATCAGAGAAGCCACCGCCACTGCGGCGGCGGGATGGATGCCGGTGCCTTCGGTTTCGGCGAAGAGGGCGGATGCCTGCCGGCTTTCCTGGTTGGTGGCCAGTAACACATCGCCTCCGCTGTCTGTCAGGGCATCGTAGAGACCTCCGGCAGGGGGATAGGGGGGTTTCCGGTTCGAGAGCACTTTGGCATCGATGAGCTCAGTTTGTCGCCGGGCCTGACCGTCGTCGAAGGGGAGCATGCGGCGCGAACCTGCTTTCCAGGCATCGTAAATGGGGTGGAAGGGGGCATTCTGCGAAACCATCGATTTCATCCTGCCGTTGCCGTAGCGTCCGTCGGCCAGAAACCGGAGGTTGGCCTCCCAGGCGGCAATGGCGCCCGTTCCGCTGCCTACGGCCTGAAAATAATAGCGTGGTATGGCGCCCGCGGCAGTCACGGCCGACAGGACGGTGGTACCCATGCCATCGCGCCGGGCTACGTTCCTGGCACCTCCCTCGGAGATGAATCCTTCGGCAGTGGCGGCCAGGTTCGAGAGGTGAATGGCATCGAAATAGTCGCAGCCTTTCCGGCTACAGATCAGTTTGACGCAGGGATCCGGGGCGGTCTCGAACCAGAGGGCGTCGAGGTTTTCTTCCGGAACGCACAGCAGAAGCGGAATTTTGTTGTCGGAGCACACTTTTGCAAAGGAACGGGCGGTATTTCCTGCTGAAGCCACTACCAGCACCTTTTCCAAGGCCGGGTCTAGGCGCGCGCATACCGAATAGGCCTCTGTCTCCTTGAAGGAACAGGTCGCCATACGGGCTCCGATTTCGGGCCACCAGCCGCTGAAGGTGATCCATAAAGCCTCCAGCCCCAATACCCTGGCCAGCGCTTCGCTGCGATAGGTCACCGGTGCCGACGAACCCTCCAGGATGCGGCGTATGGGCAGCCAGTCGGAAAACCGATAGAGACCGGGAAGGTCGTTCCGGAGGGTGAGCTGCCGGTTTTCGTATACCGCGCGGATCAGAGTCGGCTCCTGCTCCTCCGGGGCATCCAGCGTCCACCCCGTATCGGGAAAGCTCTTTCCCGTCCTGACCGATTGCAGAAAATAACGGGTCTTTTCAAAATGCATAATCTGTGTTTTTGTGCCGGGATCTCTTTCCCCGCGTAACAGGCAGGCTCTGCAGGGCTGGTGCCCCCCGGCAGGCCTGCGGGTCTCCTGCAAAAATAGCATTTTGCACCTCCCGTGATGCAGGCATTCTCATGACCGCCCGGAATCTCCGGCGGGGGGAGGTTGCCCGGCACCTGTTCCTTCAGGTTGCTCCTTGCCATTGCCTGCCAACCCCCGGGACCGGTTTCCCAACAGAGAAACCAGCAGCAGGGAGACCAGCAGGCTGACAAGGGCCCAGACCCACTGGCCCGGGCCGGCACCGAAGTCCTCCAGCGCCGGGTTCAGCCATCCCTTGTCGATGCACCACAAGGCTGCGACCGCTCCGGCATTGTTGATAAAATGGGCCAGGATCGGAAGCCACAGGGAACCGCTCCATACCAACAGATAGCCAAAAAGCACCCCCAGCAACAACCGGGGAATAAACCCCAGGAATTGCATGTGAAGGGCGCTGAAAAGTGCCGCTGCCAGCCATATGCCCCCATGGACCTGGCCCGTCCAGCGGATCAGGATTTTTTGAATAACCCCCCGGAAGAGGAGTTCCTCGCCCAATGCCGGCAATACGGCAACCATGAAAAGGTTGAAAAGCAATCCCCAGACACCCGAGGTCGTGAGAAAAGCCTCCATCAGGGCTGCCGTCTGTTCCTCCGTTTCCCGTATCCACTCTTCAAGTGGTTCCATCCAGCCGGGCAAATGCATTTCAGCATTGAGGTACCCGGAAAAATTGATGAAGGGATTGACCGCAAAAACCAACAGTAAAACCAGCAGTCCCTGCCGCAGGGAAAACATACGGCCGAGCTGCAGGTAAGCCACCGGCTTTGCACTGAAGAAAAAGGCTGCCAGAATGGCCGGAAGCAGGAACAAACCAATGGTCTGAAACAGCTGGAAATATTTCAGGATGCGGATGGCGGCGGGATCGGTCAGCGCGGGGGAGGAAAAAATCTGCATGATTTCATCGTAACCGAAGAGCGGAAAAGCAAGCAGCAGGGCCACCACCATAGAGGCCAGGAAAAGGGTGACAGCCAGGAATGCCGTAAACGCAAGTTGCGAAAAGGGCTTCATTCCGCGGAAAAGGGTGAAGACAAAGGCCATGCGGGGTTAAATATCCTGGGTTGTTCTTTTTCTTTCCCTGAAGCGGGTGATCCGATGGTAGCCGGAGCTGCGAAGGCAGCGGAGGGCATCATCGTAATGACGGGCTATCTGGATGGGGTGGTGGGCATCGGAGCTGAGGGTCACCGGCACATTTTTTGCCTGCAGAAGTCTCAGCAGCTGCATACCCGGGTAAAATTCCCGGCAGGGTTTGTCCAGCCCTGCCGTGTTCAGTTCGACGGCAATTCCTGACCGGCTGATGATTTCAGCGGTTTCTTCGTACAGGAGGGTCTGGTCTGATTCAGGGAAAACAGCAAATTTTTTGATCAGGTCGGCATGTCCCAGGATATCAAAGAGTTGCGATCCGGCAGCCTGCTGTAAGAGCCTGAAATACCTGGCATAGAGTTCGTCGTTACTCCATTTTCCGTAAAACGACTCATCCCCGTCGAAGTTCCAATCGTCGAGCCAGTGCACCGATCCGATGACATAATCGAGGGGCAGGCTGTCGATGATGCGGGCAATCTGTCCCTCCTTTCCGGGGAAGTAGTCCATTTCAATTCCGTACCGGATGTTGATCATATGGCCATAGGTTTCGCGTACCTCGGCAATCTGCCGGGTCATCACCGGCAGATCCGCCTCCTGGAGCGCCCAGGTAACCGGTTTGAGGCTCACATGATCGCTGAATCCGATTTCGTCCAATCCTTTTTCAATGGCGGCGACCGCCATTTCCCGGTAGGAGGAGCTGCCGTCGGAGAGGATGGAATGCGTGTGGTAATCAACCAACCCGCGCATGCCCGGTCAGAGTTTTCTGATTTTTATATTCCTGAACAGGGTGAGGCCCCCGTGGTCCTGCAGCCCGATGTGGCCTCTCCCGGCAATCCCGTAGGTGGCGACATCCTTCCATTTGCCTTCGGCTTTGCGGGCCTGCCAGTCCTCGTTCCACAGCACATATTCCACCACTTTCTCCCCGTTGAGCCAGTGTTCGACAAGGGAATCGCGCACCACGATACGGGTGCTGTTCCATTCATCCAGGGGCTTGACCGGTATGCTGACGGGAGCATGCATGGCATAGTTAGCGCCGCTGTGCTGGTCAGGTTCCAGTGGCTCAGGCCAGCCCTTGTCGTCGATCAGCTGGTACTCGATGCCCGACTCGTATATGGCATCTGCCGCTCCTTCCTGCACATGGTAAAAGACGCCTGAATTGCTCGTCGAATCGATTTTCCATTCCAGGCAGAGTTCGAAGCTGGCGAATTGTTCCTTTGTGATAATGTCTCCTCCGTGGTCGCTGCCGACACCCGTATTCATCATCACCCCCTCTTCGACCCTCCATCCCGTGGTGTCGCCCCCGTTGTAGAGCTTCCAACCGCTCATGTCGGTGCCGTTGAAAAGAAGCTGCCAACCCTCCGCAATCTCCCTGCTTGAAAGGGTATTGATCTTTTGTTCTTTTACACTGCACGCAGCCCAGAGCAGTGCGGCAATTAAAACGAATCCGGATTTATTCATAACGGCTGGTTTTTTTCAGTTCCCGAAGTTAGCAAAAGCAAATCAATTCCCAATTCCGGGGGGAAATTTATCGTGGGGGAGCCTGTCGGGATGGCCGTCTAGGGGGGGGCGGGGTTGTCGGGAGGGGTTGTGGTAGCGGAGGAGCGATCCTCCTTTGGGAGGGTGCGGGAATTTTTGGCCTGATGGATTGTGGCCGGCGTCAAACCCAGAGTGGAAGCTGGCCGCCGGTCAGGCGGAAGGTTTTGCGGTGCCAGGGGCTGATGCCGCAGCGGGCAATGGCCCGGCGGTGAAAGGCGGTGGGGTAGCCCTTGTTGCGGTCCCATCCGTAGGCGGGAAAATCCCGGTGCAGGGATTCCATCAGTTCGTCGCGGTGGGTCTTAGCAAGGACGGAAGCCGCCGCAATAGAACGGAAGCGTGCGTCGCCCCTGACAAGGCAGGCATGGGGGATGCCGGATTGGTTGAGGAAGCGGTTTCCGTCGATCAGCAGGAACCCGGGTTTGGTCGTCAGCAGGGCTACCGCCCTGTTCATGGCCAGGAAGGAGGCTCTCAGGATGTTCATGCCGTCGATTTCCTCCGGCGAGGCCAGGGCCACGGCCCAGGCCAGGGACTCTTTTTCCAGAAGGGGGCGCAGGATATTCCGGGCTTTCTCGCTCATCAGCTTGGAGTCGTTGAGCAGGGGATGGTCGAATTCAGGGGGAAGGATGACCGCCGCGGCCACCACAGGTCCGGCCAGGCATCCCCGGCCGGCCTCGTCGCAGCCTGCTTCCAGCCTTCCCTCCTTCAGGAAGGCCTGAAGAGGCTCCACGCCCTTGTTTGCCGGGGTAACTCCCCTTTGCCTTTTGCCTGCCGCCTCAGCGCCGCTCATTTTCCTGCTTTCTCTCCGGTTTCCTCCAACCGGAGGTTCAGCACCTTTTCCGCACTTTCCCATAAAAGGGCGGCGGTCCGGTCCCAGGTAAAGATTTCCTTGCGCAGGTTTCCTCTGGCGACGAGCTGCTGCCGGAGCGTTTCATCGCTGCTGATGCGTTCCATGGCGGCGGCAATCTGCTCCGGAGAACGGGGATCGGCATACAGGGCTGCGTCACCCCCCACTTCAGGCAGCGAGGTGGTGTCGGAGCAGATCACCGGAACACCCGCCCCCATGGCTTCAATCAGCGGAAGGCCAAATCCTTCGAAAAAGGGAACAAATACCAGGGCGAGCGCCGACCCCAGGACCAGCCGGAGCTCTTCATCCGGTATCCTCCCCGTGAACACGACTTCCCCGCGGTGGGCCATCTTCCTGAATTCGCGGAAAATAGGCCCGGTCTTGAACATCTCGCCCCCTACAATCACCAGTTTGACAGGTTGTTGGGATCGGTTTTTGAACAGGTCGTAGGCCTTCAGCAGACCCTCGATGTTTTTCCGGGGATGCAGGGCCCCCACATACAGGAAGTAGCGGTTACCCTCCGCATAACGTATCCTCACCACCTCCTGTTCACCGGGCGGAACCGGCGTGTATTTCTGGTTGTAGCCACTATAAACGATGTCGATGCGGGAGGGCTCGATGGCAAAGGTTTTGGCGATATCCTCCTTAGAGCATGCCGATACCGTGGCGATGCGTACCGCTTTCCGCGCAAAGCGCGGGAAAAAATAGTTGTAGTATTTTGAAATGGCCCGGGGAAGCCCTTCTGGCCGGTGGATGAAATTCAGGTCGTGGATCACGGGAAGCTGCGGTACCGTGCTGCGCAGGGTGAGGTACCCATCGGTCGACAGGAACAGGTCGGCCTTGTACCGCTTCAGAAGCGCGGGCACCCTGAACTCGAACCACAGAAACCAAAGCAGGGGATGGCGGGTGGGAGGCCATACCTTCACGGGGGTCACATTGTCAGAAAAAACAAACTCCCTGTCCCAGGCACGGTCGAAAAGAAAGATGAAACGGTGCTCAGGATGCTCACGGGCTATGCGCTTCAGGGTTTCGCAGGTGAACCACCCGATCCCTTCCAGCCGGTTTTTCAATAACAGTCTCGTGTTGACGACAATGATCATACCGCTGCGTTTTTCAATCCCTCAAGGGGCATACAAAGTATGCCAAAATAATCTATTTTTAGCCTTCGAAACAAACAAAATCCTGAGTCTTGAGGCGTAAGTTCGTCACCAACCTGTTGCTGCTCATATTCCTGAACCTGCTGATCAAACCGTTCTGGGTTCTGGGGATAGACCGAACGGTGCAGAATGTAGTGGGTGCGGAAAGCTACGGGCTGTACTTTGCGCTTTTCAATTTTTCGATGATCTTCAACATCCTTCTCGATCTGGGGATCACCAATTTTAACAACCGCAACATATCGCAGCACCGTTTCCTGCTTAAAAAGCACCTGACGAACATCATCGGTCTTAAACTGCTCCTGGCACTGGTTTATGCCGGGGTTTGCCTGGTGGCGGCCGCGGTCGTCGGTTACAGCAAGGTGCAGTTCCACCTGTTGCTGTTTCTGATTCTGAACCAGTTTCTGGTGGCATTCACCCTGTATCTCCGTTCGAACATCAGTGCGCTGCAATTTTTCCGTACCGACAGTTTGTTGTCGGTGCTTGACCGTGCCCTGATGATCCTTCTTTGCAGCCTTCTGCTTTTCACCAACATCACGGGAGGCCTGTTCAGAATCGAATGGTTTGTCTATATCCAGACTCTTGCTTATGTGATCACCACGCTGGTGACGCTGCTGGTGGTGCTCTCGAAATCCGGGCCGGTCACCATCCGGCTGAATGTCCGGTTTTGCCTTATTTTTCTGAAGAAGTCCTACCCCTATGCGCTTCTGATTTTGCTGATGGCTTTTTACAACCGGATTGACTCGGTGATGCTGGAAAGGATGTTGCCCGATCCGCTGGGCAAGCAGGAGGCCGGGATCTATGCCCAGGCTTTCAGGCTTCTGGATGCGGTGGCCATGTTCGGGGCCCTGGTAGCGGGGTTGCTGCTGCCCATGTTTTCGAGCATGATCAAAAAGCGGGAACCGGTAGGGCCCATGGTCCAGCTGGCGGTGACGCTGCTTTTCGTACCGGCCGTCGTGATTGCCGTTTCCAGCCTTTTCTTCGGCCGGGCGATCATGGATACCCTTTACCAGGCGCACGTCGACAATTCGGCCGATATCCTGGGCCTGCTGATGATGGGGTTTCCGGGTATCGCAGCCACCTATATTTTCGGCACCCTTCTCACCGCCAACGGAAGTCTCAAACAGCTGAACCTCATGGCCGCCGGAGGGATGGTCCTGAACATAGCCCTCAACCTGCTGCTCATTCCCGTCTGGAAAGCCCTCGGTTCCGCCTGGGCCAGCATGGTCACCCAGCTGATGACCGGTCTGGCGCAGATGCTGATTGCCTGGGTAATCTTCCGGCTCAGGGTTCCCTCCGCCTTCCTGGTTAAGCTGGCTGTTTTCATCCTGTTCACCCTGTTGGCGGGCTACCTTTTTTCCCGGATTCCCGACACCCTGGCCGGATATCTGCTTGCCGTGGCGCTGCCCCTGTTTTTTGCCGTCCTGATCAAGCTTGTGAACCTGGGCGACCTGGTCCGGATCATCCAAAAAGAATCATGAAACCGGCGCCTACCATACAGGAGCTGACCGACGGCGACAGGTACAACCTGCTGGCCATGGTTGAACAAAAAAAGGTGAAGGAGTTTATCGTCGGACAGGTGATGACCGACAAGAAACTGATTCCGATTTACATGGTATACCAGACCCTTCTGTTTCTGTCGGGACTCTTTTTCCTTACCCGGGCGCTGGTTCTGGCTTTCAGAGGCAGCCCGGCCTACCTGCTGGTTGTTCTGGGCACCATACTTTTCAGTTTCACCCTGCTGGTGGTCATCCATGAACTGCTGCACGGACTGGCGCTGCTGGCCATCGGGGCACCCAGGATCTCGTTCGGCGGCGACCTGCGGCGATTTGTCTTTTATGCGGCGGCCGACCGCTTCGTCATTGGCAGGCAACCCTTCCTCTTTGTGGCGCTCATGCCCCTGGCGGTCGTCCAACTGGTGGCGGTGGCCGGCATCATCGTCTGGTTTTACCACCCGTTTCTTTACTTCTTCCTGATCTTGATGACCATGCACAGTTTTTTCTGTTCGGGCGACATTGCGCTGGTCTCCGTTTTCTATCGTCATCCCGGGAAACGGGTTTACATGTACGACGTCACAAGCGAGCGGGTAACCTATTTCTTTGCGGAGAGGTAGCTTCTTTCCCCTGCGCAAGGGCACCGGGGGGCGCACTTTGCGGGAGTTATCGCAGGCATGCCGCGGCCCGTCGGCTGCAACCCTCAGGTTGGCAGGTTGTTGGACCCGGGGCGGGTTGTGTAAAAATGGTTAAATACGATAATTTTCTGCCTGATTCCGGTAAAAGCACTATCTTCGCAAAGCCTTGTAATTGAGGTAAGGCTGACCCGGCGAGGGATTCAAGAAAAAGTATGGTTATGAAGCGCTACAGATTGTACAACCTGATTGTCGGCTGGGCGGCCTTTGCCCTGTCGGCGGTCGTCTATTTGTTAACCATTGAGCCGACCACCAGTTTCTGGGACTGCGGGGAGTTTATCACCACAGCCACCAACCTGCAGGTGGGTCATCCTCCCGGGGCGCCGGTGTTTATGATCGTGGGCCGTTTTTTCACCATTCTGGGCGGATCGCCCCACCATGCCGCCCTGATGATCAACATCATGTCAGCCCTGGCAAGCGCTTTCACCATTCTGTTCCTGTTCTGGACCATCACCCACCTGGCGCGTAAACTGCTTCCCTCCGCCGAAGAGATGACCACCGGCCAGATGGTGGCCGTCCTGGGCAGCGGTCTCGTGGGCGCCCTGGCTTACGCCTTCTCGGATACCTTCTGGTTTTCGGCCGTGGAAGGCGAGGTGTATGCCACCTCCTCCTTTCTGACCGCCCTGGTGTTCTGGGCCATCCTGAAGTGGGAAAATGTCGCAGACCAGCCCCATGCCAACCGCTGGCTGATTCTGATCGCATACCTCGTGGGACTTTCCATCGGCGTCCACCTGCTTAACCTGCTGGCCATCCCGGCTATTGTTTTCGTCTATTATTTCAGGAAGTACACGGTTACCAACAAGGGGATCGTCTATGCCCTGCTGGTGTCGGTAGCCCTGCTGGGCGGTGTGATGTTCGTCATCATCCCCGGATTTGTGAAGATCGCCTCCTGGTTTGAACTCCTCTTCGTCAACGGTTTTGGTCTTCCCTATCATTCCGGAGCCCTTTTCTACATCCTTCTTCTGATAACGGGCCTGGTATGGGCCATCCGCCATACCCTGAAGAAAAACATGGTTTTCTGGAATACGGTGCTGGGCGCTATTGCGGTGATCCTCATCGGCTATTCCTCTTTCGCCCTTATCATCATCCGATCCTCGGCAGGAACCCCGATGGACCAGAACAGCCCCAACGACACCTTTTCGCTGCTTTCCTACCTGAACCGCGAACAATATGGGCAAAGGCCCTTGATGTACGGGCAGTATTACAATTCGCCCCTCAATCCGGCCAACCGTTACAACCAGGGAAGCCCTTACTACAGCCAGCGCGACGGGAAGTATGTCGTTACCGACCATCGCATTATCCCCAACTACGACGATAAGTTCAAAACCCTTTTCCCCAGGATGTGGAGTTCCGTCGAAGAGGGGCATATCCAGGAATACCAGCAGTGGGGAAAGGTGAAAGGCAGAAGGGTGCAGCATGTGAATGAGCAGGGGGAGAAGGAGATCATTGTAAAACCGACCATGGCCGAAAACCTCCGCTTTTTCTTCCGTTACCAGGTGGGACATATGTACCTTCGCTATTTCATGTGGAATTTTGTCGGCCGGCAGGATGATGTCCAGAGCCACGGGGGGGTCCTCCATGGCAACTGGGTCAGCGGCATCCGGTTCATCGACGACTGGAGGCTGGGCGACCAATCGCTGCGGCCGGCAGCCTTTCAGAACAAGGGAAATAACAAATATTACTTCCTTCCCCTGATTATGGGTTTGCTGGGCATCTTCTACCAGTATAACAAAGGCAGGGAGGGGAAACGTGGCCTGTGGCTGGTTTCCCTGCTCTTCATCCTTACCGGGCTGGCCATCGTGGTTTACCTGAACCAGTACCCGATCCAGCCCCGGGAGCGGGATTACGCCTACGCCGGCTCCTTTTATGCCTATGCCATCTGGATTGGTCTCGGTCTGATGGCGCTGTGGGAAGGCATGAAGAAACTGCTGCCCGATACGGTGAGCGCTGCCGCGGTAACCGGGCTGACGTTGCTCCTGGTTCCCGGGATCATGATTGCCGAGAACTACGACGACCATGACCGGTCAAACCGTTACACCGCCCGTGACCTGGGCGCCAATTACCTGGAGACCTGTGCCGGACAAGCCGTGATCTTCACCAACGGCGACAACGATACCTTCCCCCTTTGGTACAACCAGGAGGTGGAACGGGTGCGCACCGACGTCCGCGTATGCAACCTGAGCTACCTGCAGACCGACTGGTACATCACCCAGATGAAAAAACAGGCCTATGAGTCCAAACCCCTTCCCTTTTCGCTGAAGGAGGAACAGTATACCCAGGGAACGCGCGATATTGTTTATCTGTTGAACGATCCCCGGCTGAAGGGAGAAACGGTCGACCTGCAAAAGGCCGTCCATTTCGTGGCCGACGACAACCCCGCCACCAAACTGGGCCAGGCAGGAAATGCAGCCTACATACCCAAAAAGATCCTCGCCTTTAAAATCGACAAGGAAGCCGTAATCCGCAACAAGGTAGTCAGGCCCCAGGATTATGACAAAATTGTCGATACCATGTACATAGACCTCAGCGACCGGGATTACCTGCCCAAGGACGAATATATGATTCTGGACCTGCTGGCCAATAACAACTGGGAGAGGCCCATATACTTCGCCATAACCATCGGGCCTTCGAAATTCATGAACCTGGATGAATATTTCCAGCTGGAGGGTTTTGCCTACCGGCTGGTGCCTGTTAAGGCGGGAAATGCGAGCCAGGATCGCATCAATTTCGGAAGGGTGGCCTCCGACGTCATGTACGACAACCTCTACAATAAGTTCAGGTGGGGCAACATGAACGATCCGGAGATTTACCTCGACGAAAACAACATCCGGATGATGACCAATATCCGGAATAATTTCAACCGGTTGGCCTCCTCTATGCTGGAAGAGGGCCGGAAGGATACGGCCGTTGCCGTCATTGAAAAAGGCTATGAACTGGTGCCGCCCGTGACGGTGCCGCACGAATATTTTTCGCTTGAGATGATTACCACCCTCTACCAGGCGGAGGCCAAAGAAAAAGCCTCCGCGATGGCCGGGGATGCTTTCCGCACCTTTGACCAGTCGCTGTCATATCTGATGGGGCTTCCCGCCCTGTTCCAGCGTTCGGGCGACGTGGCCGACGAAATACAGCGGAACATGTTCTTCATGCAGAAACTGGAGAGGACCTGCCGGAGCTTTGGCGACGAAGCGTTGTCAAAACAGATCGGCGAAGCCATGCAGGGTTATTTTCTCAGGTACCAGGGAAGCTAGTGGGTGGTGTCGGACCAAGGATCCCGGCAGGATGGGCGTGGCGGCAAGAAACAGACCAGGCGTTTCAGCCATGCCTGTGCGCCAGGCACTTTGATGCGCAGGCTCGACAGGACCTGCATTTCCTCCATGCGAAACAGGTAGGGCGGAGCAGCGCGGAGCCATTTCCGCGGGCGTCAGGGACTCAAGCCGGGATTTCAGCTGCAGGTAATTGAATAAATATTTATTGAATTATACCAGTGAATGTACTGATCGTCGGTTCCGGGGGCAGGGAACATGCCCTGGGTTGGAAAATCAGCCAGTGCCCCGGGGTGGAAAGGCTTTTTTTTGCCCCCGGGAATCCCGGAACGGCGTTGCTGGGTACCAACCTTCCGGTGGAGGGAACAAGCTTTGAGGAGCTCCGGGAAGAGCTGCTCCGGAACAGCATCGGTATGGTTGTCGTAGGACCGGAGGTTCCTCTGGCTGCCGGGATACACGATTTTTTCGCCGGCGACCCCCTTCTGCCCCATCTGAGGGTGATTGGCCCCACACGGAGCGGCGCCCGTCTGGAGAGCTCCAAGGATTTTGCGAAAGCCTTCATGACAAGGCACCGTATTCCCACCGCACGGTATCGCTCCTTCGCCAGGGAAACCCTGGAGGAAGGGTTTCTGTTCCTGGAGAGCCTGGCCCCTCCCTATGTGATTAAGGCCGACGGGTTGGCGGCCGGGAAGGGAGTTGTTATTGCCGGCACCCTGGAGGAAGCCCGGCTGGTTTTATCAGACATGCTTGGGGGCAAATTTGGCAGAGCCGGCGAACGGGTGGTGATCGAAGAGTTTCTCAGGGGAACCGAAGTGTCGGTGTTTCTGATTACCGATGGCAGGGATTATGTATTGCTGCCGGAAGCAAAGGACTATAAACGCATCGGGGCGGGCGACACAGGGCCCAACACCGGCGGCATGGGAGCCGTTTCGCCGGTGCCTTTTGCCGGTGCCGGTTTCATGGAGAAGGTCAGGCAGCGGATCATTGAACCCACGCTGGAGGGATTGCAGAAGGAGGGGATCGCCTATACGGGCTTCCTGTTCCTGGGGCTTATCGACTGCGGCGGCGATCCCTTCATGATAGAATACAATGTCAGGTTGGGAGATCCCGAAACCGAAGCGATCATGCCCCGGGTGGGGAATGATTTTCTGGATTTGCTGGTGGCTGCTTCTGAGAAGAGGCTGGCGGGCAGGAATCCGGAGGTCAGCAGCCTCGCTTCGGCCACCGTCATGCTGGTGTCGGAGGGTTACCCGGGCCCTTATCCACGGGGAAGAAGCATCACAGGACTCGGGGAAACAGAGGGCTGTCTGGTTTTTCATGCCGGTACCGCCGGCGATCCCACGGCGCCCGTCACCGCAGGAGGCAGGGTACTGGCAATTACCGCCACCGGAACTTCCTTGACCCGGGCACTCGAAACCTGCTACCGCAATGCACAACGGATCCGCTTTGACGGGAAGTATTTCCGCCCCGATATCGGATTGGATGTATGACCATGCTATCTGCCACCTTAAAGAAAAACCGAACCGCCGGATACCTGGTTTTGACAATCCTGGTTCTGGGAGCCTGGTTTTTTCATCTGGCCGACAGCCCCGGTGAAATGATGCCCCGGAGTTCCGGCGGGTATCTGCTGTCGGCGCTGGTGCTCAACGCTGCCGCAGGGCACCTGTGGCTTATCCACCTTCTGTCGATCCTTCTGCTGGTCATTAACAGCCTTTTGCTTCACCGCATTTATCTGGAATACCTGTCACCGGGGATTCACAGCCTTTACCCGGCGCTGATATTTGCACTGGTTATCACAGGGACGGGAGGATTTCCCTCCCTTTATCCGGGCGTCTTCGCCGTCATTTTCCTGCTCTTCGGCCTCAACCGGCTTTTCAGCGCCTTCGACAGGCGCAAACCCTTCAGCAACCTGTTCGATGCCGGCTTCTTCCTGGGGGCCGGTTCGCTGTTCTGGCACAACCTGCTCATCCTCCTCCCCGCTTTTATGGCAGGCGCCTACCTGCTCTCACGCGACGCCCGCTGGCGCGAAATGACTCTGGTACTCCTGGGCACGATCGTCCCCCTGGTCATTACGGCCGCCCTGCTCGTGCTGACAGACCATCCGGAGCTCCTTGAGCAGGTTTTTCCCTCCCGTGCGCCACAACGGGAGATCATTTACCAGGCTTCGCTGCCCGAGTTCCTGTTCCTGGCTTACCTCGGACTGCTGACCCTCGCAGGCAGTTACCGCATCCTCACCCAGGTGGGAGAGAGAAAAGTGAACTTCAGAATGTATTTCACCATTTTTTTCCTGATGTTTCTTCTTTCGGTACTCCTGTTTTTTATGGCCAGGAAGGTTACCCAGGATGTCCTGCTTCTCGCCTCCGTCCCTGTTGCCTTCCTGCTGACCAATCTCTTCCTTACAATCAGAAACGATATGGTCAGGGAGGTCTGCCTGCTGGCCGGTTTGCTGCTGGCTTTGGCCGCCCATGTTTTTTAACAGGCAGTGAAGGGAAAGGAATGATACCCGGCGGGGAACACAAATTATCCGGATCCGGTGCTTGTGGTGAACTGCCAATTTTCTAAACGGCTCTTCCATGGCAATACACAGCGGCAGGTCAGGTTTTAAGAATTGGATGATATGGCATTGATACTATTACTGGAAACGGCAACGGAGGTCTGTTCGGCTGGTTTGTCGGACGGCGGAAGACTCATCGGCATGCAGGAGCTGCAGGAAGGGTACAACCATTCGGAGCGGATTACCCTGTTTGTGGAACGGCTGCTTCAGGAGGCGGGTTTGCAACCCGGGCATCTGGAAGCGGTGTGTGTGAGCGGAGGCCCCGGATCCTACACCGGATTGCGCATCGGGGTTTCCGTAGCCAAAGGGATCTGTTACGCCCTGGGGATTCCACTTCTGTCGGTGAGTACCCTCGACGCCCTTGCCCGGGGAGCAGTCATGAGCGGATTGCCCGAAACCGACACACCGGCCGGCGAACTGCTCCTTTGCCCGATGCTCGACGCCCGCCGCCTCGAGGTGTATACCGCCCTGTACAACCGGGAAGGCCTCCGCATTTCACCCATCGAAGCCCTGATCATTGATCCGGAATCTTTTGCCCCGCTGTTGCTGAACCACCCGGTTCTCTTTTTCGGAAACGGCGCCGCCAAATGCAAAAGCCTGATCACCGGACCCGGAGCTTTGTTCCTGGACGGCATCCATGCTTCGGCACGATTTATGTCGTATCTGGCCGAAGAAAAATACAACAAAGGCGAAACAGTGGACGTTTCCTACTTTGAACCTTTTTACCTGAAGGATTTTGTGGCGACAGTGCCGGTGAATAAAGTAATACCGATCGGGAATGACCAAACGTGAAACATACGGCAGCCCCGGGGCTTTGGCCGATGCGCGGGATCATACGGGAAAAAGCTTCCCGTGGGCCGCCGCCGCAGGCTGGCTCGTTCTCCTGTTTGTGCTGTTAATACCCCTGTGGGGAATGTCGAGAAACCGCGAACGGATCGAATTCGACCTTAAATTCGGCATTGTAAAGGGAGGCGAAGCCGTGATGCTGATAAGGGATACGGTATACGACGGAAGGAAAGCCCTGACCTACCACCTCAGGGGAAGAACCACGGGCGTCACCGACAAGGTGTTCAGAGTCAACGATGTCTATGAGACCACCGTCGACGCCCAAACCCACCTGCCGCTGAAATCGCTCAAGAACATCCGTGAGAAAAAATACCGCTATTACAACGAAGTGTTCTTTTTTCACGACCGCGATTCGATCTACAGCGAAAAAACGGGGGGACGTAAGGTACCCTCCGGACTGAGCGATCTGCTGACCGTTTTTTTCTACCTGGTGAAAAAATCCTCCTTCAACGGGTTGGAAACAGGCAAAACCCTGGTGGTCCCGGTGCTGAACGGGGAGACCATCTCAAATGTAAAGGTGAAGTTCGAAGGCTATCAACCGGTTGAGACGAGAATGGGCCTCATCGAATGCATTGTGCTGTCCCCGGTGGTGGATAAGGGCAAGGTGCTGAAACGGTCGGATGGCCTCAGGTTTTACATTGCCCGGGAATCCCAGATTCCGGTCCAGCTGGATTTTGAAACCAAAGCCGGCACCCTGCGGGCGGTGCTTACCAGTTACCGCAGAAACGGAGTCGAGCTGGCTAAACCAAAATAGCGGCATTGCAGGGTTTTGCACCCCACAGGCCGGCAAAAACCTACGCCCCTTTTCCGTTTCTCTTTTCATCGGGTTCTGGTTTTTTGCCGGATTTATCTATTTTTGCGGCGGATTAAAAAACGGATCTATGGCAACAACAGCTGATTTCAGAAACGGGCTCTGCATAGAATGGAACGGCCAGCTCTGGTCTATCGTACAATTTTTGCATGTGAAACCGGGGAAGGGACCTGCCTTCGTGAGGACGAAACTCAGGAACCTGAAAACCGGGCGGGTAATAGAAAATACCTTCACCTCCGGGGTGAAGGTCGATACGGTAAGGATTGAAAGACGGCCATACCAGTATTTGTACAAGGATGAACTGGGATGCAATTTCATGCATGTCGAGACCTTCGAGCAGATATCGCTGAATCCCGACCTGATCGAAAACAACGACCTGATGAAAGAGGGTCAGATCATCGAGATTCAGTTCCATGCCGACAACGAGACGCCGCTGACGGCTGAATTGCCGCCTTTTGTCGAACTGGAGGTAACCTATACGGTACCGGGTGAAAAGGGCAACACAGCCAGCACCACTGCCTTAAAGCCTGCAACGCTCGAAACGGGGTCGGAGGTGATGGTGCCTCTTTTTATCAACGAAGGGGATGTGATCAAGGTAGACACGCGCGACCGTTCCTACAGTGAGCGGGTCAAACAGTAATCCGGTAAATCAGAGGTGTGCAGGCCTTTCGGGCTTGGGCGGCGCCGGGCAACCAGGCCGGGCTCCCCACAGGATAATGAGGGTTTCAGCCTCCTTGGCGGCTATGCTTTGAGAAGTTCACCCCCTGGTTCATTCTCCCGCCTTTTCTTTTTCTGCCGGGCGGGCGTCTCCCCGCCTTCTTTTCTGGAATAAAGGTCCAGGGCTACGATCATGGCGGTCAGGCCCCACACCGGAACCGATGCTTTGTCGGTATCGAGGAAATTGTTCAGGAATCCATGGATGTAGTAGCTGAAGAGTCCGATGGTAGCCCCCATCAGGTAGCCTTTCATTTCGGGGTCTTTCAGCCGCGGCATGGTCCGGAAGGAGATGTAGATCACCATTCCGAAAAGAAGCACCACGGTGACCATCCCCGGAAAGCCGCTTTCTGCCAGGGGACCCAGGTATTCGGAGTGCGCAGCACCCAGATCGCCCGTGTTGGTGCTGATGATGGTCCGTTCGCGGGTGATCTGGTAAGGGGCATACCGGAACATGTAGGTTCCCGGTCCGTGCCCGAACAGCGGCCGGTCGCGGAACATACGCAACGCACAACTCCACCGGTTTATACGCTCCAGGTTGCTGGCATCCGAGGTGATGTTCGCCGTCGACGACAAATGTTCCGCAAGGTTGGAAGAAGAAACATCCTTGTTCCTTTCCAGGTACATCACCAGCTGTTTCTGGAAGGTAAACGCCAGAAGGAGCATTGCGGCGCCCGAAATCATCAGGGTGCGGAAACGCACCTTCAGCTTGATCAGCAGCCAGATGACCATTGCAACGAAAAGGCTCAGCCAGGCGGCACGCGAATATGAAAGAACCAGGGCTCCGATAAACAGGACCAGGAAGATCCGGGCAATCCGCCGTACCCTGGAACTGGTGAAACCGTTAAAGGATAACACCGTCAGCAGCGGGATGAACAGGGCAAGGACCGCCCCGTAACTTGTGTGGTCGTTGTAAAACGGAGTCATCACAAAATGGGCGGCCTCGCGGTTCAGCAGGCCGTAGGAGGTATGCCGGGTTACGGTGTAGATGATTACCACAAGAAACGAAGAGACATAGAACCAGATGAACCGCTGGTAATTCTTCCTGTCTTCCAGCAGTTTGACACCCAGCAGGTAAATGCCGGCCACGAACCATGTTTTGGCCAGCAGAAATTTGAAGGAGACCAGGGGCATGGTACTGGTAAGGCTGGTAACCAAAATCCACCCCAGGAATACAAAGGAGACCAGCGAAACAGGATGGGCCAGAATCGTGCGGTCAAAGCCGTCACCCGATACCACCCGCAGCAGAAACAACAACAATACCCCGAACAACAGGGGTTCGGTGGGGAGGTTCATGTCGAACGACAAACCGGGTATCAGACTGCTGAGCGGTAGCGACAAGGGCGCCAGTAACACCACCAGATGAAGAATCCTGTCCACCGAGAATACTGCCAGCAGCACGAACAACAGGGCCAGGGGCAACAGGTTGACTACCATGGAATCCCGCTTGACCACAAAATAAAGGTTCAAGAGGATGAAGGCCAGCGTTGCGGCATAAAAAATCGCTGCTCGTATGACAGGATTCCTGAACATCAGGCGATTCAGGATTTGTTGTAATCAAGGACGGTAAAAACCAGCAGGGCTGCGAAAAGCGTCGATGCCAGCGTAAAAGCCACGATCAGCCACCGCTTCGGAAAGGCCTTGTCGTCGGGGACAAGCGGCTTTTCCACTATCATGGCATAGGTGATCTTTTTCTTCGCTTCCGCCACGCTGGTGTCGTAAAGAACTTTCAGCTCGTTGATGGACTGGACCAGGCTTTCAAACCGCCTCTCCAGCATATGGATATCAGTCCCCCTTTCCATCAGGTTGAGGTAGATATCCCTGATTTCCCTGCCGTCGGAGGTGTTGCCCCGTCCTTCCGACAAAGCTTTCATATAGCCCCTGGTTACCTCGGGGGTTTGCAATATGATGTCAAAAAGCTTGTATTTCTGCCTCTGCTCGTCGAGAAGCAGCTTGAGCGAATCCCTTTCGTGCGACTGCATCCTGATGTTGTCGGCAAGAACCCTGGCCAGCTCCCAGTTTTTTGCCGAGTGCATCTCTCGTACCTTTTCGTTGTAAAAGTGGATGATCGAATCGCACATGAGGGCGGCACGCTGCGGATCGCCGTCAAGAACCGTGATTTGGACTGTTTCAAGGTCGGTCTTGCGGGCTGAAACGTGTTTGCCGTAAATTCCCAGCATATAGGAGAGATACTTCGGATCCTCGCGGTTGATTTTGTACGCCTTGTCCAGATCAAAGGCGTCGAACATCCGCAACTTGAGGTCGACCGAATTCATTATTTCAAGCATTTGTTCAGTGTGACTCTCTTCGCTCAGGCTGCCGAGGTTGGTGGGGTATACCTTGGCGGTCGATTTGAATTTGGGTTTGATGAAGGTGGGCGATGAAAGGAAAGCCGAAAGGATCACAGCCAGAATCCCGACGATCACAAAGTGGACCCTGCGCTTCCAGATGATGCCGAGGATGCGCTGGTTGTCGAAGAAGTCGTTCATAGAAATGGTTTGTTATTGTTTGTCACGGAATAAACGGTTTCTGCGGTTTTTTAGTATGACTGCCGGCTTTTCAGAGAGCGTTTCAGCAGACAATCAGGAGGTGGTAGTTTTTCCTTCCTTTCTGGGCCAGCAGGTACTTTCCGCCCAGGAGCATGGAGGGGTTGAGGAGCAGGTCGGGGGAGGTTACCTTTACCTTGTTGATGAAAAGGCCTCCTGCCTGGATGGTGCGTCTCAGTTCTCCTTTGGAGGGGAAGAGGGCTCCTTCGCCGGTCAGCGCTTCGGTGACGGGGAGGCCACCGGCCAGCAGGGAAGCGGGGATCTCGGTGGTGGGAACCCCTGCAAAAACAGACCTCAGGGTTTTTTCGTCCAGTTTTTTCAACTGGTCGGCGGTGCCCTGCCCGAAGAGGATTTGCGAAGCTTCTTCAGCCATGGCCAGCGCTTCCGGCGAATGGACCATTCCGGTGACCTCGCAGGCCAGCCTTTTTTGCATCAGCCGCAGATGGGGTTCCTCCAGGTGACGGGCTTCAATCGCTTCAATCTCCTCTTTTCCCAGAAGGGTGAAGATCCGGATATATTTGCCGGCATCCTCGTCGGATGTGTTCAGCCAGAACTGGTAAAATTCGTACGGGGAGGTTTTTTCGGGATCCAGCCAAACATTTCCCGCCTCTGTTTTGCCGAATTTGGTGCCGTCGGCTTTGGTAATCAAAGGGCAGGTCAGCGCAAAGGCTTCTCCGCCGGTTTTCCGGCGGATCAGTTCCGTGCCGGTGGTGATGTTGCCCCATTGGTCGGACCCTCCCATCTGTAATCTGCAGCCTTTTTGCTGATACAGGTGGAGAAAGTCGTATCCCTGTACCAGCTGGTAAGTGAATTCGGTGAACGACATTCCCGAAGCGCTGTCGGGCGACAGTCTTTTCTTCACCGAATCCTTGGATATCATATAGTTGACGGTAATGTGTTTCCCGATGTCGCGGATGAAATCAAGAAAGGTGAAATCCTTCATCCAGTCGTAATTGTTGACCATCAGAGCGGCATTGGGCAGTGCCGGGCTGAAGTCGAGGAACCGTTCCAGCTGCGCTTTGATGCAAGCCTGGTTGTGCCTGAGCACCGGTTCGTCGAGGAGGTTACGCTCCTGTGATTTCATGCTCGGATCGCCGATCATTCCTGTGGCGCCGCCAATCAGGGCCACCGGACGGTGACCGCTCAGCTGGAGGTGTTTCAGCATCATGACCCCCACCAGGTGCCCGATGTGCAGGGAATCGGCCGTGGGGTCAATTCCCACGTAGGCGGTGGTCATCTCCCGCTCCAGCAATTCCTCCGTGCCGGGCATCACATCGTGAATCATCCCGCGCCAGCGGAGTTCTTGAACAAAATTCATTTTTACGGAATTTCGCGCAAAGATAAAAAATTGACGGCCGGAATGCCAATACGCCGGCAAAATATGGAACCGGCGGCAGGCAGGTCTGCGCCGGCGCGCCTTTTTTGAAAGGGTTTCCGGAAAAGTGCCATCAGACCCAATCGCAGGGGGTATTGCTGCCGACGGAAAAAAGAGGTGTCTCCGCGGGACAGAAAAGATAAGCCCGGGTGGAAGGCAGGTCTGATGGCTGTGCGCACCAAGAACTAGGAGGGAGTGGTGTCTTCCACCCGCGAGCTGCTGCCTTCGCCCCAGAAATCCAGGAAAGGAAATATCCCCGGCGCAAAGTTTTTTACCGGTTCATACAACCTTGATGCAGCTTTGGCCGGCGCCGGCAGGATATGGACATCCTTGTCTATTTTGTTGAAAACCACCAGCAGGATACTCAGAATCAGTGCTCCCTTGACGGCGCCGAATACAAGGCCGGCAATCCTGTTCAGAAAACCCAGCTTGACGGCCTTCACCAGTTTGCTGATCCAGGAGCCCAGAATGGCCGCCACGATCACCACCAGCAGGAAGGTGATGAAAAATGCGACGATGGATAAATACTGGAAGTTCCAGTTGAAATGGCTGGTCAGGAAATCGGCGACCAGGTCCGAGAAATGGATGGCTGCCCAGATGCCCAGTATGAGCCCGGCCAGCCCGGCCAGCTCTTCCACAAATCCCTTCACAAATCCGTTGATGGCTGAAAGTGCCAAAAGAATCACAAGAACAATGTCAATGGTATTCATCTTTTTGAGTTTGTTTTGAACGGAAGGCGGAAATCGGTGCGCCGTTTACTGCGGAGTCCCGGCACAAGAGGACCGGAATGCATAACAGTCTCCTTTTGCGGGCGGATTCGCAACCCTAAAAGTAGGGAAAAAATGGAAGCGCGGGATGGTTCGCCGGAAAATATCCTTACCTTATGGTCCTGATAAAAATGCAGGATGCCACTCATTGCCTCCGTAGTCAATTGGTTAAATTTCAAAAGAATAGGGCAGATCGAGCTCTATGCTTCCTATCCGGGTGAGATTCAGAGGGCTGTTCTTTTCCAGCTGCTTGACAAAGGGGCTTCCACCGAATTCGGAAGGCTCTGCCGTTTCGGGGAGATCACAACGGAAGAGCAGTACCGGTCGCAGGTGCCCCTGCAGAGCTACGAGGAGATTAAGCCCTGGGTGGAGCGACTCCGGCAGGGAGAGAAAGACCTTTTATGGCCCGGAGAGGTACGCTGGTTTGCCAAGTCGTCGGGAACCACCGGCGATAAAAGCAAGTTCATTCCCGTCACCAAAGAGTCGCTCGAAGAATGCCATTTCAGAGGCGGCAAGGATGTGCTGGCCCTTTACATGCGCAACTATCCCGGCTCGCGCATTTTCCCGGGGAAAACCCTTACCCTGGGGGGCAGCCACAGCATCAACAACATCAGCAACAACTCGTTTTACGGCGACCTGTCGGCCATTCTCATCGAAAACATCCCCTTCTGGACCCAGTTTGTCAGGATACCGAAGACGGAAATCGCCCTGATCGAGGATTTTGAGGAGAAACTGGACCGGATTATCGGATGTTCGCTCGATGAGCCGGTCACCTCGTTCGCCGGCGTACCCTCCTGGTATCTGGTGATGCTGAAACGCATCCTGGAGAAAACGGGCAGGGATAACATCCTGGAAATATGGCCCGGTCTGGAGTTGTTCATCCACGGGGGGGTGAACTTCGAACCTTACCGTGAACAGTTCAGGAAGCTGATCCCATCGGAGAACATGCACTACATGGAGACCTACAATGCTTCCGAAGGTTTTTTTGCCATCCAGGATGATCCGGGGCGGCAGGACATGTTGCTGATGCTGGATATCGGGGTCTATTATGAATTTATTCCGATGAAAGAGTTCGGCACTCCCGGTGCGCGGGCGTTGTCGCTGGAGGAGGTGTCGCCGGAGGAGAATTATGCATTGGTCATCTCCACCAACGGAGGGCTGTGGAGGTATCTCATCGGCGACACGGTGAAATTCACCTCCCTGGCGCCTTACCGGATCAGGATCACGGGCCGTACCCGCCATTTCATCAACGCTTTCGGGGAAGAGCTGATCGTGGAAAATGCAGAGGCAGCCCTGAAGGCAGCCTGCGAAAAAACCGGAGCCGTCATTGAGGAGTATACGGCCGGGCCGGTATTCATGGCGGAGGGGCAGAAAGGGTCGCATCAGTGGATTATTGAGTTTGCCGTGGAACCCGCCAACCGGGATGAGTTCATCGCAATGCTCGACGGAACCCTGCAATCGCTCAACTCCGATTATGAAGCCAAAAGGTACAAAAACCTGACTTTGGGGCTTCCCCGGCTGACCGTCGCCCCGAAAGGCACCTTCTACCGGTGGATGAAAAACCGGGGGAAAATCGGGGGCCAGAACAAAATCCCGCGACTGGCCAACGACCGCCAGTACATTGATCAGATCCTGGAGCAGATCCGATCGAAATAGCCATTATCTTTGGAAATCTAAACCTGTTTTCTATGCATATAGCGGTAGCCGGTAACATCGGGGCGGGAAAAACCACCTTAACCGAATCTCTGTCAAAACATTACGGATGGACCCCGAATTTCGAGGATGTCGACGACAATCCTTATCTCAATGATTTTTACAACGATATGCAGCGTTGGTCATTCAACCTGCAGATCTACTTCCTGAACTCCCGTTTCAAGCAGATCATCGATATCCGCAAGTCCGGGAAAACGGTCATCCAGGACCGCACCATTTACGAAGATGCCGAAATCTTTGCCCCCAACCTTCATGCAATGGGGTTGATGAGCACCCGCGATTTCAACAATTACAGAACCCTCTTTGACCTGATGATCGGTCTCATTCAGCCCCCCGACCTGCTGATTTACCTGAAAGCCTCCATTCCTACCCTGGTCCACCAGATTCAGAAAAGGGGAAGGGAATACGAAAACAGCATCCGGCTTGATTACCTCCGGCAGCTCAGCGACCGGTACGATGCCTGGATCAAAGGCTATACCCTGGGCAAACTGTTGATCATCAACGTCGATGAGATCGATTTTGCCTCCAGCAAAGAGGATCTTAGTTTTGTTATCGACAAAATCGACGCCCAGATTCACGGATTGTTCTGAAGTGTAAGCCCGCACCGGTTCTGTGGAAAGCGTTAGGGCGTCCGGGCGGGTGCCGGTTTTTTAGGCCCTGGTCATTGGTATGCCTGAACCAGGGATCTGGAAAGCCGGATTGTCTTGTCAGGACTCTTCCACTCCGGTATTCCGGAATCTGATACACCGGATCAATCGGGAGCCGGAGCGGTCGGCATCCTGCCACCGAAAAGGCGGCAGAGGCTGTCCGGATATTCTATTTGTCCGGCTGTGGCGCTGAATACCGCATAGGTAAGGATACGGCCTTTCTCAGGAGGAGGATGCCATTTCTCCTGCCTTGTTTATCCTGTTGCCGAAAAAACCGGGGGAACCTGTGAACCGGGTCAGTATATTTTTGTTACTTATGGTACTTTTGAATTCTATAACCACATACCTATTATACTTACATGCGCAAGTTATTGACTTTGTTACTGGCGGTTTCGGCCTTTTCGTTCAATTCACCTGCGCAATCAGGGATTATCAAGGGAAGGGTTTTCGATGCGGTAAGCAATGAGCCGCTGCCCTTTACGAACATCATCATCAACGGTACCGCCATCGGTTCGACCAGCGACCTGGACGGGAATTTCATTTTTACGGGAATTGCCCCCGGCTATTACCGGCTCACCGCCTCTTCGGTGGGGTACGAAACGGTAATCTCGGATGAGTTCCAGGTGACCAATGCCAAGACCACCTTTACGGATATTCCCATGAAGGAGAAACCTGTGGCGCTGGAGGATGTGGTAGTCAGGGCTACGCCCTTCCGCCGCGTGGAGGAAAGCCCCGTCAGTCTCAGATCCATCGGGATCCAGGAAATAGAAAAAAGCCCCGGAGCCAACCGCGACATCAGCAAGGTGATTCAGACCCTGCCGGGCGTAGCATCGGGTGTTTCATACCGCAACGACTTAATAATCAGGGGAGGAGGTCCTTCTGAAAACCGCTTTTTGCTCGACGGCATCGAGATTCCCAATCTGAACCATTTCGGCACCCAGGGGGCGAGCGGGGGCTCCGTGGGGATCGTTAACACCGACTTCCTGCGCGAGGTTGATTTTTTTACCGGGGCTTTTCCGGCCAACCGTGGCAACGTGATGAGCTCGGTACTCGACATGAAACTGATCGACGGCAATCCCGACGGCATGGTTTACAGGGGTACCCTTGGGGCAAGCGAGGTGGCCCTCAGCGCCTCGGGCCCCCTGGGCGAAAAAACCTCCCTGCTCTTTTCTGTGCGGCGCTCCTACCTTGAATTCCTCTTCAGCCTTCTCAAACTGCCCTTCCTGCCTACCTTCAACGATTATACCTTCAAGGTTAAAACCCGTTTCGACACCAAGAACGAACTGACGGTCGTCAGCATCGGCTCGCTCGACAACAGCGTGCTCAACACCGGGATCGAAGAGCCCACCGAAGACCAGCAATACATTCTGAGCTACCTGCCCTCGTACGACCAGTGGAGCTATGCCATCGGCGCCGTGTACCGTCATTACCGCGGAGATTCTTACGACACCTGGGTGCTGAGCCGGAACATGCTCGACAACCGGTCCGATAAGTACAGGGATAACGATGAAGCGGGGCAACTGCTTTCGAAATACCGTTCAAGGGAAATTGAAAATAAATTCCGGTACGAAAATACCGCCCGGTTTGGCGGAACCAAGCTTCTGAGCGGTGCCGGCGCAGAGTATGTGAAATACCAAAACAACACCTTCCGCCGGGTTTTCATTCCTTTTGGACCGGATACCATTACCTCACTTAATTATGATTCGGAACTTGCCTTTTTCAAATACAACGCTTTTGTCCAGGTAAGCCGGAGCTACCTGGACGACCGGCTTACCCTTTCCGGAGGATTCCGCCTCGACGGCAGCAGCTACTCGTCCCGAATGGCGAATCCCCTGCCCCAGTTTTCACCGCGCGCCTCCCTTTCTTACGGTATTACCGGCAAGCTGTTTCTGAATGCCAACCTCGGGCGTTTCTTCCAGCTTCCCTCCTATACCACCCTGGGGTACCGCGATGACGCCGGTGTTTTGGTAAACCGCGAAAACGGAATCCGGTACATCCGGTCAGACCATTTCGTGGCCGGCCTTGAATACCGCAAATCGGAGAATTCACGAATCTCCCTCGAAGGGTTCCTCAAACTGTACGGCGATTATCCCTTTTCGGTCGGCGATTCCGTATCCCTGGCCAGCAAAGGGGCCGATTTCGGCGTGTACGGCGACGAAGAGGTCGTTTCCACTTCGCGCGGAAGGGCTTACGGCGCCGAACTCTACTATCGAGACAAGATCATGGACCGGCTGAATGTCATTCTTTCCTATACTTTCGTGCGCTCCGAATTCGAAGATATCACAGGGAAACTGATCCCTTCGGCCTGGGACAACCGCCACATCCTGAACCTGACGGCTTCGGCCGAATTCGGGAAAAACTGGAACCTGGGCGCCAGATGGAGGTTCGTGGGAGGCGCTCCTTACACTCCCTACGATCTGGAACGCTCCTCCCTTATCAGCGCATGGGATGCCCGCGGACAGGGCTATTTTGATTTTAACCGCTACAATACCCTGCGGCTGGCTGATTTCCAGCAGCTTGACCTGAGGGTCGACAAAGAATGGTTCTTCGACAAATGGTCGCTGAATCTCTATTTTGATGTCCAGAACGCATATAACTACCAGATCAGGGATCCCGACGTGCTCGTGCAGGTACGCGACGCCAGCGGAGCACCGGTATCGGATGAAAACGATCCCTCACGGTACAAGCTGAAATACCTGGCCTCGGAATCGGGAACCGTCCTCCCGACACTGGGCATCATCGTTGAGTTTTAATGCCATAACCGCCGTGAACGACGAAAATACGAACAACAGCAGAACGACATACGGGTCTTCAGTATGGCCGGCCGGCAGTATGCCTGATGCCGCTTGCGGGTCGCAAACTGACGGTAGGGCGCCTCTGCCCAGAATAGCCCGACCTTCCCGGGGTTGCGCACGGCCGTTTGACTCAATCCTGCCGGAAGCAAAGCCCGGCGTTTTTGCATGCCTCCGTTTCCCGGTTTTAAAATGAAAAAGAAAAATGAAGATAAACAGCCCTGGCCGTGCTTATCCCACGGGGATGGACTGCAGCAACCGCGGTGTCAATTACCGGCTGTTTGCGAAATGGATAGTCAGAAATCAATGAAAATTTTGGTATGAAGAAGAACAGATACCTGGCCTTTTCCCTGGGAATACTGATGCTGGCGGGACTTCCGGCCATGCACTCCTGTCTGACTCCCTCCGGCTCGCCGCGGGGAAAGAGCGTTGAGATTGCCGTGAAAATGGTTGCCAACCCCGGCGGAAACGGCCCCATCCTGGAAATTGGCTTTCAGAAGGGCAAGTCGTTTAACCATCCCACCTTCGCCGTCTGGCTTGAAGACAGCACCGGCCGTTTTCTGCAGACTCTCTTTGTGACCAGGGCGTTCGGACTTGGGCTGTATGACTATGGTGACAAGACGGAAGGCCAATGGAAGCCCGGTTATGTTTCCAGGCCTGCCTCGCTTCCCCTTTGGTCGCACCGGGCCGGAGCAGCCCTCGGGATTGGACGTTATGTGCCGGATATTTCCCGTCCCGTGCCCGATGCCTACTCAGGAGCCACGCCGAAGGGCAGTTTTTCTTTGGAAGCCAGGAGTGACCAACCTTTGCACGGCAGGGTGAAACTGTTTTTGGAGATCAACCAGACGTGGGACTGGAATGAATACTGGACCAACAACAAATATCCGGAGGATAGGGAATACAAGACTTCCTGCCAGCCTGCCGTGGTCTACAGTGCATGGATCGATCCCGGCCAGCCCGGCACCGGTACAGCACTGGAGCCTGTCGGCCGCAGCAGCCACTCAGGCAGCGACGGAACCCTTTATACCGACCTGCACACCCTGACCACAGCCCTGCACATCGCTGAAAAGATTACGGTGACCATCAGAGAAGAGTGATTCGTAACCGGTAGCCGGGGCCCCTGATTTGTCGGTGGATTTGTCCGGCGGATGGCCGGAAAAGGGTAGGGTGTTCTTTACCGGTTTTTCCCTGCAGTGCCGGAGAGCAGGTCGGCCAGGGCAGCGGACGGTTCGGGGAAACGGAAGTGAAATCCCGCATTTATTGCCTTTTCTGGCGAAACCCGGCTGCCTTCGAGCAGTACGCTGGCCATTTCGCCAAACAGCAGTTTCAGCATTGCGGACGGGACGCGGGGCAGCCAGAGGGGTTTCCGGAAGGTGGCGGCCAGGGCTGCGAAAAATTCCCTGTTGGTAACATGAACCGGGGCCGTGGCATTGTAAGGACCGCTCATCCGTGGATCTTCCAGCGCTTTGAGATAAAGACGGCACAGGTCATCGATATGGATCCAGGGCATGTACTGACGTCCGCTTCCGAGGGGGGACCCCAGTCCCAGACGGGTAAGAGCCGCCATCCGGGCTAAGGCGCCGCCACGGGGGGTCAGCACCACCCCCGTGCGCAGCATCACCGTTCTGACGCCCAATTCTTCAAAGGGCCTGGCAGTCTCTTCCCATTTCCGGCAGGTCTCCCCCAGGAAATCCTCAGCGGGAGGGTCCTCCTCCCTGAAAACACGGTCACGGGTGACTGCCCCGTAATAGCCGGTGGCCGAGGCGGAGATGAAGGCTTTCAGCCTGCCCGGATGACGTTTTAAGGTATCGGAAAGGAGCCGGGCGGTGCGGATACGACTGCCGGTGATCTCCTCTTTTCTGGCTTTGGTCCAGCGCCCTTCCCCGATGCCGGCTCCGGAAAGATGAATGATGTAGTCGGCCGACGCCACAGCTTCCGGTGGTATACTCCCTTGGTCCGGATCCCAGTGAACCGGGAGATAATCCCCTGCAGGGAGACTCTTCCGGGTAAGCACGGCCACCTGGTATCCCTGATTCTTCAGAAGGCGGCACAGGTGCCTGCCGATGAGGCCGCTGCCGCCGCTGACCAGTATTGTTTCCATTCGTTCAGTGTTTTACGTGAGAATCATATTTCCCGGACGTCGCGGATTGGTATCCGGTATGTTTATAGGTCCGGAAATAACGGATGGGAAGGTAAGCACTTCCGGATTATGATGTATGCAAGGGCAAATAGAATTTCATATCCGCCGGCCAATTCCGTTGCACCGGGATTCGTTCCCTCCCGTGAATATCAATGGATGCTGACTGAGCAAGAACTGCAGATCCCCCTGCAAATCGGGATTTCAATCTGTTGCCCCGGATGGTATGAAACCCTGCCGCATCCTGCGCAAACGGATCCGGGTTTTTACGCGGGATTTGCCCAATAAAGGGCATACACATATACTGCAGGGTGGCGGTGCGGAATCATCCATCGGACCGGAGGCTTACAGCCACCTCCTCAACTCCTTGCCATCTCGATCTCTTTCACTCTGCGGAGCAGGTCAGGCCAATCCGAATCGGGGATTTTCGCCCCCATGATTTCAACAGCCCTGGCCGCCACCAGCGAGGCGATATCCCCGCATTGGCGGAGCGTTAGTCCCCTGCTGAGCCCGTACAACAGCCCGGCGGCATAGCTGTCGCCTGCGCCGGTGGTATCCTTTGCATCGGCGGCAACAGGTTGTACTTTGAGAAGGGTTTCTCCCGAGCGCACAAGGGATCCGTTTTTTCCTGTCTTGACGATTGCCAGTCCGCACATTTGGGCAATGATGCCGGCTGCCTCTTCCGGCATCCGGCCCGTAAAGGCAAAGGCTTCCTCTTCGTTGGCAAAAACGATCTCCACATATTCCCGCACCATTTGTTCCAGAAAATCCCTGTTTTGCTCCACGATGTTGTAGCTCGACAGGTCCATCACCACCTCCAGTCCGGCTTCCCGGCCGGTTTTCAGGATGGATTCGATGAGCCGGTGGTCCTGGACGAGGTATCCTTCGACATAGAGGTAACGGTAGGGTTTCATCATGGCGGGGGTGAACTCATCCGGAAGGAGTCCGGCGGCTGCGCCAAGGAAAGTTGCCATAGTCCTTTCCGAGTCGGGGCTTACCATGGCCATCACCCTTCCGGTACTGTCCTGGCTGTAGTTTAAATGGGTGCGAATTCCTTTTTCATGGAATTCTTTTTCGAAGAGGGCGCCCAGTTCGTCGCGTCCGATTTTTCCGGCATAGCCGCAGGAGGCGCCCAGGCTGGCCAGGGTGTGGATGGTATTGGCAGCCGAACCCCCGGTGGTCAGGTTTTTTTGCCAGGGGCGGGTGGCTTCGTAGAGGGCAGCAGAACGTTCACTGTCCACCAGGGTCATGCTTCCCCTGGGTAGTCCGTATTGTCGGAGAAGTTCGTCGCCGGGGAGGGCGATCATCACATCCACCAGGGCATTGCCAACGCCAAGAATAGCAGGAAATTGAGTGGTTTTCAGCATTTGATTGCCGTTTAAATTTTCACAAAAATATTTTTTCTTTCTGAAAAACCTCTTATTTTTGCGTCGCTTTAAAAAAGCGGGTTCTCAATACAGAGCAGGCTTCCAGGGAATAGCGGTGTTTATAAATCAACGCCGGACCGGGGCGCAGGCGGGATGGAAAAGCTTATTTTCCCTAGTAGCTCAGTTGGTTAGAGCGGCGGACTGTTAATCCGTAGGTCGTAGGTTCAAGTCCTACCTGGGGAGCCAGACAGGACAAGAGGTCAGAGTTGACCTCTTTTTTTATGT
>JAEAME010000273.1_pt1 | contig 61378 bp, 47 predicted proteins | sample 8958731 | NCBI WGS metagenome assembly JAEAME01 (sample SAMN16933194, study PRJNA681113) | bioreactor sludge metagenome | isolation source: anerobic bioreactor sludge (Control) | place: India:Bengaluru | collected 2018-10-24
CACTTACACTTAATTCAATCTTCAGCGGATGACGAGCGCCATATACTAAAGCGTTAGTGCGGCGGGCCTTCGCGTAATTTTACGCGAAGGCGTGAGGCTCGCCGGATGAGGTCAAAATATGTTGATATATTTTTAAACCTATCCTATATTTATCGTACCTTCGCGTCCTTCGCGGCGCAAGCAGGGATGTGGGGCCCAACTTGCGCCGCGGTTCGATGTCGCAATGCGGGTTTTGCCGAACAGCTAAGTTAATTTATTAAAAAAGTTCTTTGCCAGGCTTTCTTTCAAGAAAGCCGCGTATCTCCGTTCCCCGTCCTATGCCCTATATTTGACATACCTTGACGATGAGGGGTTGCCGAGGCACCAGTGGATGCCGCGGCTGACGCAGTCGGAGGCGTTCGGGGCGCGGTAAGTTCTTATACCAAGAGTTTTTGTAATCAGTTCGGGGAAGCCGTCGAGCATGGCGCCGCCGCCTGAAAGGATAATTCCGGTATCGCAGATATCGGAAGCGAGTTCGGGCGGAGTTTCCTCGAGGGTGGTTTTGATCATGCCGATGATCTGTTCGAGGCGGGTTAAGACAGCCTCGCGGATGTCGGAGGTGGTGACATTTACTGTTGCTGTCAGTCCGCCTTTGAGGTCGCGTCCGGCGACGGCGATGCTGCCGCGCTCGAGCTTCGGCCAGGCGGAGCCTATGCGGACTTTGAGCGACTCGGCGGTAAGCTCGCCGGTGAGAATGTCGTATTTTTTGCGCAGGTACTGGACAATGGCGCGGTCGAGCTCGGCGCCGCCGATCCTGAGTGAATCGGAGACTACGATGCCGCCCATGCTCATTACTGCGGCCTGGGAACAGCCGCCGCCGATGTTGACTATCATCGTCCCTTTCGGGCCGGCGATCTTCAGCCCGGCTCCGAGCGCCGCGGCAAGGGGGGACTCGATAATAAAGACCTGGCGCGCGCCGGCATCGTATACCGTGTCCTCAAGGGCACGGCGTTCGACTTCATTTATATTGCAGGGAACTGAGACTATCACGTCGGGCCGGTGGAAGAGCGAGACAGCCTCAAGACGGCCGAAATAGCGTTTAAGCATTCTGACCGCGGCTTCGGGTTCGGCGATAACACCGCCCTGAACCGGACGGTAGGCCTCGATTCCTGCGGGTGTCTTGCCGAGCATGCGCTTTGCCTCGGCGCCGAGGGCGACGGTTTTTCCGCTTTTCCGCTCGAGCGCGGCGGCGGTGGGATAAGCAAGGACTATTCCCTTTTCCTTCGTTATAATCCGTGTGTTCGAGCTGCCAAGATCAAGCCCGAGCTGCTTTATCATCGTACGTCCCTCCTTCCGCTTATCAATTGTAGAATTATATAATCACAGCCCGCACAGGGCGGGGAGACTTATGCCGAATCCCTTTGCTAGAAGCTCGGAGAGTTTCCTGACCGGCATGCCGACTACGGTGAAATAGTCGCCCTTGATACCTTCGATAAAGAGGGACGCTCCCCCCTGAACGGCGTAAGCACCAGCCTTGTCGGCGTATTCGGCGGTTTTGAGGTAGCCCTCGATTTCGCCCTCGCTCATCCGGGCGAAGTTCACTTCGGTTTCGGAGACGTCGGCAGCCTCACGTCCTGCGTAAATTGCGGCGATGCCGGTATATACGGTGTGGGCGCGGCCCGACATTGACTTGAGCATGCGTTTCGCGTCTGCACGATCGACAGGCTTGCCGAGAATTTCGCCGCCGCAGTAAACTACCGTGTCGGAGGAGATTATCAGCGTATCGCTCAAATCCCCGCCCTTTAAGGCGAGTAAGTCGCGGACGGCTCTGCCTTTTTTAAGCGCAAGCTCGCGGACAAGGCGGGAGGGGTCTTTTATATCGGTGCTCTCGTCGGTGTCGGAAACGATAATTTCAAATTTCAGTCCGAGCTGGGAAAGGATTTCTCTTCTTCTCGGCGATTTCGACGCAAGTATTATTTTCATTATCGGTGCTTTGCCTTTCAGATAAACATTTATACATCATTTTTTGTTATACAAGAAACAGTATTTCCGTAGCACTCGTGCAGGGGCACATGGTACGGAGCATGGAGTTCGGGGGTGCGGTGTCCCTTTCTTTTTGCGTGAAAAGAAAGGGACCAAAGAAACGAGCGGTTAAGCCATTTTAATGTATAAAGTTCTCGCCAGGCCTCTTTCAAGAGGCCGCGTAACCCCGCATCCCCGTTCTATTCCTGATTCTTATCCTTCTTGAAGAATATTATGCTCACCGCTGTGAGGGCGGCGAGGGAGATGAAGAGAATTGAGCCCCAGATGATGCCCTTCTTTATTATTTCCCTTCCGATTTTTGTATCATCAAAAGGATCGGTGGTAACCGGTTCGGTCACGGGGGGAACGGTAACCGGGTCGGTTGCCGGTGGTTCGGTGACCGGCGGTTGGGTAACGGGAGGCTCGGTTACCGGGGGGGTTGTAATTGGCGGATCGGTTTCGGGCGGAGTGGTGACCGGAATTTCTTTGAATGTAAGTGTGACGTTAACGTCCTTGGAGGGCATTATGAACGATGCGCCAAGCTGGCCTTTTGACATGAAGTTCACTCCGGCGGTGATACTCCAGGCTCCGGCCTCCATGCCCTCGGGGGGTGTATTTGCCGTCAGCTCAATGAGATCGTTCGGATAATATGACCCGCCGCCACTCGCTCCGGTGACGGTCACCGTATACGCGGTCAGCCAGCGGCTGTCGGACAGGCTGTATGCCAGCTTCCGTACGCCGGTATACTCACCGGTCCCGGTGAAGACCAGTTCGACGCGTTTATAGGTAGCGTTGTATGTCTCGGTATACATGTAATCGGTGTCAGGCTTGAGCGTCATCCCCCGGAAGGTGATTTCAACCGAGGACATCATGCTCCCCCTGGGGTTGTCGGGATTTATAACCGGTTTAATCACGGCATAGGCCATGTGGTATCTGACATAGCTGGCCGAACAATCGGTGCAGCGGAATGTCTCGATGCCGTCGACCATGCCAGTGCTGACGAAATGATGCGGCGTCGCCGGATAGGTTTCGGTATAGTTCTGCCCGCAGAAAGGGCAGAGGAACTCTGATATGCCGTCATGCGCGCAGGAGATTCTCGCTATGATCTTTTCAACATAAAAGTTATCGCAGGTCCGTGTTACGACAGGGTACCCGACATAGTCGTACTGAGTGCCGTTAGGGTACCATTTTCCGTCTGTAAGGTTCCAGGCTGTGCCGCTTTTTATGTAAACAGTCATATCGCCCACCCCGGCGAAAGATACCATTGAAGCAAGAGTATTTTTGTAGTCGCAGGCCGGTTCGCTGCCGTCAAATATAAGCTCGGACAAAGATGAGCAGTTACGGAAGGCTTCGGATGAGATATATCTCACGCTCGCGGGGAGTTTTACTTTTTTAAGCGAAGTACAGCCTGAAAAAGCGTCTGATCCGATTCTCTCAACTCCCGCGGGAACGCTGACGCTTTTAAGCGAGGCGCAGTTTCTGAACATGTTCTGGCTTATATCGCCGTCAAGCGCGCGGGGAAGACGGACATACTCAAGCGCCGCGCTGCCGGCAAAGGCTGAGTTGCCCAGCATTTTTACACTGTCGGGCAGGACTATTATCTTAGTTCCGGCGCATCTTCCGGCCTCTGCCGAAAAAGCGCTCTCTCCGACAGCGGTCACTTTTTTGCCGCCTATGCTTTCAGGAATGAAGACTGCTTCGGCGTTCGACGTGCAGTAGTTAATTTTAATTCCGGAGCCATAAACTGAATAATTCAGACTGCCAAGCGGTGCTATGGCCGAGAAGCTGAGTTTCTCGGCTGACGCGAGCGCTTCGGCCGGCGAGCCTGAAAAAGCATAGATTTTAGCCCCGCCGAAGCACCCCGCACCGTAGATCGCCGAGGACGAAGCATTTGTCGCCGCGACAAATTCAAGCGATGTGCAGCCAGAAAAGGCACCTGCGCCTACAGAAGTCAGTGCTTCGGGCAGAAAAACATATTTGAGCGCAGTGCAACCGGAAAAGGCACCCGCACCGATTTTTAAAAGGCCGCCTGTGAAATCAATTTTCGAAAGAGAGGTGCAGCCCGAAAAAGCGTCGTCTCCGATTTGGGTGAGCGACGCCGGTGCGGCGAGAGAAGTTAAAGCTGTGCAGCCAGCAAAGGCAGACGCTCCGATTATTGATACACCCTCGTATATGTACAGCCCGGCAATCTCTGTGTGCCCTGAGAAAACGCCGGCTCCGATCTCTCTGACCGGCTTCCCGCCGAGTGTGTCGGGGATTGCCACGTTGGCGCCGTTCCCGTGATATGCTGTGATGGTTACGCTGCCGTCGGAATTTACTGTGTATTCGTAATCTTTTATGCTGCCGCCAGCCGAGGCCGGGAGCGCGAGAAGTATGGCTGCAAGCAGGGATATCGCCAAGGCGGAAATAATTTTTTTCAACATTGCTTTCGTTTTGTTTCCCGTGATTCAGAATTTTGCTTTATCTGTATAAGTAAAAGTCTTTTTATTTAATACCCGTCGAGCCGAAGCCGCCGGCGCCGCGTCCGGTCTTGTCCAGCGTCTCTGCCGCGATAAGATTTGCGGCCAGTACCGGCATGAACATGAGTTGCGCAATCCTGTCGCCGTCGTTCACACTGAACTCTTTATCCGAGGTGTTGATAAGGCCAACCTGTATTTCGCCGCGGTAATCGGAGTCGATGACGCCGATTCCGTTCGAAAGGGCGATTCCGTGTTTTATCGCCAGGCCGCTCCTCGCCGCAACGATGGCCACGACGCCTTCTGTCTCGGGTGAAATCGCGATTCCCGTCGGAATCAGCGCCCGTCCGCCTGCCGGAATAATGACGTTCCCGCCCTCAAGGGCGGCACGCAGATCGAGGGCCGCCGACCCGTCGGTGGCGTAAGCCGGGAGAGCCGCTCCCCGTGTGAGCTTTATTTTAACATTGATATTCATCTTTTGTTTCCTTGAATCAAACTTATCCGGCTGAGTTAAAAACAGCCATGTTAAGTATAACATAATATAATATGTATTTCAAGACACGCATGTGTGAAGTTTTCTTAAAGTTTATGCGAAAAACCTGTTTTTTTAATCTATAAGATTACCAGCCATCATGATAAATTAAGAGGTTTGCTAATGTATACTTTCATTAAAGCTCATTGCAGCAAAGGCTTCGGGGATGCGTTTTTACTCTCTTGATTCACGTCAAGAGAGTACCAGAGAAACGTGCCAAAGGGAACCAGCGTGGTTCCCTCTGGACTACCCTCCTGCGGCCGCCGCGGCGCCAGCGCTGCCAGCGCCGCGGCGGATAGGCTGTGTCCGGTTTGTGTAGCGGGCAAAACGGCTCGGTCAGAAGCACTCTACCGTTTTGCCACCAAGCTCGCTGACACCCGGTTTCAGCTCATAGCCGTTTGCCTTGCTTTAATCGCTCGATGTCAAAATTCTTTACTCGCCACCGCTCTCATGGCAAAAGCGTCCGCCCGATGTGCAGATCGCTTAAATAGCTTGTCTTTTTGCCCTTCCTTCGGAGAGGCCGCGCTTCGCACGGCGGCAAGGGTTAATATTTGATTTCATCAATTCACCCGCCATTACTAACAATTAAGAGGCCTGCTGATATACGCTTCACCTTACCGCTTGCTTAAATTTTAAAGCTACATAAACAATTAAGTGTAAGTGTTATAATTAAACCGGCGGCGGGCACCTTGATATTAAATTAAACGGCAGAATGTTGAAAAAAAACCGATAGACAGCAGGAGGGTAGTCCAGAGGGAACCACGCGGTTCCCTTTGGCACGTTTCTCTGGTACTCTCTTGACGTGAATCAAGAGAGTACAAAACGTACCTTCGTATCCAAGGCTCTATAACGCCGGACAACAATTGGCCTGTTGCGGCGCACGCTGCGCATTTCCCCCCTACCCCCCGACATTATCCGCTGTTGACAAAATTACCTCACCGTATTATAATAAATTATCTGTACAAGGGAAAATATGTAACCACTAGGATTTTCCCGGCCCGTGCACCTGTTTCCGGATTTTAATGAAAGCATGGTACGTATATGTCAAAGCAGAATAAGGCTATCCGCAGGTATACTCCGATTACCTCAATGAAAAATTTCAGCGAAAAGATAATTGTGCACGGATATAAAATTGCCTTTATGTGGTTCGACGCAGCGCATGCGCTGCATGAAATGACATATTGCGAACTCTCAGATACGATAAAGAACATAGCCGCCGCTTTCGCTTCAATGGGGTGGCGAGACCGGCGGATAGCGATAATAGGCGAGGCGTCTCCCCAGTGGGTGGCAACTTACGCCGCGGTTATCGCTTCGGGAAACGTCGCAATCCCGCTTGATAAGGAGCTAAAAATTGAGGAGATCGAAGGATTCCTGACCTTCGCAGAAGCAAATGCAGTCGTTTATGCCGGAGCTTTCAACAAGGCTTTTGAGCATGCGGTGAAAAGTCATCCGACTGTATCTTTATTCATACCTCTCTCGCTTGAAAATTGCCCCTATGCCGGACAAGATAACGTTATGTCCTTTAGCGAGCTTATCGCTCGCGGCGAGCGGCATATCGCCGGCGGACATACCCTCCCCGAGCCGGCCGACATGAACCGTATGGCCGTTATGCTCTTCACCTCCGGGACGACGGGAACCAGCAAATGTGTCATGCTCTCGGAAAAAAACGTCTGCGCCTGCATCAACGCAGCCTGCGAATCCGTTGAGTTCTCCCCGGAGGACACTATTGTGTCGGTTCTGCCGCTGCACCATACATATGAGCTTTCCTGTATGATGACAGCCCTCAACTACGGCATGAATATAGGAATCAACGACTCGCTCAAGCATGTGCTTAAGAATTTTTCCTACTTCCGTCCGACCGGACTTATTCTCGTCCCGCTTTTTGTGAACACGATGTACAAGAAAATCTGGGAGGAAGCCAGGAAGAAAAAGAAAGACAAGATACTTCGGGCCGCTCTCGCGGCCTCAAAGAAGCTGCGGCTTGTCGGAATCGACATGCGCCAGGTGCTGTTTTCTGAAGTTCTCGCGGCTTTCGGCGGACGGCTCTGCAAGATAGTAAGCGGCGGCGCGCCGCTGAATCCCGATATTGCCGAAAAATTTGAGGAATTCGGCATCCAGATATGCGAGGGCTACGGCATCACAGAGTGCTCGCCCCTTATCTCTGTCAATCCGTATTATGCCCTGAAGCGCGGCTCAGTCGGCCCGACTGTCAACTGCTGCAAAGCACGCATCGCGGCCGAGCGCGTCAACGACCTCGGCTACAAGGAAGGCGAGATTCAGGTAAAAGGCGACAACGTTATGCTCGGTTATTACAAGAACCCTGAAGCCACTGCCGCCGTCTTCACTTCGGACGGCTGGTTCCGCACCGGCGACGCCGGTTATATGGACAGTGACGGCTATATCTACATCACCGGACGCATCAAGTCAGTCATAGTCCTTGAGAACGGCAAGAATGTCTTCCCCGAGGAGATCGAGGAATACCTCGGCCAGCTTAAAACTGTCGCCGAATCTGTTGTTGTCGGACGTAAAAAGGAGGACGATTCCGATACCATCGTCCTCACCGCCATAATTTATCCCGATTTCACTGCCTTCCCCGAAGGCACCGACATAAACGTGATTGCCGACGCCGTCCGCGCCGAGGTCAATGCCATGAACAAAGCCCTTGTTGGCTATAAACAAGTCCGCACCGTCGAGATACGGAAAACCGAATTCGAAAAAACTACATCCAGGAAGATTAAACGCCACCTGGTAAAATAGGATACGGGGGTTACGCGGCTTTCTTGAAATGAAAGCAGATTTCTACGAAATCGGCAAAGAACTTTTCAGGAAAAAGGATAAAATGCTCGACTAATTTTCTATGCGCTTATAAACTACGGCGCCGCAATTGGGCCCCACATCCCTTTTGCGGCGCCGGGACGCGAGATACGGATAATGTCTAAAAAATGATAATAAGACTTTATACATTTCATGCGAGCTTCATGCCGGAGCGTAAAATTACGCGAAGGCCCGCTGTACAAACGCTTTATTATAGGGCGCTATAAAGCCGGTAAAGATTGAATTAAGTGTAAGTGTTATAATTCCCGCCGGCGCACACGCTGCCGAACCGGTACACTTATGTCTTCTGAGCACCAGAAGGAAGAGTCCGGAGAGGAACCATGGTTCCTCTCCGCGTGTTTCTCTGGTCCTCTCTTGTCACGAAACAAGAGAGTACAAAACGCATCCTCGTATCCCTGTATCTCATAAATAAAATAATTTATATTTTTGCATGATATACGAATAATTATTCATAAAAGAGGTACCCCATGAAAACGATCTGTTTCGGTGAAATCATGTGCCGCCTGAGCCCCGAAGGCCGCCGCCGCTTCGTGCAGGCCGACCGCTTTGAAATATGTTACGGCGGCAGCGAATCAAATGTTGCCGTATCCCTTGCAAACTTCGGCACCGACGCCGCCTTTGTCTCCCGCCTTCCGAAACACAGCCTTTCCGACGCCGCGCTGCGTTCGCTGCGTGAACACGGGGTTGATGTATCGCACGTCAAAAGAACAGATGAAGGCCGGCTCGGTCTTTATTTTCTTGAGAAAGGCGCCTCACAGCGCCCGTCTAAGGTAATCTATGACCGCGCTGGGTCATCTTTCTCGCTCTCCCGCCCGGGTGAATTCGACTGGTCGCAAATCCTTGACGGCACTGATTATTTCCACTTTTCGGGCATTACTCCGGCTCTCTCGGACGGCTGTGCGGCGCTCTGCCTTGAAGCCTGCCGAGTAGCGAAGGCCGCCGGCGTAAAAATCAGTTGTGATATTAACTACCGTTCAAATCTCTGGTCACCGGAGCGCGCAGGTGCCGTTATGAACAGCCTTTTGCCTTATGTTGATCTCGCAATCATCAACGACGAGCACGCAAAGCTCCTTTTCGGCATCAGATCCACTTCTGCCGCTGATACCTGGGCACGCCAGACCGACGAAGTCTATACAGATGTCGCCAGCATGACCTCGGAAAAGTTCGGCATTCCCGCTGTTGCCCTTACCATACGCGGGAGCATATCAGCCGAAGTCAATGACTGGTCGGCGATGCTCTATATTAATAACACCTCATATTTCTCAAAGCAATACCGCATTAACCTTGTCGACCGCATCGGCGGCGGCGATGCTTTCTCCGCCGGTCTTGTTTATGCACTCGGCAGCGGTTACGGCGCGCAGGATGCCGTCGACTTCGCTGCCGCAGCCGCGGTGCTTGCCCAGACAACAGAATTCGATGCTGCTGAATCCTCGACCGACGAAATCATTGCCCTCGTCCGCGGAGCGTCCGACGGGAGAGTTCAGAGGTAAAAACGTGGGACGGGGGACGGAGATAAGCGGCCTCTTGTAATGAGGCAGATTTCTACGAAATCGGCGAGAACTTTCAACCAATTTGCAAAGCTGTTCGACTATAACTGCAATGCTTTTTAGAAATGCGGCTGCCCCTGCCTCTTGTTAAATAAGGGTGTTTCAGTCATATTTCTGGTTCGGTATAATGTATTAATGTATAATTATTGGTTTATATTGAATAATCATGCCCGCGGCATACCGCGGGCTTTTTTTCACCTCAGACGTCAACTTGGATGTGAGACCCGGTTGACGTCTGACGCCGAATACGTAAATACTGCTAAGCTAATTGTTTAAAATTTTTTGAAAGAGGTCCGGAGGAACTTTTCTCAAAAAGTTCCCTCCGGCGCATCCCTGCTCTTTTGCTGTCACAAATCTGTCAGCCGTTGTTTTGACCGGTATGATATAATGCGCTCGGGATAACAGACAGAGGGAAGCGCCGCATCCGGGCAGCGACCCGGAAGGAGATAATTTTTATGACATGGGAAATCGCCCTCGGCTTCTTTACCATCATTTCGGCTTTTATAGCGGTGATGAAGGTGGTGGTCAGGGTAAACCGTACACTGACCTCGCTTGAGTTGGCTGTGAACAGGCTGAACGACTGCATTGAGCGCCAGGGTGTGAAAAATGAAAAAATGTTCAATCAGCTCAGCAGTCACGAGCTGAGGCTCACCCGTCTTGAGGACACGAAAACATTTATTATCAAAAAAAGGAGTTAGGATATGAACATCAACTGGAAACAGAAACTGTCGAGCCGAAAGTTCTGGGCTGCCGTTATCGGTTTTGTCACCGCGCTTGCCGCCGTTTTCGGGATAAGCAGCATGACAACGGAACAGATCACAGCCGTCATTTCGGCGATCGGAATCCTTGCGGCATATATCATCGGAGAGTCCTGCGTCGACGCTTCGCGCAGCACAACCAAGGCTGAGTCGCCCGGCAAAACAGATACTGATAAAACCGGAAGCGAACGGGACAAAAACAAATAAAAAAATTCATGCGGAACGGCATATGCCGTTCCGCAGTTTTTAACGTCCCTCTTATATAATATATATTATTTATTTATATATATATTGAAACGTAACTAAAAATATGGTATAATGGTGTATAATAAAATGAGGCGGTATCCGAAAAATTCCGGCTGTGCCGCAGCAGCAATCTCCCCGGTTGTATTCAGCAAATACAGCGGGATTTTCCCATAAAGTCAAAAAACAAGGAGATTCAAAATGCCTTATACCGAAGACTTGCAGAATGCATGGTCGAGGGTCATCGATAAATTCGGTGAAAACCTTCCGCGCAGCACGGTCGAGAATATGTTTTACGACATAATTGTTGAGTCGTACGACGGAGAGTGTGCTGTCCTTTCAATGCATTCCGAGACAAAGCATTCGATGATAGTGAAAAAATACCTTGATAAAATAAGGCAGCTGATGTCGGAATTTCTCGGAAAGCAGATCACTGTGGTTTTCAGATACAGCGGACCGAGCCAGTTTTACATAGACCAGCTGCGGCTAGAGAATAATCTCGGGAAGACAGACGCCCCGGCGGTAACAATAAGAGCATCGGCTAAGGCTGAGCCCGAGGCGGTAAAAAGCGAAAAAACGAAATTTCCTCCAGCCGCTAACACAGAATATACATTCGATAACTTCATCGTCGGCAGTTCTAACAAATTTGCCCACGCCGCATGCGTTGCAGTCGCCGCCCGGCCTGCCACCGACTACAACCCTCTTTTTATTTACGGACAGAGCGGGCTTGGCAAAACCCACCTGCTTTACGCCATCACCAACGAGCTGACAAAGAAAAAACCTGACACCAAGATAATATACACAAAAGGCGAGGATTTTACAAACCAGCTGATAGAAAGCCTCAAGGACCGCGAAATGGAGAAATTCCGCGCAAAATTCCGCAGTTGCGATGTACTGCTCATCGACGACATACAGTTCATCGCCGGAAAGGACTCAACGCAGGAGGAATTCTTCCATACATTCAACGCTCTACATGAGGAACACAAACAGATTATCCTCACCTCGGACCGGCCGCCGTCCGATATCAAAACCCTCGAATACCGGCTAAAGACACGTTTCGAGTGGGGACTTATCGCAGACATCCAGCCTCCCGAATTCGAACTGCGGCTGGCGATCACAAGAAAAAAAGCCGAAGTGGCCGGTGTGAAGATCCCGGACGACGTCTGCGAATTTCTGGCCGAGAACCTGCGCACCAACATCCGGCAGGTCGAGGGCTCGATAAAAAAACTCCGTGCGTTGAGCTTTCTGACCGGCACCGACATTTCAATGGAAATGGCCCGGGGCTGCGTTTCAGAGTTGCTGGGCGGCGCAGAGCCGGTGAGCGTCACTGTCGACAAGATTTTTGCGACTGTATTTAAAAAATACAACATTCCGAAAGAGGACATAACCGGAACGCGCAGAACAAAGGAAATAGCCTTCGCCCGGCACGTGACCGTCTATCTTATCCGCAATATAACTGAAATGTCGCTTCCGAATATCGGCAAACTCATGGGAAGGGACCACTCCACAATACTCTCATCCCTCGACGCCGTTGAGAAGAAACTCCGCACCGATACAATTTTCAACGTCGAAATCGACCAGATGATCAAGGAAGTAAACGGACGGTAGGACGGGGACGCGGGGATGCGGAGGAACGCGGCTTCTTTATAAAGAAGCCTGGCAAGAAACTTTAACAAGTATACTCTTACAAAATTACACTGATTATCAACAGCTTTTCCAGACATTTCATGAAGTGAGTGCTGGATGTGGATTTTATGGTTGATAAGCCCTAAAAATGATCCACATACGGACCTGAAAGATATTGATAATCAAAGAGGTTTGTGTGTTAAGAAAAGTTATCCACAGAGTTGTTGATAAGTATGGGGAAAACTCAGAATAAAGCATTTTCCGCCGGGGTTGTCCACAGAATTCTTAATTTTATATGCCGGATTTATCAACTGATATTAAGCCGCTGTCTCATTCCGTTTAACAAAAAACACTTTCCACATTACGTCAACATCTTCTGCGTCAGATTCAAACATGCGCAGTTCGGTTTGATAAACAAAATTGTCTTATCCTAAAAGGCGATCCGCGTTCTCCACAGTTTTAACAGGCCCTACGGCTCCGACTACTGAAAATACTAAGCTATTCACTCTTTCGCGCGAGATTCGGGAGAACGCAGAAAACGTCTGATCGCCTCAATTCCCCCGCCATTACAATTGATTAAGAGACCCGCTGATATACGCTTCACCGAACAGCTAAACGCTGTTCAGCAAATTAAACTAACAATTAAGTGTAAGTTTCATAATTTCCGCCGGCGAACACGCTGCCGAGCCGTTACACTTATGTCTTCTGAGTGCCGGAAGGAGGAGTCCGGAGAGGAACCCATGGGTTCCTTTCCGCGTGTTTCTCTGGGCACTCTCTTGTCACGTGACAAGAGAGTGCCAATCGCATTCCCGCATCTATGTTCGATGACGCCGGATAATAAAAAATATAATTCGGCATAATCAACACTTTCCCAAAAAACAGAAATATTATAAAAATTATACATATACGAAAAGGAGAGAACACAACATGAAAATAATATTTGACCGTAAACTCCTCTCATCGGTCTTCCCTCCGCTGATGTGCGCGGTTTCTAATAAATCCACTCTTTCGGCCATTGAAGGAGTCCTGATTGAAGCCAACGATAAAACAGGCGGCTGCGTTCTCACGACATTCGATACCGACAAAGGCATCCGGCTCACAGTAGAGGCAAAAGTCTACGAGCCGGGAAAATATATAATCAATGCTCAAAAATTATCTCAGATAATCAGGGTTATGGAGGGTGACGATCTAGAGCTGACCGTCGACGAGAGACTAACCGCAAAAATATCCTGCGGAAAATACTCTCATAAGATGTCGGCGCTTGCCGGCGAAGATTTTCCGGCTCTGCCCGATATAACGCAGAATAAAGGTTTTATAATTCCGCAGGCAGTTCTCAAGGAAATGCTCGCGCAGGTGTCGCATGCAATGGGTGTCAACGACACCCGCCCTATACTCAACGGCTGTCATTTCAGGGTTGAGGACAATAAACTTACGCTTGTGGCCTGCGACAGTATAAATCTCGCCAAAAGCGTACGCAAAACCGAGATACAGAATAAGAACAGCGACAATTCCGCGCTCGATTATTCCTTTATCGTTCCTGTCAAAACCGTCAACGAACTGGTAAAACTGCTCTCGGACGGTGAGGAGGATATGGCGGAAATATACATGACGAGAAAGAACATTGTGTTCATAATCGGAGGAATAACTTTCTTCTCGCGTCTGATAGAGGGAGAGTATCTTGATTACAACCGCATAATCCTTAAAAATCATAAAATTAAAGTCAGCCTCGACCGCCTGACTTTCCTTTCCGCTCTTGAGAGGGCGGCGCTGGTTACCGAGGAAAAGGTTGCCGGCAGCGTCGGATCTCATGTAAGACTTGAGTTTTCTGGCGGTGTTCTCAGGGTGATGTCGAATTCTTCAGCCGGCAGCACATATGAGGAGCTTGAAATCGAACATGAGGGCGACGACATAGTGATCGGCTTTAACAACCGTTTTTTAATAAACGGTATAAAAGCTTGCGGAGGAGCCAGGGTGAAGCTTTCGCTTTCAAGTCCATTCACCAGTATGAATATTGAGCCCTGCGAGGCTCCGGAGAACGGTGAAGAGCTCTTTATGCTACTGCCGGTCAGAATGAAGGAATGATCTGCGAAAAGATAGCGCTTGACAATTTCCGGAATATAAGGCACGCTGAGTTATCCTTCTCCGACGGGGTGAACATCCTCGTCGGGGATAACGGCCAGGGGAAGACAAATCTAGTCGAGGCTGTAAGTCTTGCGTCGGTGGGAAAGTCCTTCCGGGGCGCCGACGACGCAGAGATGATTAATTTTGATGCTTCCGAGGCAATGATAAGAGTCGGATTCCGGGACTCGGTGAGGCATCAGGAAATAAGTATACGGATGTCGAAGGAAAAGCAGCGGCAGGTTGAGCTCAACAAAGTAAAAATACGCCGTATGTCGGATATGGTCGGGAGTCTCTCGACCGTGATTTTCTGCCCGGAGCATCTCTCAATCATTAAAGACGGGCCCGCGATGCGACGGAATTACCTTGACGTGGCGATCTCCCAGCTCCGTCCGGTTTATATAGCTTCTCTTTCGCGTTACAACCAGATACTCAAGCAGCGCAATAAGCTTATCAGGGGCGCTGTTGAGGATCGGCATACTTTTGACGAGACGATAGACTTCTGGTCGGAACAGCTGGCGGCAGAGGCGGCGGTTATCGCGAGCTTCAGGACCGGGTATCTCCGCCGCGCCGCAGTACATGTGGCCGACTTTTTCAGGGACATGACAGGAGGACTTGAGCAGCCCGGAATAAAATACGCCGGCTCATCGCACGACCCCGAGGAATTTTATCTTGACCGCGCCGCGGTGAAAAAAAAGTACGCGGAGCTGCTGAACTCTTCCTATGAGCGGGAAATTGCGGCAGGAACCACGCTCTGGGGCATCCATAAGGATGATATGGAAGTTACACTGGGCGGCCGTCCCGCAAGAATTTACGCGTCTCAGGGGCAGCAGCGCTCGCTGGCCCTTGCACTGAAGCTTACCGAGGGCGAAATCAGCCGCGAGGAAAGAGGGGAATACCCGGTATTCCTGCTCGACGATGTACTATCGGAGCTTGACGCCGGACGGCGGGCATACCTTGTCGGAGAGATAAAAAACCGCCAGGTGATAATGACTTCCTGCGAATCTCCCGATTGCCGCGGAGCTGAGGTAATCAGGGTTAAAAAGGGAAGTTACGAGCAATTATGAATTATGTATTTTGAATTAAGAAATGCATAAGAAAGGAATTCAATGTACCTGCACGTCGGCAATAATAAGAACATCAGGGTGCGCGACATAATCGGGATATTTGACACCGACAACGCGACGCGCTCGGCGATAACCCGCAAATATCTCTCAGATGCTGAAAAACGCGGCGAGGTAAGCGCCGCCGCCGAGGAAATCCCTAAATCATTCATAATCTACAAAACAAAAAATGGCCCGTCAGTCTGCTTCTCTCAGCTGTCTGTCCCGGCACTTTCCGGACGGCTCATGCCGGGCAAATCAATATAAATTTTAAGGGCGTGTTACACCCGTAAAACATACAAAATTTTAGAATCCCAGCGTTTAAAATTCAGAAGGAACGGTCAGGCAATGGAAAAAAGCGAAATAACTAATATTCCCGGAAACGAAAAGGATGAAACAAGGATAAATTTAACCGGCGACGATCTGCTCGACGCTGAGGAGTCACGTGTCAAGGAAGGCGCCTACGACGAAAATCAGATCCAGGTGCTCGAAGGGCTAGACGCCGTGCGCAAGCGGCCCGGAATGTATATCGGCACGACTTCAATCCGCGGACTGCACCACCTTGTATTTGAAATCGTGGACAACTCGATCGACGAAGCTCTTGCCGGTTTCTGTACAAAAATAAAGGTTACCATCAACCCCGATAACAGCATAACCGTTGAGGACAACGGCCGCGGAATACCTTCGGCCATACACCCGACTCAGGGGATACCGACCCCTGAGGTGGCTTACACCAAGCTGCACGCCGGCGGCAAGTTCGGCGGCAGCGGATATAAGATCGCCGGCGGCCTGCACGGCGTCGGAGCGTCTGTGGTCAATGCACTTTCCGAGTGGCTTGAAATGGACGACGTGTTTGAAGGTGTGCGCTATACCGAGCGGTTTGAACGCGGCAAGGTCGCCCGCGCTTTCAAGTGCGAAGGCCCTTCCACCGAACGTAAACATGGTCTTCGCGTTACCTTTAAGCCCGATCATACAGTCTTTGAGGAAACGGTGTTTGATTATGATACTCTGCTCAGCCGCATGCGCGAGCAGGCTTTTCTGAACGCGGGAATCAGAATAATCCTCATCGACGCACGCCAGGAGGAAAGAATTGAAACAGAGCTTTGCTACGCCGGCGGCATCCGCAGCTTTGTCGGATATCTCAACGACAAGAGCCACAACGAACTTGTTCACCCCGACGTCATTTACATGCGGGGCGAAAAGGATGGCAGTATCGCCGAGGTAGCGATGCAGTACAACACAAGTTATTACGAGACACTGCTTACCTTCGCAAATAACATGAATACTGTTGAGGGCGGAACGCACGAGACCGGCTTCAAGTCTGCACTTACAAAAGTTTTGAACGATTATGCCCACAAGACCGGAATTCTTAAGGAAAGTGACAAGAACCTTTCGGGCGAGGACGTGCGCGAGGGTATAGTCGCCATTGTCAGCGTAAAGCTTGGGGACGCGCAGTTCGAAAGCCAGACAAAAGCAAAACTTGGCAACTCCGAAATCCGTACCCTTGTTGAAAACGTCGTGGGGACAAAGCTTGCCGAATACCTTGAGGAAAATCCCGCAAGCGGACGCGCTATAATTGACAAGGCTCTTTCTGCGTCACGTGCAAGAGAGGCGGCCAGAAAAGCCCGCGAGCTGACGCGGCGAAAGGGGCTGCTCGAAGGTTTAACCCTGCCGGGCAAGCTGGCCGACTGCCAGGAGAAAAAGGTTGAGCTGACCGAGCTATACCTCGTCGAGGGAGATTCGGCAGGCGGCTCGGCAAAGACCGGGCGAAACTCGAAGTTTCAGGCGATTCTGCCGCTGCGCGGCAAGGTGCTCAACGTTGAAAAGAGCCGGCTTGACAAGGTATATTCCAACCCGTCTCTGACCCCGATTATACAGGCCCTGGGCTGCAGCATAGGCGAGGAATTTGACATCAAAAAACTCCGCTACGGCAAGATAATCATCATGGCCGATGCCGATGTCGACGGCTCACACATCCGCATCCTGCTTCTCACTTTCTTCTTCCGCCACATGCGCAAGCTCGTCGATGAAGGCCATATATACCTTGCTCAACCACCCCTTTACAAGGTCTACAAACGCACCGGCAAGGGTAAGGAATATTACGCCTTCTCAGACGCAGAGCGCGATAAATATATTGCCGAGCTGGGCGGCGTTAATGTCGAAGCCGACAGGTACAAAGGTCTTGGAGAAATGGACGCCGAACAGCTCTGGGAAACTACCATGGACCCCGAACGCCGCACCATTTTGCGCGTTACGACTGAGGACGCGATCGCCTGTGACGAGATGTTCTCAACCCTCATGGGCGACAAGGTTGACCCCCGCCGTGAATTCATCGAGAAAAACGCAAAATTCGCAGAGAATCTCGACATATAAGGACGGGGATACGGGGTTACGCGGCTTTCTTGAAAGAAAGCCTGGCAAAGAACTTTCATAAAAGGACTTTAGCTGCTCGGCCGAACCCGCTGAATGTTTAAGAACCACTATGCTGAAATTGACCATTACGTCCCCGTTTTACTTTTATCAATTCAATAATAAACTATTTCGGAGGTCACCATGTTTTGTCCCAGATGCGGGAAAGCAAATTCTGACGATTCATTGTTCTGCTCTGATTGCGGCAACAGCCTGCGAGTCGCGAACGCGACACCGAACGCCGACAATCCCGGTAAAAATCAGGTAAATCAGCCCGGCACAGTCGCCGCTATCGGAAGCACGATTAAGAATGAATACAATAACTTCTCGGATTATGTCGGCGCAGACAGGAATATCAAGCTGAAATTCTCCGATCTTTTCTCCGATGTTTTCAAAAAGCATAACAAAGAAGAGCGCGACAAAATCTTCATGGCAGGCCTTGCCGGCGACAAAACAGTTAATATCCCCGAAGCCTCGTCCTGGCCGAAACCCTGGCTCTATTCGAAATTTTTCACGATACTTGTGTCGACGTATCTGCTTCTTTATGTGGCGGCTGAGATGTTCGGCAACTTCAACATGGTTCCCGGACTCATATTTGTCGGGGCATTCGCCATCCCCTTCACATTTATCGTCTTCTTCTGGGAGATGAACCTGCTACGCAACATTTCATTTTACGACCTTCTCGTGATATTCTTCATCGGAGGGGTGTTATCGCTCCTGATGACGCTGATGCTTTATCAGGTAATCTACACAGATGAGGTCAACGGTTATCTGCAAGCCGTGCTTGTCGGTATAATCGAGGAGGCCGGGAAAATTATTGCAATATTCATTTTCCTGCGTAAAAGGAAGGTCAGCAGCATACTCAACGGAATTCTCATCGGCGCAGCGATTGGCGCCGGATTCTCGGTGTTTGAGACTGCCGGATACGCGCTGCGCGAATGTCTCGGGCAGCTTCTGGACCAGAATCCCGAATTCATCTCGGTGACCAATGATATTATAGTTCTGCGCGGGTTTCTTTCGGGCGGCGGGCATATCAGCTGGGCAGCAATATCAGGCGGCGCGATGGTGCTGACTTCACCCGACAACTGCCGGAGCACGGCGATGTTCAAGAACGGAAAATGCTGGGTGTTGTTCTCTATTCCCGTTGTGCTGCACGCAATCTGGGACATGCCGATTTATTTTCTTAACGAAATATTTTTTATTCAGATAGTGCTTACCGCCGCCGCCTTCGTAACCGTTATAACCCTTTTGCGCAGCGGATTCACTCAGTTCTTCCGCCGTGTAGTCGGGAACGCTCAGCCGGGAGAAAATGCGGGGAGCATGTGATTTTTTCCGGAGAAAGGATAGCCGATTTGAAAAAAATAATTATAACCATGTTTCTTGCCGCGCTGCTTCTCCCGGCTCTCGCCTCCTGCGCGAAGCCGCCCGAACTCGGCGAGATCCGCGACCGAGTCGAAGGCCTTATCGAAGCATCGCATGAAATCAATGTGATTTTTTATGGAGAAGGACTTCCGACTTACCCGCGGGTTACCTCGGTTTACGACCAGACGCTTACCTATTCCGAGAAATACGACGTCTATTATTACGTTTTCGATGATTCAGTACAGGGAAAGCTCGTAATGTATTTTGACAAAGATACAAATAATTATAAATTCGCCCGCATAGTTGAGGCGGCTGATGTGAAAGAATCTGACGGAACTCCAATTTTACACGATGAGGAGTCGGGGGTTTATCTCTTCGCCACGGAATATACAGAAGCAAAGCCCGAATATGTCTACAACGAAAAAGACATCGAAGGTTATAACGTTGTGCGTACCGATGCGAAATATGTCTCAATAGACGAGATAAAGAGCGCCGCAGAAGAAGTGTATTCGGCTGAATACCTCAAAGGTGTTTACGAGGCGGCTTTCACCGGGCTTTCGTCCGGCTCGGTTTCGAGCGGAGGTGTCATCGGCGCACGGTTTATTGAGCAGGAATACCTGCTGCGGCAGAGCGCCTCGGCGAAAAACTATATTACGGCAAAGAGAATCTACGATTATTCAACAATGAAGATAGTCCGCCCGTCGAACGATAAGATTGTGAACATCACAATAGATTCGCACCTCGAGGGAAGCGACGAGATACTCAATGTCCGCCTCACGCTGGTATTGCAGGACGGGCAGTGGTACCTTGATACGCCGACTTATTGATGATATGATAAGTAATATTAAAATTGCGGTTCTTACACTCAACCCCGGGATCGATCGTATTATTTACCTCGACCAGCCGGCGCGCCTCGGCACCATGAACCGTGCGTCGGGTACGGTGGTCAGCCAGGGGAGCAAGGGCGCGAACGTCTCGATAATTTTAAAAACCCTCGGAGCCGAGCCTGAGTATTTCACCTTCACCGGCGGTCCGCTGGGAGGTCTGTCGGAGAGTTACACCGACAGATACGGTGTAAAGGCGCATTTTAAGCCGACCTTGGCCGGAGTACGCGTAAACACGAAAATCATCGATTCCATGGGCGTCTGCACCGAGTTCAACGAGCGGGGCGGCCCGGTAACGTGTGCCGAACTTGATTCGCTGCTTGACCCGCTGTACTCGGGACAATATGATATGCTGATAGTCACCGGAAGTATTCCACAGGGTGTGGAAAAGAATGTGTATAACTGCATAATCAGTCGTTTTAATGAAAATAGTGCGCAGGTTTTCTCAGTTCTAGACTGCGACGGCGAAGCTATGATAAAGGGGCTTGCAGCTCATCCATCGCTCATAAAGCCGAACACCCGGGAACTTGCCGGAATACTCGGGATTTCAGAAGGTGAGCTAGGCTCTGATGGGGCCGTTCTTGACGGCTGCCGGACTGTCCGGCGGCAGTACGGCTGCGACATCATCTGCACGCTTGACGAGAGAGGTTCGGTTTTCTGCGGCAGAGACGGAGAATACCGGGTTGACGCGGCACGGGTTCCGCTGCGGGGATTCACCGGCGCGGGGGACACGTACCTTGCAGCATACATTTACATGAGATATATCGCCGGACATGATACCATAACGGCGCTGGCATATGCATCGGCTGCCGCCGGAGCAAAGGTGGCGCTGCCGGGGACAGAATTGCCGGGGGTGGGGCAGATTGAGGAGATATTCAATAAGGGGATATCGGTGAAATCCTTTAATGATATATAGTATAAAGCTTTTCTGACACCATCGATTATGGATACGGAGATGCGTTTTGTACTCTCTTGCCACGTGGGCAAGTCTTTTGGCTTCGCCAAAAGCGGTACCAGAGAAACACGCGGAAAGGAACCCATGGTTCCTCTCCGGACTCCTCCTTCCGGTGCTCAGAAGACAGAAGTGTACCGGCTCGGCAGCGTGTGCGCCTGCGGGAATTATAACACTTACACTTAATCCAAACTTTACCGGCTGTATAGCGCCCTATACTAAAGCGTTTCTACAGCGGGCCTTCGCGTAATTTTACGCTACGGCGTGAGGTTCGACTGTTGAGGTATAAAGCTTTAATATCTCTTTAAACTCTCTCTCTTTATAAAAATACCCGTCCCCGACCGCGGTTCTTGATCGTAAAAAAGGCTTTAATCAACACCCATATACATTTATATAAAGTTCTTTGCCAGGCTTTCTTTCAAGAAAGCCGCGTATCTCCCGTATCCCCGTATCTCTATTTGAAAGGCAGTATAACAAGTGGCTAACAAAGAAAACGAAAATCTTTTATTTGAGAATCAGAAGATAACAGACGTGCGCATGGAGAAGGAGGTAAAGAGGTCCTTTATTGAATACTCCATGTCGGTGATAATGTCACGTGCGCTTCCAGATGTGCGGGACGGCATGAAGCCGGGTCAGAGGCGCATCCTTTATGCTATGTATGAAGATCATCTTACGCACGACAAACCCTTCCGCAAGTCGGCGACGACGGTAGGAAACGTGCTCGGCCGCTATCATCCGCACGGCGACGCCGCCGTTTACGGCACGATGGTAAGAATGGCGCAGCCATTCTCTTACCGGTATACGCTGGTGGAAGGTCACGGAAACTTCGGTTCGGTTGACGGCGACGGGGCGGCCGCGTACCGTTATACTGAGGCAAGACTGTCGAAAATTTCGGACGAAATGATGAGCGATATTGAAAAAGAGGTCGTTCCTTTTGTGCCGAACTTTGACAACAGACTCAGGGAGCCGACGGTTCTGCCGTCGCGCTTCCCCAACCTGCTCGTAAATGGCTCGGTGGGTATCGCGGTCGGTATGGCAACCAATATCCCGCCGCACAACCTCGGCGAGGTAATTGACGCAACGCTCTACCGCATGGACAACCCCGAATGCAGCGTACCCGACCTGATGCAGTTTATCAAGGGCCCCGACTTCCCGACATCGGCGACGATTTACGGCACAAACGGAATTCTCGCGGCATACATGACCGGCCACGGCCGGATTTCAGTGCGGGCGAAGGCGCGTGTCGAGGAGGATCACCACAGAATCATCGTCACCGAGATACCATATATGGTGAACAAGAGCATGCTCTGCGAAGCCATCGCACAGCTGGTCAAGGACAAGAGAATTGACGGGATAACCGAGCTGCGCGACGAGTCGGGACGCGACGGAATGAGAATTGTCATTGAGCACCGCCGCGACGCAAACGGGCAGATTATACTCAATCAACTGTATAAATATACACAGCTGCAGGATACCTGCGCTGTCAACATGCTGGCTCTCGTGAACAACGAGCCTAAGGTTCTTCCCCTGCCCGATATACTCGACATATATATAAAGCACCAGGAAACGGTTATAATTAACCGTACGAAGTACGACCTTGAAAAAGCGCTCGCTAAGGCGCATATATTTGAAGGGTACCACATAGCGCTTGGCAATATTGACCGCATTATTGAGATTATGAAGAGCTCGAAGACGATACCAGAGGCCAAGGAAAGGCTCATGAACGAGTTCTTCACTGTCAATTATTCGGACGACTACGCAACAAAGCACGGGATTGTCAACGGCTCGCTGCAAAAACTCTCGGACGCCCAGGCTCAGGCCATCGTCGACATGACGCTCGGCAAGCTGACCGGCATGGAGAGGGAAAAAATAGAGGAGGAGCTGCTCCGTCTGCACGAGCTGATAACAGAGCTTGAGGGCATCCTCGCAGACATTAACAAGATCAAAAAGATCATACGTGACGAGATGAGCGAGATAAAGCGCAAATATGGCGACGAACGCCGGACCGAAATCGTTCCGGTTGAGGATGAAATAATCCTCGAGGACCTGATCGAGCGGCACAGCTGCATCATTACGCTGACTCACGCAGGATATATCAAGCGCCAGCCGTCCGACTCATACTCGGCTCAACGCCGCGGCGGCAAGGGCATTATCGGAATGTCAACCAAGGAGGAGGACTTCATAGAGAAGGTGCTGGCGGTCAACTCGCACTCGTATCTCATGATGTTCACCAACACCGGAAAAGTGCACGTCAGAAAGGCATATCAGATACCAGAAGCATCAAGGACGGCCAAAGGCTCCAACCTCGTCAACATACTTGAACTTGCCCCCGGCGAGAAGGTGACGGCAGTCATCAGCGTCGCTGGATTCAGCGAGGGCGAATACTTGACGATGGTGACAAAATACGGCGTCATCAAGCGTACGCTGCTCAGCGAGTATGAATATCAGCGCAAGGGCGGCAAGATCGCTCTCACCCTCGATGAGGGTGACGAGCTGGTTTATGTCATGCTCACCGACGGGACGCAAGACCTCATTATCGCCACCGGCGACGGCTCTGCGGTCAGGTTCAGCGAATCCAATGTTCGCGTAATGGGACGCGGAGCACGCGGTGTGCGCGGCATATCGCTGCGCGGCGACGACTATGTGCGGGGCGTCGCACTGGTCGAGGAGGGCAAGTACCTCATCACGTTGACCGAAAAGGGCTACGGCAAGCGCACCGAATTCGATGACTTTAGGCTTATGAAGAACCGCGGCGGCGTCGGTGTAGTCTGCAACAATATAAACGAAAAGACCGGGCGTCTCGCCGGAATAAACACAGTAGGCGTTGACGACGACATCATGATAATCACCGATACGGGAACGATAATACGCACACCGGCAGGTGATATACCGGTATATTCACGCGGAGCCGCGGGCGTTATCATAATGCGACTTTCCGAGGGTCAGAGCATCGTCAACTTCACAAAGGTCGCGTCTGCCGAAGAGGAGGAGAAAGCCCTGTCTGAAGCCGAGAAGATGGATAAAGCCGCGGCAGCCGAGGCTGCTGCCGAACCGTCCGGAAAGATAATCACGTCACTTCCTACCGACAACGAGGCAGAGGAATCCGGATCAGGTTCGGACGAGGAATTTTAAAACAAATTAATTTTATATTCTAAGCCACAGGGCGGCAGGCCATGGCCTGCCGCCTTTTATGAAAGGAAAACAACAACAATGAAAGCTGTCATGTACGGCGCCGGAAACATCGGGCGCGGATTTATCGCAAAACGCTTCTTCCTCTCGGGGATGGAAACCACATTTATTGACGTCAACACCGAGCTTGTCGAGCGTCTCAAGGCCGCCGGACAATACCCGGTTCACGTCACCCGCGGGGATGATTACGCTGTAGAGTGGGTTAAGAATATCACGGCTATAAGCGGGCGCGACGGCGCGCTTGTCGCCGAAACAATTGCAAGCGCCGACATTCTTGCCACAGCCCTCGGCGTCAACATTCTGCCCCGCGTGGCGCAGCTTATCGCCGACGGTATACTGCTGCGCAAAAAGAAGAGCGGCAGGCCTCTCAATATACTTATCTGCGAGAACCTCATTGGCTCAGACAGCTATTTCCGCGGTCTTGTCGCCCCGCTCATTCCTGCGGAAGCAAAGGACTATTTCGATAATCAGATCGGCTTTGTGAGCGTTTCGGTCTGCATCACCGTTCCGCCTACACCCCAGAATTTCCTAGACGAAAACCCGCTGGCCGTCTGCACAGACGAATACCGCGAGCTGCCGGTGGACCTTGCCGGCTTCCGCCCGGTTGGCTGCGAGACACCGAAGATCGACGGCCTGGTTGCCTTCACTCCCTTTTCCTTCTTCCTTGAGAGGAAGCTGCTTATCCACAACATGGGGCATGCGCTCATGGCCTATGTCGGCTGGCAGAAGCATATAAATCTTATATACGACGTCGCCTGCGACGGAGAGACCAAGTACATTCTTACCCGGGCACTGATCGAATCAGCCAGATCCCTTGCCAAGAAGCATAATGTCCCGACTGACGACATGATACAGTTCACCGAAAACCTGATGGTACGCTTTGAAAACAAGCTGCTCATCGACGATGTGCTGCGCGTAGGCCGCGACCCGAAACGCAAACTTTCGGCAGGCGACAGACTCGGCGGAGCGTTTAAACTTGTCCGCGAGACCGGCGGCGTTCCCGCGCACATCGCGGTCGGCATAGCAGCAGGACTGCTCTTCGATCACCCCGAGGACACGATCGCACTTGAGGTTTCGGGTTACGCGAAATCTGTAGGAGTTGCCGCTGCACTTGAAAAATACTGCTCGATCACAGACCCCTCCGACGTCGAGATGGTTAAGACCTTCTACGATCTCTTTGTTGCAAAGGCACCCTTCTCTGACTTTGTGACGGCCCTTTCGGACATGAAAAATCCGCATCACTGAAAAATTACCCTTCGGATCGCCTGAAACCTCCCGGCAACAAAACCAAATAATTATTTTCAAGGGGTAAATTATGATTTTATTTGTAGTTGGAATTCTTGTGGCGCTGATTGCTTCCGGCGTCGCCGCCTATTTTCTCAGCAATTCTAAAAAAGTCAGGGGTGGGGTTACTTTATCGCTCGGACTTACCGTCGGAGCAGTTCTGATTATTGTCAGCTGCTTCACCACAATCCCGACCGGATATACCGGAATCGTCACAACATTCGGCAGAGTCGAGGATATTACCCTTGAGGCCGGAATAAACACCAAGGCTCCCTGGCAAAAGATAATCAAGATGGATAACCGGAACCAGAAGGCAGTTATCGATATGATCTGTTTCTCATCTGACATCCAGGAAGTCAGCATTAAATATTCGGTCAACTACCAGATAAACAAGGAAACGGCGTCGACAATTTACAGGACAATCGGCACAGACTATTACAACACCGTGATGCTGCCGAGGATTGAAGAAGCCGTCAAGTCTGTCATCGCGCGTTTTACTGCCGAGACCCTGATCGAGAACCGCACGCAGTTCTCTAACGAGATTTACAGTGTTCTGATGAACGACCTTTCGGTTTACAACATAAAGATAATCACGGCGTCTGTAGAGGACATCGACTTTACTGACGCGTTTACCAACGCGGTTGAGGCCAAGCAGGTTGCGGCGCAAAAGAAGCTGCAGGCCGAGATCGAGCAGGCGCAGAAAACGATGGAACAGGAGGCGGAGGCCCAGCGTTCTGTCGTTCAGGCGAACGCCGCCGCTGAGGTTTCGGTTATACAGGCCGAGGCCGACCTTGAAATTACCAAGATTCAGGCCGACGCCGCCGAATACGCCGGACAGAAGGACGCTGCGGTCAACAACGCGATAGCAACGTCGCTGACACCTGAGCTGCTTTATTATTATTACATAAAGGGCTGGGACGGAAAGCTGCCGGCGACGTATATCAGCCAGGAGGATTTTAATTCGCTGTTTGAGATTCAGGCAGGGAATCAATAATTAAATAATGGAATACCCGCAGATTTTGAGTCTGCGGGTGTTTTTTATAACGGAATACGGGAGTTCGGTATCCATTTCTTCCTTCGCGGGAAGAAATGGACGAAAGAAGCGCGCTCAGAGGAACCATGTTTCCTCTGATAACTCCTCCTTCTGGTACTCAGAAGACAGAAGTTTAACGGCTCGGCAGCGTGTGCGCCGGCGGGAATTATAACACTTACACTTAATTCAATCTTTACATGCTGTATAGCACCCTATACTAAAGCATTTTAACAGCGGGCCTTCGCGTAATTTTACGCTCCGGCGTGAGGCTCGCCAAATGAATAACAAAGTATTACTATCTTTTTAAACTTTACCACAGCCAGCTGCCCCGCGGCGGTCGGCAGGGATGTGGGGCCCAACCGACCGCCGCGGTTCTTTATCGCAGAGCAGATTTCGTCGAGCGGCCAAGCCAAATAGATTGAAAAGTTCCTGAAGAGGGGTCTGGGGAGGAACTCCTTTCAAGGAGTTCCTCCCCGGCGTTTCCCCGTCCTTATATAAACAGGTTTACATTCGACTCCTCGGCGTCGCCGAGGTAGGTGCCCACGCCGGCGAAGTCGATGCCGTCGATGAGTTCTTCCTTTTTGATGCCCATGATATCCATGCTCATGGTGCAGGCTATGATTTTAACGCCGTTTTTGAGGGCTTTTTCAATCAGGGCTTCGAGGGAGTCGACATTTTTGTCGTTCATGATTTTCTTCATCATGGCGGTGCCCATGCCGCCCATGTTCATCTTCGACAGTTTGAGTTTACCCGAGCCGCGCGGAAGCATGGCGCCGAACATTTTCTCGATGAAGTTTTTCTTTACCTTTACTTTTTTCGGCTTGCGCAGGATGTTGAGTCCCCAGAAGGTGAAGAACATGGTGACCTTGCGCCCCATCGCGGCGGCGCCGTTTGCTATAATGAAGCTTGCAAGAACTTTGTCAAGGTCGCCTGAGAAGACAACGATTGTTTTACCGTCGGGAGTGTCGCGTACGACGGGAACGTCTTTTGTTACGCCTTTTTTGACAAGGGCTATATAGCACTCGTCGCGCTGGCATTTCTGGAGCAGCGTGTTACCGGTGCGCCGGCACCAGGTGTCGATGTCCCGGACGAAACCCGGGTCCGAGGCCGAGATCTCAACCGTCTCTCCCTCGTTCATGGTTTTCATAGTTTCGAACACCTTCATAATGGGGCCGGGGCACTGCAGCCCGTTGCAGTCGAGCCTGATTGTCTTAACCGCTTCGGCTTTTACGGCTGCCGGCGAGTTTTCGACCGCGACCGTCGCCGAGGGGGTATCATCAGGGTTCTGAATGTCTGCCTGATAATGCGTCGACTGGTAAAACCGCGCACCGCCGGGGTATACCAGCACGCTGCCGAAACCGTGCTGAGAGAGGATTCTCGCGGCATTGTAGGCGCGGACTCCGATGGCGCAGAGGACTATTATTGTCTTAGACTTATCAAGTTCACCGAGCCGGCTTCTGAGCTGCCCGAGCGGGATATGGACGACATCAGAGAGGGAATACGCCGCAAGCTCCGCGGCCTCGCGGACGTCGAGGACGATTGAGTTTTCAAGCTTGCCGGGGGCGTCCCAGTCGGAGAATCTCACTTTGCCGGTAAGAAGGTTTTCTGCCACAAATCCGGCCATGTTGACCGGATCTTTCGCCGACGAATAAGGCGGAGCATAGGCAAACTCGAGGTCTTTGAGGTCAAGTACGCCGGCACCGAAGCGGATGGCTGTGCCGATAGTATCGATTCTCTTGTCGACGCCGTCGCGGCCGACTATCTCGGCACCGAATATCTTTTTGCCGTCTGCCGAGAAAAGCAGCTTTATCGTCATAGGCACGGCGCCGGGATAATATCCGGCGTGCGAGTTCTGGGAGATAGTGATTGTCTCGTAATCATGACCCTTAACCATGCCGCGCTTTTTAAGCGTTTTCTCGTTAGCTCCGGTGGTCGCGGCAGTCAGGTCAAAAACCTTAGCGACGGCCGAACCCTGAGTACCGCGGTAGACGCTGTCTATGCCGGCGATATTATCAGCGGCGATTCTGCCCTGCTTGTTGGCCGGGCCGGCGAGGGGAATCATGGTTTTATCCTTGAATATATAGTCCTCGACTTCGATCACGTCGCCGACGGCGTAAATGTCGGGGTCTGAGGAGAGCATATGATCGTTTACGACTATTCCGCCGCGGGCGTTCAACTCAAGCCCGGCGGCCCTGGCGAGCGTACTGTTCGGGCGGACGCCGATCGAGAGCAGCACAAAATCAGCTTTGACGGCTCTGCCGTTCTTTGTCTTAACGGTAACCGAGTTGCCGTCGTCAGAAAATTCTGTGACGCCGTCGCCAAGATTTAGGGTGACGCCGTTTTCGGTTATATTCAGATGCAGGAGCTGTGCCATCTCATAGTCGAGGGTGGTCATAACCTGATCGTTCATTTCTATAATCGTGACCGCGAGCCCGGCGCGGCGAAGATTCTCGGCCATCTCAAGTCCGATGAAACCGCCACCGACAACAACGGCACTCTGGGCCTTGCCCTCATAAATCAGATTCCGGAGTTCATCTGTGTCGGGCACTGTCCAGAGAGTGTGGACGCGCGGCGAGTCGATACCCGGAATCGGAGGACGAACGGGTGAGGAACCTGTGGAAATCACCAGTTTGTCGTATTTTTCTTCGTATGTATCGCTGGTGTCATTGCGCCTGACCGTGACGGTTTTTCTGTCGCGGTTGATAGATATAACTTCGTTTTTCACGCGGACGTCGATATTGAACTTTGCTTTCATGGCCTTCGGTGTCTGGAGCAGTAAAGCCCCGCGCTCCTTTATGACGTCCCCGACGTGATATGGCAGCCCGCAGTTGGCGTACGATATATATTCTCCGCGCTCAAGTACAACTATTTCGGCTTTCTCGTCCAGCCTGCGGAGTCTCGCGGCGCAGCTTGCGCCTCCAGCGACGCCTCCTATAATTACAGTCTTCATGTGTATTTCCCCCTTTTCATAGGACAGAGGCCTGCGGATCCTTATTGGAAAACGCCGGCCTGCCGTCTGATTTTTATTTTACAGTCACCTTCGCGCAGTGATTAAAACATTCCTTCTGACCGGACATCGATCAGTTGTGCGTCCGGAATCTTCCGGAACTTTTCAAGTTCTGATATGAAACTGCTTTTTTCTGAACATTTAAAACACATTATAGTATCTTTAATTTTTAATAATTACGCCAGCATCCGCTCGATCTGAGCTTTTGGTTTGAAACCAACCGACACGTTGGTAACCGCGCCGTTCTTCACAAGCACCAGCATCGGTATCGCCGAAGCCTGGAAAGCCTGCGCGAGTTCGGGCTCGTCGTCTACGTTGATTTTACATACGCTGATTTCAGGGTGTTCGTCGGCAATTTCGTTGACTACAGGGGAAAGCATTCTACAGGGGCCGCACCAGGTTGCCCACAGGTCGATGAGAACAGGTTTTTTGGAGTTAAGAACGGCTTCGTTGAAATTTGACTTGTTAACGGATAAAACAGACATATATATCAGCTCCTTTTATGTTTTTTATTATGAGCATATGATATCACCGATTATCTGTGATTTCCGTAGCATTGTTACAAATAAAAATATAGCCTCCATATTGCAAGGAGGTTGTTATTCTGACCAGATGATTTAAGGCGTTGTCCAACCTTGGATGCGGGGGATGCGAGAATGCGGTTGTGGCTTTCTTCCCTCGTATGGAAGTCTTTTGCCTGCGGGCAAAAGCGTCACCAAAGAAGTACGCGGAAAGGAACCCATGGTTCCTCTCCGGACTCCTCCTTCTGGCTCGCCGGCTCCGCTCGTTTCGGCAGTTGGGATGAAGTTGGCGCCTTCGACAATAATGCACTTACACCGAACCGTCAGTTTAGTTTGTAAGAGGGGAGGTGAGCGATAAGGTGAAGCGTATATCAAAGGGCCTCTTAATTGATCGTGATGTAGGGGAAATTGAAGAAATCAGAAAGTTGATTTTTAATTGAAGCTTTTGCGGAGCTTTTCACGAAAAGCGACCGTAACTCCCGTTATCTCATTGTCGCCCCGGCGAGCGACGCGAGACGCTTCATATCGATGAGGGTGACGCTGCCGCGGCCGAGCGAGACCATTCCCTCGCTTGCGAGATAATTGAGCATACGCGTCACAACCTCGCGGATACTGCCGAGATGTCCCGCAATCTGCTCGTGGGTGATACTTATTGTTTTGCCGCCGGTCAGCACGCTCTCCTCGATGAGAAACGCGGAAAGACGCGCGTCAAGTTTTTTATTCATAACCTGATCCATAAGCCACATGACTTCGGAAAAATGAGAGGCCATAAGCTCGTTGGTGTAATTGGCGACCGCGATCGAATTTTCCATCAGTGATTTGTAAAGCGGCGAGGGAACGATAAAGACATCCGAATCGAGTTCCGCTGAAACGGTTACTTCGAACTGTATGCTCTGGAATATGCATGACGCTGAGAAAAGGCACATGTCGCGTTCAAATAGGCGGTATAGCGTCAGTTCCTTGCCTTCGTCCGAAACGGTGTATACGCGTATCTGCCCGCTTTTAACGAGTAAAAGGCCAATGCAGTCTTCGGACCCGTTGTGTATCGTAGTTCCTTTTTTATATGTCCGTTCACGTACCGACGCTCTGAGCAGCCCTTGCTGCTCACCCGTCAGACTTCCCCAGAAGGGAAAATATCCGCTGAACTTTTCTTTTGTGTCTTCTGTTCCCATCGTATCCGTTCCCCCGTTAAACTATTTTTAATTCTTATTTACTCTTCGCTGTTTCCCAGGGCAGCGTTCTGTCGCAGATGATTTCGTCCACGTCATACCGGGTGCAGAGAAAAAACATGCGGCGCAAGCCGATTTTTGAAGAGTCGCAGAGAAAGACTTTTCTCCTCGAACGGTCGAGCAGCGTCCGGCGCAGCGAGGTCTCGGCTTCCGACGCGTCGCTGATCTCGCCGGTCTCGGTTATCCCCTGGCTTGAAAAAAACAGTATGTCGATATTGACCGAGCGCACAAATTTTTCGGCCTCAAGTCCCGCAAAAGCCCTGTTGTCGCGCAAAAAACGGCCGCCGGTTGAGAAAACCTGATCGGTGACGCCTGAGGCTTCTTCGACTACGTTCAGGCTGTTTGTAATGATCCTTAAGTTGTGATAACGGTTTAAGTACTTGGCAATCCGGCCGGCGGTCGAGCTGGCATCTATGAATATCGTCGCTCCGTCGAAAATCTGCTCAGACGCGTGCTGAGCTATCCACTCCTTCTCGGCCGTATTCTCCTGCTTGCGGAGCACGAGCGGCACGGCGGCGTTCTGATATTTCGAGAGTATCACCCCGCCGTATACACGGCAGACTACCCCCTGCTTTTCAAGCTGGCATAGATCGCGCCTCACTGACGCCTCGCTTGAGTAAACCGCCTCTGCCAGCTGACGGATTGTGGCCGTGTGCCGGCTCTCGAGATATCGAAGGATGTCCTGCTGGCGCTCATATTGCATCATGTCCAAGTACCCCCCGGTCAAAATCTGATATAATCTGCAAAAGTAACATATTAGGTGAGAAGCGTTGACAGCGAATGCAAATTTATATATAATAAGTATACAACAGACTCTGTGCTTTTTCAACCGTCTTTGACATAAACAAGGAGATTTTTATGAAACTTACTTACAGTAATACAATTCCGGTCGCCGCGCACAGGGGAAACGCAAAATATTTTCCCGAGAATACCATGGTATCATTCCGTTCGGCGGCGTCACTCGCTCCCGACATGATTGAAACAGATCTGCACATGACTGCGGACGGTGAAATTATCATAATGCACGACCACCTGGTCGACCGCACAACCGACGGGCATGGACTCATCCGCGAAAAAACACTCGCAGAAATGAAGCAGCTCGACGCAGGGCTTTTTAAGGGCGAAAAATTCCGCGGGGAGAGGGTTCCGACCTTTTCCGAATTTCTTGATTTCTTCCGGGATTACCCCCATATGCTCTTTAATATCGAGCTGAAAGATTACCCGGCGGACTCGGGTGATTTTGCATACACCTCAGCCGTAAAATCCATTGCCATGATGGAGGACGCCGGGATACTTGAGCGTTCGGTCATAAACACCTGGAGCGGCGAGCTTAACGAATATCTTGCGGAAAAGTACGGTGACAGGATAAAGATTCACGCTTACTCGCCCCAGGAGAAAATGGGCCCGCGCCAGAAGCGTTTCGTATATACATACGCTTACTGCGTCTGCCTTTTCGGAACAAAGGAGACACCGGTCGTCGAGAAGAGCAAATTTGATTTCTGTAAATCCTATGGCGTTGAACCCTGGGTCTACTATTCTGCCGACTCGGCGGAAGTCTACGACGCCGCCATCGAGAGGGGCGCTGCTCTCTTCACCTCAAACGACCCCGCGTGGGCGATGGATTATCTCCGCTCAAAGGGGCTGCACAAGTAACCGGTAGCCGGTTGATCGGGTATATCAATATTCTGTATTTTATTTATTTCTATTGATATAAGCGGTATTTTTATGTATAATATCTTTGGATAAAAAATACATAAAACCAAGCGATAAGGGGAATAAAATGGAATTCACTTATATGAAGGTCAGGCGGATTACCGACATAATCTCGCCGCTCCGTTTTACCGATATCAATACCGATATCAGCGTCGCCATCTCGCCCTGCGGATACAAAACTGGCAACACTTTCCCGAAAGACGCGGATTTTATGGCTTTCGGTAAAAACGATATCTGGGGAAATATCCCCGACTCCCACGCGTGGTTTAAAATCATATACAGCCTGCCCGCAGAATTCGCAAAATGCCCTTATGAACTGTTTCTAAAAACCACACTGAGCGGCTGGGACGAATCAAACCCTCAGTTTATTGTATATGATGCCCGGGGCAATATGCTTCAGGCACTCGATAAAAATCACAATTCGCTGCGCCTCTCGGGCGTTGGTGAAACCACCCTGTATTTTTATGCCTACACAAGTTTAAAGAAAGCCAACCTTGTTTTCATCCCGCTCCTGCGTGTGGTGGATGAGACGATTGTGAAGCTTTATTATGACCTGCTCATCCCGGTTCAGACGCTTGAGCTCCTCACAAATTACACGTCTGATTACGCAAATATACTCCGCGTGCTCGACGACGCGGTCAACCTGCTCGACTTGCGCGTCCCCGGTTCGGTTACTTTCCGCGCCTCGGCGGAGCGCGCCACCCAATATCTGCGCACTGAGCTATATGAAAAATTCCGCACCGGGGACCACCGCGTCGTCTCAATCGGGCACACGCATATCGACATCGCCTGGCTCTGGACGATGGCACAGACAAGGGAGAAGGTGCAGCGTACCTTCGCGACTGTCATAGCACTCATGAAGCGCTACCCCGAGTATAAATTCATGTCCTCGCAGCCCTACCTCTACAAGGCGGTAAAGGAAGAAGCCCCAGCCCTTTATGAAGAAATAAAAGCGATGATAAAAGCCGGGCGCTGGGAAGCCGAGGGCGCGATGTGGGTTGAGGCCGACAATAATCTGCCGTCCGGCGAGTCGCTCGTCCGCCAGATTGTTTACGGAAAGAGATTCTTCAAAGAGGAGTTCGGCATCGAGAGCCGCGTACTCTGGCTGCCTGACGTTTTCGGATACTCGGCCGCCATGCCCCAGATACTCAAAAAGAGTGGCGTCGACTGGTTCGTCACCTCAAAAATCGGCTGGAACGAGCTTAATAAAATGCCTGTCGATCTCTTTATCTGGCGCGGAATCGACGGAACTCCCGTCAACTCCTACTTCCTCACCGCGCAGGACAAAAAGCTCGGACAGGAACCGTCGAAAACCTCGACATACAACGGCAAAGCCACCCCGAGCCAGATAAACGGCACCTGGGACAGAATGCAGCAGAAGGACGTTACAGACGAGGCAATCCTCACCTTCGGATACGGGGACGGCGGCGGCGGGCCGACCGAGGAAATGCTCGAAACCCTGCGCCGGCACAAAACCGCCCTGCCCGGAGGGATTGCTTCAACTATTGAGTTTGCCGGCGATTTTCTCCGCCGTGCCGAAGCGAAGATGGAAAACAACCCCCGCGTGCCCGAGTGGCGGGGAGACCTTTACCTCGAGTTCCACCGCGGCACATACACCTCCATCGCAAAGAACAAGCGCAACAACCGCAAGTCGGAATTCCTAATGCTCGACACAGAGCTGCTCTCGGCTGACGCAGAGATTCTCGCTGGTTATTCATTCCCGACCGACACGCTGCGCCGCACCTGGGAGATGATGCTTACCAATCAGTTTCACGACGTCATCCCCGGCTCCTCAATCAAGGAAGTCTACGAGGTCACCGACCGCGAATATAAAGAAATACGCGAAACTCTCACCGGCTGCCTTGATGCTGCAGCCGACGCAATAACAGACAAAATCGCGACAGAAAAGCAGCTCATTGTCTTCAATCCCCACTCCTTCGCCGCCTCGGGCGTCGTCGTTTACGGCGGTGACAGGTACTTTGTAAAAGATGTCCCGGCCAAAGGCTGGATGACCGTCACCCCGGAGAAGAAAGCAAGCGGCTGCAAGGTTTTTGAACGCCACCTTGAGAACAGGTTTTTCTCGATAGATTTCGACGAGACTTACACTATCACGGGTATTTATGATAAAAAAGCCGGGCGGCAAGTTCTTCCGGCGGGAATGAGAGCCAACGAGCTGCATGTTCACGAGGATTTCCCATATCAATATGACGCGTGGGATGTCTCCCAGTACGTCAACGATAAAGTTTATATCCTTGATCAGCTTGAGTCGGCCGAACTTTTCACCGATTCGGCAGGCGGCGGATTTTACGTGAAACGCAAATGGCTGAACAGTACTATAACCCAGAAAATCCGCATATACGACGACATACCTACCATCGACTTTGAGACCGAGGCCGACTGGCATGAGCACCACCAGCTGCTGCGCGCCGCTTTCCCGGCCGACGTAAACGCAGATAAGGCTACGTTCGACATCCAGTTCGGTAGCACAGAGCGCCCGACCCACAAGAATACAAGCTGGGACAGAATGAAGTTTGAGACCTGCGCGCACAAATATGCCGACCTCTCGGACGGCGGCTACGGCATCAGCCTTATGAACGATTGCAAATACGGCTACGACGTCCACGGGAACGTGGCAGCAATTTCCCTCATCAAGTGCGCCACCCACCCGAACCCCGACGCCGACCAGGGGCACCACGAGTTCACTTATTCGCTCTATCCGCATGCCGGCAGCCTTGCCGGGGCTGACACGATCAGACTCGCATACCTGCTCAACCGCCCGCTTTTCGCCGTCGCGGCAAAACACGGCACGGGAGAACTTCCCGAAAAGTTTTCGCTGGTTTCAGTATCGGCCGACAACGTCATCCTTGAGACGGTCAAGAAAGCCGAGGACGGGGACGGATATATCTTCAGGATGTACGAATCGGCAAACCGGCTCACAGAGTTCTCGCTGAACTTTGGCTTTGAGGCTAAATCGGTTGAACTCTGCGACCTTATTGAGCGTCCTGTCTCCGCAATAAGGCATAAGCAAAACAGCGTAAAGCTTACTGTTAAGCCCTTTGAAATCATCACTCTCCGCGTGCGAATAAAATAACATTTTCAGTGCCGACAGAAAACATATGATACCGGAAGTTAACTGTTTCATATGTTTTCTGTTTTACAGAAGAAGCCCCGGAACGTTCCGACACATAAAATAGAGGTATATAATGAAAAGAACACTGATTATTCTGATAACACTCATTTTATCTGCAATTATTCTAACCGGCTGCTTAAAGACGGGGGACCCGGCTGACAGCACCTCGGGCACGGCAGAATCTACGGGCGCTGAAACCACCGCAATGCAGGATGCCATCATATTCTCAGAAGGAAAGATGCACTACTCGCTTGTTCGCCCCGAGGACAGCACTCTGACCGAGACCGCCTTATTCCGCTCGCTCCGGGAGAAGCTGACCGCCCTCTCGGGGACCTCGCCGGTTCTGACGACAGACGAGGAATATAATGGGCATAAATATTCGAATGACACACCAGAGATACTCATGGGAAATGTGGCTTATCCAGAGTGCCGCGAACTTTTGTCAGAGCTCGCATATAACGAATACGCGTACGGAATTGTGGGGAACAAGATCGTTATCACCGCTTGGACCGACGCCGCGCTCTCATATGCAGTTACGTCCTTTAACAATTACGCGGAGAATAACACAAAGGACGGCGCCCTGATGCTACCCGCAGGCTACAGAAAAGTCGGCAGCTCTTCCGCCCCTCTTTTAAAAGCTCTTGACGGCGTCCCGGTCTTTAAGGGCGGAAATTTTGAAGGCATTACCGACTGCTCCGACGGTTTTACGCAAATCACAATAACAGGCACCGATACGGCTATGTTCACCGAGTACTGCACATCGCTCACCGGCGCCGGCTTTACCCTTTACAATGAAAATGAGATGGCGGAGAATCAGTTTGCCACATATACGAAGAGCACGCAGACGGTTTACGTGTATTATGTCCCGTATTCAAAAACGACGCGCATTGTCGCTTCTACCGGGGCATTGTTTCCCGATGCTGAAAAGCCGGTTTACACAAAAGTCCGCGAATGCAGCTTCACCCTTTTCGGGTGCGGGGCGGGACTCGGCTGCATGATGCAACTTGAGGACGGCAGCTTTGTTATAATTGACGGAGGGAACAATACCGTCGAGGAGGCCGCCCAGATTTACAGTAAGCTGACCGAGCTCGCTCCCGATCCGTTGAATATTATAATCCGCGCTTGGGTTATAACTCACGCGCACGGCGACCATTACGGCGCTTTAAACAAGTTTGCGTCAAACTACGGTTCGCTCAGTAAAATCAAGGTTGAAAGCTTTATATTTAATTTCTGCGACACCGCCGAACAAACTCAGTATATGAGCGACGGAAATACAAGTTGCACCAAGGTAAGAAACATAATAAAGTCGACATATCCGAAGGCAAACGTTTACAAATGCTTAACAGGGCAGGTCTTTCACTTTGCCGGTGCCGACATGGAAATCCTTAACTGCATGTCCGACTTCATCCCGCAGGTTATCGGGCTTGAGCGCAGCGACGCCGACCTGACCGCAGCTGACGGCAATATTCAGTCTATCGTCGTGCGCTTTATAACGACCGCTGAAAAATCTCAGTCGGTGATGGTCACCGGCGACGTGTCGAAGGTGTCTGTCGACGAAATGTGCGCCCGATTCGGTGCGTTTCTTAAGAGCGACATAATGACCGTTCCCCACCACGGCTGGAACGAAAACAGATACCGCGCCCGCAACGGCACGATTGAGTTATATACCCTCGTCGATCCTACGGTTGTCCTCTGGCCCGACAGCGTCAGCGCTCATGCTAAAAAGATGCTCTGGGACGGAAAGCCCGGCAGCAACTGGGAGGCCAACTATTTCCTCATCAACTCGCTCCATGTCAAAAAATCCATTGTCGCAGGGAGCACGACGGTGACGTTTACACTGCCGTATATAGAGTAAAGAGAAACGCCGGGGAGGAACTTTTTAGGAAAAGTTCCTCCCCGGACCCCTCTTCAAAAACCTTTCAATCTATTTGATAATCAACCGCAAAATCAGCTTGGCGATAATCAACTTATTTGCGCCCGCTGCAAGGTGGATATTTATTTCATAATAAAGTTTACAAACAAATCAATTATCCGCTGGGGGAATATTTGTGAGGAGAGAAACGACTGCTGGTCAGTCGCGTCGATGTCGTACCCGAATAGGCTCCATGCATCATCGACATAAAGTTCGACATTTTCAACGCCTGAAAAATTGTCAGACCACAGATTTATATCCGTGCCAAACAACTGGCTATCGTTTTTACTGTTGATTATCAACGTCGGCACTGCTGCCTCTTTAATGTTATATATTGTACTGATTTTATTCAGCGTCGCCCAGTAATAATCAGTTCCGCCAAAATAGTATTTACCGTTCGCGTTATCGGAGGTTGCAGCGATTGCCGCGTCCCGGTATTGTTTATAGGTTTCGGATTTAGCGCTGTCTATCCTGCAGTACCGGTCACAGGCGATAGCGGCAAGGCTTCTTGGGGAACTGCCGAAAAGAATTAGTCCACTGACTGATTCATCCTCTGCCGCCAACTGTGTTGCTATATTACCGCCGAGACCCTGACCGAGCAGCCAGACTTCCCCGCAGCTTTCCTGCGATTTTATATATCCTAGAGCAGTCCGGCAGTCAATAAGATAATCTTCCTCAATGCCGTAGGTACTTATCCACATAAAATTATAATCTTTGGTGCGTTTATCGACCCGAAGGGAGTTTATTCCGTTTTCAGCCAGACCGGCGGCGATGTCAGCCAGCGGCTTGAGTGAGCCATATGTTCCGTCACAGTCCTGAGGACCTGTTTCAGCAATAAGCAGAACGGTCGGGTGTTTCTCTCCGTCGTCCACATATGTATAAACCGCGTCAAGGTTGTAGCCGTCGCTCTGAAGGATAAAACTGTTTTCAATGATTTCCGGTTCCGGCGCGGCGGTCGTCTCTGCGGAAAGGCTTGTGTCCGTATCAACCGGTGCAGCTGCTTCATTATCACATCCGAACAGAGAAACGAACATGATTAATAAAAGAAATAAAATTATTATACGTTTCATATTTTCCATAGCTCCTTCGCGGTTATATCCGTCAGAATTACCATTTATACTTCCGGTTACATTATATCACATAATACGGTATACATGTCAATGACTTTAATAAAAAATCCCGTTTAAGCGGGATTTTTTTATTAAAGCAGGTCATCATTCTTTTGCTTCCTGTAAATATCATCCCACGCTTCTTTGAGCACACCCAGCGCGTCCCAGGGCAGCGCGCCTTCGACCACGGCGGCCTCGATCTGCGAGGAGAGATAATATGCATATGGCAGGAGCACGCGTATCATGTGCCAGTCCATCTCACCGCATAGTATCTTATCGAATATTTGCAACTTCGAGCGGTCGTCAAGCAGGGGGATCAGCTTACCGATCAGCTCGTCGGTGATTTTCTCCGGATCAAATTTTACGTTCTCAAGCAGTTCAATGACCGTGCTGTCGGAGAGATAATTAGCCAGCGACACGATATTTGAGATATCGATCCCCTGACGGGACAGGCCGGCTGACAGTTTATCGAGTACGCTCGGCTTAAGGTAAGGCGCAAGGCTCATGATGTCGGTCACATTTTCGGCCAATATATCTTTTTTTCCCGATGCGACGCCGCTGAGTATCATCGCCTCGCCGCGCGTCGGGTCGCCCGAGCTTATCAGGTCGTCGACCGTAACCCCGAAGGTGTCGGCGATGATAACGAGTATCGACACGTCGGGGAAGCTGTCGCCGACCTCGTATTTTGAGACGGCCTGCCGGGTTACGTTCAGTATGTCGGAGAGTTCCGACTGGGTCATGTCGGCCCCCTTGCGAAGCCTCGCTATATAAGCCCCGAATTTTCTGGTGTCAAAAATACAATCAGCCCCTTTCACGGGATGGAAGGACGCGGGGGCGCTGCCCCCTACCCCCGCTCAAGAGGATTTTTAAAAAAATCCCCTTGAGAATCCGCAAAAACTTTATACTAATTATACAATGGGGCGCGCAGGGCGTCAAGCAAGGAATGGTTGCGTCGGAAGAAGCAGCATTACTCCAATACCCGGATTCCTGATTTTGATTTTTCAAGTATTTCACAACCCGGCAGGAGTTTAGGGCAATAGCCGTTATCAATCAACACCTTATTGACGATATTTATTGTTTTTTCATCGACGCCTTCCCACGTGAGCATCTCGCGTCCGCTGTACCGGTTGAGCCAGGCGAGGGTTGTGATTTTCCTTTCGGTAAACGCTTTTTGTGCCCTGTCGGGAAGTTTATCAAGCAGAACGTCAATCGGTATCATCTTCGCTGGTTCCTTCGCGGGGAAATTCGTATTATATGCCCTCGCATCCTCTTCGCAACAGTTAAAGACGGGGTCTTCATAGAATTTTCCGCTTATGCCTCTCATGGCGCCGTCATACAGCTCCATAGCCATGAGCGAGTCAAAATCTATACCCTTCGGGTTTGTTATGCCGAACACCTTTGAGTTTTGGAAGCCGAAACGCGGATAATAATCCGGGTGGCCGTAAAATATTATCCCGCGGTAACCCAGATCCCTTGCTCTGATGATCGAATGCTTCATCAGCGCAGAGCCGACGCCCCTGTTCTGGTATTCTGGCAGAACACTTAATGGGCCGAAGGTGATGACCTCGTGTTCATCACCGTTGTCATTTACAACCTTTGCTCTCGAATACATGACGTTTCCGACAAGAATACCGTCAGCTTCAGCCACGAAATCAAGTCCGGGAATAAAGGCAGGCGAATTCCGGAGCAGATGGACAAGATAATGCTCGTCGCAGTCGGGGCGCGAAAAACCCTAGAAGGCCTCACGCGTGAGGAGTTCGACCGCGTAACGGTCAGCCGTCGTTTCCAGCCTTATATTGATAATCATTCGTTAATATCACCGTTCTTCTTCAGATTTTTGCAATATTTTGAAATTTTTTTGTGCCACTTCTGCTTGTCGCGCAGGTATCCCGCCTTGTCGTCTGAGAACCGGGCTTCTTTTTTAAGGCGCAGATAGCTTTCCCAACGCTGCTGCGACAGCTCGCCGCGGCTGATAGCTTCCTTTACGGCGCAGCCCGGTTCGGTGTCGTGCCGGCAGTCGGTGAATCTGCACTTTCCGAAATACTGCTCAACGTCGGAGAAGCTCTGGGATAGCCCGTCGGTGACGTCCCACATCCCGAGCTCCCGCATTCCGGGGGTGTCAATGATCATGACGCCCGACGCGAGCATTATAAGCTCGCGATGGGTTGTCGTGTGCCGGCCGCGGCTGTCGTCCTCGCGGATTTCCGAGGTCTCAATGATCTCCTCGCCGGCCAGGGCGTTGACAAGGCTCGATTTGCCCACGCCGGACGAGCCAAGGAAAACTATTGTTTTCCGGGGCTTAAGGTAATCCGACAGGGCGTCAAGTCCAAGCCCGGTCAGGGCGCTGACGGCAATGACCGAAACAGAAGAGCCTGCGATTTTTTGGGCCGCTCGTATCTCTGCCGTACAGTCGTCCGCAAGATCGGATTTAGTGAGAATCACAGCGGGGATTGCGCCCGACTGCCAGGCGAGGGTCAGATATCTCTCAAGCCGCCGGGGGTTGAAATCGCGGTTAAGCGACTGCATGATGAAAACGTAATCGAAGTTGGCGGCTACAGCCTGCTCGCGGTGACCTGATGAGGAGGGGTCAAGGCGCGAAAAATAAGTTTTACGGGGCAGGGTTTTATTTATCCGGCTCTCGCCGGACGGCTGCCAGTCGAGCATGACGAAATCTCCCGCCGTGGGATAGGGTTCGTCGCCGTTGTAGTATTCGCTGCCCTTAAGGCGGGCAGAACCGGCACCATAATCAGAGACAATGTCATACCGCTCGCGGTAGGCGGCGGTGACGCGCGCCGGGACTCCCGGCGCATTTTCGGGAATCATGGTCGGATTAAAACCATAATCGGTTATATTCAAGTCGTTATTCCTCCGTTTTGTGCAAAATTTTCTCCGAGCTTTATCCATTTATCTGCCGTCAGTTCGTAGTCGACGGACGACTGAAGCTCGCCGATCTGATTTTTCCACGAATCATATCTGATTCCGACGCGTACAAAACCGATTTTTTCATATACATGCTGCGCGCGCCGGTTATCAAGGTTTGTATCGAGCACGATTTTCTCAAATCCGAGACTACCGAAAAGATATCCGATAAGCATACCGAGAAATTCGGTTCCGCAGCCTTTGTTTTGGTATGCACTCTCACATATCTTAATCCCGATTTCCGCAATGCGGGAAGTTTTGTCCGGGTTGCTGACATTGCGGTAATTCATCTCGCCGACAGGCATGTCGCCGTACTCAATTATAAGCCGCCGTCCGCTCTGGTCGCTGTCGCGGAGCAGCGACGCGCGGATTCTTTCCTCGGTTGTGCCGAAGCCGTTTGGAAAGCCCGCGTGCGCCATGACGCTCCCGTCGTTCCACCAGCGGCAAAGCAGACCGGCATCGTTCATAGTCGCGTTACGGATTGTCAGATTGTGTTTTGTAATATACATTTTTCTCCTTGTAATTCTAAATAGATATAAATATCCCGCGGCGGACAACAGCCTTTATGACTGTTTCTGCCGCGGGATGCAGGCAACGACGGCGCAAAAAAGGCACGCCGTCCGTGCCACACAAAACAGTATTCACGAAAGGTTGTTACGGTGCGGAAAAACGCGGCGGATAAATACCCGCCCGGACGAATTCGCACCGGTTGTATTCAGTTATAAGAGCGACACCTCAAAAACAATAACCGACATTAAAAAATACTCCTTTCGGATAGATTTCAGATAATATATAACATATTTTACCGAATATTGCAATAGGTTTTCACAAATTATTTTCGACTGTTGGTTGAATTTCGGTCTTTTCGAGCAGTTTGGCTTTGCCGCGGAAGACGCTCCACTTGGATACCTCAGTCGGGCCTTCTCCGATTCTCTTTTTAACGGTGAGTATCATCGGCTTGTTTTTATCTTCCGGCAGGTAAGCAAAGCTGCCGCAAACCGCACCGCGCATATGTGTTTTCAGGACAAGTCTGGCCGTATGAACTATATCTTCAAAACCGGTGAGAGCGCCGAGAAGAGACATGAACGCCAGCATGAATCCGTATTCCGTGAAAATCACCCAAAGGATGAGCGGCGGCAGGGTGAGGGTTATCTGTGGCATCATAGAGATCAAAACTTTATTTCGTACAGAATAAACTCCAATTTCATGAACACAGCACCCCCCGAACGTATAAGCATCACCTCTTATCTTTGGAAAAAAGGCAATTATTCTGACATTCGAAAAGCGCGGGATGGCGTGGCTGAATTCGTGAAGCGGCAGAAGCAAAAGCGCCCATACCATCCAGACGGTCAGAGAAATTTTCGGTTGATATAATATATCAAATAATATGAATAATATAATCCAGGCTAAATTAACCGACCAATATACGATCTTCAGGATTTTCTTTGCTTTTTCGGCGTTTTTATAATCCGTCCAGCAGAAAGCGCGCGCATTTTCATGATTGATAAGAAACTGCTGCGGGATTTTTTCCCTCGCCGCCTCATATTGCTTTTTCCCGAATGTAATTTTCACGCCGTCTGCCTCGGTTCGTTTTATTTATTATGCATCACCGGGTTATGTGTCAAGAATAAGATAAGGTTTTGAGTCCAGCTCGCAGAGCGCCGGAAGGGTGATATATTTTACCCCGCCGACTATGTTCTCGGCGCCTTTGTGGTAATGCCCCTGTATTACCGCCGCAACTTTATCACGGTTTGATTCAATGATTTTACGGGCAGCGGCGGCATTTTTTATTATATGCCGGGACTCGACGCCGGGATCAAGGCACTGGTGAACGAAAATATACGCCTGTGTGCCCTCCGGGAGTGCGGCGAGAGTGCCGGCAAGAAAGGCAAGCTGACTCTCGGGCAGGTTTGAGTCGGTCCAGTCTGAGTGCTCGTAAAGGGCGCGCGTGCCGTCCGAAAGATAGTTGGCGTCAAGGAATATAAGAACAGTGTCATGCGCAGCGTAAAGGCTGCAGACCTCCCCGCCCCCGCAGAAGGCTGCATACGGCGCCTTCCGGAAGCCGCCTATGCGGCAGAACTCCTCAAGTGTGAAACTTTTGCAATCGTGGTTGCCCATTATGGCGTCGGCGGGGACGCCGAAGGTTTGCAGATAAGAAGAAAGCTCAGAAAGGTGGGGCGTGTCAGTCTCAATCGAACCTGTGCCGTCGACTATATCTCCAAGGCAGACTATCCGGTCGCAGCCAGAAACTACGTCAGATAAACTTTTGAGCTTTTCAAGCGACAGAGACGGGCGGCGCGTGCGGCATGACACCTCGGCGCTGCCAAAGTGCGGGTCGGCGAAAATAAAAATCTTCATTATGATACCAATCCAAATAGACAATAGTCTCGCTCATGATTCCATTATCCATACTGTTATAATGGTTTATAGATATACCGAATATTTTCTTGTGCCTTCCGGCACGCGCCAAGGGCTTTCCGGTCCCTCGGCACTGCTTCGGTTTTGTTTTAATTGTCAGGGGGACTTAAGTCCCCCTGACAACCCCCGAAATTTTGTTAATTGTTTGTTGTAAAAGTTTTTGAAGGGTCTGGGGAACTTTTTTCAAAAAGTTCCCCAGCGTTTCCCTCTATCCTCAGAACTCGTATTCAGCGATGATCGGACAGTGGTCTGAGGTAGAGAGCGCGTCAGGGCTGTTGAGGACAGCGAATTTTTTTACTTTTCCGGCATGAGCGCTGTCAATGAATATGTAGTCGAGATTTTTAGCGTTAACACCCGGGTAGGGCGCGGCGCTGAATTCGTCTTTCGCTTCGTCGTAGGCCGGGTACGGATGGTGGGTGTTGTGTTCGGTCGTCTTTTCTGCGGCAAGCCGGGTATCGGTAAGACCGCCGGCAGAGAGGGTTTTATAAGCTTCGCTGGTTGATAGGCAGTTGAGGTCACCCATGACGAACACCGGCTGAGGAAGTGCTGCCGCGATTTTGAGTATGTCATGTGCGTTCACAACGCGCGCCGCGTCGTGCTCGGGGCCGCCTTTCCACCAGAAGTGCGTGTTGCAGACCGAGAAAACCTCACCGGTTATTTTGTTTCTGAAAGTGGCGTAAGCGACAGACTTTGAGTCGGAATTATTAAAGGCTCTGTCGTAAAGGAAAAAGCCCTTATTGATTACGTCATACTTTTTGTAAAGGTAGAATACCGGCGTAAAGAGGTTGGCAACGCCGGCAGCGGCCACATCGGCAGCAAGATCAAGCTCGGCGTAATCGGCGGACAGCATTTCGGGCAGATTATGAACACGTATGTCGACCGAGAACTCCTGCGTTCCGATGACGTCGGGCATATTTTCATAATAGACTTTCTTCATGAGGGCATTGCGGTTCGAAACTTTTTTGACAACGTCCTTGGCGTACATTCCCCAGACGTTATGACTGATAATTGTGATTGTACTCATATTTGTCTCCCTGTTAAAAAAATCAGGTAAAAATTCCCGTTTGTTTTGATATAAGGTATAATTAGAAGTATAGCACATTTTTCCCGCCTGTGCAACAGGCGTAAGGAATTTTGAGGTTGATTTTCTGCTCACACAAGTCGGTAATTTTCGGCCTGAGAGGAGAAGAGGCGGAAATATGTGCCCTCTTTGTTTTCCATCAGCTTTCTGTGCGTGTCGAAAGCCTCTATTTTCCCGCCCGAGATGACCATTACCCGGTCGCAGAAAACGCTCGACGACATGCGGTGGGAGATGTAAATTGCCGTTTTGCTGCCCACCATGCGGTTGAAGTTTTCGTATATCTCGGCCTCGGCAAGAGGGTCGAGGGCTGAGGTAGGCTCGTCGAGTATAACTAGCGACGCGTCCTTGTAAAGCGCGCGGGCGATGGCTATTTTCTGCGCCTGGCCACCCGAGAACTCAACGCCGCTCTCATCGTATTCCTTGCCGAAGAGCGAATCAAGCCCGTGGGGCAGTGAATCGATTTTCTCACGCAGGCCGACCTCGCCGAGGATGAGGTGAGTTTTCTCTTTGTCGGTGCCGGCGGGTCGGCAGGTTATGTTTTCGCCAACTGTGAAGTTGAAAAGCTTGAAATCCTGGAAGACCGCAGCGATACCCGAAAGGTACGAGGCGTGGTCGTATTCCCGGATGTCGTACCCATTGATAAGGATTCTGCCCGAGTCGGGCGAATAGAGGCGGCAGAGGAGTTTGACCACCGTGCTCTTGCCCGCGCCGTTGAGCCCGACTATGCTGATCTTCTCGCCCTCCTCAATTTCAAAGGAAATGTCGTCAAGTATTTTCTTGTCTGTTTTCGGGTAGGTGAAGCTCACATGCTCGAAGCTGACCGAGCGAACCGGCCCGAGCGGCCGGCTGCCCGAGAGCGCCGCCTCATCGGGGATGCTCATAAGCTCCGCGAAGGGCTCGAGGTATCCGAGCATCTGAAAAATATCGACAATTGCCGAGCCGAGCTGGATGACGGCAGTCGAAAAGCTTATCGCTGAGGCGACATACATGGTGAGGTCACCGATGCCGATGCCGTCAAGCGTCCGCGCGCCGACATACCCGTATGCAAAAGCGGTCTGCAGTACAGTGACGACCTGGAAAAGCCCCAGGCAAAGGCCCATACGGCGGTAAAATTTTGAGAACCAGCGGTTAATTTCAATATTATAGTCTGTTATCGTGTCCCCGAGGATGCCGCCCATGCCGTAAATCCGGGCGTCCTTATGTATGCTCTTGTCGAAGGTAAGGCCGACATAATAGCCGTATTTGCGGTTGACCGGGAGCAGCTCCTTGAAGAACTTCTGCTGATAACCTGAAAAGTTGGCGTGAATTCCAAGGATTACGGCAACTGTTATAAGCAGCGTAAGCACGAGAATCCAGGAAAGCCGGAACATGATGACGACAAGTCCTGCCGCCGTAAAGAGCTGCTTTAAGAAATCAACGGTGTACTCCAGCAGGCGATGCACCACGCCCTGATTTGACATAGCGAAGCTGGCGCGCTCTTTCAAGTCAAGGTAATGCGGGTCCTCAAGGTTTGCGTAGCTGACAGACATGATTTTTTCGGCGAAAACCCGCTCGATCTGCCAGGTTACATCCTTTTCGCGCACGTCGATGAGACGTTTGAAGGTCTTCTTTGATAGTGTGAAGATGAGGTTGCTTCCGGCGACAGCGAGCACAAGCCAGGCAAGGATCGCCGGGCGCTGCTCTCCCATCAGCTCGTCAATCAGAAATTTCGGAATTATAATATTTACGAAAATCTGCCCTGAGTGTGAGATTGAGTTGAAAAGGAGAAGGAAGAAATATGTCGGACTGATCTTCCAGACGATTCCGAAAACAGACTTGATTTTTCCGATATTACTCATATCGCTGCACTCTCCTCCTGATAATATTTGCCCTGGGTGACGAACATGTCGCGGTAAACTCCGCCCTGCTTCATCAGCTCGTCATGTGTACCGTATTCACACAGTCCTGTGCCGTCGATTAAGGCAATTTTATCGCAGAACTTTGTCGACGCGAGGCGGTGGGAAATGTAGATGGCTGTTTTTCCCTCGGTCAGAGAGTCGAACCCGGAGTAAATCTCAGCTTCGGCCAGTGCGTCGAGGGCAGCGGTCGGCTCGTCCATGATGACGCAGTTCCCGCCCTTGTACAGCGCCCGGGCAATCGCAAGCTTCTGGGATTCGCCGCCCGAGAAGACGGCGCCGTTCTCGTCAACGATTTTGAGCATCATCGTATTGACGCCGGCCGGCAGTGACTTTACCTTATCGTAAAGCCCGACGCGGCGCAAAGTTTCGTCCACCCTTGTATAGTCAATATTGTCGCGACGGCAGGCGATGTTTTCGGCGACGGTCAGGGCGATGATATTGACCTCCTGGAATACGGCGGCGAACATTCCGTAAAGCTCGGATTTTTTATATTCGCCCGCGTCCCGCCCCGAAATGAGAATCTGCCCCGAGTCAGGCCGGAACATACCGGTGAGCAGTTTTACGAAGGTGGTTTTTCCGGCGCCGTTGACGCCGACTATGGCCAGTTTCTGACCCGCGGGTATGCGGAGCGAGAAATTCTCAAAAATATTCTTGTCGGTGCCGGGGTAGCGGAAGGTAACGTTTTTAAACTCTATTTCAATCGGCGTGCCGGCAGGCGGAGCCGCAAGGCTTCCGCCTGACTCGCCGAGATCGGCGTCAAGAAATTTAAAGAAGTCTCTCACATACATATGCTCTCGCATGATATATGTAATGTTATCCGAGAGGGCCGAGAGCTGCACATTAAGCGCTGCGACGGCGGCAACGTACATCGTGAAGTCAGCAACAGACATGCCGCCGGAAGTTTTATATGTAAGTATTCCGTACGCAGCGAGGTCAGAGACGAGCAATGTCGCGAGCGTCAGGAATCCATAAGCGTATTCGCGGTTCTTAATTACCCGGAAAACGTCGGTATAACCCTTTATCGCTGCTTTGAAGTTCTCAGTCACACGGTTTGAGAGGCTGTAAACCCGGACGTCCTTGCCGTAGGCGAAATCCTTGGCTGTTTTTGAGTAGTATCCGACCCGACGTTCGTGGCGCGACAGCTCATCCCGGCGGTTGTACTGATATTTCTGAACCTTAAGCGCGGCAAAGGCCGACGCTGCGACATTGACGAGCAGCGCAAGGAGGATGAGGGGGCTGCATAATCCGATGAAGACAGAGAAAAGAAGTACCAGAAGCACAAGGGCGGGCAGATTAAACAGTTTATGATATATTCCCTCGACGCCGTTGTCGTTGCCTCCTGCCGCGTCAAACGCTGTCTGGTACTTATCAAAAAATGTCGCAGATTCCATGTATTTGTAGTCTATTCCCAGGAGCTTGACCGCCATATCCCGAACGTAGTCAATTCGCAGGGCTGTGATCCGGGGGTAGGTAAAGTCGTCAATCCACTGCTTGAGGAAATAAAAGACGGCACCGGCAGCAAAAAACACGCCGGCTATTTTAATTATTCCACCAAGCTCCGGCGAGGGGCCGGTCAGGTATCCGATGAGTACTTTTGGCAGCACCACCGGAAAGAAGGGTACAGCAAGAGCAACAATGGTAAATAAAACGCAGAGCATATAAATGCTGCGGTCATTTTGCCACATGTTGCCGAGCAGCCGGACAACCGGTGCTTGCCCTGCCGGCTTTTTACAGGTCAACATATTCATTTTATTCTTATCTTTTTTCAAACGTCTTCCGCCCTTTCCGGAGTCATAAAGTGTCTCCCTGACAAAAAATAATGATTAATAATATTATTATATCATATTTTTGGAGCGACGTCGAGGAGGAAATAATATGTATTCAAATTAGTCTGTACATAAAAGGCAGATTATGCTATAATTTCATTAATGGATGGAGGATGTGCAAATGTTCTACAGGATAAAGGAAAACACAATAAAAAAAGTCGGCTCATCGGGGTTCTGTTCCGGGGACACTGGTTTCGGTTATATGGAATTCGACGAGATGATAAAAGAAGCCGGTGAGTTCGGCCTTGACGCTAATCTGCTGGCCGAATACAAAAACCGCCGGCGAACCGGCATCGATATCTACGACGAATACAGCATTGCGGTGCTGAGTATAGTAAATCTTCCCGACGTCACGGCCGATCAGGATGTCATCCTTCTGATTATAAAGAGGAGCTGTCTTCTTGTCGTGCGGTTAAAGGATGATGACGACAGTACGATGGCGGCGCTCGAGAAAGCGGTCACCCGTTATCAGCAGAACGCGTCGCTTGAAAAGATAATCGCCGGGACATTAGACGCCCTCATTGCCGACGGGGGCGAAGTTCACGAGAAATACGGGCAGCATATAATGGAGATGGAGGGAGCGGTGGTAAACGGAAAGCTCTGCGAGAGGCTGAACAGGGAAATATTCGACCTACGCAGCCGGCTTTCTGAGCTCCGTTATTATTACGAACAGCTTGTGGGTCTCGGTGAGGACATGCTGGAGAACGGGAACGGGGTTTTCCAGGAAAGCGGGCTGCGGTATATAAAAATATTCACCGAAAAAGCCGCCCGGTTGGGCGCCATAGCCAAAGAGCAGAATGAAAACCTTATATATCTGCGCGAGTCTCTTGACGCCTCGCTCAACTACAGCATGAACCGGATAATGAAGGTGTTTACCGTGGTTTCGGTCATTTTCATGCCGCTCACCCTGATTGTCGGCTGGTATGGAATGAACTTCAAATACATGCCAGAACTTGGCTGGAAATTCGGTTACGCCGGAGTCGCCGTGCTTTGCGCTGCTGTGCTTGTTGTCTGCCTTGTTTATTTCAACAAGATGAAATGGCTGTAAATAAAGGGATATGATGAAGGAACTTACAAAATCTCCTTGACATATCCCTTATTTCATTCACAGACAACTTTGTTTTTGACAATTTTTGCACGGTAGAGCATCTCGTCGGCTTTTTTGACGGTATCAGAAATCCTGCCGTTTACAACTGGTTTAAAACAGCCGCCTATGCTGACGGTAATTTTTGCTTCGGGGTATTCCTCAAGGGTTATACCCTGTATCAGCTTGCACAGTACTTCAAGTTTATCAATAAAGTTTTGCTTTGGAATATTCCGGAAGACGAGCAGGAATTCATCGCCGCCGTACCTGATTACCGAGTCGGTGACACGCATGTTTGACAGGAAGCACCTGCTGACGGACTGCAGCGCCAGATCCCCGGCCTGGTGGCCGTATATGTCATTGATACGCTTGAAATTATCAACATCACAAATGGCTACCGCGTCGTAATTGATGAGATTTTGCAACTGCTCGTCGTAATAAAGCCTGTTATAAGCGCCGGTCAGGGAGTCGCGGTAGAGTTTTGTGTTGTATTCCTGTAACTTCTTTATCATTGTGCTTTTGCCGAGTGCACCGAAAAGAACCTCGTCGGTTACGTCTGAAACGATTTCAAGTATGTACGGCAAGCCGTCCATCTCTATGCATTTGGCTACTACATAATAGATATTGTCGCCTATGAACTCGTATTTTGTCTGCCGGTGCATTGATGTCAGGGCCCTTGCCGATATGCAGTTTTCGCAACGGCCGTTCCTGTTCCAGAAGGCGTAGCATTTATAATTGCTTCCGGCGATGTTTCCTGAGTCGTCGACAGTGTATTGAAGCGTCATTGAAACGTCGACCAGACGCACAACGTCGAATATGAGGCTTAAATTGTTTATCAGTGCTACTGTTTCGGTTTTAGTCATAAATTCCCATCCCGCCTGCGGCGGTTTATACGTTTTTGGTTTTGATATTACTGTTATCGGCTCAGCGGTCCCACTTGTCGGCCAGCGTGTTGATCTGGTCGGTGAATTTCGCAAGGTCCTTGTTCGATCCTCCCCGCTTTTTCTCGATGACAGAGATGAGCCGGCGCCCGGCCATGAGCAGTCTTTCGAATATTGCATTCTTTCTCACCGTTTCCGCCTTCCTGACTATTCTGACGCTGTTGCCGGCGACTAGCAGCTTATCGGTGATAAGGTCATACTGAGAACCGTTGTAAGGTGCTTCGGCGGGGAAACCGAGGGCTTCAGTGATAGATGCGGCGAATTTATCGGTAACCTCGTCGCCTCCGTGGTTTACGAAAACTTTTTTCGGCGATATCTTTATGTTTCCAAGCCAATCAAGAAGTATTTTTTTGTCGGCGTGCCCGCTGATGCCGACCAGCGATTCGACCTGTGCTTTGACGGCGATCTGCTCGCCGAAAAGCTTCACCGACTTTGCGCCGTCCTGAATAATTCTGCCCAGCGACCCCTCGGCCTGGTATCCTACGAAAAGAATGGTGCACTCAGAGCGCCAGAGGTTGTGTTTAAGGTGGTGCCGGATGCGCCCGGCCTCGCACATCCCGGAGGCCGATATGATGATCTTCGGGGTTTTGTCTTCGTTGATTAGCTTTGATTCCGCGCTTGTGACCGAAACGAAGAGGCCGGGGAATTTTATCGGGTTGACCCCGGCGTGGATGAGGGCGAGGGTTTCGTCGTCGTAATACTCAGCCATGTCATCGGTATACACGTTTGTAGCCTCGATTGCCAGCGGACTGTCGACCCAAACCTGGAAATCGGGATGGTTTTTCACAAGGTTCCGCTCTTTAATTATCCGGATCAGGTAGAGCAGCTCCTGTGTCCGGCCGACGGCAAAGGCGGGGATGACGACATTCCCGCCGCGGTCAAAAGTCTCCTGGATAACACGGGTAAACTGACCTACGTAATCGAGGCGCTCTCCGTGAAGCCTGTCGCCGTAGGTTGACTCAATCACCACGTAGTCGGCGTGTACGGGTTTGACCGGGTCGCGGAGTATGGGCAGGTTGACGTTTCCTACGTCGCCTGAGAAGAGCAGAACAACTTCTTTGCCGTCCTCGTTTATAGTCACTTCAATGCTGGCTGAGCCGAGCAGGTGACCGGCGTCAATGTAACGGGCAACAATTCCCTCGGCGACCTCAACCGGCTCATTATAACGGTAACCCTTGAAAAGAGTTAACGCTTTGGCTGCGTCGGCCGTGGTGTAGAGCGGCTTGTAGGGCGGCTCGCCGGCGCGTTCGGCCTTGCGGTTCCGCCACTCTGCCTCAAGCTCCTGAATGTGCGCCGAGTCGAGAAGCATTATTCCACAAAGCTTTTTGGTTGCTCCGGTGGTATGTACCGGCCCCGAAAAACCGTTTGCGACAAGAAAGGGAATTTTTCCCGAGTGATCTATGTGCGCGTGGGTCAGAAGAATGCAGTCGATCTCCCCCGGATTTAACGGGAAGTCGCAGTTTTCGTATATGTCCGGGCCCTGTTCAAGCCCGCAGTCGACAAGAATTTTTTTGCCGCAGGCTTCAATGAGAGCCGACGATCCTGTAACCTCGTGTGCCGCACCCAGAAATGAAAGTTTCATGAAAATCCCTCCCGATATAAATGAATCATTCTCATTATAACATCGGGGCGGCATTATGGCAATAGCATATTTACCGCATAAAGAAAGCAGACAAGGAAAAATGTCGGTTATTCGCGGCACGGGTCGTTGCGTTTTTAAAGATTAACAACCGATGGTTTTATTTTATTGCGGTCAGAAAATGTTTATGCTATAATTAATACATAAACTTAACCGGTTAATTTTGACGGAGTAATTAATCATGAAAAGTACATTAAAAAAGGATAATTATACAAATATCAATGCCGAAACCTGGGACAAGTGGGGCGAGGGTGGCTGCGAATGGACGGTATCAATCTCTCACGAGGAGTATATGAGGGCAAAGGCTGGTGACTGGGGGGTCTATCTTACCCCATGTATTACTGTTCCGCACGCCTGGTTCCCGCCGCTTGCCGGCGCTAAACTGCTCGGACTTGCAAGCGGCGGAGCACAGCAGATGCCGGTTTTCGCCGCGCTCGGCGCCGAATCTACGGTATTTGACCTCTCCGAATCGCAGCTTGAAAAAGAAAGGGAGATTTCGGCGAGGGAGGGCTATAATATCAATATCGTCAAGGGAGACATGACAAAAACGCTCCCATTCCCAGATGGCAGTTTCGATATTGTATTCCACCCAGTTTCAAATTGTTACGTTAAAGATGTCCGACACATCTGGCGCGAGTGTTTCCGGGTACTTAAAAAAGGCGGTGTGCTCCTTGCTGGTTTTGACAACGGCCTGAACTTCCTTTTTGAGGATAATGATCCGCTGCGGGTTGTCAACAAGCTCCCATTCAACCCGCTTGAGATGCCTGAGGAGAAATACACCCAAATGGCTGAAAACTATAACGCGATTCAGTTTTCGCACTCGCTTGAGGAGCAGATCGGCGGTCAGCTCGAAGCCGGCTTCACACTAGTTGCCCTTTATGAGGACCGCGACAGACCTGGCGGTGCCGAGATTGGCAAATACGCGCCGCAATACATAGCCACGCGTTCCGTAAAGTGAAAATCTAAAAACCACCAGCACGCAGCCGGTGGCCTTATCAAAGATTAAAATACTTCACCTCAGCACCCGGCAGGTATCGGGGACCGCCCGGGTGCGAGTATGCCCTTCAGATTCAGCCAGTCAACAGTATAAAAGTTTTTAAAAGTGGGCCGGGGGAGAACTTTTCTCAAAAAGTTCTCCCCCCGGCGTCTCTCGCGTCCTTACGACAAGAGCGCTCTGTCATTTGCAAACTCGCTGCCGCTGACCTTCGAGAATTTCTCGAGGAGCACTTCGACGGTGAGTTTTTTCTTTTCCTCGCCTGAGATATCGAGTATTATGCGGCCTTCGTTCATCATGATGAGCCTGTTGCCGTATTCAATGGCGTTTTTCATGTTGTGGGTAACCATGAGGGTGGTGAGCTTATTTTCCGCTACGATCTCCTGTGTTATTTTAAGCACCTTATCGGCGGTCTTGGGGTCGAGGGCGGCGGTGTGTTCGTCGAGCAGGAGCATTTTCGGGCGGACGAGGGTTGCCATGAGCAGGGTCAGCGCCTGGCGCTGGCCGCCCGAGAGCAGTCCGACTTTAGAGGTCAAACGGTCCTCGAGCCCGAGCTCAAGGCGTTTTAGTTGTACGTGGTATAATTCCCGCTCGCGTGCTGAAATGCCCCAGGCGAGGCCGTGACGCTTGCCGCGGCGAAAGGCGAGCGCGAGGTTTTCCTCGATTTCCATATTAGGCGCGGTGCCCATCATCGGGTCCTGGAAAACACGGCCGAAATATTTAGCGCGCCGGCTCTCGGAAAGACTTGTGATATCGCTGCCGTCGAGGATTATTTCTCCCTCGTCAACAGCGAAAACGCCGGTGACGGCGTTCATGAGTGTGGACTTTCCGGCGCCGTTGCCGCCGATAACAGTGATGAAATCGCCGTTACTTACTTTCAGCGACAGGTTATCCATCGCCTTTTTCTCGTTGACGGTTCCCGGGTTAAAGGTCTTTGTGGCATTATTTATCTCGAGCATGATATCAGACATTTTTCCCGGCCTCCTTCTTCTTTCTGATCTTTCTGTACCACCGGCTGCCAAGAACCGACTTGCGCATGATGGGAAGCGAAAGGGCTAACATGACTATGATGGCGGTCATCAGCTTTAGGTCGGTGGACGGCATACCAGAATAAATGACGGCGGCGACCACCACGCGGTAGATCACGGCGCCGGCGACTATGCCGACCAGCTTGAGCCAAAAATTCTTTATGCTCATAAATATTGTTTCGCCGATGATGATAGACGCAAGACCTATGACTATTGAGCCCACGCCCATGTTGACATCGGAATAATTCTGATACTGGCAGAGCAGCGCCCCGGCGACGGCAATAAGGCCGTTCGAGAGGGCAAGCCCGCATATTTTTGTCATGTCGGTGTCTATGCTCTGCGCGCGGCACATCTTCGGGTTTGATCCCGTGGCGCGTATTGCGCAGCCGAGCTCGGTCCCGAAAAACCAGTAGAGCGCCCCGGAAAGCGCGACGGCGACCACGGCACCGAATATGAGCGACGAATATGTTTTGCCGAGCCCGAAGAGGTTGTTGACCTGAACGTAAAGGGTGCTGCTCTTGAAGTTGAGCAGCGAGAGGTTTGCCGTTCCTCCCGAGCCCGTCGCCGCACTCATAACGTGGATGTTTATCGAGTAAAGCGAAATCATAGTCAGAATCCCGGCGAGTATCGGCGGAATTTTCAGCTTTGTGTTGAGTACTCCGGTCACAGTCCCGGCAAGGCAGCCGCCCAGAAAGGCGATGATCACCGACAGGAAGGGATTGACACCCTTCCAGATCAGCATCGCCGAAATTGACGCGCCGAAAGTTATGCAGCCCTCGCAGGTTAGGTCTGCAAAATCAAGTACCCTGAACGAAATATAAACTCCGAGCGCCAGCACTGCCCAGATGAATCCCTGGCAGATACCGGCGGTTAATGTATCAATCATTATTAATTACCTATCTTTATAATGGGTTGCGGGGGAGGCGAGGGGGACGCGGGGAAACTCCTTGCAAGGAGTTTTCCCCCAGACCCCCTTCAGGAACTTTCAAACAAATGTCTCGGTTATATTTTTAGTGTGTCCCGTCAGCCGCCAACCGGGCCCCACATCCCAATTGGCGGCTAAGGTGAGAAAACCAGGGAGCATTATGAATTATGGATTATGTGTTTTAAATTATTCCCCGATGTTGACCGAATGAACAGTGGCCACGCCGTTGGCGAGTGTGTTGTCGGTAGGGATGTAGATCGCGTCGACATTCTTAAGGGCTATGAAGGCGCTCTCAATTTCGTTCATGTCGCCGATGCCCTTGACGACATAGTCGTATCCCTTTGCTTCGCACTGGGCTTTTGCAAGCTTGACCTGGAAATCCGAGTTGACCTCAGCAGAGGTATAGAGCAGACCAATCGTGATTTTTTCCTTGCCGAGCAGCTCAGCGATAAGATCAATCTGGTCGGCTACGGGGTTGATGTCGGATACGCCGGTGACATTTCCGCCGGGGGCGGCCATCGACGCTACAAGGCCGGCATCAACCGGGTTGGTGACCGCGCAGAAAACTACCGGAATGGTGGATGTCGCCGCAGCGGCAGCCTGGGATGAGGATGTGGCGATCGTGTAAATAAGGTCAACCTTTTTACTTACGAAGGTTTCGGCTATTGTTGTATTGTTCGACTGGTCGCCGGCGGCGTTCTCGTCAAGGAAAGCCACTTTTTTACCGGCGGCAGACATTCTGACCGAGAGCTGATCCTTAAAGCCCTTGTTTGAGGCGTCGAGCGCGACGTGCTGGACCAGCTGAAGTATTCCAACCGTGAAGTCGGCGCCCGAGGTGACAATTGCCGATTCAATGCGTGTCACCGAGAGGGTTGAGTCGGCGCTTACTTTTGACATAACAGCCTCGGGAATTGTAAAGCCGATTTCGGCGGCAACATTTGTGTTGACAGACAGCGCGGGGTTGGGGTCGCTCTGGACAGCCATCTTAGACACATCTGCGCCTTTGAGCAGTATGTCGGCTGCCATGTCGCCGGCCTTGACGCCAAGGTTGTAGTAGTTGACGCCGTAGGTTGCGACGCCGCAGGTGTCATTCATTCCGGTTTCTCCACAGACGATCGGGATGTTATATCCTGTCTCCTTTTCGCCGCATGAAACGAGCCCGAACCCGGCAGTAGCCGTCAGGACGCATACAAGTAACAGGGATACGGTTCTCTTCAAAGCTTTCATCTTCGTGTTCTCCAAAGTAAATTTATTTATCAGTCCGGAAGCCTTATCGTATCTGCCGCCGGAATAATATCAAAAAATCAGGCCCGTGCCGCAAATGACACGGGCTTAAATCAGGGTAAACCATTCAGCCTCATGTTATTCTGCGTTTTTGCTTCATACCGGAGTTAATAAAATGGGAAAAGTAATAAAAGGCAAAGGAGAAAAAGCCCGCTTTTCGAGTAGTAATATTGACAAATGATGGCTTTATAATTTCATTCATCATGGTTTTCTCCCGGAAACAAAAAATCCCTGTATCATACGATACAGAGACGAATAATATCGTGCTGCCACTCTGCTTCGCCCTGTCCTTGCGGACAGAACCTCACCGGGCGCCCTACAGCGTCCTGCGATATTACGGTCGCACCCGTCGCAGCCTACTTAAAATTTCAGCGCGAGGCTCACGGAGCGAATCAAAAGCGTTTTGCCACTGCCTCGCACCGACCGGCAGCTCTCTTGAAGCTTAATCGCTTTCTCTTTTCCGTTCACAGCCCTTTATAAAGGCGATTTTATCATGGTAAATTGATTTTGTCAAGTGTTATTTTATATTTTTTATTAAAAAACTTCACCTCAGCCCCCGGCAGGTATTGTGGCCCGGCCGGGGCTGACGTAGCATACTCCTGATTAAGCCAATCCTAAGTTATAAAAGTTTTTGAAGAGGGGCCCGGGGGGAAACTTTTTGCAAAAAGTTTCCCCCGCGTATCCCCGTACTCCGTCAGGATATCAGAACGCTTACGCCGTTGACCTCGACGTCTCCGTCGGCGCGGATGAGGATGTACTTGGCGCCGTCGATAACGCGGGTCTTGATCAGGTCGCTGTGCTCGGGGCTGACTTTTATCGTCACCTCAGGTGTGCGGACCTCGAACTGTTTTTCATCGATGACGGCAGCGGGGCTGATCTCGGCCTTCAGCCCAAAATTTGCGTCGAACTTTTCATCGAACGCCGCCGCCTTTTCATCTGAAACACCCGAGGACTTGAGGATTTCCCGGATATTGCCCTTTGTGAGGGCAAGCGGTTCTTCCTTATCTTTTTTATGCTCCTCGATCAGCTCACACAGCGAGCTGTGCACCGCCTGAACGACTCTTAAGCTGCGGTCGTCGGATATGGTTTCCTCAATTATTGTATTGAATATTTCCTTTTGTTCGGCTGCCGGCATCGGTACTTTGCTTCCGAATACCGTGTCGATGAAGTCATTGTGGCTTTCGGCAATGTTGCGCGTGTGGAAAAGCGCGCTGTAAATGTTCGACGCCCGGTCGTCGAAGGCGGGGAACATGAACCCGAACTCGGGTGCGGAAACCACAAAGTCGGCGCCGATGCTCTGGAACTTATTTTCGTTGACATGATAGCCGAGCGCAGGTTTCGACTGCTTCACGGGGCAGACGCAGGAAAGGATATATGTAAACACCGACGAGGAGTCGAAGTCCTTTTCACCGTCCTTCGTGTAGGCGGGGACGTCGTATTTGTCGCAGGCAATAAGGATAAGGCAGGCGCCCTCGATATCCAGCGAGCCGATGACCTTCTGGCAGAATTCATTGACAGAGACATCATCACCAAGCTCGGTGTCCCGCAGCTTCATAAGCAGCTTGTGCTTTTCATCCTCAAGAACCTGCTGGGTTGTGAAAGCGATGTCAATAAGGTTTTTGCCGACGGTGCCCGAGAGGGTTTTCTTAAGTATTGCGAGAAGTTCGCCGTTCTCGCTTTCACTCATCATTCCGAGCGACTGATTAAATTCGGCGATTATCTCGCGTTTTTCGTTTACATAGCACCCGCGTATGTGAGTTATATTGTTTTTTTCGGCCTTATAGCGGCGGCGTATCTCCGCGATTTCTTTTTCGTTCATTGTTTTTATCTCCGATTTAATAATCTCAGCATGGTTATAAATGCCGGAAGCCCGTTAATTATAACATAAAAGAAGGAAAAAATCCATCCAAATATTCGTTTGCGATATATCCCACACGATATATCGCGGATCCTGTTATACTTATCAAAATGGAATATTTTGATAAAGCGAGGATCTGAAAATGACGGTGAAAGAGGCTGTAGCCAGGAGAATTTTGGAGCTTTGCGTAGAAAAGGACATCGCAGTCAATGCCCTGGCGAATATATCGGGTCTCGCGCCCTCCACAATTTACAGTATACTGAACGGAAAAAGCCAGAATCCTGGAGTATGTTCGATCCAGAAAATATGCGACGGACTTGAAATATCGGTAAGGCAGTTTTTTGACTCGCCTCTTTTCGACGACCTTGAACAGGTTATTAAATAAAGCGGGATATGAATAGATATTATTATGCCGATAAGGTTGAAAATTTTCTTTACGAGGACTTTCACTCGGTTTTCGGGAAACTGACGTCTGCCGACCCGTTTGCCTCGGATGACCTGCAAAAGAACACCTGGAAAGCCGAAATAAAAATCCTGAAGCGCGAGCTGCATGCTTTTCAAAACGGCACAATTATATTTGAATATACAATCCCCCGTATAGGCAGTCGCATTGACAACGTGCTTATCTACTCTGGCATTGTTTTTCTGCTCGAATTCAAGGTCGGGGAAGACAGTTACCCAGCTGATGCCCTCGAGCAGGATACAGATTATGCGCTTGACCTGCGCTGCTTCCATAAGGAGAGCCATGATAAATTTATCGTTCCCCTTCTCATCTCAACCGAAGCGCCCGACGTATATTCACAGATAAGCTACCTCGATGAAAACGCCCTTGATCCGATACGCTGCAATCAGTACAATATAGGCAGAACAATAAAAGCCATAGCAGATAGTTATCAACAGGATTATTTTTCCGCTGATGCCTGGATTGATTCGGCCTATATGCCGACGCCGACGATAGTGGAGGCCGCCCGGGCACTTTACCACGGGCATCAGGTTGAAGACATAACACGCCATGACGCCGGAGCCATAAATTTAAGTCAGACCACAGACGCAATCAACAAAATTATTGATTCCAGCAAGGAGCGCAACCAAAAATCAATCTGCTTCGTCACCGGGGTGCCAGGGGCCGGTAAAACGCTGGCCGGGCTCAATATTTCGGTCGGAAGGCAGAATGCCGACAAAAGTGAGCACGCGGTGTTCCTCTCCGGCAACTTTCCTTTAGTGAACGTTTTACAGGAAGCGCTTGCGCGTGACAAATCGGAGCGGGATCATATGCGTAAATCTGATGCGCTGCGCGAGGTCAGCGACTTTATACAGATTATTCATCACTTCCGGGATGACGCCGTCGCGTCATCAGCTCCGCCGTATGAGAAGGTCGCGATTTTTGATGAGGCGCAGCGGGCGTGGACCGAGGAACAGCTCTCGAAGTTTATGGCAAAAAAGAAGGGTGAACTGAATTTCAATCAGTCGGAGCCTGAATTTCTGATCAAATATATGAACCGGCATGACGACTGGGCTGTTATCATATGTCTCATCGGCGGCGGTCAGGAAATAAACACTGGCGAAGCCGGGCTTCTCGAGTGGTTCCGGGCTATAAATAAAAATTTTCCGGACTGGGAGGTCTGGGTTTCGGATAAAATTACCGACAGCGAATATACAAACGGCGAAGCCGTCACTGATATGCTGAAAAATATACATATTGTCCCTGAACTTCATCTTTCGGTCTCGCTCCGCTCATTCCGCTGTGAAAAGGTAGCGGCCTTCGTAAAAGCCCTGCTTGACGTAGATATTCCAGGTGCCCGGGAGATGTACGGTGCGGTCAGAAAAAACTATCCGATTGTAATAACAAGAGAACTTGAGAGAGCAAAAGCCTGGGTCCGGAGCAGGGCAAAGGGCTCGCAGCGTACGGGGCTCACTGCAAGCTCGGGGGCTCTCCGGCTGCGGAAATACGGAATATGGGTTGAGAGCAAAATCGACGCTCCGACATGGTTCCTGAACGGCAGGGACGACGTGCGTTCATCATATTTCCTCGAGGAGACGGCAACCGAATTCGATATTCAGGGACTTGAGCTCGACTGGACTATCGTGTGCTGGGATGCGAACCTGAGGTTCAACAACAACGCCTTTGAGTATTACAGGTTTCAGGGGACAAGGTGGCAGCATATAAATAACCCGGTGAATGTTTCGTATCTTAAGAACGCTTATCGCGTTCTGCTCACACGCGCCCGCCAGGGGTTTGTGATATTCATACCCAGGGGAGACCTGAACGACAAGACTATGATGCCAATGTACTATGATGGGGTTTACAGGTACCTGAGGGACATCGGGATTGAAGAAATATAAATAAAGAACCGTCCGAAATTATTTCGGGCGGTTCTTGTTAAAATACTTTCCGGGCGAATATCCGGCGTCATCGAATCTTGGTTGCGTTGTAACTCTCTTGCTGCGTGGCAAGAGAGTTACCAGAGAAACACGCGGAGAGGAACCATGGTTCCTCTCCGGACTCCTCCTTCTGGTGCTCAGAAGACAT